>Ga0194133_10000448_pt1 | contig 84389 bp, 74 predicted proteins | sample TA2KigOf40mmetaG_FD_155448 | JGI IMG/M metagenome (GOLD analysis project Ga0194133, IMG submission 155448) | Freshwater microbial communities from Lake Tanganyika, Tanzania - TA2015055 Kigoma Offshore 40m | ecosystem: Environmental > Aquatic > Freshwater > Lake | place: Tanzania: Lake... | reverse complement strand
GCCGCCGCCGCCATGGCATCAAGCCCAAGCTTGGCGCCGAGTGTCGCGAAGGCGCGCTCTGCGGCCGCCATATCCAGCTTGCGTTTGCCGCCCAGGAAATTCGCGGCATCCAGATAGCCCAGTACCAAATTGGCATCCGTCACCGCCGGTTCCGTGCCACCCTGCCCATAGGCCGCCGGCCCAGGCACGGCGCCGGCGCTGCGTGGGCCAACCTGCAAGGTGCCGCCGGCGCCGACATGGCCGATGGAACCACCACCCGCGCCAAGGGTGACGATATCCAAGCTTTCCAGCGCAATGCGTTCGCCCGCGACATCACGCCCGCGACCCAGCGCGGCATCGCCTTCCTGAATCAGCGCAATATCGGTGGAGGTCCCGCCGACATCAAAGGTGATCAGATCCTGGCCTAGGCCGCGTTCCGCCAAGGCAACGCCCGCCGCAACACCGCCCGCCGGGCCTGACAGTGCTGTGCCCACCGCCAAGCGCGCGGCTTCTTCAACCGGGGCCACACCGCCATGGGAGAGAATGACAAACACCGGCCCGCCATAGCCCGCCTGTTCCAGCCGCCCACGCAGCCGCGCCAGATAGCGCGAGACAATCGGCCCCACATAGGCATTCACCGCTGCCGTGGAGAAACGTTCAAATTCCTTGATCTGCGGCAGAACCTCGGCCGAAGTGGTGATGAAAACCCCAGGCAGCGCCGCGCGCAACGCCTCGGCTGCTTCGTTTTCATGCCGCGCATCGCGCCAGGAATGGAGGAAACATACCGCGACCGCCTCGACCTTTTCCGCGCGCAATTGCGCGATGGCGGCATTGAGGGAGGCGTGATCCAGCGGCACTTCCACCCGCCCATCCGGGCGCAGCCTTTCGCGTACGGAAAGCCGCAAGCGGCGCGGCACCAACGCGGGTGCAGCGGGCAGGCGCATATTGTATCGTTCAGGCTTCAGGCCTTCACGCATTTCGATCACATCGCGATGCCCTTCCGTGGTGAGCATCGCAATTTTCGCCCCTTTGCGTTCCAACAGCGCATTGGTGGCAACGGTGGTGCCATGGACGATGCGTTCCGTCTGCCGCAACAAATCGGCAAGCGTGACGCCAAGCGTTTCCGCGAGAACCGCAAGCCCCGCAACAACGCCTTCCGATTGATCGGCTGGCGTGCTGGCCGCCTTGGCGAGCGTTGTGGTGCCATCCGCAGCGACACAGACCACATCGGTGAAAGTGCCGCCGACATCAACGCCAATACGGTAGGTCATACCAGGCCCTCCGCCGCATCAGCCGCGCGTGCAGCGGGATCACGTTTGTCAGGCGACCCCCAACCGCCGCCGCCGCCGGAAAGCACATGCAATTGATCACCCGGCGCCAGCGGAATGCCGACTTCCTTGGTGCGCAAATCCCGCGCGCTACCATCGGCGCGTTCCAGCCGATAGTGGTGTGGTGCGCCATCCTGGCCACCCAGCATCCCCGCCGCGCCGTAACGCACACCATCGCCGGCGGTATTCGCCACCGCCGGGCCATCGGTTTCGAGCTTCAGCAGCAAATCGCCGCCAAGCCCGCCGCGATAAGTGCCATCACCCGCGCTGCCGGGGCGAAATTCATGACGCGCGAAGAATAGCGGGAAACGTGCCTCCGCCATTTCCACACTGCCGAATTTCAAACCGCCGGCGGAATGCCATTCGCCTGCCGTGGACCAACCATCGCCGCCCGAGGAACCCCCGCCACCTGGTCGCGCATGAAACATATGCCAGACAAAAAAGCGCCCCGGCCGGCGCGGATCGCGCCCCTTGATCGCGACACGAAAGCGCCGGCCCCAGCCGCCCATGGCGCGATCAGGGCAGGCGTTCGCCAGCGCCTTGACCACCGCCTCTACAATCTCATTCGAACAATGCGATGTGCACATGGTCACCGGCGCGCCTTCCGCGGCCCAAACCACCGTGCCTTCGCGCGCCTTGATCGTGAGTGGACGGAAGCAGCCATCATTCTTCGCCACTTCCGGATCAAGCAGGAAGGCAAGCGCCATGCGCACCGCACTCGCCATATTGGGATAGGATGAATTGACGAAGCCTGGCGTCTGCGGCGCGCTTTCCGTGAGGTCTACGGTCAGATGATCACCCTGTTTCGTGACGCGCGCACGAATGGCGATATCCTTGCCGCCAAAGCCATCATCATCCAGAAACGCCTCACCCAACCAAGTGCCATCCGCCCAGGTGGAAATGATGCGCCTGGTATGCGCTTCTGCCAGCTTCAAGATGGCATCCACCGCCGCCACGGTGGTATCCGCGCCATAACGCGCGAGCACCGACAGCAGGCGTTTTTCGCCAAGATGCGCGGCACCGATCATCGCCATCAGATCACCGCGCACATCGCGCGCGAGGCGCGTATTGGTGATGATCATGCGGACAAGGTCTTCGCGCGGCAGGCGCCCCTGGCCGAGCAGAATGGGCGGCACGCGCAGCCCTTCCTGCCAAATCTCCGTCGCGCCGGGATTATAGCCGCCATGGGTGGCGCCACCGATATCTGTGTGATGCGCGCGCACAACGGACCAGAATACCAAGCGCCCTTCGGCAAAGACCGGCACAATGGCCGTCAGATCCGGCAAATGTGACCCGCCATGATAGGGGTCGTTCAACAGATAGATATCGCCTTCCTGCACGCTATCGCCAAAGGCATCACGCACCGCCTGCACGGCAAAGGGCATGGCGCCAACATGCACCGGGATATGATCCGCCTGCGCCACCAGCCGCGCTTCGGCATCACACAGCGCAATGGAGAAATCGCGGGACGAGTTCAGGATTTGCGAATAGGCGGTGCGCAGCATCGCCTCCCCCATTTCCTCCACAATGGCGCGGAAACGGTTATCGAGGACCGAGAGCGTGACGGGATCAGGGGCGGTTTTCATGGGGTGAAGGCTTCCCCCGAAGGCGCCCGCCGTCAAGGCTTCGCAGCGGGGCAAAACAGGGCCATGATCCCCTCAACCAACGCAGGAGGAAACCATGGCCGTTCATGTCGCATCACCTGACCTGAAAATTATCGCCGAGGGGTTGCGCTTCCCCGAAGGCCCGGTTGCCATGCCCGATGGGTCTGTGGCGCTGGTGGAAATCGAAGCCCGGCGCATCACAAAAGTGGCGCCCAATGGCGCCAAGACCACGATTGCGACTGTAGAAGGTGCGCCGAATGGTCTGGCGCTGGGGCCGAATGGCAGTTTCTATGTCTGCAATAATGGCGGCTTCACCTGGCATGAAGAACCGGGGATGCTGCGCCCGAGTGGCCAGTCGCCGGATTATTCGGGCGGGCGGATTGAACGGATTGATGGCGCGAGCAGCAAGGTTGAAGCGCTGATCCGGGTTTGCGATGGGCGGCCTTTGCGTGGCCCGAATGATTTGATGTTCGATGGCAAGCGCGGTTTCTGGTTTTCCGATCTCGGCAAGGTGCGCGCGCGGGATCGCGACCATGGCGGTGCGTATTGGGCATCGGAAGACGGATCGCGCGTAGTGGAAGCGGCCTTCCCGATATTTGGCGGCGCCAATGGCATTGGTGTCAGCCCTGATGGCAAGACGCTTTATGTGGCCGAGACCGAAACCGGCCGGCTTTGGGCCTGGGATATTGAAGCGCCCGGCAAGTTGAAGAAGGAGCCCTGGCCATCAAGTGCAGGCGGGCGCGTGTTGTGCCAATTCCCTGGTTATCGGCGCTTGGATAGCCTCGCGATTGCAGCGTCAGGCAATATCATTGTGGCGACACTGGTTTCGGGGGAAATCACCACCGTGTCACCTTCGGGCGAGATTCTCCGCACTGTGAAAATGCCCGAACGCATGCCGACCAATATCTGCTTCGGCGGGCCGGATATGCGCACGGCTTATATTACGCTGTCCAACACTGGGAAGTTGGTCGCGATGCAATGGGATGAGCCAGGGCTAAGACTTCCCCATAATTGAGGAGCGGCGCGCGTTACCCCAATTCGGCCAGCACATCCGCCGTGTGCTGGCCAAGCGCCGGGGCTTCCGCCACAAAATGGCCAAGCCCCGGTAGCATTGGCAGTGGCACCGCGCCCAATTGCGGCTGCGCAATGCGCGCGGCGGCGCCATAGGCGACCACATGTTCATTCGCCAGCCAATCAAGCGGCGTATTCACGCGGTCAGCGAGCAGCCTTTCGCCCTGTAAGATCGCCACCCATTCCGCGACGGGCTTCTTCAGGAAGGCAGCGCGAATAATGGCGTAAAGCGCATCCCTATTCTGCCAGCGCAGATCGAAATTCAGGAAGCGCGGATCGGCGGCGATATCAGCCACGCCCAGCGCGCCGCAGAGCTTCGGCCATTCCGCTTCCCGCACCAGCGTAATCATCACCCAGCCGCCATCGGCAGCGCGATAAGCCCCAGCCGGCGCGTTGGGTGGCGCTGCTGATTTGCCCTGCACACCCCATTCGCCGATCTGATGCGTCAGCAGATTCGACGTCGCGGCCATGAGTGACATGTCAATCACGCGCCGACGCGGCGTGCTATCCTGCGCGCGCGCGGCGAGTGCTACTTGTACGGCTGAGAAGGCATAAATCCCCGTCGCCATATCGGCGATGAAGGCGCCGGCCTTATGCGGCGCGCCATCCGCACCCTCATTCAAGCTGACGAAGCCGGAAAAGGCTTGCGCCACGGAATCCGTACACGGCCGTTCCGCATAAGGCCCGCTTTGCCCGAAGCCGGAAATGGACAGACACACCGCATCCGGCTTGGCGTTTTCCGGCCCAAGGCCGATGCGCGCGGCCACGCCGGGGCGGAAGGCTTCAATCAGCACATCGGCTTGTGAAGCCAAGGCCGCCGCAGCGCGCTTGCCTTCTTCCGATTTCAGATCCAGCACGACGGAGCGTTTGCCGCGATTGAAACACACCGTCATGACCGAAACCGTATCCTTGGCCGTGCCAAGCCCGCGCGACCAATCGCCTTCCGGAGGTTCCAGCTTAATCACATCGGCGCCACAGGCGGCCAGCATCATACCGCAATAGGGGCCCGCAATGCCCTGGCCCGCATCCAGCACCCGAAGGCCCTTATAGGGCCGCATCGCTTCATTCATCGCCTTTCCTCCAGCGCCAAATCACGCCTATCCTGACGCCAAATCAGGATTAGGGAAGGGGCCAGCTATGAAGATCACACGCCGCGCCGCACTTGCGGGCGCCTTATTGCCATTTGCAGCGCGGGCGCAGGCGCCGGAATGGCCAAGCCGCCCGGTGCGCTTCATTGTGCCCTATCCGCCAGGTGGACCCACCGACATTATGGGCCGCATCGTCGCGCAAGCCGTGCAGGGGCCGCTTGGTCAGCCTTTCGTGGTGGAAAATCGCGCCGGCGCCAATGGGCTGATCGGGTCTGAGCAAGCGGCGCGCGCCGCGCCGGATGGCAGTACCTTTTTGGTGAATGCCTCGGCCCATGTGATCGTGCCGCACTTAACACCACAAATGCCGATTAATGTGCTGGCGGATTTCGCGCCGGTGACGAATATCGCCTCCGTGCCCTTATGGCTGGTGGTGAACCCCGCGCTGCCGGTGCGGAGTGTGGCGGAATTCATCGCCTATGCGCGCGCCAATCCGGGGCGGATTGCTTATGCGTCGTCTTCCCAAGGCGGTGCACCGCATCTGGCGGGGGAATTGTTCAAGCTGATGACCGGAACCGATCTGGTGCATGTGCCCTATCGCGGCAGCGGGCCGGCGGGGCAGGATTTGATCGCCGGCACTGTGCAGGCGATGTTCGATTCCGTGCCGGCCAGCGCGGGCGCGGTGCGTGATGGCCGCTTGCGGGCCTTGGCGGTGACAACGCGCAATCGCATCGCGCCCTTCCCCGATTTGCCGACCATCGCCGAAGCCGGGGTGCCTGGTTACGAGATTTCCACCTGGTACGGCATTTGGGCGCCGGCGCGCACGCCGCCCGCCGTTATCGCACGCCTGCAACAGGCGGTTGCCAGCGCAGCACGTAATCCTGAAACCCGCGCGCGGTTTGATGCGCTGGGCGCCGAGCCCGTGGCCGATAGTCCAGAAGATTATGCGCGTTTCGTTCGTGCGGAATATGATCGTTGGGGCAAGCTGGTGCGCGATGCGGGAATAAAATTGGATTGAGGGTGAAGCGATGGAAACCGATTATCTGGTGATTGGCGCGGGGTCTGCCGGCTGTGTGGTGGCAAGCCGGCTTGGCATGGCCGGGCGGCGCGTCACGCTGCTGGAGGCCGGGCCGAAAGATCGCCACCCCTGGATTCATATCCCTGCCGGCATGTTGAAGCTGATGCAGAATCAGAAGCTCGTGAATTGGGGCTACACCACGGAAGCCGATACAGGCAGCAATAATCGCGAAATCCGCTGGCCACGCGGGCGGACCTTGGGCGGCACATCTTCCATCAATGGCATGCTTTACGTGCGCGGCAATCCGGCTGATTTCGATCTTTGGGCACAAATGGGCTGCCGTGGTTGGAGTCATGAGGAAGTGCTGCCGCTGTTTCGTCGCAGCGAAACCTATCGCAATGGCGGCGATCCTTTGGTACGCGGCCAGGATGGGCCTTTGCAGGTGGAAGATTACCGCACCATTCTGCCGCTCACGCATCGTTTCATCGAAGCGGCGCAACAGGCGGGCCATCCCTTCCGCCAGGATTTGAATGGCGTTGAACAGGAAGGTGTCGGCTATTCGCAAATGACGCGGATTGGCCGTTGGCGCGGTTCCACCGCCCGCACCTATCTGGCGCAGGCGGGGGATAAGGTGCAGGTGGAAACCGAAGCCCAGGTCACGCGGTTGCTATTCGAAGGCAAGCGCTGCGTGGGCGCGGAGTTTCGCCAAGGCGGCACGTTCAAGCAAATCCGTGCGCAGCGGGAAGTGATCCTGTCCGGCGGCGCGGTGAATTCGCCGCATGTACTGCAAATCTCCGGCATTGGTCCCGCCGAGCATTTGCGTGCGCTGGGGATTGAGGTGGTGCAGGATATGCCCCAAGTGGGCGCCAATCTGCAGGATCATTACGTCACACGCGTGCAGCATCGTGTGAAGGACAGCATCAGCACCAATCAATTGGCGCGCGGGTTGCGCCTGGTGGAGCAGGTGGCACGGTTCTTTACGGTCGGCAATGGTGCGCTCACTTTTGGTGTGACCACGGCGCAGGTTTTTGCACGCTCCCGCGAAGGGCTCGCCAGCCCTGATCTGCAATTGCTGTTCACGCCAGCGAGCTATGCGCTGGGTCAGTTTGGCGTGCTTGAGAAAGAACCCGGCATGACCTGCGCCATTTGTCCGGTGAAGCCCGATAGTCGCGGCACGGTCATGGCGAAATCTGCCGATCCTTCTGAAAAACCCGCCATTCGGCCGAATTACCTCTCGGCACGGAGCGATCAGGAATTGCTTGCGCGTGGGCTGCGCATGGTGCGGCAGATTTTCGCACAGGCCGCCATCACGCCCTATAGCGTGAAGGAAATTCTGCCGGGGCCAGCCGTGCAAAGCGATGATGAATTGCTCGCCTTCGCGCGCCAATATGGTACGACAATCTATCACCCGGTCGGCACCTGCCGTATGGGCGAAGACCCGGCGAGTGTGGTGGATAGCCGCCTTCGGCTGCGTGGCATTGCGGGCTTGCGTGTGATTGATGCGTCCATCATGCCAACACTCACGACGGGCAATACCAATGTGCCGACCATCATGATTGGCGAAAAAGGTGCTGATATGATCATGCAGGATGAGGCCGCGTAATGCGTGCCATCATTTGCGAAAGTTGGCGTGATTTCTCAGATCTTGAAATCAAGGATGTGTCGCGCCCAGCGCTCCGCCCACGTAGCGTGCGGATCAAGGTTGCGGCGGCGGGGGTTTCCTTTGCCACGCAATTGGTGGTGGCGGGGAAGTATCAGCGCAAACCGCCTTTGCCCTTCACGCCTGGGACAGAAATTGTCGGCACCGTGCTGGAAGCCGCACCTGATGCGGATGCACCGCCGCCTGGGGCGCGGGTATTTGCCGTGGTGGATTGGGGCGGCATGGCGGAAGAAGCCATCGCCGATGATATCCACACCATCGCCATTCCGGACGGCCTGCCTTTGGAACCCGCCGTGGCTTTCCCGATTTCCTATCCAACCGCCGGTGCGGCTTTGCTCTGGCGTGGCCGGATCAAGGCAGGCGATTGGGTGCTGGTGCATGGCGCGGCGGGTGGCGTTGGCCTCGCCGCGGTTGAGATCGCCAAAGCGTGCGGCGCGAAGGTGATTGCGCGTGCGGGCGCGGCGAAGCATGAGATGCTGCGTGCCCGCGGCGCGGATGCAGTGCTGGATAGTGCGGCACCCTTTCGTGATGCGGTGCGCGCTGCCACCGGTGGGCGCAGCGTGGATTGCCTTGTGGATACGATTGGCGGGCCTGCCTTTGATGAAAGCCTGCGGTGTCTCGCGGATGGTGGCAATCTTGTCGTAGTGGGCTTCGCCGGTGGTGGCATTCCAACGCTGCAAACCAATATCCTGCTGCTCAAGAATATCGGTGTGATTGGCGTGAATTGGGGCACCTATGTCGGTTGGTCCCCGGGTGATGGGCGCCGCGGCCACGCGCCCGCCGCGCGTGCGCTATGGGATCAATTGATGGCGTGGTGGAAGGCGGGCGCGCTGAAGCCCGAAATCCATGCGGCCTATCCCTTGGAGCAATTCCGTGAAGCGATGGATGAGGTTTCAGCCCGGCGCAGCGCGGGCCGGGTGATCCTGCGCCCCTGACGCTGGGCGCGATGGAACCCCCCGCCGCCCATGCCAATCACCGCGTCATTGCGTTGATTGTTGCCTCTGCGCTGCTCATGCAAAACCTCGATAGCGCCGTGGTCGCCACCGCGCTGCCCAGCATGGCGCGCGATATGGGCGAAGACCCGGCGCGGCTGGGGGCGGCCATCACATCCTATCTTGTCGCACTTACGGTCTTTATTCCGTTCTCGGCCTGGATCGCAGATCGCTTCGGCGCCAAGCGCGTTTTCATGCTGGCGATTATTGTTTTTGTTTTGGCCTCCGCGCTTTCAGGTCAGGCGCGTGGGCTTGAGGACCTTATTGCTTTTCGCATTCTGCAAGGTGCCGGCGGCGCGATGATGTTCCCGGTCGGGCGACTTTTGTTACTGCGAGGCGTGCGCGAGGAAGAACTGCTTTCCGCCATGGCCTGGCTGACGATGCCAGCGCTTCTTGGGCCTGTCTGTGGTCCGCCGCTTGGGGGAATCCTCACTGATCTTTTCGGCTGGCGCGCTGTGTTCTGGATAAATGTGCCAATCGGGCTGATCGGGTTTTTGCTGGTCGCTTGGAAAATCCCCGCGATCCCACCAACCAATCCGGGCAGGCCAGATATACTTGGCTTGGCACTCGTGGGGCTTGCCTTGGCACTTGGCATGTTTGGGCTTGAAACCGTGGGGCGGCAGGTGGTGGCAGAACCCTGGCCTGGGGTTGCGCTGGCGGCTGGTTTGCTGATTGGCGTTGCGGCTTTTTTCCATTGCCGCAGCGCACCACGCCCGGCGATTGATATTGCGCTGCTCAAGATCCCCACCTTTCGCCAGCCAGCACTTTTCGGCAGCCTGTTTCGTGTGGGTGCCGGCGCGGTGCCCTTTCTGGTACCCATCATGCTACAAATCGGCTTTGGCATGTCGGCGTCCGAAAGCGGGCTGATATCCTTCGCGACCGCGCTTGGCGCCTTCACGATGAAGCCGCTGGTGCGCCCGTTGCTCAGGCGCTTTGGCTTTCGGAATGCGCTGCTGATCAATGGTGTTTTGGCGTCAGCCGGGATTGCGCTGCTGGCCTTGCCGAACCCTGCCTGGCCTGCGGCGGCAATTTTCCTGCTGCTCGCCTGCGGGGGCTTGTTTCGCAGCCTGCAATTCACCTCCCTCAATACGCTGGTATTTGCAGATGTACCGCCCGAGAAGCTTTCCGCCGCCACCAGCTTTTACAGCACGCTGCAACAATTATCGCCCGCGCTTGGCGTAGTATTGGCCACCGTAACGCTGGAGGCATCTCGCCTTTTTGTGGGCCGTGCAGAGCTTGCATTGGCGGATTTTTCCAGCGGCTTTCTGGTGGCGGCCATGGTCACGCTATTGTCAGTTCCGATGCTCGCAGCGCTCAGCCGTGATGCGGGGGCCGAGGTTTCGGGGCATAAAGCCCCATGATGCATCCGCCCGCGTGACATGCCATAAGCTGCCGTGCCTTTGGCGAGGAACCCCCAAATGATGCTGCCGCGCCTTTTGCTGACGCTGATATTGGCCTTTGCCCCTGTTGCTGCCTGGGCGCAGGGATTTGATCTGCCGGGCCTGCCGCAGGAAGCCGGCGCCTATCAGCAAAGCCTGCAACGCCGCTTCCCCGCCGGCGGAACGCCGCAGCAGCGCGCCACCGCCGAACGCCGCGCGCAGGATGCGGCCGCGCGGCGTGATTTTGCCGCTGCTGCTACCGCCCTGGAAGAACGCATTGGGCTTGGCAATAGCAATGCCGATCATTGGCTGGCGCTGGCTGAAGCGCAGCTTGCCCGCACGCCGCCTGAAAACAACCGCGCCCTGCAAGCCGCCTGGCGCGCCTTTCAATTCGCCCCGGGTGGCGAGCCCGAGGTGCCGCCCCTGCTGCTGATTGCCGAAGCTTTGCGCCGGCAGAATCGTCTGGCGCAACAGGTGGAAGCGCTTGAAGCGGTCATGGAACGCATGCCCAATGATGCGCGCCATAAGGCCGCGCTTGATACCGCGCGCCGTGCAGCGGGCATGCTGGTGCGTCGCGTGAACCCGGAACCAGATGCCGAACCAGCGCGCGCCTGCATCACTTTCACCATCCCGCCTGCGCGGCGCAGTGATTGGCGCGCGGAAGATTGGGTGCGCGCTGATCCCGCGCTGCCAAATCTGACCATCGAACGCGAAGCGGATCAGCTTTGCGTTGGCGGCCTGCCCTGGGGCCAGACCACGCGGCTGATCTTGCGTGCTGGCCTGCCGGGCGAAGGCGGCAATCTGCGCGCCGATACACCGCTTGCCATCGCCATGCCGGATCGCAGCGCGCGCATTATCTTTGAAAGCCGCGCCTTCATCCTGCCGCGCGGTCAGGCGCCGCGCGTTGGTGTTGCCACTGTGAATGTCGAGAAACTGCAGCTTCGTCTGGTGCAGCTTTCCGAACGCAATCTGATTACGCTCCGCGAACGCTGGCGGCCAGGTGAGGCGTTAGACCAATGGATGGCGCAATATATCGGCGAACAAAGCGGGCGCGTCTTGTGGGAAGGCAGCGCGGAATTGCAGGGCGGTGCGCCCAATCGCCTCACGCGTCATGCGCTGCCGCTTACTGATCTGCTGCGCGATGCTTCGCCAGGGCTTTATGTGATCACGGCACGGCAGGCGGATGCGCGGCGCGGCGAAGCCACCGCCGCTGCCTTTCCATTCTTCGTGACGGATATTGCGCTCACGGCCTGGCGCGGCGCGGATGGGCTTGCCGTACAGGCGCGCGGCTTTCATTCGGGGCAGGTTCAATCCGGCCTGCGTGTGGCGCTGATGGCGCGCAACAATGATGTGCTGGCCGAAGCGCGCACGGATGCGGCGGGGCTCGCGCGTTTTCCAATCGCGCTGCTACGTGGGCAGGGGCCGCTTGCACCCTTCGCCATTCATGCGGAAGCGCCGGATGATCTTGCCGCGCTTAATCTTGAAGCGGCGAGTTTTGATCTTTCGGATCGTGGTGCTGCGGGCCGCGCGCATCCCGGCCCGCTTGATGCCTTCCTGTGGCTGGATCGCGGCATTTACCGCCCAGGCGAAACCGTTAATCTGACCGGGCTTTTGCGTGATGCCGCAGGCAATCCGCAGGATTTGCCTATCAGGCTCCGGCTGCGGCGGCCCAATGGGCAGATCGCGGCAGAAATCACGCCACCGCGCGTGATGGGCGGCGCGATTTCCTGGCCGCTTCGGCTTTCCGATGGTGCCATCTACGGTCAATGGAATATTGAAGCGCTCGCTGATCCTGCATTGCCGCCAATTGGGCGCGCACAATTCCGCGTGGATGCTTTTGTGCCGGAAGGTTTGGAAGTCTCTTCCGGGCCAGCGCCAGGGCCTTTGGTGCCGGGCAGCACCGCGCTTGATCTGCCTGTCACCGCGCGCTTCCTGTATGGTGCGCCGGGTGCTGGGCTTGCGGGCAATGCGGAGATTCGCCTGCTGCCGGACCCCGAGCCTTTTGAAGCCTGGCGCGGTTGGCGCTTTGGCCTGCAAGATGAAAACTTCGCACCGGATCTGATCCGCCAAGAAATCGCGCCGCTGGATCGTGAAGGGCGCGGTGTTGTTGCGCTGACGCTACCGCGCGCACCGGATACAACGCTGCCCATCAAGGCCAATGTCACGCTGGCGATTGCAGAACCCGGCGGGCGTGAAAGCCGCGCGCAGATTGCCGTGCCGGTGCGCGCTGCGGGCTTATTCCCTGTGCTTCGCCCAAGCTTTCAAGGCGATGCGATAGATGCTGGCGCGGAAGCAGCTTTTGATATCGCAGCCGTCGCACCCGATGGCAGCGGGGTACCCGCGCGGCTGCGCTTGCGTCTGCTACGCGAAAGGCCAGATTGGCGATTGGTGATGCGTGATTCCATCGCGCGGTTTGAAACCGTATGGCGCGATGAACCGGTAGATGCGGCGGAGCTTACCATCACCCCCGCCGCGCCCACGCGCTTTGCGCGCAGCCTGCCCTTTGGTCGCTATCGGCTTGAAATCTCTGATACCGATGGGCTTGGCATGGCGTCCTATCGCTTCCGCGCTGGCTGGGCTGGCGTGGAAAGCGCGGAAATTCCGGACCGGATTGATGTTGCAGCAGAACGCCGCAATTTCGCGGTTGCTGAGGTCGCGCGGCTGCGCATCACACCGCCCTTTGCTGGGCCCGCGACCGTTGCGGTGCTGACGGATCGGTTGGTGTCTTTGCGTGAAATCACACTTTCCGAAGCGGGTACAGATATCGAAGTGACGGTGGATGCTGCCTGGGGGCCAGGTGCCTATATCGCCGTGACGGCCTATCGCCCGGGTGAGGCGCGTGAAGGCCGGCCTGGCCGCGCCCTTGGCCTGGCCTGGATCGGGCTTGATCCCGCACCGCGCCGGCTTGATGTAGCTATCACCGCCCCCGAACGCATCCGCCCGCGCCAGCGCGCCGAAATCGCGATCCGCATTACGGGCGCGGGTGATCAAGCCATGGTGACACTCGCTGCCGTGGACGAGGGAATTTTGCGCCTGACCGGTTTTGCCTCCCCCGATCCGGTGGCGCATTTTCTGGGCAAGCGCGCACTTGGCGTTGATATTCGCGATTATTACGGGCGGTTATTGGCGCCAGCGGAAGGCTCGCTTGCCTTGTTGCGGCAAGGCGGTGATGGCGGTCTGGCAGGGATGGGCATTCAGCCACCGCAAAGGCTGGTTTCCTTATTTTCCGGCCCGGTGCGCGTCGGCGCCGATGGGAATGCGGTGATCACGCTTGATGTGCCGGATTTCGCCGGCGAATTGCGCCTGATGGCGGTGGCTTGGGAAGGGGCGCGCATTGGTGCGACAAGCCGCGCACTGACTGTGCGCGATCAGGCAGTGGTGGAAGCTGCGCTACCGCGCTTCCTCGCCCCCGGTGACACGGCGCGGCTGCCGGTACTGATGCACAACATCGAATTGCCCGCAGGTGAGATTGTCGCTGAGCTCAGCACCGAAGGTGAGGTTGCGATTGAAGGGCCAGTGCGCCTGGCAGCGCCGCTTGCCACGGGTGAACGCGCCGCGCCAGCCACGGGGCTGCGCGCGCTCGCCGGCGGTGAGGGATTGTTGCGGTTGCGCCTCAGCGGGCCTCAGGGCTTCAGTGTCACGCGCGAAAGCCGCGTCACCATTCGCCCCGCGCGCCCGCTGCTGACTGATGTGCAATCGGCCGAATTGCCTGGCGGGGCAGAACGCGAGGTAGCACCCGCCCTAGATCGTTTCATTCCCGGCACGGCACGGGCGGAACTCAGCCTTGGTGCCGTAGTGCGGTATGACGCAGCGGCGGCCTTGCGCGCCGTGGAGGCCTTTCCGCTCGCGTGTCTGGAACAAAGCGCCGCGCGCGCGATTGCGTTGAGTGCGGGGCTATTCGCGACCAATGGCGCCGACCACGCGGCGCGGCTGCAAGCGGCGGTGCAGGCCGTTTTGGATCGTCAGCGTTTTGATGGTGCTTTCGGTCTTTGGTCCGCCAATGCGGAAGCCGAATTATGGCTGACACCCTTCGCCGTTGAAGCCTTGCTCCGCGCCCGCGCTGCCGGCGCCACGCTGCCGGAAGCCGCCTTGAATGACGCGCTGCGTTTCCTGGATGACGCGGTGGGCGATACCGGCGAAACCACACCTGAAGAACGCGCCGCGCAAGCCTATCGGCTGCATGCGCTGGCCATGGCGGGGCGTGTGCGGCTGGGGGCGGCGCGACGGCTGATGGAGAATATGCGTGATATGCCAACGCCGCTTTCGCTGGCGCAGCTGGGCGCCGTGTTTGCGCGCGGCGGTGATCGGGCGCGGGCGGAACAGGCCTTCAACGCTGCGCTTACGAACCTCAGCCGGCGTTGGTGGAGCTTTGATTACGGCACAGCGCAGCGTGATGCGCTGGCGGTGGCCAGCCTGCTCAAGGAAAGCGGCTTGCTGGCGGATCGGTTGGCGGCGCTGATGGGGGTTTTGCCAGGTCAGAATTTCACGCCGGAAAATACCAGCACACAGGAACAGGCCTGGGCAGTACTGGCGGCGGCAAGGCTCGGCCAGGGCATGCGCTCCATTGAAGCCAGCCTGGATGGCGTGGCGCTGCCGGCTGCGCCGGTATTTGTGGCGCCGCTTCTGGGCCCTGCACAGCTGCGCAACCTTGGCGCTACGACAGTGTGGCAAATGGTTGCGACCAATGGCATCCCGCGTGAGGCGCCGCAGGCTGGGCGCCAAGGCCTGACCATACGGCGGCATTTCCATGCGCTGGATGGAAATGCGCTGAACTTGGATACAATCCGCGCTGGCGATGGCTTTATTCTGATCCTGGAAGCCCGCGCCGATGCAGATGACCGGCATCAATTGCTGCTGCAACAGGGGCTGCCGGCGGGGTGGGAAATCACTGGCCGTTTCGGCGCAGGAGAAGTTCCCGGCCTGCCCTGGCTTGGCGCATTGACCGGCATTGATAGCCAACCTGCCTTGGATGACCGCTTTGCCGCGGCGGTAACATTGGAAGGGGAAGGCCGCGTGGCGCGCATTGCGGTGCGGTTGCGCGCCGTTACGGCGGGTAGTTTTGAACTACCGGGCGCCGAGGCGCGGGATATGTATCGGCCAGGGTTTTTCGCGCGCCAGAATACTGGGCGGATTGCGATTGCGCCTTGACGCGGACCAAGTGGAAGGATGGGCATTGCCTGACACCCCACCTGGCCAAGCGATGCGTATCCGCAATCCTTGCGGCACTGTGCCGCCTTGGCGTTAGAATGATGTGGGCACGCTTGGCAGGATGAATATGGGCTTCACACAGACCATCGGCACCACGCGTTATGTCTTCCCCGATTTGAAGACATTACTTGCGCGCGCGACCCCCTTTCGGTCCGGCGATGCGCTGGCAGGTGTTGCCGCCGAAAGCGCGGAAGAACGCATCGCTGCGCAACGCGCCCTGGCTGATTTACCGGTCCGGCGCTTCCTGTCTGAAAGCGTCATCCCTTATGAAACAGATGAAATCACGCGCCTGATCCAGGACAGCCACAATAAGACAGCTTTTGCGCCCATCCGTAGCCTGACTATTGGCGGTTTGCGCGATTGGTTGCTTTCCGATGCTGCCGATACCACAGCACTTGCGGCTCTGGCGCCGGGCCTGACGCCGGAAATGGTGGCAGCCGTCAGCAAAATCATGCGGGCGGCGGATTTGATTTCAGTCGCGGCCAAATGCGTGAATATCACGCGGTTTCGCAATACCATCGGCCTGCAAGGGCGGCTTTCCATTCGCCTGCAACCCAATCACCCAACGGATGATGCGCGCGGCATCGCCGCCGCCACCCTGGATGGGCTTTTGCTTGGCGCTGGCGATGCGGTGATTGGCGTCAATCCCGCAACCGATAATGTGGACGCCGTGCTGCGTGTTCTGGATATGCTGGACCGGCTGCGTATTGCCTATGGTATCCCAACGCAAAGCTGCGTCTTGGCTCATGTCACCACCACCATGCGTGCCATGGATATGGGCGCACCAGTTGACTTGGTGTTTCAATCCATCGGCGGGACTGAGGGTGTCAATCGTTCCTTTGGCGTTGATCTGGCCTTGCTGACTGAAGCGCATGAACAGGCGCTTTCGCTCAAGCGCGGCAGTCTTGGGCAGAATGTAATGTATTTTGAAACCGGCCAAGGCAGCGCATTAAGCGCAGATGCGCATCACGGCGTGGATCAGCAAACGCTGGAAGCGCGCGCCTATGCGGTCGCGCGGCGCTTTTCGCCACTTTTGGTCAATTCCGTGGTGGGCTTCATCGGTCCCGAATATTTGTTTGATGGCAAGCAGATTCTCCGCGCCGGGTTGGAAGATCATTTCTGCGGCAAGCTGCTTGGCCTGCCGATGGGGGTTGATGTTTGCTACACGAATCACGCCGAAGCCGATCAGGATGACATGGATGCGCTGCTCACCTGCCTTGCCGCCGCGGGTGTCACTTACGTCATGGGCGTGCCAGGCGCGGATGATGTCATGCTCGCCTATCAATCTACCTCTTTCCATGACGGGCTTTATGCGCGCGCCGCACTCGGCAAACGCCCTGCACCGGAATTTGAGGATTGGCTTCACCGCATGGGTATCGGCAACACGACCGAGACGATACCTGCGCGCCTGTCACCCACGCTGATCGGCCTTGCATGAACGCGCCCAGCAAATGGCGCGATTTGCGCCGCTTCACGGATGCGCGCGTGGCACTGGGACGCGTTGGCAATGCGCTGCCCACTGCCGCGCATCTCGATTTTCAGGAAGCCCATGCGCGGGCGCGCGATGCCGTTTGGTCAAAGCTGGACGTGGCAGCGTTGGAGGCTGCGCTTACGCCGAATGGCCTGCCTATTCAGCGCGTGACAAGCCAGGCAGAGGAACGCCGACGCTTTCTGCTGCGCCCGGATCTGGGCCGCAAACTGCCGGAAGGCGCCACCCTGCCAAAGGCAAAGGGGAGCATCGCGCTGGTTGTGGCCGATGGGCTTTGCGCCAGCGGCGTGCAGCAACAGGCGCCAGCTTTGCTTGCCGCGCTGGTGCCGGCGCTTGCCAAGGCGGGCTTTACGCCCGGCCACATCATCATTGCTGAACAGGCACGCGTTGCGCTTGGGGATGATATTGCGGAAGCCATGGAAGCGGCAGCCGTGGTGGTGCTGATTGGCGAAAGGCCAGGGCTTTCCGCCACCGACAGCATGGGGCTTTACATCACCTGGGCCGCACGGCGCGGCAGTAATGACGCCATGCGCAATTGCATCAGCAATATCCGCCTGGGCGGGCTTGGCGCCGATTTTGCCGCCGCCAAGGCGCTGTGGCTATTGGTGGAAGCGCGCAAGCTTGGCGCCACGGGTGTCGCGCTCAAGGATGAAATGCCAAGCCATTATCGGCTGACGTAACGCCGCGCGCCTTCAGCCCTTGGCGCGCAACAATTTGCCCGGCAGCGCACCCGTATCATGCCCGGCTTCGCGGATGGGCTTGCCGGCGACCAGCGTCATGTCATAGCCATCAACGCGCTGCACCAAACGCCGCCCACCAGCTGGCAGGTCATAGATCATCTCAGGGTGATACAAGCGCAGCGCATCGAAATTGATGATGTTCACATCAGCCATGGCGCCAGGGGCCAGCCGCCCGCGATCCGTCAGGCCGAAGAAATCCGCAGTTTCACTCGTTTGCCGCTTCACCACGAATTCCAAGGGCAGCCCATCGCCGCGCTTCCGGTCCCGCGCCCAATGGGTCAGCATGAAGGTCGGCGTGGAGGCATCGCAAATCACGCCGCAATGCGCCCCGCCATCGGAAAGGCCAAGCACCGTTGCCTTGTCCATGTTCATTTCGCGCACCACGGAAAGATCACCCGTCACGTAATTGGTGACAGGAAAATAGAGCATCCGCCCACCATCAGCGCCAATCAGGAAATCATAGCAATAGGAAGCCGGGTCCTGCCCGGCCTTGGCGGCAAGTGCGGCGATGCTGCGTTCACGCGGCGGTTCATAATCCGGCGGATCACCCAATTCGAACATATTGTCCCAACGCGTCGCAATCTGCCGAGACAGCGGCGGCAGCACATCCAAAAGCCGCTTCGATGCTTCTTCCGACAGAATCTTGCGCCGTACTTCCGGATCACGCAGCCGCGCCAATTGCTCGGCAGGTGGCAACCCGGCCAGCGCTGCAAAACTTTCGCGCAAGGCAAAGGGATTGAGCGATGTGGTCAGCCCCAGGATCAGCCCCACAGTGCGCCCCGCCACTTGCGCGGCAAGGCTGAGCCCTTCGGCACGCGCCTGGTGCACGCCCTGCATCAATCGCTTCCAACGCTGCGGGTCATAGGCGCGATCAGTCAGCAGGAACCAAACCGGGCGCTTGGTGGATTTCGCCACTTCACGCAGCCAACGAAATTCCGCAGCTTCATCCTCAAAATCGCTCAACATGCCAAAGGTGCCGCGCCCCGCCTTGCCCATGGCGCCACCAATGGCGAGCAATTCCTCTTCTTCCGCATAACGGCCCGGCACCAGATCACCCGCCAGCGTCTTGTGCTGATCAGTGCGCGATGTGGTGAAGCCGAAGGCGCCAGCTTCCAACGCTTCCTGCGTCAACCGCGCCATCGCTTCAATATCATCGCCTGTCGCGTTTTCGCGCTTCAGGCCACGATCGCCCATGACATAGACGCGCAAGGGATGATGTGCGAGCTGCGCGCCGATATTCAGCGAGCGCGGCATCGCATCCAAAGCATCAAGATATTCAGGGAAGCTTTCCCAATTCCATTTCAGCCCTTCGGTCAGCGTGATGCCGGGGATATCTTCCACGCCTTCCATCAGATCAATCAGCGCCTGATGGTGGCTTTTCTGCACCGGTGCGAAGCCAACGCCGCAATTGCCGAACAGCAACGTCGTCACGCCATGCCAGGATGAAGGCGCAAGCTTCGGGTCCCAGGTGGCTTGGCCATCATAATGCGTATGCACATCCACCCAGCCTGGCGTCACCAGCCGGCCTTCGGCTGCAACATCGCGCCGCGCCGGGCCGGCCTTGCCGCCAACTTGCGTGATGCGGTCACCATCAATCGCGACATCACCAGTATAGCGTGGCGTGCCAAGCCCATCCACAATCGTGCCGCCACGAATCACAATATCATGCATGGTACGTCTCCATCGGGCCTGATGCCGAGCCCGGAATGCCTTGGGGCCAGGTTGCTTCGGCTGTCAGGCTAACCAAAGCCCCCCGCACGGGCAAGCGCCGCGCGCCTTGCCCCGCCCGCCTGCGCTGTCTAGCCTGACGCATCAGCCGGGGCGGGCCGCTTTCGGCAGCCAAGACAATAAGGAAGCACACATGACCACGCCCAAGAAACCACGCTTTCCCACCCTGACGCCCGAGAGCATGAGCGCGGAACAGCGCGCCGCCGCTGAGGGCATTATCAGCGGTCCGCGCGGCGGCTTGCGCGGCCCCTTCAATGCCTGGCTGCGCAGCCCGGTTTTTGCCGATAGAATGCAAAAGGTTGGCGAGTATTTGCGCTTCAACAGCTCCATCCCCGCTGATCTCAATGAATTTGCCATCCTGATCACGGCGCGGGTCTGGACCAGCCAATATGAATGGTATGCACATCACGCCATGGCGATGAAGGCTGGCTTGCCGCCTGCCATTGCGGCTGATCTTGCCGAAGGTCGCCGCCCCGCCGGCATGACGGAAGATCAGCGCATTGTCTATGAGTTCTGCACGGAATTGCACCGTGACCACGGCGTATCAGATGCGACTTTCGCCACCACTGCCGCGCGTTTTGGTGAACAAGGTGTGGTGGATCTGATCGCCGTCAGTGGCTATTACGTCGCGGTTTCCATGACGCTGAATGTCGCCGAAGTGCAAATCCCGCCGGAGGCGACACCGCTTCCCATTTTGCCGAAGGCGTGAGCATTGCACGGGGCGGCATGGCACCGCCCCGTGCAAGCGCTAATCAGCTCCGAACCAGCGAACAACCGCCATCAGCCACAGAACGGAAGGCATCATCAGCGCTGCTGGTCTGCAAAAGCTTGTAGTAATCAAACCGGTGCTTGCTTTCCGCCGGCGTCTTAACTTCAAACAGATAAGCCGGGTGAAGCTTGCGGCCGTCCGCACGGATAGTGCCGGCGCCAAAAGCATCATCCTGCGTCGGCATCGCTTTCATGCGCTCCACAACCGCGCGTCCATTGGCCTTGGCCGGCGCGGCGCCCAGCTCAGCGACGGCCTTCAGGTAATGCAGTGTGGCCGAGTAATCACCAGCCTGCGCCATAGTAACCGGCGTATCCACGCCGGAATTCGCCAGAACGCGCCGTGCAAGACTGCGCGTTTGGTCATTCATGTCCCAATAATAGGTAGCACTGCAAACCAGGCCCTGCGCCGTTTCCAGCCCAAGCGCATGCACATCGGTGATGAACATGAGCATGGAAGCAAGCTTGATACCGCGCCGTGTAATGCCGAATTCCGCGGCCTGCTTGATGCAGTTGGTCGTATCCGTGCCGGCATTGGCTAGGCCAATCACTTTCGCGCGGCTTGCCTGCGCCTGCAAAATAAAGGAGGAAAAGTCAGTCGTGCCCGGGAAGGGCGTGCGTACCTGGCCAACTACGCGGCCACCTGCGGCGCGCACAAAGGCCGCCGTATCGCGTTCCAGCGCATGGCCGAAGGCGTAATCGGCGGTGATGAAGAACCAGGTATCACCACCCGCGCGCACCATGGCCGCGCCAGTGGATCGCGCCAGCATATAGGTATCATAAACCCAGTGGATTGTATTGGCGTTGCACGCACGACCTGTGAGATCAGACGTCGCTGTGGAGGTTGCAATGGCAACCTTGTTTCTCTCACGCGCCAATTCAGAAACGGCAAGTGCGACGGAAGAAGCGGCAAGGTTCAACACCATATCCACGCCATCGCGGTCAAACCATTGCCGCGTGATATTGACGCCGACATCCGGGCGGTTCTGATGGTCAGCCACCACCAGCTCAACATTAAGGCCGCGAGCCGCCGTCATTTCCTGCATTGCAAGGCGGGTGGCAGAAATACTGTTCGGGCCATTCAAATCCCGGTATGGCCCGGACATATCGGACAGCAAGCCGATCTTGATGGTGCTGGCCGCCTGAGCATGTGCACTCCGCCAGGGTAGCGCACCCAAGGCAGCAGCGCCGCCGCCAGCGGTCAGAATGGACCTTCTTTCAAGTGTCATGGCATTTCCTCTCTTGTCCCTGTTGACTGGAATAGGCTTCCAGTGTGCCCGCCAATTACCCTACCCGCCGGACGAAATCCATGCCTATTCTGCGGCCACGCGGCTGGCGGGCGGGCGGAAGGCCGGGATGACATGCTGGGCGAAAAGCGTCAGGCTGCGCAGGATTTTCTCATGCCCATAATAAGGGGGGTAATGCAGCAGCAAGCTGGTCATGCCCGTACGTGCTTGCAGGGCGCACAACTTCGCAGTTACTGTCGATGGGCTGCCATGCAACAGGGTGTTTTCCGCCAGCACCGCGTAATCCAGCGCCTGCCCCTTTTCGGAAACCGAGCCAAGATAGCCGCTGGTGCCGGCACTATTGAAATTGCGGATATGGTGCAGAATGTGTTCTTCCGTATCGGCGCGCGCCTGCTCATCAGTTTCCGCGACATAGACCATGCGCGCAATATCAATATGTCCGGCAGCCGGGTTGTTGCGTTGGGGTGAAGGCGCTGTTGCCAATGCCTCGCGATAAATCTTCGATTGTGACACCAAGGTATCCAAGCCTGGCAGCGTGCTCAGCATCAGCCCGAAACCATTGCGCCCGGCATAGCCAATGGACCGATCCGTGCCGCCCGCCATATAGAGCGGCGGATGGGGAAGCTGGATCGGGACGGGCAGCATTTCGTATTGCCCTTCGACCTTGCCCTTGTAGAAATTGCCTTCATGCGTCCAGCGCCGACGATGGAAGCCATCGAAAATCAGCTTGACGCTTTCTTCGACAATATCGCGCCGCGCCTCAAAATCCTTGCCCAAACCTTCAAACTCATAGGGCCGATACCCGCTGCCCAGGCCCAGCATCACGCGGCCATTGGAAAGCACATCCACGAAAGCGGTGTTCTCCACGACGCGAATTGGGTCATACAGCGGCAGCGTGATCACCCCTGCCGCGAGCTTGATGCGGCTGGTGCGTGCCGCGAGGTAGGACATATACACAAAGCAATCGGGCATGATGCCGTAAGTGGTGCTGAAGTGATGTTCCGCGATCCAGGCGGTATCGAAGCCGAGCGCTTCGGCGCGCAGGATTTCCTCAGTTGTGCGCGCCGTCACGCCCTGATGCGGATAGGGTTCTTCCACCGGGTTGGGGTGGCTTGTCATCAGAATGCCGAATTCCATGATTGCTTCCTCCTGCCGATATGTTTGTGGTGGCGTCAGCCGCCTGCTTCCTTGGGGGTGGCGCGTAACTCAATCCCTGCCAGTTTTTCCATATGCTGAATGGTGGAAACGAAATCCTCTGGCCCCGAACCCATCGCCAAGGCCATCGAAAGATATTGCCGTGCTGCCGGGCCCATGAACATCGGCACGCCAAAACGTTCCGCCTCTTCCAGGCATAGCTTCACATCCTTATGCATCAGCCCAGCCGCAAACCGTACCGGAAAACCCTGCGCGCGTTCGGCGATGGCTTGCGGCACGCGCTTTTCCGACATGAAGGAACGCCCGCTGGAGGCATTCAGTACGTCAAACATCAGCTTGGTATCCAAACCCGCCTTGGCGCCCAATACCATGCCTTCCAAACAAGCCAGTGTATTGCTGGCAAGAATGACATTATTCACCAGCTTCATCGTCTGCCCAAGGCCAGGTTCCGCGCCAAGGTAGAAGATATTCTGCCCGATCCGCTTCAGCACCGGCTCCACAGCCTTTTGGGAGGCAGCATCGCCCGATGTCATGATGGCGAGCGTGCCGGCCTCAGCGCCCGAAACGCCGCCACTCACCGGGCCATCAATCAAGTGGATGCCCTTGGTAGCCAAAGCCTCCGCCACGCGCCGCGCAACTGTCGGCCCGGTGGTGGAAAGATCCACCACGATCTTCGCCTTGCTGCCCTGCACCAGCCCATCCGCCCCCAAAGCGACGGCTTCGACCGCTGCGGGTGTCGGCAGGCTGAGCAGCACCGCATCGCATTGATCGGCAACATCGCGCGCGCTGGTCGCGGCCGTCGCACCCATGGCGGTGAGGGTTGCAACCGCCTTCGCATCCAGATCATGCACCACCAGCGCGTGGCCGGCCTTCACCAGGCGCCGCGCCATGACGCCACCAATATTACCAAGGCCGATGAAACCAAGCTTCATGACATTCCTCATTACCCATGCGACAGGCTTGCAGTGCCCGCACCACTATTTGGCCGGAAGGCTCCGCCCAGATACGCTTTCAGTCAAGACCATGTTTCAGCGCGTGGGCGGCAGCTTGGTGAAATCCCCAAAGCGCATGCTCGGGTGGCTGCGGGCATATTGCGGCGGGAAGGCGGCTGGTTCGCGCAACGCCTCGGCCGCATGCCAGGCCCAGCGTGGATTGTAGCTCATGCCGCGGCCAATCGCGATCAAATCCGCCGCACCATCACGCAATGCCTGATCCGCCTGTGCCGGTTCATTGATCAACCCAACAGCGATGGTTGGAATCGCAGCATCTTCTTTGATCCGCCGCGCCATGGGCACCTGATAGCCGGGGCCGAGATCAATCTGCTGATCGGGGCTGCTGCCCCCCGATGACGCGCAGATGAAATCACAGCCAAGCTTCTTCAATTCCCCCGCGAAGGTCACGCTATCTTGCAGCGTCCAACCACCCTCAATCCAATCAGTGGCAGAAACCCGCACACCCAGGGGCTTATGCTCAGGCCAAACCGCGCGCATGGCGGTAAATACCTCCAGCGGGAAGCGCATGCGCCCCGCAATATCTCCGCCATATTCATCGTTGCGATTATTTGAAAGTGGCGAAAGGAAGGAATGCAGCAAGTAGCCATGCGCAGAATGCAGTTCGATCAAATCAATGCCGAGTGCGTCCGCCCGCCTGGTGGCTTGCACAAAAGATTCCCTGATCTCCGCAAGCCCCGCATGGTCCAACATGCGCGGTGCCGGGCGGCCCGGAAAGGCAATATCGCCGGGGCTGATCGGGTGCCAGCCACCCTCCTCCGGCCCGATATATTTTCCCCCCATCCAGGGCTGCGCTGTAGAGCCCTTGCGCCCCGAATGCGCCAATTGCATCGCGATTTTCGCCTGACCATGCTGGCGGCAAAACGCGATCACGCGCGCAAGCGATGCCTGCTGCGCGTCATTCCACAAGCCCAGATCAAAGCGCCCAACCCGCCCGCGTGGTTCCACCGCCGTTGCTTCAAAAAACATAAGGCCAGCGCCAGAGACCGAGAAAGCCCCGTAATGCATCAGGTGCCAATCTGTCGCCTCATTCCCTGTTGTCCCCGAATATTGCGCCATGGGGGAGACGACGATGCGGTTGGGCAGCGTCAGCCTGCGCAGGGTAAAGGGCGAAAAAAGTCGGCTTGGCATTGGCGGTTTCCTCTTTTGCGGGAATACTCTCCCCCGCCCTGCCCAGCGCGCAAGCCCTGGATATGGGTTCATGGAGTTTCTGTTAGGTGGCGCGGTGCTTTGCCCCGCCGAAAAGGGTGGATGCGATGAATGAAATGCGGCGAAGCATGCCAGCAAATGCGGGGCCCGCCCTGACGGACCCGGATGTGATCATCATCGGCGCCGGCATTTCCGGCCTTTATCAGCTCTACCGCCTGCGGGAACTTAGCTATTCGGTCCAGGTGTTTGAAACCGGCAGTGATCTTGGTGGCACCTGGTATTGGAACCGCTACCCCGGCGCGCGATTTGATTCGGAAAGCTACACCTATGGATATTCCTTTTCTGATGAGCTGCTGCAGGAATGGAGCTGGAGCGAGCATTTTGCCCCGCAGCCGGAAACGCTGCGCTATTTGCAGCATGTAGCGGACCGCTTCGACCTGCGCCGCCATATCCAATTCAATAGCCGCGTCACCAGCGCGCATTTCAATGAAGCCGCGCAGCGCTGGACTGTGACGCTTGATACGGGTGCCGCGCATAACTGCCGCTTTCTGATCACCGCGCTTGGCCCGCTTTCCGCCGATACGCTGCCGCGCATTCCAGGCGGTGAAAGCTTCGCCGGCCAATCCTTCCATACCTATCGCTGGCCGCATGAACCCGTGAGTTTTGCGGGCAAGCGCGTGGCGGTGATTGGCACCGGGGCCACTGGCGTTCAGGTGATCCAGACCATCGCTTCTGACGTTGGGTCGCTCACGGTATTTCAGCGCACACCCAATTGGTGCGCGCCCCTGCACAATCGCCCAATCACGGAAGAAGAGCAACGCCAGATTAAGGGCAATTATCCCGCACTTTTCGCGCTGCTGCGCACCACACCTGGTTGCTATATCCATAATTCTGATCCGCGCAGCGTTTTTGACGTCACGCCTGAAGAACGCGAAGCCTTTTGGGAACAGCGCTACGCCGAACCAGGCTTTGGCATTTGGCAGGCGAATTATCGCGATATCCTGACCGATCCCAATGCCAATGCGCTGATCAGCGATTTCATTGCGCGCAAGATCCGCCAACGCGTTAAGGACCCTGCTGTTGCAGAAAAGCTGATCCCGAAAAATCACGGCTTTGGTACGCGCCGTGTGCCTCTCGAAACCCGTTATTTTGAGGCCTATAATCGCGACAATGTGCGGCTGGTGGATATCACTGAAACGCCCATTGAAAGCATCACGCCAAAGGGCATCAAGACTAGCGATGCCGAATATGAATTCGATATGATCATCTATGCCACTGGCTTTGATGCCATCACCGGCGCTTTTGATCGGATTGACTTCAGGGGCGTGGGCGGTCAGCGGCTGAAGGACAAATGGGCTGATGGCCCAAAAACCTATCTTGGCCTGCAATCCGCGGGCTTCCCCAATATGCTGACCATCGTCGGGCCGCATAATGCCTCCACGCGCTGCAATATCCCGCGCTGCATTGAACAGAATGTGGAATGGGTGACAGACCTGATGCGCCATGTGCGGGATCGGGGCATCACACTTTTTGAGGCGACTGAAGCCGCAGAAGCCGAATGGTCGCACCATATCGAAACCCTGGCGGAGGGTTTGCTCTATACGCAGATCGATTCCTGGGCGACGGGGATCAACCGCAATGTTGAAGGGCGCGATCAGCGCCGCATTCTACAATATCAGGGTGGCGCGCCGGCCTATCGCGCCAAATGTGATGAGGTTGCCGCGAAGGGCTATACCGGCATGAAACTGAACTGAGGGCCAACCATGCGCGAGAACCCCGTCCGCACCGCACTCCGCCAGGGCCGCATGGCCCATGGCATTATGGCAACGGAATTTCTGACACCGGGGCTTTGCCAAATCCTTGGCAATGCAGGCGCAGACTACGTCATCTTCGATATGGAACATGGTGGCATGGGCATTGATGCGATCAAGGCGCAATGCGCTTTCGCCCGCCATGCCGGTGTGGTGCCTTTGGTACGTGTCACGGGCCATCACTACCATCTGATCGCACCTGTGCTTGATGCAGGCGCCATGGGCATCATGGAACCCATGGTGGAAACGCGCGCGCAGGCAGAAGAATTGGCTGCCTGGTGCCGCTATCGCCCCGAAGGCCGGCGCGGCGTTGGCTTCGGCTATGCGCATGATGATTACCAGGGCCAGGATGTCATCGCCGGGATGCGGGCCGAAAATGACCGCGTGATGGTGATCCCCCTGATCGAAACCGCCAAAGGGATCGAGAATGTCGAAGCGATCATGGCGGTACCCGGCGTCGATCTCGGTTGGTTCGGCCATTATGATTTGAGCGATTCACTCGGCACCACCGCGCAATTCGATCATCCCGTTTTTCAGGCGGCGCTTACCCGCTTTCTGGAGGCATGTGACGTCGCAGGAAAACCCGCCGGCGTCTTGGGTGCGGGGATGGAAATGGTGCGCGGTTGGCGCGCCAAGGGATTTCGCTGCCTCTGCTACGGGTCTGATGTCAGTGTTTTCCAATCGGCGCTAAAGGGCGCCTTGGATACGCTGAAAGGCGAAGCGGGCTGAACACACTTCAACGAGAAATCGGAAGACGATAATGGAATTCAAAATCGGCACTGAACAGCGGCATATGATCGCCGCCGTCAGGCAATTGGCGCAGAACGAATTCAAGCAGGATGCGCCGAAATGGATGGATGGCACTTTTCCATGGCCGAACATCAAAAAGCTCGCTGGGCTTGGCGTTCTGGGTATGTCGGTGCCGGAAGAATATGGCGGGCTTGGCCTTTCCATTCTCGATTCTGCGCTAATCCTGGAAGAAATTGCCAAGGTGGATTACGTCACCGCCATGGCGGTGCTCGGCGAAGCGGGCGTGCAAACCCGCGTCATTTCCCATTACGCGCCGAAAGCCATCAAGGAACGCATCCTGCCGCGCGTGATTTCCGGCGATTGCATTCTGTCCATTTGCATGACGGAACCGCACGCGGGGACGGATGTTGCCAATTACCGAACCAATACCAGACGCCATGGCAATCATCTAGTGCTGAATGGCACCAAAACCCTGATCTCCCGCGCGGCGGAAGCCGGCATGTTCGTTGTCTTTACACGCGTGGATGGCAAACAGGGACGCGAAGGCATTGGCTGCGTATTGGTGGAACAGGGCACGCCCGGCCTTTCTGTCACTGGCACCTATCACACCATGGGCGGCGAAAATCTGCACGAGGTGCAATTCAATGATTGCGAATTGCCGCCAGAAAATCTCGTGATTGAAACCGACGGCTTCAAGAAATTGCTGACCGCCTTCAATACGCAGCGCTGCCTCAATCCCAGCATTTCCCTGGGCCTGGCGGAAGGCGCCTTTGATGAGGCGGTGCGCTACGTCAATGACCGCAAGCTGTTCGATAAATCCATCGCGGATTTCCAGGGCATTCGCTGGAAGTTCGCTGATATGTTCAAGGATATCGAAGCCGGGCGGGGTTTGCTCTACCGCGCTTGCCTCACCGCCAATCCATTCCCGGATCCCTTCATGGCGGCCACCGCCAAGGTGTTCTGCAATGAGATGTCGCTCCGCGTCACAAGCGAAGCCGTGCAAGTGCATGGCGGCTATGGCTTTACGGATGAATACCCGGTGTCCCGGCTTTATCGCGGTGCGCGATATGGTTCGCTTGGTGGCGGGTCTTCCGAATCGCTGCGTGATCTGATCGGCAAGCGCATCCTGGCCGATGCGGGCGGCGTGGATGGCATCATGGGCCTCGACACCTATTGAGAAAACTTGCCGGGCACATCCCGGCTGTGGTTATGCTTGATGCAACCAACCGGGAGAAAAGCCATGGCCTTCAAGTTCAGCCGTCGCGCCGTGATGGGCGCTGCCGCACTCGCACCCTTTGCCGCGCAAGCGCAGTCCGATTGGCCCAACCGCCCCGTGCGCATTGTGGTGCCTTTTCCACCCGGGCAGGCCGCCGATATTTTCACGCGCCTGATTGCGGATGAACTTTCCAAACGTTGGCCGCAGCGCGTGGTGGTGGAAAATCGCGCGGGCGGCGCTGCGGTGCCCGGCGTTGATTCTGTCGCACGCGCCCCGGCTGATGGCTATACGCTGCTGACGGGCACTTCCGGCCCGCTTGGCGTCAATCCGTCAGTCATGCCGCGCCTGCCTTACGATGTTGAAAAGGATTTCGCCTTCATCAGCAATGTGGTGATGGTACCCCTGCTGGTGATTGCGCATCCCTCCGTCGCCGAACGCACCATTCAGGAATTGGCTGCGAGTGCAAAGGCGCGCCCTGGGCAGATTGACATGGCCTCTGCCGGCCCCGCCACCAGCCAGCACATGGCAGCCGAATTGCTCATGCTGCGCGCCGGTATTCGTTTCAATATCGTCCATTATCGCGGCAGCGGCCCCGCCATTGCGGATGTTATTGCCGGCAATGTGAAACTGATGACGGATTCCGTCGCCTCAGCCCTGCCGCATATCCAATCGGGCCGCGTGCGCCCCATCGCGCTCTGCAGCGCACGGCGCGTGCCGCAATTGCCTGATGTGCCAACCATCGCGGAAAGCCTTGTGCCTGGCTATGAAGCCGCTGGCTGGTCCGGCCTGGTGGCGCCCGCCGGTACGCCAGCCGAAATCATCAATCGCATCAATGCCGATGTGGTCGCCATCCTACGCGATCCCGCCATCACCAATAGGATCGAGGCTATGGGCGCGGTCGCTGATCCGCTGACGCCCGATCAATTTGGTAATTTCGTCCGCACGGAAGTGGCGAAATGGCGCGAAGTGGCACGCGCCGGCAATGTGCGGCTGGAAGGCTGAAGCTACGCAACCATGCCGGCGGAAACGCCATGCAGGCAGGCCATCAATAGCGAAAGCGGCAAGCGAAGCCGCCACCACCAGGCCGGCGCCAAAGCGCCCGCCTGAGCCGCGCGGTCGGCAAGCGGCAGCAGCGCGAATATCACGGCCAATAGTAACAGCCCGGCCTGGGGCGGCAGCAACAGTGCCACCCAGGCCGCCAGCATGGGCAACACGGAGGCCACCAGCCAGCGCGTCAAAGCTGCATCGCCCGCCTTATTCGCCGCCAAGCCCCACCAAGCACCGCCAATGAAGCTTGCGATCAGCGCGCCATAGGCAGGGCCGGCCTGCAGCGCGAAGGCCGCCGCGCCATCGCCCGCAGCCAACAAAACAGGCATGGCAAGGCTTGGCAGCAGGCCGGCGGCGCCGAGCAGCAGCGCCGGGCGCGGGATGGGGTGATTGGACATTCGCTTGCCCTCTCACAATTCGGCCTGACACGACAAGCCCCACCCTGGCGCCGCGGCGCTACCGGGGCCATCTTCGCCCCCATGAACCTGATCTCCCCCGGCCCCGTGCTGTTCATGCCGGAAAAGCGCCCCGCACCGCCGGCCACGCGGCGGCTGACGGTAACCGCGCCTTATGAACCGAATGGCGACCAACCGCGCGCTATCGCGGAAATCGTGGCGGGTTTGCAGGGCGGTGACCGCGATCAGGTGCTGCTGGGTGTGACGGGTTCGGGCAAGACCTTCACCATGGCCAAGGTGATTGAAGCGGTGCAGCGCCCAACCCTGATTCTGGCCCCCAATAAAACACTCGCCGCGCAGCTTTATGGTGAGATGAAAAGCTTCTTCCCCGAAAACGCGGTGGAGTATTTCGTATCCTACTATGACTACTACCAGCCGGAAGCCTATGTGCCGCGCACCGACACCTATATTGAAAAAGACGCGCAGATCAACGAACAGATAGACCGCATGCGCCATTCCGCCACGCAAGCGCTATTGGAACGCAATGATGTGGTGATCGTCGCCTCGGTTTCCTGCATTTACGGTATCGGTTCGGTCGAAACCTATTCGCGCATGGTCGTGAAGCTGGAAGCCGGCGGTCAGATTGACCGCGATGTGCTGGTGAAGGGACTGGTGGAGCAGCAATATCGCCGCAATGATAATTTCTTCGCCCGCGGCACTTTCCGCATTCGTGGCGAAACCGTTGATCTTTGGCCCAGCCATTTGGAAGACCGCGCCTGGCGTGTCTCGCTTTTTGGTGATGAGATCGAAGCAATCCGCGAATTTGATCCGCTGACGGGTGAGATAACGGCTGAGATGGAACGCGTTTCCATCTACGCCAATAGCCACTATGTCACGCCCCGCCCGACTCTGACCCAGGCCATCACCCGCATCAAGGATGAATTGAAGGAACATCTGGCGAAGCTGCATGCGGAAGGCAAATTGCTGGAAGCGCAAAGGCTGGAACAGCGCACCATCTTTGATATCGAAATGATGGAAACCACTGGTTCCTGCAAAGGCATTGAAAATTACAGCCGCTACCTCACGGGCCGCAATCCCGGCGAACCGCCGCCCACTCTTTTCGAATACCTGCCGGACAACGCTTTGCTGATCGTGGATGAAAGCCATGTCACCGTGCCGCAGATTGGCGGTATGTATCGCGGCGACTATGCCCGCAAAACCGTCCTTTCCGAATACGGCTTCCGCCTGCCAAGCTGCACGGATAACCGCCCCCTCAAATTCGAGGAATGGGATACCTATCGCCCTGCTTCGATCTTTGTCAGCGCCACCCCCGGCCCTTGGGAGATGGAACGCACCGGCGGCGCCTTTGCCGAACAGGTGATCCGCCCAACCGGCCTGGTTGATCCCGTCACGGAAATCCGCCCCGTGGAACGGCAGGTGGATGATCTGCTGGCCGAATGCCGCGAAGTCGCCAAACACGGCGGGCGCGTGCTGGTCACCACGCTCACCAAGCGCATGGCCGAAGACCTGACCGAATACATGACCGAAGCCGGCATCCGCGTGCGCTATTTGCATTCGGATATTGATACGCTTGAACGTATCGAAATCATCCGCGATTTGCGCAAGGGCGTGTTTGATGTGCTGATCGGCATCAACCTGCTGCGCGAAGGCTTGGATATTCCCGAATGCGCGCTGGTCGCCATTCTGGATGCCGATAAGGAAGGCTTTCTGCGCAGCACCACATCGCTCATTCAAACCATCGGGCGCGCCGCGCGCAATGTGGATGGGCGCGTGGTGCTCTACGCCGATGTCATGACCGATAGCCTGCGCCGCGCCTTGGAAGAAACCGCGCGCCGGCGCGCCAGGCAGCAAGCCTGGAACACGGAACACGGCATCACGCCGCAGACCATCCGCCGCGATATCTCCTCCGCACTGCAATCCATCTATGAACAGGATTACGTGACGGTTGACGCGCTGGAAGGTGAGGAAACCGCCGAATTCGTCGGCAAGGACCTGAAGGCGACCATTGCGGAACTTGAACGCAAAATGCGCGCGGCGGCGGCTGATCTGGAATTTGAAACGGCAGCCAGGTTGCGTGATGAAATCAAGCGGCTGGAAAGCCTGGACCTTGGCCTTTCGCCCAACCTTGCCGGCCGGTCGCTCCAGGAAGCCAAGCCCAAGGCCAAGGCGGATTGGAAGCCAAAGCCCATGGGGCCAGGCGGCGGGGGCTATGACCCGGCCAAGGGCAAGGGCGCGCGGCGGCGCAAAGGCTGAACTGCCCAAGAAAACGGCGGCGGCGCCCGAAAATGCCGCGAAATCCACCCTAATTTTTTTTGCGGCGCTCTCCCGCTGGGGTTAAGCCTTGCCCCCATCACGCCAAGGGCGCAAAACCCCTTGAAACTCGCCGTTCACAGGGAAGTAAGGGAGAACACACATGGCTCATGGAATTTCGCGCCGCGGCGCGCTGATTGCCGGCACCGCGATTCTGGCCGCGCCGCTTGTGGCCCGCGCCCAGGCGCCACGGCTGCGCTTCACCCTGGATTGGGCCTTCCAGGCGCCCAATGCCTTCGCGCTACTCGCGCGTGACAAGGGCTATTTCCGCGACGCCGGCATTGATGTGCAGATTGATCGTGGCCAGGGTTCGGGCGGCGTGCCGGTGGCACTCGCCGGTGGGTCCTATGATATGGGTTATGCGGATCTCAACCCCGCCATCAAATTCGCCGCCGAAAACCCGGATCGCGGCATTGTCGCGGTTGCCGTGCTGCATGATCGCAGCCCGCTTTGCGCCATTGTGCGCGCCGATAGCGCCATTCGCACGCCGAAGGATTTGGAAGGCAAGCGCCTGGCCGCACCGGATTTCGATGCCGGGCGCCAGCTTTTCCCCGCCTTCGCCAAATCTGCCGGCATTGACGCGAGCAAGGTGACCTTCCTTTCCGTGTCTCCCGCCTTGCGTGAACCCATGCTGGTGCGCCGCGAAGCCGATGGTGTCACGGGCTTTGTCACGACTTCTGCGCTTGCTTTGAAGGGCATTGGGCTCGATCACCCGGCGCAGCGCGTGATGATGTATTACGATCATGGGCTGAACCTATACGGCGGCGCGCTGCTCACCACCCGCGCCTTCATTGAACGCAATCCAGCCGTGGTGCGCGGCGCCGTGGCGGCGCTGATGCGCGGCTTCCGCGATACGCTCCGCAATGGTCAGGACATGCTAGATAATCTGAAGCGCGTTGAACCGCTGACGGATGTGGCGCTGGAACGCGAACGCCATGAAATGAATGTCGCGCGCGTCATCATGTCCGATCATGTGCGCGCCAATGGGCTTTCTGCTGTGGATATGGGCCGGCTGCAAACCGGCATTCGCGCGGTGGAAGAGGCTTATAATCTTCCGGCCCGTGTGCAGGCAGCGCAATTCTACACGACTGATTTCCTGCCCCCCGCCGCTGATCGCGCGGTCTGATCCAGCGCCATGGCGCCGCCTTTTGTGGATATTGCCAATGTCGCCATGCGCTATGGCGGCGTTGAAGGCACCCTTGCACTGAAAGGCGCCAGCCTTGCGGTGGCAGAGGGTGAATTCGTCGCCGTGGTTGGCCCATCGGGCTGCGGCAAGTCCACGTTGATGCGGCTGGTGACTGGTCTTTGGCCGCCGACCGAAGGCCAGGTTTTCGTGGATGGCCGGGAAGTGGATGGCCCGCTTTCCATCGCCGGCATGGCCTTCCAGAACCCAACCTTGCTGCCGTGGCGGAATATTCTGGACAATGTGATGCTGCCCTTGGAAGTGGTGCAGCCGCATCGCGGCCAGCTTCGCGCCAAGCGGGCCGAGTATGAACGGCAAGCGCGCGAATTGCTCGCGCTTGTTGGGCTGGATGGGTTTGAAGCTAAATTCCCCTGGCAGCTTTCCGGTGGCATGCAGCAGCGCGCATCGCTTTGCCGCGCCTTGATCCATCAGCCGCGCCTATTGATGTTAGATGAACCCTTCGGCGCGCTCGATATCTTCACGCGCGAAGATCTTTGGGCAGTCCTGCAAAAACTTTGGTTGGCGCGCCGGCCTACCATCATCCTTGTCACGCATGATTTGCGCGAAGCGGCGTATCTCGCGGATCGCGTGCTGGTCATGTCATCCCGCCCGGGGCGCATCATTGCGGAACGGCGCGTGGAATTCCCGCGTGAACGCAGCATGGAGACCACCTACACCAAGGAATTCCAGGATTTGGTGCATGAATTGCGCGACCGCATCAGCGATGCCCGCGATGTCGAGGAAATTGCCGATGCCCCGTAAAGCGCTCCGCAGCCCGGAAGCCTTGGCGGCTGCCGCGCGCCGCCGCCGGCGGTTGGAAGCCTGGCTGCCCTGGCTGGTGATTGCCGGCATGTTCCTGATTTGGGAAGCCGCCGTTTGGGCCTTCAATATCCAACCCTTCATTCTGCCGGCACCTTCGGCCATTGCGGCCAGCATGGTGAAATGGTGGCAGCCCTTGCTCACCAATTCCTGGGCCACTTTGCTCACCACCGTGATTGGCTTCGCCATGGCGATTGTCTTTGGCCTTTTTCTGGGTGTGGTGATCGGGTCTTCCGTGCTGGTCTATCGCGGGCTTTACCCGTTGCTGATCGCCTTCAATTCAGTGCCCAAGGTGGCCGTGGTGCCGGTGCTGGTGATCTGGTTTGGCGCTGGCTTCTGGCCCGCGGTGCTGACTGCCTTTCTGATTTCCTTCTTTCCAATCGTGGTGAATGTCGCGACCGGCATCGCGACGGTTGAACCGGAATTGCGCGATGTGCTGCGTGCCCTTGGCGCCAGCCCCACGGACATCATCCGCAAGGTGGGTCTGCCGCGCGCCATGCCGTATTTCTTCGCATCCTTGAAGGTCGCGATCACGGTTGCTTTTGTTGGTTCCATCATCAGCGAAACCGTCGCCGCGAATGAAGGCATTGGGCATTTGATGCTTGTTGCGTCATCGCGCTTTGATGTGCCTTTGGTTTTCGCCGGCTTGATCATCACCGGTGTGATGGGGGTTGCGATGTATTGGGTGGCGGTCACCATCGAAGAACGCACCACCGGCTGGGCCACACGCGGCCAGCAGGACCCGCGCCTCGCCGCTGGGGGCTGAGATCATGACGGAAGCGCCACTCAGGCTTGGCATGATGACGCCAAGCTCCAACACAGTGTTGGAACCCGTCACCGCCGCGCTATTGGCGCCTACCCGCTGGATCACCGCGCATTTCCAGCGCTTACGCGTGCTGGCGATCAATCTTGGTGCGGATTCCACCAACCAGTTCGACCCCCGCCCCATGGCCGATGCGGCGGAGCTTTTGGCCGATGCAAAAGTGCATGCGCTCTGCTGGAATGGCACCTCTGGCGCCTGGCTGGGGCTTGAGAGTGACCGCGCGCTTTGCGCCACCATCACACGCGAAACCGGCCTGCCCTGCACGACAGCGACGCTTGCGTTATTCGATGCGCTCGCCGCGCTGGGCGCAAAACGCATCGGGCTGGTTACGCCCTATCTGGGCACGGTGCAGAACGCCATCATTGAGAACTTCGCGGGCCTTGGCGTTGAAACCATGGTGGAACGCCATCTGGAAGACCCCGGCAATTACAGCTTCGCCGAACACAGCGCGGCCAAGGTGGATCAGCTGGTGCGCGAAGCGGCCGCTGCGAAGCCCGATGCCATTGTGATCCATTGCACCAATTTTCGTGGCCTGCCCGGCGCAGTGGGGATTGAGGCTGAGACGGGCATCCCCATTCTGGATTCCGTAGCGGTCGCGCTTTGGGGCGCCATTCGCGCGGCAGGGCGCAGCCCCGCCATGATCAAAGGCGCGGGGCGGTTATTCGGGCTTTAGCGATTTGGGTATTGCCGGGGATGCGTGACTTCTTCCGCCGGGCCAGGCGGGCGGATAGGCCCCATGCGGCCACAGGCAGCGGCCAGAAACGCCACCGCCAGCAGCAGCAATAGGGGCCGCGCACTGAACCTCATGCTAATTTCGCCTTCCATTCGGCGGCCATGGCAGCGACATTGGCCGGCGCCGTGCCGCCATAAGACGTGCGTGACCGGACAGAGGCTTGAACCGTCAGCACTTCAAACACGCCCTGAGTGATGCGCGGTTCCACCGCCTGCATTTCCGCGAGCGTCAGGCCGGAAAGATCAACGCCGCGCGCCTCGGCCTTGGCAACCAAGGTACCGGTCACGTGATGCGCATCACGGAAAGGCATTTTCAGGCTACGCACCAGCCAATCCGCCAGATCGGTCGCGGTGGAAAACCCTGCCCCGGCGGCGGCGGCAAGCCGTTCCGTTTGCGGCTTCATATCGCGCACCATACCGGCAGTGGCGGCCAAGGTCAGAGTCAGGTTTTCGGCGGCGTCAAAAATGCCTTCCTTGTCTTCCTGCATATCCTTGAAATAGGTCAGCGCCAGGCCCTTCATCACCGTCAGCATGCCCATCAGCGCGCCCATCACACGCCCCGTCTTGCCGCGCACAAGCTCCGCCGCATCAGGATTGCGCTTTTGCGGCATGATGGAACTGCCGGTCGTGAAGGCATCGGATAGTTTCACGAAGCCGAAATAGGGGTTGGTCCAGATCACAATTTCTTCCGCAAGCCGCGAAAGATGCACGCTGCACATGGCGCAGCAGAACAGGAATTCAGCCGCGAAATCGCGCGACGCCACCGCATCCAAACTGTTGCGCATGGGCCGATCAAAACCCAAAGCCTTCGCTGTCATGTGCCGGTCAATCGCAAAGCCCGTGCCCGCCAATGCCGCCGCCCCAAGCGGGCTTTCATTCAAGCGCGCCCGGCAATCCGCCAGCCGAGACAAATCGCGCGACAGCATTTCAACATAGGCCAGCATGTGATGGCCGAAGGTCACGGGCTGCGCCGGCTGCAAATGGGTGAAGCCGGGCATGACACTGCCCGCATGTTCTTCCGCACGCGCGACCAAGGCGCGCATCACATCCTTGATCTGCCCGGAAAGCCCATCAATCGCATCACGCACCCAAAGGCGTACATCAAGCGCCACCTGGTCATTGCGGGAACGCCCCGTGTGTAGACGTTTGCCCGCTTCGCCAATCGTTTCCGTCAATCGCGCTTCGATATTCATGTGAATATCCTCAAGCGCGTCATCAAAGGGAAAATCACCGGCTTCGATGCGCGCCGCGATTTTTGCCAAGCCGTCCCGGATCGCGGCCTCGTCTTCCGCGCTGATGATCCCTACATGGGAAAGCATGGCGGCATGGGCTAGGCTGCCTTGGATATCCTGGCGCCACATCTTGCGATCAAACCCGATCGAGGCATTGATGGCTGCCATGATGACTGAGGGGCCTTCGGCGAAACGTCCGCCCCATTGCTGGTTCGCGCTGCTGCTGCTCATGCGAAGGGAGTATCTTTCGTGCTGGTTCTGAAACGCCGTGCCGCGATGCTTGGCACCCCGGCCCTGATTGGCGCGACCCTACTCGCGCCCGGTCTGTCGCGGCAAGGGTGGGCCGCCAAGGGGCTGGAGAAATTGCGCGAAGCGGCCAACCCGGCGCCACCAACGGCAATCACCTTCACCGATGCGGATGGCAAGGAAACCGGCTTGGCCGCTTTTGCCGGGCAGGGGCTGGTGGTCAATCTTTGGGCCACCTGGTGCCCGCCTTGCGTGGCCGAAATGCCCGCGCTGGACCGCTTGCAGGCCATGTTGCGGCCAGAGCGTATCGCGGTGCTGGCGCTGTCATCGGATCGTGGCGGGCGGGCACAGGTGGAACCTTTTTATCAGCGGCTTGGCTTGAAAGAACTTGCCGTCTGGCTCGACCCGCGCGGCGCGGCAGCGCGGGCCTTGGGCGCGCGGGGCCTGCCGACCACGGTGATTATTGATCGCGCCGGGCGCGAAGTGGCACGGTTGGAAGGCGAAGCGGCCTGGGATGCGCCGGAACTGGTCGCGGCGGTGCGGCGGTTGGTGGGCTGAGCATTTTGAAGCCAAGCCGAAAGGCTTGGCGATTCGGAAAATGCGATCAAACAGAAGCTTAGGCCATGTCCGCTGAGCGAAAGCGAAACGGACAGGGCCGAACCCTTCAAGCGCCCGGCATGCCATGGCATGTTGGCACTGATCAGACAGGAACCCAATCCATGCGCCTTGCGGTGATTTCCGATATCCATGGCAATGTCGCGGCACTTGAGGCGGCGCTGGATGACATCGCCCGGCGCGGCATCACCAATATCATCTGCCTGGGTGATTGCGCTTCCGGCATGTGCTGGCCCGCCGAGACAACGCGCCTGCTCATGGACAAGAATATCCCAAGCATTCGCGGCAATCATGATCGCTGGCTCACGGATCGTGTGGCGGAAGGCTTGAAGGGCCAGGATGGCTTCGCCTTTCAGGAAACCGCCGCCGATCAGCGCGCCTGGCTTTACGCCTTGCCGGAACGCATCACGCCCGCGCCCGGCATTCTCGCCTGCCATGGCACGCCTTCATCCGATGTGCGGAACCTGCTGGAAGACCCGCGTCACGGTATTCTGGTGCCATCGCCGCTTTCGGCCATTCGCGACAGGCTCGGCGAAGAGGGCATGGCAGCCCGCGTGGTGCTGTGCGGCCATAGCCATCAATCGAGCATCATCCACATGCCGGGCGATGGGCCTTTGGTGGTCAATCCTGGTAGCCTTGGCCTGCCTGGTTTTCGCGTCACACGCGGCGACCATCCTCATCGGGCCGAGGCACGTTCACCGCACGCGCGCTACGCGATCATCCACGCCGCCGAAGGTGCCAAGCCGATGGCGGAGCTGATTTCCCTTGTCTATGACTGGGAAAGTGCCGCGCGACGGGCAGAGGAAGTGGGCGCAAACCACGCCTGGCCGCATGTGCTGCGCACGGGGTATTTGCCGGAGTCGCTGGAAGAATAATGGCCGCATGGCGGCTCTCATATTCAGATTCTACGGATAAAGGACAGAACATGCTTCGGATGGCACAACTAACGCTGGCGCTTGCCGTCACGATGTTTTCGCAAGCCCATGCCCAGGGGTTTTTCAACAAGACACTCGCTCTTCAGAGTGTAAACTTCCATGTCGTTTGCGCCAATGAAGGATCAGAAAACACGCTATGCATCACCCCGTCAGGCGCGCTGCATTCCCCGCAAGTGATTGAACAAAAGATTGAAGGTTCCGTCATCGGCGCCGAGGTCGCGGACCTGGATGGCAATGGCGCGCCAGAGATTTATGTTTTCGTGCAATCTGCGGGTAGTGGTTCATACGGGACAGTGGTGGGCCATGCGGTCCATCGTGGATCGGCCATGGCAGTGATCACCATGCCCGAAATAGCCGATGATCCAAAGCTTTCCGCTGGCTATATGGGCAGGGACCGTTTTTCTGTCTCGGCGGATCGGCTAGTGCGCCAATTCCCGATCTATCGTGATGGCGATCCCAACGCAGCGCCAAGCGGCGGGATCAGGCAAGTGCAGTATCGCCTTGTCACTCACCAAGCCGGCCTCAGGCTCCTGCCTGTTGATAGTGAAACGCGGGAAATGCGCTAGAGCATGTTGCGTTCACGTGGGTTCACCCACCACGTTCTACGCCTTTGTTTTTCGAGCATCTGCACACGTTCAGATTTATCCATCTGAACGTCATCTGCTCTAAATCCGCCCGAAGCGCTGCAACGCCGCATCCAATTCGCCCGCGCGGCGTTCGATGCTTTGCACCTGATCCGCTGATGGTCCACCAGCCCGCGCGGCAGCGGCGCGGCGGTCGCGTTCCAGCGTATCCAATTCCGATTGCAACCGCGCGCCCTCTGCCGCCGCTTCCGGGTTTTGCGCGCGTTCAGCGCGCAGCCGTTCGAGTGTTGCGCGTTGCTGCGCCAAATCACGCTGCAACCGCGCGAGCCGCTGTTCTGAAGCGCGCACCGCCGCGGTGCTGCGCGCGGCTTCGGCCTGTGCAGCATTATTGCGTTCAGCCGCCATTTGCGCGGCACGTTCCTGCAGCGCGGCGGAGCTTTCCAGCCGTTGCGCGCCGCGCACATCCTCACCGCTGACGGCAGCGCCAATGCCGGTGAAGAAACCGCGTTCGGAAGCGGGGCCAGCGCCGGCGCAGCCAGCCAGCAGCAAAACCGGTGCGATGGCGCGAAGGGATTTCAGCTTCATGGCGCGTCAGCCCGTCGGCACGCGGCGAAGCGCCGATTCAAGATCATCAGCCGCCGCTTCAAGCCGGCGCTGCGCCTGGTCCATCTTCGCTTCTTCATTCATCAATTGTGGCACTTGGCGGGAACTTGCCACCAAACGCTGGCGCGCATCGCGCGCTTCGCCGGCGGTCTTGCGCATAAGCTCCGCATCCTCGCGCATGGTTGCGGTTTCAGCACGATATTGCGCGGCGGTGATCTGGCCCGCGCGGTATTGCCGATCAAGCTGCGCCAGGCGCTGCTGATTCTGCTTTGCCACCTGTTCAGAAGCGGCGGCGGTATTGTTCAGGTTATTGGCGACTTGCTGCGCGGATTGGATGCGCTGGGAAGCGCTGGCTTCACGATTTTCAAAGGCAAGATTGCGTTCTGCCACTGCCATGCCGGCGGCAAGCCCCACCAGCGCGCCAATACCCGCGCCGATCAACGCATTCTGGCCCGTATTGCCGCGCCCAAAGGCGGCGGCAGCCGCAGCGCCGGTCGCCGCACCGGCCAGCGCGCCCGTCGCGGCGGTTTGGTTCCAGCGCTGGGATTGCTGGCGCATGGCCTGTTGTTCAGCGGTCAAGGGCTGGCCACTGGCGCTCGCATTGGGGTTTTGGCAGGCGGGCAGCAGCAGCGACAAGGACAGCAATACAGCTGCACTCTTGAGAGCAGGTTTTTGGCGGGCCGAGGCAAGCAGGGTCATGGGCGGGGGATCCCTTCGATTGTGGCTTAGCTATCCTATCACTATGGCATGAATAGCGCAGCTTTGCGGCAAAATCATCGCAGCACCCTCACCGCCCGCCACCGGGGCAGCCGATACGGTAATCCCAACGCGTGGAAGGTGATCCGGGCGTGCCCATGACCTCAACCGTGACTACATAATCCTCAGCCGAACCACCGCGCGGCGGGTTCCAGTCAAAGGAAATCGCGCCATTGCCGGAAACAAAACCCGGCGTTTCCGAAAGCAGCCGCCCACGGTGATAGACGCGGATGCGATCAGGCTCCATCCGCGTATTGTAGGGTATGGAAACGCGCCCAGGGTTTGGCCCCAAATAATGCCGCGTCTCCGTAATGCCGCGCCCGCCGCTTTGTACTTCGGAGTTGCAGGGCTCGACATTGGGCGGGCGTTCCAAGGGCCGCTCCACCGGGCGCGGCGGCGGTGTCGGGCGCGGCGGAGGAGGCGGCGGGGGCGGGGGCGGTGGTTCGGGCCTGGGTTCCGGCTGGCGCGGTGGTTCCGGCGCTGTAGGTGGTGGCGGCGGAGGCGGCGGGGGCGGGGCCTCCGGTAGCGGGCATTCCGCGCGGCGGCGGCCAAGTTCTTCGTCCAGCACGGCCAGGCGGTTGCGCAGTTCCCTCTCACGTTCCCGTTCACGCAGCAGGGTGTGCATCGCGTCCAGGTCGCCTTGTTCCACGCGGCACATGCCAGCTTCCGGCGCCAGCCAGCGGGTGATCCATGGCGCGGCGAAAGCCGCCAAGGCACCCAGCAAGAATAGCGCAAGCAAAGCGGCACCGAGCGCCGCCAGGGGCGCGCGGGCAGGCGATTCGGCGGGCCGGCCATCATCCAATGGGCGCAATAGCCCAAGCCCGCCCGGCACATTGGCGGGTGCAGTGCCCCAGCCCGCCAGCACCGGGCGGCCTTCATGGGCGAAAACCTGCTCAAAGCTTGGGATTTCAATCGCGGCAGCGACCAGGGCCGGCAGATGTCCCGCCGCTGCCGGATTTTCCGCCGCCGCCAGGGCAGCGGCGCGGCGGAGTTCGCTGATGATCCGCCCGATCTCGGCGCGCAGCCTGTCCTGGCCGATCGGATCAAGTTCGGCAAAACGCGCAACGCGGCCTTCCGGGGCGAAGAAGCTTAAGCCCTGTTCAGTCGCGCTGACTGGCGCGAAAAAGCCGGTGACCTCCGGCCCCAGCGCTTCACCCAGCAGCGCCGTTAAGGCGCGGTGTGCCGCAGCGTGATCCTGCCCCGCCGGCAGGATCACCCGATAACCATCAAGCGGGAGCGTGATCAGCGGCTGCATGGCGGGCCATCCAAGCTCGCAGAGCGGCAAGCCCAGTCAGGAAGCTGAATAACAGAAATTCGCCTATGGAATAGTCGAGGGGCCATTTTCAACGGCGCCCGCCTTCCATACGGAAGTCATGATGGAAGCCGCGACTATCAACGCACCTTGCCAAGTTATTGCTGATGCGTGTGCAATTCAGCGTATCAGGGCGCCAGTTGATTGAGGCTGGTACACAAAGTACCTGAGGCTGCGTTATACGCAGCGTGCTTCCAGCAAAACTCCCTGTCACCGGCGCGGTACATGTGATCCTGCTTGCGCTTGGACAATTCGCTACCGATTCGCGGGTACCACGGCCATTTTCGCCGAAGCAGATTCTTCCAGCCAGCACACGGCAAGGTTCGGAACGACCATTCATGGTTAGTGTGGCCTGCGTTTCGGCACCAAGTACCCAACAACCATTCAATAACCCAAGGTCCCCCCTGTCCCAACGCTCTGCGGGCAGAGGCGGTGGCGGGATGGGGCGCGGCGGCGGTGGTGGAGGTGGAGGCGGCGGCGGCGGCTCAGGCACCGGAGGCGGTGGCGATGGTTCTGGCAATGCGCATTCGGCGCGGCGGCGGCCAAATTCTTCCTCCAGCGTCGCCATACGATGGCGGAGTTCCCGCTCCCGCTCCCTTTCGCGAAGCAAGGTTTGCATGGTGCCCAAATCATTCTCCTCTACGCGGCACATGCCGGGCTCCGGCGTCAGCCAGCGCGCAATCCAGGGCGCGGCAAAGGCCGAGAGCGCCCCAAGCAAAAGCAGCGCGACCAGCGCCGCCCCCAGCGCGACCAAGGGCGCGCGCCCCGGCGCTTCGGCGGGCTTGCCGTCATCCAACCCACGCAATAGCCCAAGCCCGCCCGGTGCATTGGCCGGCGCCATGCCCCAGCCCGCCAGCACCGGGCGGCCTTCATGGGCAAATACCTCCTCAAAGCTTGGGATTTCGATGGCGGCGGCGACCAGGGCCGGAAGATGTCCCGCCACTGCCGGATTTTCCGCCGCCGCCAGGGCAGCGGCGCGGCGCAATGCACTGATGATCCGCCCGATCTCGGCGCGCAGCCTGTCCTGGCCGGTGGCATCCAATTCGGCAAAGCGCGCCACGCGGCCTTCCGGAGCGAAAAAGCGGATGCCCTGCTCAATCGCGCGGATTGGCGCAAAAAAACCAGTAACCTCCGCCCCCACGCATTCACCGAGCAACGCGACCAGCGCCTGATGCGCACCAGCATGATCCTGCCCCGATGGCAGGAGTGATCGATACCTATCAAGCGGAAGCGTTGACAAAGGCTGCATCAGGCGCCCCCGCCCCTATCCCACAAAGAAGTCTTTCCGCGCCCTTTAGGGCACATCGAAATGCCCTGCCTCAACCTGCTGCCTGGCCGCCACGCGCCCGGTGAAAACCTGATCCGGCCGGCCTTCGCGCTTCACCGTCACGCGATACGGCGAAGAAGCCGGTGATGGCGGGTTGTTCTGGAAATGCGAGACGATGATCCGGTAGCGCCCCGGCGCTGGTTCCGCCACAAAAACGATGTTTTCCACAGGCGTTGGCGTCAACCCATTATTGCCCGCATTGCGGTCCACATCCAATTCGGCGCCACAGGCTTGGCGCCGATCGAAATAAAGCCGCTCACCATTCGGGCAGACCATCATCAGGTCAAGATCATTGCGATCATCCCAGGCAAGGATGATCTGCACCCGCCCGCTGCGCGCACCTTCGCGCCGGGCGCGTTCCGCATCTTCCTGCCGTGGGGGCGGGGGGGGCGGGGGGGGCGGGGGTGGCTCCGCCCGGCGGGGCGGAGGTGGCGGGGGTGGCGGCGGTTCCGGTGGCGGGCAGGCGGTGCGCCGATCCCCAAGGCGCAGCATCTCCCGCGCGATATCTCCACGCAGCGCCGCTTCGCGTGCCTGCGCGGCGCGGAGTTCATCAAGCAATTCGGCATTGCCCGGCTGCACCACGCATTGCGGCAGCGCGGCCTTGAACCAGCCAAAGGGGTCGCGCCACAGGAGCAGCAGCAACAACAGCAGCAGGAACAAAAGCCCGAGCAAGCCCAGCAGCCAAAACAACCAAGATTTTTGCGCGGGGGCTGCGGCAGGCGGGCCGACAATCTGCATCGGCGCCAGGCCAGCCCCGCGCCGACGCGTCATGCCAATCAGCAATTCGGGGCTGGGTGCCTCACCCAATTTCGCATGCCCCCAAGCGACCAGCACGGGCTGGCCGCCGATCACGCGCAGGCAATCGGTCGCGGGCGTGATCAGCGCAAGCGCGATCAATTCGCCAAGAAAACGCTCACTCTCGCGCGTGCTGGCGCGCAGCCGATCTGCTTCTTCGCGGATATCGCCGTAAAGCCGCGCGAATTCGGCGCGTGGCGCTTCCCGTGCCGCATCGGGCAGCGATTCCAGCGGCGGCGCCGCGCCCTGCCCTGCCGCATACCAATCCGTGATGCCGCGATCTGCGTCTGGATTGGGCTCAGCAAAAAGCGCGGCATGGGCCGGGCTACGCGCACGGCGCAAATAGCCGCTGATCTGATCCCAGGCCTGGACCGCAAGCTGCCCGCCTGAGCCCAGAACCTGCAATTCCGCATTGCGCGTTGTGGCAATCAGGCTGCCATCGCCGGAACCGGACATGCGCGCGGCGCCCGCTTAACGCGGCGCCCCGGCCCCGGCAGGGGGCGCGGGTGCGGGCGCGGGCGCGGGTGCCGGTGCAGCAGGTGCGGGTGCGGGCGCCGGTGTCGCCGGCGTGGCAGGCGCATTTGCGGGCGGCGCTGGTGTTGCCGGCAGGCCGGGCACCACGGGTTCACAGGCTTCAGCCTTCACCACCGTCTGCACATTCTGCTGTTGCAGCCAGGGTAGCAGGCTTTCGGTTTTTTGCGCGTATTTGACGCGATCCGCGACCTGGGTCGCGAAACTGACAAAGGTATTGATGCCAACCACACGCCCGCATGTATCCACCAGCGGCCCGCCCGAATTGCCCGGTGAGATATCGGCCGAATGCGGCATGACCACCAGGCCATTTTCCAGCCGCTGGATGGTGCTGATGCTGCCCCGCGTCAGCACCAATTCGGGCGGCGTGCCAAGCCTGCCCTGCTGCAATTCCTGCATGCCCTGTTCGACCTGCACGACAGAAGCGGGATAGCCCGCCGCCACCACATCCAGAAGCTTATCGGCGGTGGGTGTCAGTGCCAGTGGCTGCGCGCCGGCCACCGCTTCCGGCAGCCTGAGCAGCGCGAAATCCGGCATGCCGGGTTCAACCGGCCCACCGCCCGCGTCGCGCGTCATGCTGACCAGCTGCGCCTTCACCGCGCGGCCCATGGCGCGCGACATGACGAATATCTGGTTGGGATCGGCCTGTTGCACGACATGGGCGTTCGTCAGCACCAGATCGCCGGCGATGAAAAACCCGCTGCCATGACCAATCCCCGACGGCCCGGCCGAGGCAATCATCACCGTCGCATGTTCCAGCAATTGCGCGAGGGAACCGCTGAAGGGCCGTGGTGCCTCACCTTGCCGCTGCGGAATGGCGGGGGGCACGCTCTCAGGCCGCACTGGTTGGCGTTCTGGCGGCGGGTTCAGGCCAAGCGGGCCTTCCGGCGTGCAGACATTGGGCGTTGCAGCCAGGCGCCGCATACGTTCCAGGTCACGCTCCAGCGCCTCATTGGTTTCGCGTTGCAGGCGGATGGCGTTGCGGGTTGCGGCATCATCCACGATGGAGACGGTTTGCTGTTGCCCCGCCAGATCGCGCTGCATGTGCATCCAGGCGAGCCAAAAGCCGAGCGCCAAGAAAATCAGCGCCACAAGAGCGAGCAGCGGGAGAAGCCAAGCCGCCCCGCCAAAAGGCGCGCGCGGCGCCGCAGCCATTATGGGCGCGGCTGCGGGTGGCGGCGGTGGCGGTGCTGCCGCGCGGGCTACAGCAGGGGGTGGCGCGGCAGGCGCTGCCGATACGGGTGCGGCCATGGCAGCGCCTGAGAGAAACCCATCAGGCGCGGCGGCCAAACGCTGCGAACAAGGCCCTAAAACGCGGCGGAGTTGCGCGGCAAGCGCGGCGGGGTCTTCGGCAATCTCCCGCGCTGCCAAACCCCAACCGGTCAGGATGATCTGGCCGTCCAGCACCAGGATGGAATCGGCGCTGGGCAGCACCAAGGCGCGGCGGAGCAGCGGGCCGATTTCCGCATCATCCAGCAGCGGTTCCAGCGCCTGAATCTGGCGGGACAGCACGGCTTCAGCCTCTGCCCGCCGCGCAGCGGAAAGGCTGGGCAAGGGCTGCGGTTCGCCAGTCGCTTCGCCATACCAGGAAATGGCCCCGGCCCCGGTAATGGGCTCGGCGAACAGCGCGGCAGGCGCGCCCCGGGCAGCGAGTTGGTCGGTCAGGCGCTGATGCAGCGCATGCACTGGCTGGCCGCGCAACAGCAAGGGTTGCAGCCCGGCAAGATCAGTCTTCAGGAGCAAACGTGGCGCGGCCATGGGACCTCGGGATTTAACCAGGAAAGGCTAGACCAGGTTGCGCGGGTTTGGAAACACCCGCGCAATATCAGGAAACGCCACGGCGATGGCAGCATTACGGCGGCGCCGCAGCGTTTTACGCCGCCGCTTTTGCCGGTTCGCGCTGAAAGCGCAGCCAGGTCACCGCCAGCACCGCCACCAGCAGCAGCGGGATGGAAGCCCAATTCAGCGGCACCCAGCCGAAATGCTCATGCAGGAAGCCGGCCAGGAAGCTCGCGGTCGCGGTGGTGCCGAACACCAGGAAGTCATTCAGCGCCTGCGCCTTGCCGCGTTCATTCGGACGGTAGCAGGTGGTCACCAGATTGGTGGCGCCGATGAACAGGAAGTTCCAGCCCACGCCGTTCAGCGTCAGCGCAATGCGGAAATGCCATTCATGATTGCCAGCAAGTGCGGCGAATACACCGAGTAGCAGAAGCGCAATGCCCCAGAACATGACATTGGTGGTGCCATAACGCGTGATCAGATTGCCGGTGAAGAAGGATGGTACGAACATCCCCATCACATGCATGAAGATCACCCAATGCGCTTCCGTATGCGGCAAGCCACAAGCCACAATCGCGAGGGGTGAGGCACTCATCAGAAATGACATGATGCCAAACGCCACCATGCCGGAAATCACGGCGGCGATGAACCGCGGCTGAGACGCAATTTCAAACAAGGGGCGCGGTGGCGCAACCGCGCTGCCATCCGCTTTCACCGTGGCTTCCTGCATGGGCGGGAATTTGATGAAGCCCATGATGGTGAAGACCACAGCATGAATGCCGATCAGCGCGATATAGGTCGCAAAATACAGCGGCAACATCTGGTCATGCGAAACGCGCACAATGCTGGGGCCGATAATGCCGGCCACCACGCCGCCCGCCGTCACCCAGGAAATTGCCTTGGCGCGATAGGAAGCGGGGACAAGTTCCACCGCCGCGAAGCGATACATTTGCAGGCTGGCCACTGCATAACCCAGGATCAGGCCGCCCAGGCACATCAGCGCGAAGGTCGCGGTATAAAGCCCCAGCGCCACAATCGCGCCCCCCACCATGCCGAAGATGGAACCGATCCGAAAACCAAAGCGCCTTCCCATACGCTGCATCAGTGCGGCGGCGGGAAACACCGCGATCATAATGCCCAGATGCTGCAAGGTGACGGGAAGGGTCGCCAGGTCCCGGTTATGGTAGAAGGTCACCACGGAAAGCGCGGTGGCGGCGAACATCAGCGTATTGCCGGCCTGACCAATGGCCTGACAACAGGCCAAGAGAAAAAGATTCCGCCGCGCGGCACCATCAAGCACAGACATTCCAGGCACGCTTCCTTATGGCGTCTGATCCGCGTAGGTGGAATCACCGAAGCGGTGAATCAGCCGCCCAAATTTTTATGCTATCGCGTGAACCGCAATGGCGGATCGCGCGATAGCGAAGGTGATGCTAGACCCGAAAGTGTTGAAGGAAAAGCCGGTTAATCAGGCCCATAGCCCGCGTGCCGCGAGCCAGCCCTGCACAAGTGCCGCCACCTGGTCACTATTGCGGTCCATCATGATCATGTGACTATTGCCGGTGATGCCGTGTTCGGGCAGGTCCACGGCATCAACCGAGCCACCTGCGGCGCGGAGCGCTTCTGCGAAGGCAATGCCGCGCGCGCGAATATCGGGCCAGCGCGCATCTTCCTTGATGTAATCCCCATAGATCATCAGCACGGGAATATCGCGTAATTTGGCGATCTGCGCGGGATCGCCAATGGAGGCAGGCTCCACCAGCACCAGGGCGCGCAGCGCATCAGGCCGACGCTGCGCCGCATTCCAGGCAAAAAACCCGCCCTGGCTATGCGCCATCACCACTGCCGGCCCAACACGGGCAAGCAGCGCATCATAGGCATCAAGGCTCAATTCATCCGTCGTCGTGAAGCGCGGCACGATCTGGCGCATGAAATTACGGTAACTGGCATCATCGGCGGGGAATTGATTGCCTGGCAGCACTTCGCCGCGCTGATAGGAACCGGGGCCAGCGCCAATCCGAAAACGCTCAAAAGGATTGTCTATCGGGAGCGTCAGTGCGGTGCCGCCAGTGACCTCAGGGATCAGGGACCAGCCGGAACGGCCGCGTTCCACCGCATCGCTCACATAAACCGGCCAGCCTTGGCGCAGAAAATAATGCTGCCAGCCTTCGCGGCCATCGGGCGTGGTCTCCCAACAAACACCGGAAAGCCCACCGCCATGCCACATCAGCAATGGTGCGCGCCCACGCGGCGCGGCGGGGATCATGTATTGCGCGTAAAGCGCACCGATCAAATAGGTACCGTTGGGGTCCACCTTGGCGGGCACGCCGCCCGGCGTGAAAAGCACCTCACGCGCGGGCTGATCAGCGATGGTGACTTCCCGCCCGCCAACATGGAAACTGCCCCAGGCGGCGAGTGAGACGGGCGCGAGCATAACGGCCTCAGCGCCCCGTCAGGATGCGTTCCACCAATTGCGTGGCACTTGGGATGAAGCCGTTGGAATAGAAGGGGTCTTGCCCGAAGCGATAGGCATTATGCCCGGCGAACATCAGGTTCTTTTCCAGCGCCCCATCATGGCTGACATCCTGCAGCGTCTTTTGAATGCAGAAGCTGCGCGGATCGGCGCGGCGGCCATTGTCAAAATCCGGTTCATGCTGGGACCAGTTGGAAAAGCGGCAGGCCGAAAGACAGCCCATGCAATCCACCTGATCCTTGACGATTTCGCGCGATTTTTCGGGCGTCACGAAAATCAGCGTATTGTCCGGCGTGCGCATGGCTTCCGTGAAGCCGTCCGCTTCCCAATGGGCGATGCGCGCCAGGTCATGCGGCGCGACAAAAACCGGGCGCTTGCGCGGGCCGACACCATATTCCGCCAGATGTTCGCCAACCGGTTCCGCCGTGTAGGCGACTTGCCGTTCATTGCGGTCTTCCAATTCGCGCAGGAATTCATTGCGCACGGCGGAAGAATAGAAGCCTGTGGGCGAGAAAGGCTGCAGCAGCACATCGCCCGGCTTCAGCGTCAGCAGCCGCTGCTTCCAGGCATCGCTGATTGGGCTTTCCTGGGTGAGCAAAGGGCGCGTGCCGAATTGGAAAGCGATGGGGCCAAGATCAGGATTGTCGATCCAATCTTCCCATTCTTCCAGCCACCAGACGCCACCCGCCATGATGATTGGCACATCGCCAAGACCAAATTCGCGCATTTGCTGGCGCAGCTTCAGCACGCGCGGAAATGGCGCTTCCGGCACTTTCGGGTTTTCGCTGTTGGAAAGCCCGTTATGCCCGCCGGCCAGCCACGGGTCTTCATATACCACGCCGCCCAGCCATTCGCGCGTCTTGTGATAGGAACGCTTCCACAAGGCCGCGAAAGCACGGGCGGAAGAAATGATCGGATAGTAATGAATGCCGAAATCCCGCGCGACTTCCGCGAGCTTATAGGGCATACCCGCGCCACAGGTGACGCCATGGATCAAGCCCCGCGCGCCTTCCAGCATACCGCGCGCGACGCGTTCGGCGCCACCCATTTCCCACAGGATATTGGCGTGGATGCGCCCCTTGTCGCCGGCCATATCCCAGGCTCGCTGGGCTTGGGCGATGCCGCCTTTAATGCCGTATTCAACCAATTCTTCATGCCGGTCGCGGCGCGTTTTGCCGTGATAGATTTGGCGGATGATACTGCCATCCGAGTCATAGCTATCGGCATTGACGGCCGAGAATGTGCCAACGCCGCCAGCCGATGCCCAGGCGCCGCAAGTGCGACCATTGGAAACGGCAACCCCTTTGCCGCCTTCGACCAGCGGCAGGACATCAACGCCCCCCATCCGGATTGTATTGATAGCCTTCAAGTAACGGCGCTCCCCGAAAGAATCACAATTTTGTGACGTTATGCCATGCCCCGCCCCTCATGTCAGGGGGCGGGGTTTGGGTCAGCCAGGGTCAATCGCCCCGCGGTTCACGGCGTTCGCGGCGTTCACCACGTTCACCGCCACGGCGGTCATCACCTTCCGGGCGCGGGCGCTTGGCGCCGACCTGTTCGGTGATATCCGCACCCGTCGCCTGATCCACGACGCGCATGGAAAGCTTCACCTTGCCGCGCTCATCAAAGCCAATGACCTTGACCTTGACCGCATCGCCGTCCTTGACGATATCGGTGGTCTTGTTCACGCGATCATTCGCGAGTTCCGAGATATGCACCAGCCCATCCTTGGCGCCGAGGAAATTCACGAAGGCGCCGAAATCGGCGGTCTTCACGACCTTCCCGTTATAGATCGCGCCAAGTTCCGGTTCCGCCACAATGCCCTTGATCCAATCAATGGCGCGCTGCGCGGCTTCAATGCTGGTGGCGGCAACCTTGATGGTGCCGTCATCTTCGATATCCACCTTGGTGCCGGTCTGTTCCGTGATTTCACGAATGACCTTGCCGCCGGAACCGATCACATCACGGATCTTGTCCTTCGGCACATTGATCACGGTGATGCGCGGCGCGGTCGCCGCCACATCGGTGCGCGCGCCCGTCAGCCCCTTGGCCATTTCGCCAAGGATATGCAGCCGGCCTTCACGCGCCTGTTCCACCGCAATGCGCATGATTTCCGGCGTGATGGAGGTGATCTTGATGTCCATCTGGAGCGAGGTAATCCCCACTTCCGTTCCGGCCACCTTGAAATCCATATCGCCGAGGTGATCCTCATCGCCCAGAATATCGGACAGCACGGCGAAGCCACGATCTTCCTTGATCAGGCCCATCGCAATGCCCGCGCAAGGGCGCTTCAGCGGCACGCCGGCATCCATCATGGAAAGCGATGTCCCGCAGACCGTCGCCATGGAAGATGAGCCATTGCTTTCCGTGATTTCGGAGACCACGCGCACGGTGTAGGGGAATTTTTCCTTCTCCGGCAGCAGCGGATGAATGGCGCGCCAGGCAAGCTTGCCATGGCCCACTTCACGCCGGCCGGGGCTGCCCATGCGGCCCGTTTCATTCACCGAATAGGGCGGGAAATTATAGTGCAGCATGAAATCTTCGCGGTATTCACCGGCCAGCGCATCAATCACCTGCTCATCCTGGCCGGTGCCGAGTGTTGCCACGCACAGCGCCTGGGTTTCACCACGGGTGAAAAGTGCTGACCCATGCGCGCGCGGCAGCACGCCCACTTCCGCCATGATGGGGCGCACGGTGCGTGTGTCACGCCCGTCAATCCGCTTGCCGGTGTCAAGGATATTGTTGCGGACCACATCCGCTTCCAATTCCTTGAGCAAGCCCTTCGCCAGGTTCACATCAGCACCTTCGGCTTCAAGGGCTGCAATCACCTTCTTCTTCACCGCGCCCACCTTATCCTGGCGGACCAGCTTCTGCGTTTCCGTATAGGCAACGGCCATATCGGCGCGGCCCAATTCGGCGATGCGCTTCTTGAGTGCGACTTCCGCTTCCGAAGGCTCCGGCAGCGGCCAGGGTTCCTTGGAGGCAACTTCAGCCAATTCAATGATCGCCTGGATCACCGGCTGGAAGGCCGCATGGCCGAAGGTGACGGCACCGAGCATGACTTCTTCCGTCAATTCGCTCGCTTCCGATTCCACCATCAGCACGCCTTCGGCGGTGCCGGCCAGCACCAGATCCAGCACGCTTTCCTTGCGCTGATCGGCAGTCGGGTTCAGCACATAGGCGCCATTGATATAGCCAACGCGCGCTGCGCCGACCGGGCCGAAAAAGGGGATGCCGGACAACGTCAGCGCGGCGGAGCAGCCCACCATGGCAACGATATCGGGATCATTTTCCATATCATGCGACAGCACGGTCGCAATCACCTGGACTTCGTTGCGAAAGCCCTCAGGGAAAAGCGGGCGGATCGGGCGGTCAATCAGGCGCGAAATCAGCGTCTCGGATTCAGAAGGGCGGCCTTCACGCTTGAAGAAGCCGCCCGGGATCTTGCCGGCGGCGAAGGTCTTTTCCTGATAATGCACGGTCAGCGGGAAGAAATCCTGACCAGGCTTTGCGGAACGCGCACCAACGGCGGTGCAAAGCACAATCGTGTCACCCAGGCGGGCCATCACGGCACCATCGGCCTGGCGGGCGATCTTGCCGCTTTCCAGAACCAGGGTCTTGCCGCCCCAGGCGATTTCCTTGCGGAAGTAATTGTCGAACATCGTCATCCTCTCGGGCGCTGGCCCATGCCAGCGCGAACCACGCCGCGCCCCCTTTGGGCGACAGCGCGGCAGAAGGGGCCGAATGGCCCCGGAATGCGACGCAAGGGGTGAAGACAGGAAAGCACCGAGGATACTCGGTGGCGGGGCCGTTTGCTCGGCGTCTCGGGCGGCATGGGGTGGGCCCATCGCGAAAAGGCGCGACGGGAAGGCCGCCCATGTGGCCGGAAACGCCGCGGTGGTCCCTATTCCGAAGCCACGGCTTGAAACACTGTCCTAACCCGCAGCGTGCGCGGCGGTTGGCGCCCCGGCTTCCGGCCGGGCAACACCAAGCGGGCATATGGCGCGGATTGCAGGAAATTGCCACCAGAAACTTGCGCCACAGCGGGGAAAGGGGCGGAATTGGGCGGGAATTTTACGATTTTCGCCGCAATTCGGGGGCAGAGTCCCTGCCGGTCCGGTTTCGGACACCTTCAGGAGCATCCCATGCGGTCTATTTTTCTCGCGATCAGCGCCCTTGCTTTCAGCCTGCCGGCTTTGGCGCAGGACGCGCCGCGGCTTTTCCCAAGCCGCGACGTGGCCGTGACCTACCGCGTTTCCGGCGCTGGCCCCATGCAGGAAATCACCATGGCCTGGGCGGCGGCGGCGCGGCTGATGCGCGTGGAACTGCCGGGCATGGGCTACACCATCGCCGATTTCGCCGGGCAGAAGGGTTTTGCGGTCATGGAAATACCCCAGCCCATGGTGATGGATATCCCCATGGCCCAGGCGGCCGCCCATGTACGCGCACTCGAATCCGCGCGCTTCACCAAACTTGGGGCGGATCGTGTGGCTGGTGTTGCCTGCACCAATTGGCGGCATGAAGGGCCGCAGGGTTCCGGCACCGGCTGCTTCACCGATGATGGGGTGATGCTGCGGTCCCAAGGCGCGGCCCAGGGCATGCAAGGCGGGCTTGAGGCGTTGCGCGTGACCTATGGCACCCAGGATGTGGCGCGCTTCCAACGCCCGGCCGGCACGCCTGCCATGCAAATGCCGGGGGGCACGCTTCCGGGGCTACCGCCGGCCAGCAAAAAATAGGCGGGCAGAAAAGCAAAAAGGGGGCTTAAACCCCCTTTCCTTTTCCAATGGCGGTAACCGCCAGATAGAAAAAACTACCGCCGCAGCCCCAGGCGACCGATCAGCGTTTCATACCGCTTCTGGTCCTTCTTCTTCAGGTAATCCAACAGGCCACGACGCTGACCCACCAGCACAAGCAAACCGCGCCGGGAATGGAAATCCTTGGCGTGGGTCTTCAGATGCTCGGTCAGGTTGGAAATGCGCTCAGACAGCAGGGCCACCTGCACTTCCGGGCTGCCGGTATCGCCCTGCTTGGTGGCGTATTCAGAAATAAGCGTCGTGCGACGCTCCGCGGTGATCGACATCGGATTTCTCCTATGGTGCGGGGCGAACCCCAATCTGGTTCAAGAACCGCCCTGGCCCAACCAACGCTCTGGCTTCAGCAAGCCTTCTTCCAAGCGGGCAAGACCCATCAGGCGCTCCCCCACCATCGCTCTGGCCAGGCCCCCATCGGGGTTGGCCTCACGCGGGACCCGGCCCATCAATTCAACCAGCGGAATATGCTGACCGAAGGAGAGCCGCGCGGCTTCCGCTTCCGTGAGGGCCAGCGCCGGGATGTCGGCCAGCGCGGTCGTCACCGGGAGCAAAAGCGCCGGGGGAGGGAGCGGCATATCGCCGGAAACGGCGATCTTGTCCAGGGCTACGGCATCTTTTTCGTGAAAAGGCCCAACACGCATGCGGCGCAACGCTGTGATATGCCCAACCGAACCACAGGCCCGCGCAATATCGCGCGCCAGGCTCCGCATATAAACGCCCTTGCCGGATTCAACGAAAAACACCGCCGTGTCGGCATCTGGGCGTTCAATCAGCTCAAACCGATCCACCCGGGCCGGGCGCGGCGCCAATTCCGGGATTTCGCCGGCGCGCGCCAGATCATAGGCGCGTTCGCCCGCGACCTTGATGGCCGAGAATATGGGCGGCACCTGCATGATATCGCCAATGAATTGCGGCAGCGCGGCGCGAATGGTCGCGTCATCAGGCCGCACATCTGACGTGGCAATCACCTTGCCATCGGCATCATCGGAATCTCGCGCTTCGCCGAATTTCAGCGTGAAACGATAGGTCTTCGTGCCATCCATCACATAGGGCACGGTTTTCGTCGCCGCACCAAAGGCAATTGGCAGCACACCCGTTGCCAGCGGATCAAGCGTACCGCCATGGCCGCATTTTTGGGCATTGAAGCCACGCTTGCACAGCGTGACCACATCGGTCGAACCAACACCCGTTGGCTTGTCAATGATCAGCCAACCATCCAGCGCAATGCCCTTCGGCTTCTTGTGCTGGCGGTTCTTGCCGCGTGGCGGGCCGGGGCGCTTTTCGCGAACCTCGCTCATGCCTTGTCATCCCCTTCAGGCTTGGCTTGCAGGTCGCGCTGCACTTCGGGCCGGCGCATCACCTCATCTACGTGCATGGCGTAATCAAGTGCGGTATCAGACTGGAAATGCAGATCAGGCGCGAATTTCAGCCGCACGCTATGGGAAACTTCCCGTCGCAGGAAGGAACTCACGCGCCTGAGGCCGGCCAATTCTTCCTTGGTGATTTCCCGCCCGAGTGCCGCAACAAAGGCGGTCATGTGCTTCAAATCAGGCGAGGCACGCACCTCTGTCACCGTCAGGTGCAGTCCCTGCAAGGCAGGGTCTCGGAACTCCGCGCGCGCGAAGGTGGCGGCAAGCGCGTGGCGCACTTCCTCACCCACGCGCAATTGGCGCTGGGAAGGGCCTTCCGCCCGGCCTTGATGCTGATGCTTGCTCATGAAGGGTTCCCTGCCTGGGCCGCACAGCCCAGGCTTGCCAGAAAGGCCGAAAGCCGTGGGGGCTGATCAGCCCGCCACTGTCTCCGTCTCATAGCATTCGATCTGATCGCCAACGCGGATGTCATCGTAATTGGCGAAGGACATGCCGCATTCCAGGCCATTGCCCACTTCGCGCACATCATCCTTGAAGCGCCGCAGCGTGGACAATTCGCCCTGATGGATCACGACACCATCGCGCAACAACCGCACGCCGGCACCGCGCTTGACCTGGCCTTCCGTGATACGGCAGCCGGCCACCTTGCCGATGCGCTTGACTTCGAAGACCTGCAAAATCTGCGCATAGCCCAAGAACTTTTCGCGCTGCACCGGTGCGAGCTTGCCCTTGACCAGCTTTTCAATGTCATCCGCGACTTCGTAAATGATCGAATAGTAGCGGATTTCGACAGCTTCGCGCTGCGCCAGATCCCGCGCTTGCGATGTGGCGCGCACATTGAAGGCAACGATCACCGCATCGGACGCCTTGGCCAGCTGGATATCGGATTCCGTGATCTGCCCCACCGCGCTATGCAGTACGCGCACCCGCACTTCTTCATTGCCAAGCTTGCCGAGCGTGACGCCGATGGCTTCAGAGCTACCCTGCACATCGGCCTTCACAACGACAGCAACTTCCTTCTGCTCACCCGCCTGGATGCGGGCCAGCATATCGGTCAGGCTGCCACGGCCAGCGCCGGCAGTGGCGGTGGCTTTTTCGCGCAGCTTGCGCTGACGGAATTCGGAAATTTCCCGCGCGCGGGCTTCGTTTTCAACGGCGATGAAATTCTCGCCCGCCGTCGGCACGCCGGAAAGGCCCAGGATTTCCACCGGCAAGGATGGCCCGGCATCCTTCAATTGGCGGCCCTTGTCATCCAGCATTGCGCGCACACGGCCCCATTCGGCGCCGGCCACGACAATGTCACCCTGCTTGAGCGAGCCCTTTTGCACCAGAACGGTCGCCACGGGGCCGCGCCCGCGATCCAGCTTGCTTTCAATCACGGTGCCTTCCGCCGCGCGGTCCGGATTGGCCCGCAGATCAAGGATTTCTGCCTGCAGCGAAATCGCTTCCAGCAGCTTGTCCAAATTGATCTTCTGGGTGGCGGAGACTTCGATTTCCTGGGTTTCGCCGCCAAGGCTTTCCACCACGATTTCGTGCTGCAGCAATTCCTGCTTCACGCGTTCGGGCTTCACGCCGGGCTTGTCAATTTTATTCACCGCAACAATCAGCGGCACATTGGCAGCGCGCGCATGGCGGATGGCTTCCACGGTTTGCGGCATGACACCATCATCCGCCGCCACCACCAGCACCACCATATCCGTGACCGAAGCACCACGCGCACGCATGGCGGTGAAGGCTTCATGGCCAGGTGTATCAATGAAGGTCACGCGATCACCGGCTGGCACCGTGATCTGATAGGCGCCGATATGCTGCGTGATGCCGCCCGCTTCATGCGCGACAACATCGGTCTTGCGGAGCGCATCCAAAAGGCTGGTCTTGCCATGGTCAACATGGCCCATGATGGTGACCACAGGCGGGCGCGGCAGCAGCTGCGTATCCGTATCCTGCGCGCCTTCCAGGCCGATTTCGACATCGGATTCACTCACGCGCTTCACGCGATGGCCAAATTCCTGCACCACCAATTCGGCAGTATCGGCATCAATGCTTTGCGTGAGCGTCGCCATCACGCCCATGCGGAACAGGCTTTTCACCACTTCCCCGCCGCGCGCAGCCATACGATTGGCCAATTCCTGCACGGTGATGCTTTCCGGCACCACCACTTCGCGCACCACACGTTCAGTGCCGGACCGAAGCCGCGCCAATTCCTGCTGGCGGCGTTCACGTTCACGCGCCCGCCGGACAGAAGCGATGGACCGCGTGCGTTCATCTTCACCTTCAAGCGCGGCCTGCACGTCAATGCGGCCTTCGCGGCGACGATCAGCGCCGGGCGGCGATTTCTTGACCGGGGCGAGGGTAAGCCGCTTGGCCGGGCCAGGTGCCGCGCCAGGGCGACGCAGCGCCGGGCGGCGCGGCCCGTCCTCATCATCATCGGACGGGGAACGCGCCTTCAGGGTCAACTTGACCGGCGCTTCCGTCGTGGCCGGCTTGCGCACGGGCGCGCCAGCCGGCCCACGACCAGGTGCCGCGGCAGGCGCGGTAGCTTGGGCACCGGGTGGCGGGGCAGGGCGACGCGCGGCTTCCTGGGCAGCGCGGGCTTCTTCCTCAGCCCGGCGGGCAGCTTCTTCCTTGGCGCGGGCTTCTTCTTCAACGCGGCGCGCGGCTTCTTCAGCGGCAGAACGCACCGTCAGCGCCTGACGTTCGCGTTCCTCACGCTGGCGCTGCGCTTCATTGCGGCGATTTTCTTCCAGCACCCGCTGACGCATGGCGAGTTCCGCCTGGGTCAGCGGCCTGCCTGTGGTGGTGGTGCCGGCCTGGCCGCCAGCACCCGGGCGGCCTGACCCACCCGCGCCAGGGCGCGCAGAACCGGCGCCTGACCGCGTTGGCGGCGGCGGTGCCGCAACGCGCGTAGAAGCTGGGGATGGGGGTGCGGGTTTCGGCGCGGGGGGCGCTGCCGGGGTTTCCGCTATTTCTACGGCTTCTACGGCCGGGCTTGGCGCTGGCTCCACAACCGGCGGCGGTGCGGGCGCCGGTGCTACCGGTGCCGCTTCTATCGGGGCTGCGGCGGGTGGTGCCACGGTGGGCGTGGGCGTGGGTGTAGTCGCGGGGGCGCCCGGTGCCTTGGCCGCGGGTGCCGGGCCAAGCGCGCGCGCGGCGGGCACACCAATACCCGGGCGCACCGGGCTTGGCGCTACCGCGCGCTTCTTTACAACCTCGACCTGCACGGTCTTCGATCGGCCGTGGCTGAAGGATTGGCGGACGCTGCCCGCATCCACCGTCTTGCCAAGCTCGAGGCGTCCGCCGGGCCGAAGGCTCAGCCTGCTTTTACCCGCGTCCTGCTCGTTCTGGTCACTCATTCGCCGCTTTGAACCCGATCATCTGATACACATTGAACCGCCGCATAACCCGGACAGCCTTAGGATTTAGCCACTTCTGACGGAGAAAGGCCAGAAAGCCTGCCCGCCTCAGACCGGATGGCTTCCGCCAAACGGCCCGGCGCGACCGCCACATGAACAATGTGGTCACGCCCAAAAACCCGCCCCAATTCAGCGGCATCAAGCGGCACGATCGCCGCCATGCCACCGCCCGAGAGGCGTTCACGCTCTGCTGAGCTGCCATCCTTGGCCTGCACCAGCAATGCAATACGATCCGCGGCGCGCCATTCCCGCACCGCCTGCCAACCCGCCACCGCCTGCCCTGCCCGGCGCGCAAGCCCCAGCAGATCAGCAATCCTGGTGCGAAGGCCCTGTTGCAGCAATGCCGGAAGACCGGGCGGAACAACCACAGGGCCGCGCGCAGCGCGCGTAAAAGCCCCCCGGCTGATGGCGCCTTCTAGCACATCGGCCCGCGCGCTCAACCACATTCCCCGCCCGGGCAGCCTTTCGGCCAAATCCGGCACAATTTCACGCCCCGGCCCCAGCACAAAGCGGATCATTTCCGCCTTGGGAAGGCTTTCACGTGTGGCGATGCAGCGGCGAAGCGGGCCCTTCTCGGGCTCATCTTCCTCCGGCAGGGCGGCGGTTGCGTTCAGGGCTGTGCCTCATGCCTCATCGCCGAGCCAGCCGGCACGACGACGCGCTTCCATGACGATGGCATTGGCCGTTTCCTCATCCACCGCTTCGGCGCCGAGGATTTCCACCAATTCATCCCCCGCCAAATCAGCTAGGTCTTCCAGCGACTTCACGCCCTTTTCGCCGAGCGTCACCATCATGGCCGGCGTAAAGCCGCCCACTTCGATCAGCACGTCATCCACGCCAAGGTCACGGCGCTTTTCATCCATTTCGGCATCCCGCTTTTCAATGAAGGCTTCAGCGCGGCGCTTCAATTCGGCGGCGACACTTTCATCAAAGCCTTCGATTTCGGCCAATTCCTCATCCGGTGCCTGCACGATGTCTTCGATGGAACCGAAGCCTTCCTGCACCAGAAGCCCCGCGATCACATCATCCACATCCAAGGCTTCAACAAAAAGCCCGGTGCGGCGGCGGAATTCTTCCTGGCGGCGTTCGCTTTCCTCGGCTTCCGTCAGGATATCCACATCATAGCGCGTAAGCTGGGATGCCAAGCGCACATTCTGCCCGCGACGCCCAATGGCAAGGCTGAGCTGATCATCCGGTACCACCACTTCCACGCGGCGGCCTTCATCATCCAGCACCACCTTACTGACTTCAGCAGGTGCCAACGCATTCACGATGAAGGTCGCCTGATCGGGCGACCAGGGAATGATATCAATCTTTTCGCCCTGCAATTCGGCAACCACCGCCTGCACGCGCGACCCGCGCATACCCACGCAAGCGCCGACAGGGTCAATCGAGGTATCGCGGCTGATCACCGCCATCTTGGCGCGGCTGCCGGGATCACGCGCCACGGCCTTGATTTCGATGATGCCGTCATAAATTTCTGGCACTTCCTGCGCGAACAGCTTCGCCAAAAAGCCCGGATGGGTGCGAGAGAGGAAAATCTGCGGCCCGCGCGGTTCTTCGCGCACATCGTAGATATAGGCGCGCACGCGGTCCCCATTGCGGAAGGCTTCGCGCGGGATGGTTTCATCACGGCGCAGCAGCGCTTCGGCCCGGCCAAGATCCACCATCAGGTTGCCATATTCGGTGCGCTTGACCGTGCCATTGATGATTTCGCCAACGCGGTCCTTGTATTCTTCGAATTGCTTGCGGCGTTCCACTTCACGCACGCGCTGGACAATCACCTGCTTCGCGGTCTGCGCGGCGATGCGGCCGAAATCAATCGGCGGCAGCGGGTCCACAATGAACTCACCAAGCTGAATGCCTGGCTTGATCTTTTGCGCAATGCGCAAAGGGATTTGCGTCGCTTCGCTTTCTACCGGTTCGGCTTCCACCACTTCGGTGAAGCGTTCCAGCTTCACGCGGCCATCCTTGCGGTCAATGGTGGCGCGAATGTCTTTCTCAAGCCCGTATTTGGCGCGACCCGCCTTCTGGATTGCCTGTTCCATGGCTTCCAGCACTTCCTCACGCTCGATCATTTTTTCGCGCGCGACGGCATCGGCCACTTGCAGCAATTCCGGACGGGCGATGGCGATGTCAATGGCCATGGCGAATTCTCCTGTTAATGGGTCGTTATGGTTGGGGCATCGGGCTTCGCCGTCGCCGCGATCAATTCATCGGTCAGCACCAGCTTAGCGCGGCGGATATTGCTGCGCGGCAACGCCAATTCAGTGCCATCATCAAGCTTGAGCCGCGCTTCCTGGTCATCGGCGCCAAGTGCAATGCCGCGAAAACGCTTGCGGCCATCCATGGGTATGGAAAGCTCCACCGTTGCGACATGCCCGGCGAAGCGGTTCCAATCCTTGGTGCGCGTCAGCGGGCGATCAATCCCGGCGGAGGAAACTTCCAGCATCCATTCGCCCTTGATCGGGTCCGCGACATCCAGCACCGCGCCAACGGCATGGCTGATGGTTTCGCAATCATCCACGGTGAAGGGCGCTTCATCGGCGCGGTCCGCCATGATCTGCACCACCGGGCGTTCCTTGCCGGAAACCTGCACGCGCACCAATTCATAGCCAAGCTGCGTCAGGCTGGGCAGGATCGCTTCCGCGATGCGGGCTTCAAGCCCTTCGTGATGAGGCAGATCAGGTTGCAAAAACAAAAAAGGCGGCCCCTTTCAAGGCCACCCCCCATAAGCTCGGATGGTGTGATTTCTGTTTTCTTAGCGCTGAAGCAACCAAAAGGCAAGAGCTTTGAAAAGGATGGAGCAGTTGCCACAACTTGGTTAGGATCACGATACATGCTGGTGAAGCCCAATCCCCTAATGATACCGCGCCGCGCCCTGGCTGGCGCAGTACTGCCGTTGCTGGGCCTGACACCCTCGCCAGCGCATGCCACGCGGGTCTTTCGCTTTGATCATACCCAGGGAAGGCTGGAATTCATTGCGCGGCATTTGCTGGTGCTGACCTCGACCGGGCAGTTTTCGCGCTTCGCCTGTGAATTGACGCTGGATCCCGAAAGGCCGGAGACAGCGCGCGTGGCGGTGCAGGTGGAAACCGCTTCCATCGCCCATGCCTATCCAGGGGCGGCTGATTTGCTGCGTTCGCCCGCCTATTTCGATGCAGAACGCTGGCCGCTGGCGCGGTTTTCCGGCAGCGCCCTAAAGGGCGGGCGGATTGAGGCATTTGATCTGGCCGGCCCCTTGGAAATGCGCGGCGTGACCCAGCCCTTCACGCTTCAGGCGAAGCTGGCGCGCCGCCGGCGTTATGCCGCGACAGGGGCCGAGATTGTGGATTGCACCGCGCGTGGCGAGATAAGCCGCACGGCTTTCGGCATGACCGCCGATATGTTGGCGACCGCGGATCGGGTGCAATTGGCGGTTTCGGTCAGCTTGGTGATCGGATAGGCCAATGCAAGGAGCATGGTCGGCGGCGCAACGGCGCCTGCATTGGGCCATGGCGGGCCTGGTTTTTGTGAATTTCCTGCTGGCCTTGGTGATGGTGGCGCTTCCGCTTTCAGCGCTTTTTGCCAAAATCCTGACCTATCAATTGCATAAAAGCCTTGGTTTGCTGCTGATCCCGCTTTGGGTCTGGCGGCTTTGGCTTTTGGCGCGGCGTGGTCGGCCTGCGCCTTTCATGCTGCCCGGCTGGCAGCAAGGCGCGGCGCGATGGGGCCAGGGCTTGCTGTATGCGCTGCTGATCACCGTGCCGGTGCTGGGTTTCCTGAGCGCGGCTGCGGCGCCTGTGGCGGTGGAGACCGTGTTCTTTCTGATCCTGCCCATTCCGCATCCCTTCCCGCCGAATCAGGCGCTGTATGATGTGTTGCGCCCTTTGCATCAGGGTGCGGCTTGGGGGTTAGTGGTGCTGGCGATGGGCCATGGCGCCGTGGCAATCCATCACCATCGGCGGGGCTTGCCGGTGTTACAGGGTATGTGGCGCGGTCCGTGATCAGTCGCTCAAATCAATTCAGCGCCTGACCCATTCCCAATAAAGCGGCTGGCGCCCTTCGCGCAGCGCCTTGGCTTCATAACGGGTTGGCGGCCAGCCGGCGGGGCGTGTTTCGGCAAGGCTCCCCAGCGTGAAAAATTCCTGCGCGCCCATGCAATCCCTCACCCAGGCCTGAAAGGTCGGATCATCAGAGGCAATGCGCCAAACGCCGCCTGGCTTCATGGCGCGCGCCACCATGGGCAGCAATTCCGGATGCACAAAGCGCCTTTTGGCATGGCGCGCCTTGGGCCAGGGGTCGGGGAACATCAGGAACAGGCGATCCAAGGCCGCTTCTGGCAGGGCGCGCAACAAATGCCGCGCATCCTGCGGCCAGAGCTTGAGATTGCGCGCCAAAGCGCCGGTCGCCTCCGCCCCTTCCGGCACCAGGCGCGTCAGCAAAGCGCAAAGCCCGTTCTCAAACACTTCTGAGGCGATATAGGCAACCTCAGGTTGCGCTGCGATCTGGTCCAGCGTGTGTTCGCCGCCACCAAACCCGACTTCGAGCCATAGCGGCACATCGCCCATGCCGAAGGCCGCGCGCGGATCAGCTGCTTGTGCTTGGGTGAGCCGAAGGCGCGGCAGGGTTTCATCGAGCAAGCGCTGCTGGCGCGGGCGTAAGGGGTGGCCGCGGCGCCGGCCATAAAGCCGGTCCGGCACACTATCAGCCAGCGGGGGGCGATCAGCGGTCATGCGCAGTCCTAAAAAGCAAAGGGCGGCAGGCTTGCACCCGCCGCCCCAAAGGTAATCCGATCAGCGCCTCAACGCCCGAAAGCGCGCTTCAGCTCATCCGCCAGATCGGTCATTTCCCAGGTGAAGGTGCCCTTCGCCGCATCCGGCACGCGGCCGAAATGGCCATAGGCGCTGGTCGGCACATAGATCGGGCGGTTCAGCTTCAGATGCTCACGAATGCCACGCGGGGAGAGATTGACCATGCCGTCAATCACCTTCGCCAACTTCGCCTCATCCACATCCTTGCCCGTGCCATGCAGGTCGAAATAGACCGACAGAGGCTTGGAAACGCCAATCGCATAGCTCACCTGAATGGTGCACTTATCCGCAAGGCCAGACGCCACGACATTCTTCGCGACATAACGCGCGGCATAGGCGGCTGAACGGTCCACCTTGGTCGGGTCCTTGCCGGAGAATGCGCCGCCACCATGCGGCGCAGCACCGCCATAGGTGTCCACAATGATCTTGCGCCCGGTGAGGCCGCAATCGCCATCCGGCCCACCAATGATGAAGGTGCCGGTGGGATTCACGTAGAATTCGCTATCCGGGCACATCCAGCCCTTGGGCAGCACGGATTCCACAATCGGGCGCAGCAGGCGCTTGATGTCCGCCTGTTCCAGCGATTCCTCATGCTGGGTGGAGACAACGATGGAAGTGGCACCCACCGGCTTGCCATCCACATAGCGCAAAGTCACCTGGCTTTTCGCATCCGGCAGCAGTCCGGCCACGGCCTTGTCCTTGGCGCGGCGCAAAGTGCTGACATGGCGCAGGATTTCATGCGCGTAATAGAGCGGTGCCGGCATCAGCTCCGGCGTTTCGCGGCAGGCATATCCGAACATGATGCCCTGGTCGCCCGCGCCTTCATCCTTATTGCCGGCGGCATCCACGCCCTGCGCGATATGCGCCGATTGGGCATGCAAATGGCAGGCGATATCGGCGTGCTGCCAATGGAAGCCTTCCTGTTCATAGCCGATGTCATGGATCGCGAGCCGCGCCAGATGGATCAGATATTCCGGGGTGATTTCCGCGGGGCCGCGCACTTCGCCCGCCAACACCACGCGATTGGTGGTGACCAGCGTTTCGCAAGCGACGCGGGCATAGGGATCGGCGGTCAGGAAGGCATCCAGCACGGTGTCTGAAATGCGGTCCGCCACCTTATCGGGATGGCCTTCGGAAACGGATTCCGAGGTGAAAAGATATTCGCCCGTATCGCGCATGGCGTGGTTCGGCCTCTTGTCGCGGGATTCGCCGGTTGAGCCCGACGATGCTCTGCCCCGGAACACCCTGGGCGGGGGGCGTATTGCAGGGGGGTGTGGCAGGGTCAAGGCAGGCAAGGGCTGCCCCCCGCCATTATTTTCAGCGCGGCGGCAGCACCCGGGCAGCGCGGTAGCCTTCAATCTGTTCTGCAAACATGGCCCAGCTATCCTTGAAGCCGGTGAAGCCTGCCTGGCGCGCAGCGGTCATGGAAGCCAGGACATCGTAATCCATGTTCAGCGCGAAATCGGCAAATTCCCAGCTAGCGACTTGTTCCATCGGCAAAATAAGGCCGTGGCGCGCGCGAATCCCCTCCCAAACCGGCCCCTTATCCGCCATCCAGCGCGCCATCGAAAGGGTCCTGACGCCGCCCGCCGTCACGCCAAACAACGCCGCCAGATGGGGCCACATGTCACACCAGCGGAAGGCATCGCCATTCGTGACATTAAAGGCACGGTTGGCGGCGCGCGGTTCGCCCAGCATCCACAGAATCGCATCGGCCAGCAATTTTGCGTCCGAGACCTCATGCAGCGCGGTGAAGGCGCCGGGCTTGCCCGGAAAGTCGAACGGCGCCCCCAATTCGCGGCAAATCGCGGCATAGGCCCCAAGGGTCGAGACCATGTTGCGCGCGCGGCCCGGCGCCACATCCAGCACGAAATTGGGCCGGCTCGCGGACCAGGACCAGGTTTTGCCGCGCTGGCGTTCGGCCACCATATCCTGTTGGTCGTAATAGAAATTGGGCGGCAGATGGCGCGGGTCATCTTCCCGCGCGGGGGTACGGAAGGGGCCGATATGCAGCCCATACCATTTGCCGCCATGGATCATGTGCAAATGCTGAAAGCGCGGCAGCGAAGCTTCCGCAGCATCCAGCAGATTGCGCAGCATCGTCACATTGCCGGCCACATCCTCAACGCCGGTTTCGCCATGCGGTGCGCGGGACGCATAGACAATATGCGTAATGTCAGGCCGCGCGGCGATGGCACGGGCAAGGGCGGGTCCATCCCAAAGATCGGCAGTGATCCAGGGAATACCCGCGCCCGGGTCGCGCCGTGTCAGGCCAATCGGCGTGAAAGCGGGATCGCTTTGCGCGGCTTCCAGCACACGGCTGGCGGCAGCGCCGCTGGCGCCGACAATCAGGGTGACACGGGTATTGGCCATGGTGGTTTCCTCCGGCGGCGATGAACCCATGGGCGGGCCTTTGACGCAAGCCATCCGGCATTCTTGACCTGCGGGCGCATGACGCCTTATGAAACAATCATTGGTTGCAAAACCGATCCTCGCGATTTGTCCGGTCTTCTTGCGGCGAGGTTCCGAAAGGGCGTGGGTGGCAACACCCCCGAAAACAAACGCGCTAAAGGGCCGCGGGGTTTAGTGCCCCGTACCCGTCAGGGGCTGGACGCTATCATTGTGTGAGAGGTCCCCGCCATGTCGAAAAAACCCCGCCCCGCCCGCCCCCTTCGCCCCGCGACGCAGCTTGTCCGCGGTGGGCTCATGCGCTCGAACTTCGATGAACTGGCGGAAGCGATGTATCTGACATCGGGCTTTGTTTATGACAGTGCGGCCCAGGCGGAAGGCACTTTTGCGGGCACGGAGGCGCATTACCAATATTCGCGCTTCGGCAACCCGACCGTCAGCATGCTGGAAGCGCGCTTGGCAGCTTTGGAAGGGGCGGAAGCCTGCCGCGCGACAGCCACCGGCATGGCGGCGGTGCATTCGGCGATGTTGTCCCATCTGAAAGCCGGCGATCGCGTGGTGGCATCCCGCGCGTTGTTTGGTTCCTGCCATTGGATCGTTTCCACCCTGCTGCCGCGTTATAGCATTGCCACCGAATTCGTGGATGGTGCCGATCTGGCGCAATGGCGCGCCGCACTCTCGCGCCCGGCAACCATGGTGCTGCTGGAAACCCCTTCCAACCCCATGCTGGAAATTGTGGACCTCCGCGCTGTCTGTGACCTGGCGCATCAGGCCGGCGCCTTGGTGGTGGTGGATAATGTCTTCGCTACCCCCTTGCTGCAAAAGCCGATGAGCTTCGGCGCGGATATCGTGGTCTATTCCGCCACCAAGCATTTTGATGGCCAGGGCCGCGTCTTGGGCGGCTGCGTCATGGGATCGAAGAAATGGGTGGATGAGGTGTTGCAGCCCTTCATCCGCAATACCGGCCCTTCGATCAGCGCCTTCAATGCCTGGGTGATTCTGAAGGGGTTGGAAACCCTGCATCTGCGCGTGCCCGCCATGTGCCGCAGCGCTTCCGCCATTGCCGATATGCTCGCGGAACGGGCGGAAGTTGCGCGCGTGCTCTACCCCTTCCGGGCGGATCACCCGCAGCAGAAGCTTGCCATGGCGCAAATGTCGGCCGGCGGCACGCTGGTGAGTTTTGACATCAAGGGCGGCAAGGAAGCCTGCTTCCGCTTCATGGATGCGCTGAAGCTGATTGATATTGCCAATAACCTTGGCGATGCGAAATCCATGGCGACCCATCCCGCGACCACCACCCATATGCGCGTCGGCGCCGAAGAACGCGCCAGGCTTGGCATTACCGATGGCACGGTGCGGCTTTCCGTGGGGCTTGAGGATGTGGCTGACCTGATTGATGATTTGGCGGAAGCACTTGATGCCGCCGCATAAGGGGCCACGACATAAAAGCCTTTACAAATGACCCCTTTGCGGTGCTGAATTGCCCGCAAGGAAGGCATCCATGACCAAAGGCGATTCATTCGTCGCGACGACGCGTGGGATAAGGGTAGCCGTGCGCGCCTTTTACCTCGCTGACCAATCAATGCCCGAAAATGCGCAGTTTGTCTGGGCCTATCAGGTGGAAATCGCCAATCTGGGGCCCGAGACTGTGCAGTTGATCCGCCGCACTTGGCAGATCATTGATGGTACCGGGCGCACACAACAGGTGCAGGGTGCGGGCGTGGTTGGCGAACAGCCCATCCTGGAACCGGGCGGGCGGTTTGAATATACGTCTGGCACGCCGCTTGGCACACCATCGGGCTTCATGCGCGGCGCCTATCATATGGTGGTGCGCGAAACGGGTGAGGCGTTTGATGTCGCCATCCCGGATTTCAGCCTGGACAGCCCGCATCTGCCGTCAGCGCGATTGCATTAAGGAACCAGGGCGCTGCCCTTGGCCCGTGGCTGACTTTGGGCATCCGGTTTGAGGTTTCGGTCAAACCGGATGTTGCGCTTAAATTGCCGCGGCTGTTGATCAGCCGCCCAAGCGCGCCTTCACCATGGGCCCGGCCTTGGCCATATCCAAAGCCGCTGCGTGGCGGGATTTCAATACCGCCATCACCTTGCCCATATCCTTGATGGAAGCCGCACCTGCTTCCGCCACCGCCGCATCAACCGCGGCCGCCATGGCGGCATCATCCATCTGCTGCGGAAGGAAGCTTTCAATCACCGCAATTTCGGCTTCTTCCTTCGCCGCCAATTCGGGGCGATTGCCTTGGCGGTAAAGCTCCACGCTTTCACGGCGGGATTTCGCCATGCCGCGCAACATGGCAATCACCTGATCATCCGGCACGCCCGGGTCCTGCGGCGTCTTGCGCGCGGCGATGTCAGTGTCCTTCAGCTTGGCCATGATCATCCGCATGGAGGAGGTAGTGGCAGCATCCTTGGCCAGCATCGCGGTCTTTAGGGCGTCGGTGAAACGGGCGCGGAGTTCCATGGGGGTGTTCCTTCAATCGAGGGCGCGCTTATAGCAAAAGCGCGGTTCCAGGCCATGGCCTTACCCCTCCCCGCCCTTCGCACCATAGAAAATCACCCAGGTCGCGAAATCAGCCGAGGTATCTTCAAACCGATGCGCCTCCCCCGCGCGCACAAAAAGCGCATCATGCGGGCCGAAGGGCACGCGTTCATCACCACGGCGCAACCAGCCGGTGCCGGCGGCGATGATGTAAAGCTCATCCTGGTCATGCGGTGTCTGCGTATCCTCGCCCTTGGGGGCATACCAGCGGAGTTGCATGGAACCATGCGCCAGCAACAACGCGGAAAGCCGGCCGGGGGAAGGGGGCGTCGCGGCGGCCTCAGCCGCCGTGATCAGGATGCGGGGCAGGTTTTCAGACATTCTGGTTGACCTCAATCATATTCGCGGCTGGGTCGAGGACGTAGATCTGATGTATCCCCGCCATGGCATAAACGCCAGCATCCGAGACCAACACACAAGCCGCTTCCAGCCGCGCCTTCACCGCCTGCACATCCGGCACGCAAAAGGCCGGGTGCCCGCCGATGGAAGGGTTATGCGCGAAGCGATTACGAAAGGCGAAGCCGGGATCGGGCCGGATGATATGCAGCCCGCTATTGTCGTCCGCAGTGGTCAGCACGGCCAATTGGGCGGGGTCTATGCTGAAATCGCCACGCTGGGCCGCAGCCCTCCAGCGCCCTTCTTTCAGGCCGATAACGCCGGTGTAAAACGCTACGGCTTCCCGCACTTTTTCGGCTTGGAGATTCACGTGATGGATATGCCAGGCCGGGCGCGTTGATGGCGCAGCATCGCCCGCTTGCAGCAACACCAAAAGATTGAGCGCCGGGTCCAGAGTATAGATCGCCGGCTGAGCAAATTCCTCAGGCAATGCCAGGGCATAAGCAAGCCCCGCCTGATCCAGCCGCGCCACAACCGCATCCAAAGAAGCGACTTCAAGCGCGACATAGCGCGCCCCCATCGGACCCAGCAGCGCCGCCCCGGACCGCGCCAGCGCCGCATCAGGGCGATGTAGCCGCAGGCCGCGCCCGTCCCGCCCGATGAAGCGGGTGCGCGCATCCGGCGCCCGCGCCGCGCCAAGCCCGATCAGCGCGCCAAAGAAATGCGCCGCTTGGTCTAAATCATGGGTGGCGAGCGAAACATGATGGATGGACCAGGTCATGAAGGGCTTTCCCTGATGGCAATTTCGGGCAGCATCGCTCGCCACATCCTCAGGGGCAACAGGATGGCCATGGGCCCGACCAACCCAGCCATTAAGCCCCCTTTTGCTGCTTTGCGGGAGGGAATTTCCCACCCTACTGATTTTCCTTGCTCTGGGAAGTTTTTTCCCGGATAAGCGCGCCTCATGCGCAGCGTCGAAGATATCATCGCCCTTTTGGGCGGTTCTGAAGCCGCGGCCGAGCGCTGCGGCGTCGGCACGGAAGCCATTCGCAAATGGCGGCAATCCAAGGCCATTCCCGCGAAACATTGGCCCGCCATCCTGACCGCCACTGGCCTGACCCTGGCCGATATGCCCGGCGCCCCTTCTGACACCCCGAAAACGGAGCCCCTTCCCATGGCTGATACCGCCCCCCCTGGCGCCACCGCCTGCCTGGTGCTGGCTGATGGCAGCGTCTTTTGGGGCCGCGGCTTCGGGGCCGAGGGCAAGGCGGTGGCCGAGATCTGCTTCAACACGGGCATGACCGGCTATCAGGAAACGCTGACCGATCCTTCCTATGCCGGGCAGATCATCACCTTCACCTTCCCCCATATCGGCAATGTCGGCACCAATCAGGAAGATATCGAAGCCCTCACCCCCGCGGCGCGCGGGCTGATTGTGAAGCAGGATGTGACGGAACCCGCGAATTACCGCGCCACGCGGCATTTGCATGCCTGGCTGGTTTCCCACGGCGTGCCGGGGCTTTCCGGCATTGATACCCGCGCGCTGACCGCGCGCATCCGCGATGGCGGCCCGCCCAATGGCGTTTTGTGCCACCGCGTGGATGGGAAGTTTGATCTCGCGGCCCTTCGCGCTGAAGCCGCTGGCTGGCCCGGGCTGGAAGGCATGGATCTGGCGAAGGATGTGACCTGCCGGCAGAGCTATCGCTGGGATGAAACCGAATGGGCCTGGCCCACCGGCTTTGGCCGCCAAAGCGCGCCGAAATACCGGGTGGTCGCGATGGATTACGGCGCCAAGCGCAATATCCTGCGCTGCCTGGCTTCCGCCGGCTGCGATGTGGTGGTGCTGCCCGCAACCGCCTCGGCCGAGGAGATTTTCGCGCAAAAGCCGGATGGGGTTTTCCTGTCCAATGGTCCGGGTGATCCGGCGGCAACCGGCACTTACGCGCTGCCCGCCATTCGTGCCGTGCTGGACAAGAAGCTGCCGATGTTTGGCATTTGCTTGGGGCATCAATTGCTGTCTCTCGCGCTTGGTGCGCGCACCTTCAAGCTGGCGCGCGGGCATCGCGGCGCCAATCAGCCGGTGAAGGATTTGACGACTGGCAAGGTCGAAATCACCAGCCAGAATCACGGTTTTGCGGTGGACCCGGAAAGCCTGCCGGCCAATGCCAAGGTCACGCATATCTCTCTGTTTGATGGCACGAATGAAGGCATTGCGGCGACAGATCGCCCGGCCTTTTCCGTGCAATACCACCCGGAAGCGAGCCCCGGCCCTTCCGACAGCCATTATCTGTTTCATCGCTTCGTTGAAATGATCGAAAGGGCCAAGGCATGAGCAAGATGTTTGATCTGACCGGCCGCGTTGCGCTGGTCACGGGTGGCAATGGCGGCATCGGCCTTGGCATGGCAACGGGCCTGGCCAAAGCAGGCGCGACCGTCATGGTGGCTGGCCGCAATGCCGCGAAGAATGACGCGGCTGTGGCCGGCTTGCGCGCGCTGGGCGCCAAGGCGGAAAGCATCGCCGTGGATGTGACCGATCCCGCTTCGATCACCGCCATAGTGGAAGAAACCGCCAAGCGGCTCGGCCGTTTGGATATTCTGGTGAATAATGCGGGTACGAATATCCGCAATCGGCCAGAGACCTATAAGTTGGAAGACTGGCACACCATCATCAATACCAACCTGACCAGCGGCATGTTGGCGTCCCAAGCGGCCTATCCGTATTTGAAGGCGCATGGCTGCGGGCGCGTGATCAATAACGGATCCATGCTGTCCATCTTTGGCCTGCCCTTGCATGTGGCTTACGGCGCTTCCAAGGGCGGCGTGGTGCAGATGACGAAATCTACCGCCGTGGCCTGGGCTGCCGATGGCATTACGGTGAATGTGATTTTGCCGGGCTGGATTGATACGGACCTGACGCGCAAGGCGCGGCAGGATATGGCCGGGCTGAATGACAATGTGCTGGCGCGCACGCCTTCCAAGCGCTGGGGCGTGCCGGCGGATTTTGAGGGCGTTGCGGCCTTCCTTGCTTCCGATGCCGCGGCCTTCATCACCGGGGTCGCGATTCCGGTGGATGGTGGGTATTCGGTGCAGGGGTGAAATGCCCACCCTCGAAACCCTGCTGATTTTTGCTGCGCTTTCGCTCGGCCTCGCCGCCACACCGGGGCCGAATATGCTCTATCTTGTCTCGCGTTCACTCGCACAGGGTGTCGGCGCCGGCATGATTTCGCTTATCGGCTGCCAATGCGGATCGCTGGTCATTATGCTCTGCGCAGTGGCGGGGATTACGGCCGCACTTTTTGCCATTCCCTATGCCTGGGATGTGCTGCGCATTGGTGGTGCGGCTTATCTGGCGTTTCTCGCGTGGCAATGTCTGCGCCCCGGTGGGCAGCCGATTTTCGCCGCGCGCCCCATGCCGCGTGAACCGGCATCGCGCCTGTTTGGTGTTGGCTTCGCCACCGCCGCGCTCAATCCGAAAGTTGCGATTTTCTATGTTGCGGTGCTGCCGCCCTTCATTGATCCCGCGCGCGGTGATGTTTTTCTGCAAGGCATCGCGCTGGGCGCGGTGCAAATTGCCATCGCCATCATCTTCGATGGCGTGTTGATTTACGGCGCCGCAGGTGTTTCGCGCTTCCTCAGCGAAAACCCGACCTGGATGGCCGCACAGCGTTGGATTTTGGGCGGTGCGCTCGCGCTAATCGCGCTCAAGCTCGCCACCGAAAGCCGCGCATGAAACCCCTTCTCACCCTGCTGCAAACCTCAAGGCCCTGAACCATGCCGAAACGCACAGACATCAAATCCATCATGATCATCGGCGCCGGGCCGATCGTCATCGGTCAGGCTTGCGAATTCGATTATTCCGGTGCGCAAGCCTGCAAGGCGCTGCGGGCTGAGGGCTATCGCGTCATTCTGGTCAATTCCAACCCGGCGACGATCATGACCGATCCAGGGCTGGCGGATGCCACCTATGTGGAACCGATCACGCCCGAGATTGTCGAAAAAATCATCGCCAAGGAACGCCCGGATGCGCTGCTGCCGACCATGGGTGGGCAGACCGCGCTCAATACCTCGCTCAAGCTCGCGGAAGCGGGGGTCTTGGAAAAATACGGCTGTGAATTGATTGGTGCGAAGGCCGAGGTGATTGACAAGGCCGAAGACCGCCAGAAATTCCGTGACGCCATGGCGAAGATCGGCATTGAAAGCCCGAAAAGCGAAATCGCCCATACCATGGCCGAAGCCTGGGACGCGCTGAAAATCGTGGGGCTGCCTTGCGTCATTCGCCCTTCCTTCACGCTCGGCGGCACGGGCGGCGGTATTGCCTATAACCGGGAAGAATTTGAACAAATCGTCTCGGCTGGTTTGGCCGCTTCCATGACCAGTGAAGTGCTGGTGGAAGAAAGCGTGCTGGGCTGGAAAGAGTTTGAAATGGAAGTGGTCCGCGACAACGCGGATAATTGCATCATCATCTGTTCCATCGAAAACCTGGATGCGATGGGCGTGCATACCGGTGACTCTGTCACCATCGCGCCGGCGCTGACGCTGACCGATAAGGAATATCAGCGCATGCGCGATGCCTCCATCGCCTGCTTGCGTGAAATCGGCGTGGATACGGGCGGGTCCAATGTGCAATTCGGCATCAACCCTACCGATGGGCGCATGGTGATCATTGAAATGAACCCGCGCGTTTCGCGTTCCTCTGCGTTGGCTTCCAAGGCGACTGGTTTTCCGATTGCAAAGGTCGCGGCGAAGCTTGCCGTTGGCTATACGCTTGATGAATTGGCCAATGACATCACCAAGGTCACGCCAGCAAGCTTCGAGCCCACCATTGACTATGTGGTCGTGAAAATCCCGCGCTTCACCTTCGAAAAATTCCCTGGAACGCCGGCCACACTCACCACCTCCATGAAATCAGTGGGGGAGACGATGGCGATTGGTCGTTCCTTTGCCGAAGCCATGCAAAAGGGGCTGCGCGGTCTTGAAATTGGCCTGTCCGGCTTGGATGAAGTGGAACTGCCAGGCGATGGCAGCGCGCAAGCCTTCCATGCCGCACTCGCCACCCCGCAGCCCAACCGCATCCTGGTCGCCGCCCAAGCCATGCGCGCGGGTATGAGCGTTGAAGCGATCCACGAAGCCTGCAAATTCGATCCCTGGTTCTTGCGGGAAATTGAAAAGCTAGTGCGTGCGGAAACCGAAATCCACGCCAATGGCCTACCGCATGACGCCACCGCGCTGCGGCGCATCAAGGCCATGGGCTTTGCCGATAAGCGCCTCGCAGACCTCACGGGCGGCACCGAAGCCGATGTGGCAGCACTACGCGCCAAGCTTGGCGTGGCGCCGGTCTATAAGCGGATTGACACTTGCGCTGCCGAATTCGCATCCGAAACGCCCTATATGTATTCCACCTATGAAGGCGGTTTTGGCGTGCCCGTCTGCGAAAGCCACCCCACCGCGCGGCAGAAAATCATCATCCTGGGCGGCGGGCCAAACCGCATCGGTCAGGGCATTGAATTCGATTATTGCTGCGTCCACGCCGCTTACGCGCTGAAGGAAGCGGGTTTTGAGACCATCATGGTCAATTGCAACCCTGAGACCGTGAGTACGGATTACGACACCTCAGATCGGCTCTATTTCGAACCGCTAACGGCAGATGATGTGATTTCGCTGATCCGCAAGGAACAGGAATCCGGCGAATTGCTCGGCTGCATTGTGCAATATGGTGGGCAGACGCCACTTAAACTGAGCCAGGCTTTGCACAAGGCCGGCATCCCGATCCTTGGCACCAGCGCTGAGGCGATTGATATTGCCGAAGACCGCGAACGCTTCCAGCAATTGCTGAAGGGCCTTGGCCTGAAGCAGCCGCGCAATGGCACTGTACGCACGCTGGAAGAAGCCGCTGATGAGGCGGAGCGTATCGGCTACCCCGTTGTGGTGCGCCCTTCCTATGTGCTGGGCGGGCGCGCGATGGAAATCGCCTATAACCGCGAACAGCTCATGCGGTTTGGCGCGGAAGCGGTGAAGGTTTCCGGCGAAAACCCGATCCTGATTGACCAATATCTGGTGGATGCGATTGAGGTGGATGTGGATTGCATCGCGGACCGCGATGGCAATGTGCATGTCGCGGGCGTGATGGAACATATCGAAGAAGCCGGCATTCATTCCGGCGATTCCGCCTGTTCGCTGCCGCCCTATTCCCTGCCGCCCGCCATTGTCACCGAATTGAAGGCAGAAACGGTTGCCATGGCGCGTGCGCTGAAAGTGCAGGGGCTGATGAATGTGCAATATGCCGTCAAGGATAATGAAATCTACGTTTTGGAAGTGAACCCGCGCGCATCACGCACCGTGCCCTTCGTTGCCAAGGCCACCGGTGTTGCGGTTGCGAAAATCGGCGCGCGCGTCATGGCCGGCGCGAAGCTCGCGGAATTTGGGCTGGATGATGACGCCATCTATCGCCATGTCGCGGTGAAGGAAGCGGTCTTCCCCTTCAACCGCTTCCCGAATGTGGATGTGATCCTGGGCCCGGAAATGAAATCCACCGGCGAAGTGATGGGCCTTGATGTTTCCTTCGAACGCGCCTTCCTGAAATCCCAGCTTGGCGCTGGGGTGAAGCTGCCGGAATCCGGCACTGCCTTTATTTCCGTGAAGGAATCAGACAAGGGCGCGGCGGTTACGCTCGCGCGGCGGCTATCGGAAATGGGCTTTCGCGTGGTGGCCTCACGCGGGACCGCGGCGCGCATTCGTGAAGCCGGCTTCGCCTGCGATATTGTGAACAAGGTGCTGGAAGGCCGCCCGCATTGCGTGGACGCGATTAAATCCGGCGATGTTCAACTGGTAATCAATACCACCGGGGGCGGACAATCCGTTGCTGATAGCTTCGATATCCGCCGCAGCGCCCTGACCCAGGGGGTGCCGCATTACACCACGCTGGCGGGCGCCCGGGCGGCTGTTCACGCCATTGCAGCTTTACGCGCCGGAACCCTTGATGTTGCGCCCCTTCAGGCATATTTTGAGAAATCGTTCTAACGACTGGGGCTGCCCAAAGCGGCCCCTGTCTGTTTTCCGCCCGGTGCCAGCCAGACGGATCGAAGCCAAGGAAGTATTGCCGTGCAAAAGTTCCCAATGACCGCCGAGGGCCTCGCGCGCTTGGAGGAGGAACTCAAGCAGTTGAAATCGGAAGAACGCCCCGCGATCATCCGGGCGATTGCGGAAGCGCGCGCCCATGGCGACCTTTCCGAAAACGCCGAATATCACGCGGCGCGCGAACGCCAATCCTTCATTGAAGGCCGCATCGCGGAATTGGAAGCGGTCATTCCTTCTGTCGAAGTTATTGATTCAAAAAGACTTACTGGGAATCAGGTGCGCTTTGGTGCTTATGTCACCATCGTTGACGAAGAATCCGATGACGAGAAAAACTACCGCATCGTCGGCCAATACGAAGCCGATATGAAAAAAGGTTCCATCTCTGTCTCCTCACCGCTCGCCAAGGCACTGATGGGCCGCAAGGTTGGCGATTCAGTGGAAGTGCCTGCCCCCGGTGGTTCCCGTTCGGTTGAAATCACCGCAGTTCGCTTCGCCTGACATAAGGGCTGATCCCATGCCGATGCGCGCGGCGCAGGCCGAAGGCCGCGCCATTACCCTGGCCGATATCCGCGCCGCTGCCGGGCGGATTTCCGGCGCCGTGCTACGCACCCCAACGCTGGAAAGCCAGGCAGTGTCCCGCGCGACCGGCGCTAAGGTCTTCCTGAAGCTTGATAACCTTCAGGCTACCGGGGCCTTCAAGGAACGGGGCGCGGCCAATCGGCTCGCGCTGCTGTCGGCGCGGGAACGCTCGGCGGGCGTTATCGCCATGTCGGCCGGTAATCATGCCCAGGCGGTGGCACGCCATGCCTCGCTCGCCGGCATTTCGGCCACCATCGTCATGCCGAAATTCACCCCGGCGACCAAAGTGACGCGCACGGAAGCTTGGGGCGCGCGGGTGGTGCTGCACGGCACGACGCTGGCTGAGGCCGCCGCCCATGCCCATGCGCTGGCCGCAGCCGAGGGGCTGGTCTTCATCCATCCCTATGATGATGCTGGCGTGATCGCGGGGCAGGGCACCGCGACCCTTGAAATGCTGGAAGATGCGCCCGCCATCGAAGCCTTGGTGATCCCGGTCGGCGGTGGCGGGCTTTGCGCCGGTGCGGCCATTGCCGCCGCAGAACTCCGCCCCGGCATGCCGGTTTTTGGCGTGGAGGTGGAATTCTACCCCGCCATGGCGCAACGCCTGGCCGGCAAGCCGGTCCAGGTGGGCGGCCCGACCATCGCCGAAGGCATCGCGGTGCGTGATGTGGGCGAGGCGCCGCTTGCGATCCTGAAGCGCCTCGGCGTTGAGGTGCTGGTGGTGCCGGAGCGCGCGGTGGAACAGGCCATCGTGCTTTTGGCCGAAGGTGCGAAGGTGCTGGCTGAGGGTGCGGGTGCGGCAGGGCTTGCCGCCATCCTCGCTTTCCCGGAACGCTTCGCGGGCAAGACCGTGGGCACCATTGTCTGCGGTGGAAATATTGACCCGCGCATTCTGGCCAATGTTCTGCTGCGGGAGCTTCTGCGCGATGGGCGGATCCTGCGGCTGCATCTGGATATCCCAGACCGGCCTGGCGTGCTGGCCGATATCGCAACCCGCGTGGCCGCCGCCGGCGGCAATGTGATTGAAGTCAGCCACCAACGGCTTTTCGCCGCACCCAGCGTGCAAAGCGCCGAATTGGAACTCATGATCGAAGTGCGCGACACCGCGCAGGGGGATGCGATTATCGCGGCCTTGGAAGCAGGCGATTACGTCGTGCGGCGGGGCTGAAAGCCCTGTCGCCGCACGCAAAGTCATTACCCCGCGGCGGGGCTGAAAGCGAGGCGCTGCCTCGCGCTCCGCTGGGGTGGCCGCTGGCGCAGGCCAGCGGCGCGCGCAGGGTTGGTGTGGCGGCTGCGCGCCAAAACATAGCTTGCCACCCCGGACCCCGCCTGGACTTGGTGCTGCGCAACGCGCAAGCTTGCCCCGCATAATGGGGGAACCGCGCAATGGAACTCAGGGGCAAAGTGGCGCTCGTGACGGGCGGGAATGGCGGGCTTGGGCAACGCATCTGCCACGCCCTCGCGCGCGAAGGCATGCACATCGCGGTCATGTACGCGCAAAGCAAGGACCAGGCAGAAGGCGTGGCGCGAGACCTGACCAGCCAATACCAAATCAACGCGGCTGCCTTTGGCTGTGACATCACGGATGGCCCCGCCGTGGAAAACCTGGTCGCGGCCGTCACCGCACGCTTCGGGCGGCTTGATATCCTGATCAATGACGCGGCATTCAATAAATCCGTGCCCTTCCAAGACCTTGATGGGCTTACCATCGACCTCTGGGAGAAAATCATGGCGGTGAACCTGACGGGGCCCATGCGGCTGATCAAGGCGGCAGCGCCCGCCCTGAAAGCAAGCGGTGCGGGGCGGATCGTCAACATCTCCTCAGTCGCCGGGTTGGGGCCGACCGGATCGTCCATCGCTTATGCCGTTTCAAAAGCCGGGCTGATCCACCTGACACGCTGCATGGCCGTGGCGCTGGCCCCGGAAACGCTGGTGAATTGCGTCGCCCCCGGCCTGTTGGAGGGCACCCGCGCTACCGCGAACCTTCGCCCGGAACAGATCGAACGCTCCGCCGCATCTTCCCTGCTGCAAAAGGCCGCCGATAAGGAAGACTGCGCCGATATGGTGGTCACCATGTGCCGAACAGACACCATGACCGGCCAGACCATCGTCATTGATGCGGGGCGGATTTTCCATTGAAGATGTGACAGGCAGAGTAATAGCAATTTTTGGTTGCGTGTAATCTGAAAAATCTCTATCTCAGGTTGCCTAGCCCCAGCTTGGGAGAAACCCCATGCCCCGCCTTACCCCCTTTCTTGCCCTGGCCCTTCTGCTCGGCTGCGCCTCTGCCACCCAAACCTATGCGCCGGATGGCCGTTCTGCCCATGCAGTGGATTGCGGCGGGTTGATGCGGGACTGGGGCGCCTGCATGGAACGCGCGGGGGAGCTTTGCGGCGCCCGCGGGTATGATGTGCTGTCCCGCGATACAGATCGCAACCGCTCAGGCGCCTATTCCCGCCGTGGTTCTGCCGGCGGGGGTTTCGCCGCCACCACCCATACGCGCAATATGCTGATCGCCTGCCGCGGCACGCAGCAGGCGCAAGCAAGTTAGACGTTGAAGCGAAACAGCATCACATCGCCATCGCGGACGACATATTCCTTGCCTTCCACGCGCATCTTGCCGGCTTCCTTGGCGCCCTGTTCGCCATTCAGCGCCACGTAATCATCATAGCCAATCGTCTCGGCCGCGATAAAGCCGCGTTCGAAATCACCATGGATAACGCCAGCCGCCTGCGGTGCCTTCATGCCCTTCAGGATCGTCCAGGCGCGCGCTTCCTTCGGCCCCACGGTGAAATAGGTAATCAACCCCAGCAGCGCGTAACCCGCGCGGATAACACGATCCAACCCGCTATCTTCCAGCCCGAGCGAGGATAGAAACTCCGCGCGATCCGCCTGCGCCATCTGGCTGATTTCCGCTTCAATGGCGGCGGAGACCACAACCGCCTGCGCGCCTTCCGCCTTGGCACGTTCAAACACGCGCGCCGATTGCGAATTGCCGTTGGCGGCTGAGCCTTCTTCGACATTGCACACATAAAGCACCGGCTTTGTCGTCAGCAATTGCAGCCGCTTCGCTGCTTCTTCTTCACCTGCTGGCACGGCGGTGCGCGCGGGGCGGCCCGCTTCCAGCGCAGCCTTGATGGGCTCAATCAAGGCCATTTGCGCCAGCGCTTCCTTGTCGCCACCGCGTGCGCGCTTCACCAAACCTTGCGCGCGTTTTTCCAGACTATCCAAATCCGCCAGCATCAATTCGGTTTCCACCGTCTCAGCATCGCGGATCGGATCAATGCTGCCTTCCACATGCGTCACATCACCATCTTCAAAGCAGCGCAACACATGCGCAATCGCATCCACTTCGCGGATATTGGCAAGGAACTGATTGCCCAAGCCTTCACCCTTGGAAGCGCCACGCACCAGGCCGGCGATATCCACGAATTCCAAACTCGTCGGCACGGTTTTTTGCGATTTGCCGATACGCGTGAGTGTATCAAGCCGCGGATCCGGCACCGCCACGCGCCCGACATTGGGTTCAATGGTGCAGAAGGGGTAATTCGCTGCCTGTGCGGCGGCGGTTTGCGTCAGCGCATTGAACAGCGTGGATTTGCCGACATTCGGCAAGCCCACAATACCGCAATTGAAACCCATCTTTATGCTCCCAGCGCGGCGGGCCAGGCGGCGCGCAGCGCATTCCAGAATGTCTCGGCAACCACACCGGCGGCGATCCGCGCGGCACCATCATCACTGATCGGCATCAGCGCGGCTGCACGCAAATGCGCGGAAATCTCCGGCAGGGCGAGCGCCATGCCCGAAAGCGCCGCAATGCTGGCCTCCGCCGCACGGGAGGCATCCGCCGCATGCGCACGCAATTGCCGCGCAATCACCAGAAGTGCGGCAGCCATGGCAGCGGCGCGGCGCGCTTCGTCTCGCGGTAAATCATGATCCGCCAGATCAAGCGTCGCACGAAGGCCCGCTGCTGCCTGCGCCAGCGCATCTGCCTCACGCACCAAGGCGGCGGAAAGCAGCGCCGCTCCATTGGCGCGATCCTCGGTGCTTGGGCCCATCAGACCCATGCTGAAGGCGTCTTCGGCTTCCATCACTTCTCCTGCGTCAGCAGCGCGATGCGTGTCATGAATTCCTCGGCCGTCAGCGCAGCGAGCAATGGCGCGGCATCGGCCACCGCATCCAATAGCTTTTCCAACCACGCCTGATCCACTTTGGCGAAATTGCCCAGAACATGGCCCGTCACCGCATCCTTATGGCCAGGATGACCAATACCCATGCGCACACGCCAGAAATCGGGCGAAGCAAAGGCGCGGCGCATATCACGAAGTCCGTTATGCCCCGCAACGCCGCCACCCAGCTTCACGCGCAGCTTGCCGGGTGCCAGATCAAGCTCATCATGAAAGGCAACCACATTCGCGGGCGGGATTTTCAGGAAGGCCGCAGCCTGCTGCACGGAATCGCCACTCGCGTTCATATACGTCTGAGGCTTCAGCGCGATGATGCGCTGCCCGCCAATCGCGCCTTCCGCCACTTCACCCTTGAAGCGCTTACGCCAGGGCCCAAAGCCGTGGCGCCGCGCAATTTCTTCCACCGCCATGAAGCCGATATTATGCCGCTGGCGCGCATGTTCAGACCCAGGATTGCCAAGGCCGACCCAAAGCATCGGGGCGCTATCGCGGGAAGTCATGGCGTTATGAACCCAAAAAGGGTCCAGGAGAGGCTTCCCCCGAACCCTTGCTGTCCAGAAGCAGGGGCGAAACCCCTGTCCGGATTACTTCTTCTTCGCAGGCCCCTTGGTCGATGCGGCAGCACCAGCGGCAGGCGCCTTCTGCTTCGTTGCTTCCACCGGGCCGGCAGCGGCGGCAGGCGCGCTATCATCAACCACGGTCGGCGCAGCGATGGACGCCACCATGAAGTCGCGGCCCGCGATGACCGGCTTGGTGCCGAATTGATCCTTCACCGCGGACCAGCGCAGGCCAGCGCCAATCTGGGCTTCGGCCAGATCAAGTTCGAACTTCTCCGGCACCGCATCAGGGTCCGCCAGCACTTCAATTTCGCGGCGCACCACGTTCAGCACCCCACCCGCCTTTAGACCTGGGCAGGTTTCTTCATGCAGGAAGGCCACCGGCACCTTCACGCGAATGCGTGCACCGGGCGCCAGGCGCTGAAAATCCACATGCAACGGACGATCCGTCACAGGATGGAATTGCACATCGCGCATCAGGCAGCGTTCCGTATCGCCACCCTTCACCGCTACCTCATACAAATGCGATTGCCAGCCGGATTTGTGCAATTCCTTCATCACATCGCGCGGGTCGAGTGCGATTAGGGTCGCCTCACGCTTCGCGCCATAGATGACAGCGGGGACATGCCCCTCACGCCGAGTTGCGCGTGCCGCCCCCTTACCGGCCCGCCCGCGCGCTTCGGCTTCGATCCGTACAGTTTGGACCATTGTCCGTGCTCCTTCGGGTTGAATTCTGATGCCGCTGCAAAATCCTTGCAGGACAGGCTTGGCCTCCAGGGGTGCCAAAACCAGTCACGGCTTCTAGGGGATGCAGGCCAGGGGCGCAAGCGATGGATTGATCCGGCGCAAGGTAAATCCACACACCGACAGGTTTATTGGGCCATCAAAAGGAGCGTTGCGATGATCTCGCCCAACATGAACAACATTGATCGGGGGTTGCGGCTTGTGGCTGGGCTGGCGCTGCTTGCGCTTGGCGCCATGGGCCCGCTGGGTTGGTGGGGGGCGATCGGGCTTGTCCCTATCGCCACCGCACTGATCGGCTGGTGCCCCGCCTACCGGCTGCTGGGGATCAATACCTGCGCCCGCCCAAGCACCTGACTGGTTTCAGCCGAGCTGAGGCAAGTGGCTCGGCGTAATGGCCCAAACAGGGCCTGAGGCCGGCGGTTCGCACCAAAGCGGCAAGGCATTGGGCGTGCGCACATTCGGCACGTGACCGAGCGCGAGCCTGAGCGCGCGGAACAACGCACCATGCGCCACCACCAAAACCGGGCCGGGCTTGGCGGTGGCGCGGTTCACCGCCGCCACGGCGCGGTCATGCAGCGCTTGGAAGCTTTCCGCGCCTTCCGGCGTGAAGCTGCCTTCAATCCAGCTATCATACCAATCGCCCATGGGCCGGCCTTCTTCCACGCCGAAGCCCACTTCCATCAGCCCCGCATCGGTCGCCACCGGCAGGGATAGCGCTTCCGCCACAATCTCAGCCGTGCGCAAAGCGCGGCTGAGGGGGGAGGCGATGATGGTCACGATCCCACGATCCACCAAGGCCACCGCGGCGCGCCGCGCCTGGGAAATCCCAACCGCATTCAGCGGGATATCCGTATGCCCTTGGCTCAGTCCTTCAGCGTTCCAATCGGTTTCGCCGTGGCGGAGGAACCAAAAGGCGGTCGGGTTCAAGCTCACGAAAGGCCTTCCGCCTTCATCGTGCGCTGCACGGCGGGCCGCGCATTCATGCGGGCATAATGCGCCGCGACATTCGCGGGCAGTTGCTTGTTCAGCCGCGCCGCCCACCAGAAGCTAACGTAGAACAGCGCGCTATCCGCGAAGGAATAGGTGCCGGCCAGCCATTCCTGGCCTTCCAACGCCTTGTTCATGACGCCGAGGCCCTTTTGGAAAATCTCCTCACCCCGCGCCTTCACCGCTTCATGATCCGCTTCTGTCGGCGCGAAATTCGCCGGGCGGAACATGCGCGAAAAGCCCTGCATATGCTTGGTGGCAACGCAGTAATCGGTCGCTTCCAAGGCCCGCGCCTGCGCATCCGTGCCAGATGGCATCAAGCCGGCCGAGGGAAAGCGCGATGCCAGCCAAAAAGCAATCGCCGGATATTCCGTCAGCACCGAACCATCTTCGCGCTGCAGTGTTGGCACCTTGGATTTCGGATTGACCGAGGTGAAGCCCGGCTGGAATTGCGCGCCTTCGCGCAGATTGACCGCCACCGCTTCATAGGGCGCGCCAATTTCTTCCAGCATGACATGGATGCCGATGGAACATGCCCCCGGCGCATAAAACAGCTTCATGGTCGCAACCCCTTCCGATGATTATTCTAATTGAACAATGAAGAAACTGAGCTTTCTTCACTGATCCGCTTCATTGCTTCCGCGATCAGCGGCGCAATCGTCAGCTGGCGGATATTGCGCGAAACGCGCACTGCTTCTGTCGCCTGGATGCTATCCGTGACGGTCATCATCTCAACCGGTGCCGCGCCAATCCGCGCCACCGCACCGCCCGAAAACACGCCATGCGTCACATAAACCCCAACGGACCGCGCGCCATCCTTCAATAGCGCGTCCGCCGCGTTGCAGAGCGTGCCGCCGGAATCGACAATATCATCCACCAGCAGGCAATCGCGGCCTTCAACCTCACCGATCACATTCATCACTTCGGAAACGCCGGCGCGTGGGCGGCGCTTGTCAATGATGGCCAAATCAACACCCAAGCGCGCCGCAATCGCGCGCGCGCGCACCACGCCTCCAACATCGGGGGAGACGATCATCAATTCCCGGCCCGCATAGCGTTCCTGGATGTCGCGCGCATAAAGGGGTGCTGCGAAAAGATTATCCACCGGGATATCGAAAAACCCCTGAATCTGCGCCGCGTGCAAATCCATGGTCAGCACGCGGTTCGCACCCGCCGCCGTGATCAGGTTCGCGACCAGCTTGGCACTGATCGGCGTGCGTGGGCCGGATTTCCGATCCTGCCTGGCATAGCCGAAATACGGGATCACGGCGGTCACGCGCCGCGCGCTGCCGCGCTTCAGCGCATCCAGCGTGATCAGCAATTCCATCAGATTGTCATTGGTGGGGTAGGATGTGGATTGGATGACGAAAACATCCTCACCACGCACATTTTCATGAATTTCGACAAAAACTTCCAAATCCGCGAAGCGCCGGATGGACGCATTGGTCAGCGCAATACCGCAAGCGGCGGCCACAGCTTCGGCCAGGGGGCGGTTGCTGTTGCAGGCAACAATCTTCATGCCGGGGGAACTCCGCACGCAGGGGGTAAAGTTCTTGTGAGGGACCGATACCTAGCAATGTGACGCTTTGGTGTAAATCGCGCCCACCACTTCAGCCATCCTCCAGCTTTGACGAAAGCTCCAGCCATTCCTCCTCCAACCCCGCCACTTCCTT
>Ga0194133_10000447_pt1 | contig 84522 bp, 80 predicted proteins | sample TA2KigOf40mmetaG_FD_155448 | JGI IMG/M metagenome (GOLD analysis project Ga0194133, IMG submission 155448) | Freshwater microbial communities from Lake Tanganyika, Tanzania - TA2015055 Kigoma Offshore 40m | ecosystem: Environmental > Aquatic > Freshwater > Lake | place: Tanzania: Lake... | reverse complement strand
AAAGTCAATACATATATATATATATATATATATATATATATATATACATTCAATACTATGGGAGATACCACACTAGAAAAAAAAATGGCGAGTATAATAAAAGACAGTATTCACGGTGTTGTGAAACAAACTGTTGCTGAAGCCAGGGCTGCTGCTGCTGAAGTCAGAGCTGCTGCTGCTGCTGAAGTCAGAGCTGCTGCTGCTGCTGAAGCCAGAGCTGCTGCTGTTGCTAAAGATGATGCTGCTTCTTATGCAAAAATAAATAAGTTATTTTATCTCGTACCACCTATAGATACATTTTTTTATTATAAATCAAATTTAAATTGTAATCTCTCACCACCAGTCGGTACATGGACCTGGAGTGTACCAGAAGGACAACACTATGATTTTTTGGTTCTTGTATTCAATCACTTTGACATGAATGGTAATGTTTCAACTGAATTACTTAATTTACGACCACGGAGTGTTATCAAGCTTCAAGCCGGACAAGGTCCAGATGCCGCTGGAAATGATCTCTCGCATTCTAGGCACACATGCTCACGCTGTGCCGGCGACCACCCGACAAATTGCTGCATCCGTGATAAACACAGCAACGGCAACGAACTCCCTCGTTTGTCCAAGGATGACTACGTGCGGAACAAGGCTAATCTCGAGCAGTTTATCAATCCAGATGTTGAAAATTATCAAATATGGAGGGTAATTTCACTTATATCTTCACATCCAGATACTGTTGCTTATTATGTACAATATATAAGCCCTTTAGGGAGACGTTACATATTTCCAGATAACAAAGAATCTTTGGTTATTGTTCACCAACCGGGTATACAACTAGACGAAAACCAAGATGAGATAACTCATGATATTATATTACCTGTTAGTAGAAAAAAAAAAGAATTTAGTATATTTTCAGATGTTGACAGTAGGTTTCCAGATGTTCCCGATCCCGACCTTCTTGATTCTCAAGTTCAACAAATTCTAGAGAGATGTTCGCTTACTTGTTCTCCAAGGTATATTTTTGAAACTGTACTACAAAAAAAAATACCTCTTTACAGGTTCAAAGATAAATATCCCATTGACTATTTGTCTAAATATTTTACTTCCGGTGAACTTAAACAGTTATATGATGAATATGCTGGCAAAGGGGCATACCAACGACGTGTAAGTATAGAAAATTTAGTAGCGTCAGCTCCACCACCACAACAACTAGTAGCGACAGCTCCAGTAACGAGTTATCAACTAGAACTAGAACAAAGACAACTAACAGCAAAATTAACACAAAGACAACTAACAGCGAGAGTATCACTCGAGTTTATGATTGACTTGATAAGATCTGCTGAAAATAATGAACGTAGGCGTTCGTCACCACTCCCGCCGCCACCGACTGAACCATCTTTAGATGATGTTGAGAGACACGAATTATGGAAAAAAGAAAATACAGATTATCGGATAAAATATGGCGATTTATGGGATCATGAAGTGGAGCCGTATATGCAGCAGCAGCATTGTCAATGTGCAGTCTCAGGAGGAGGGAGACAACGAAAAAAAAATATTCGTCATAACAAAAATATTAAAAAAAAAAATAAGTCAGTTAAAAAGTTTATAAAAATGAAAAAAAAGAAATCGTCAAGGAAATCATAAACGAACTTTTGAAATATTCATAAAAAAGACTAATTTATCTAATTGTTATTTTATATTCTCTTGTGTATGTATTACAAAATATATGATATTCAAAAATACTTCATGACATACTTTCAAAACTATAAAATAACTGGTAGAAAAAAAAATGACACAAAAAAATATAAATACAAAATGAACGGTGGTCGAGAGATACCACCTTTAGTAAGAGAGAATGAAGAACGACTTGAACGCGTACTACATGAACAACAAGTGAATGAACAACGACTACGACATGAACGCGAACTACGTGAACGACATGAACGCGAACTACGTGAACGACATGAACGCGAACTACGCGAACTACGTGAACGACATCAACGCGAACTACGTGAACGTATAAATCAAGCGGTCCTCGATTATCATGCTAGAGAAAGAGCAAATTCAATTCCTTTTCCTTGTATAATATCTGGAGGAAGAATAAAAAGTATTTTTCAAAAAAAAAACAAGTCAAATAAAAATAAATCAAAACGAATCAAAAAAAGTAAAAGATACTCAAGGAAATACATTCAAAAATAAATCAACAAATCATTAAATATAAATATAAATAATAAATAAACAGAAATTGATTTAGCAAAATGTATAACTAATAATATATATAGTATTTAGTATTATTAGTTATTAATATTTATTAGTTAAAGTTAATAATGGAACCAGAATCATTCAATATTGACGACTATATAAAAGATGGAAAATTAAATTTGACGGAAAAAACATACCGAAAATATGACAAGGAATTCATTGCAACAAAAATTATTGATAAAATACAGAGCGGCGAGCTGAAATTCCCACATCCGCCTGAATATTGCACTCCGAAATTTAAAGAGGATGCTTTTCAAATACTTAAAAAATATGAACCGGAAGTAGTCAATGTCGACTCGCGACATACGAATTATCAACAAAAACTTCCGCGCGAAGTGTGGCAAAGAATGAATTTACCTGTTGACGGTTACAAATTGGGATACGTGTATATCAACACACAACCCGGCGACTACGAAACGGATAAACTGATCGATTGTTTTACAGGGTTGCAACGAATGAAATGCAAGCGCGAAGGCAAACAGCTCTCTCCGTTTGCCGCGTGGAACAACAAGGACTACATGAAGCTGGTCATTGAAAAATACATGGAAGAAAAAGAAGATTTGACAAGTTTCAATTTGAGAGAATCATTTTATAAATTAAGCAGTAAACTCCCTGAAAAATATAAAAATATGGAATGTAATTTTTTCAAAGCTACCCTTGCAGCATCCGTGTATCATGCTTTTTTAAGAAATAGCACAAAAACGCGTGTGTTGGACATTAGCGCCGGTTGGGGCGATCGCTTACTTGCAGCGTTAGCAAAAAACCTCGATTCTTATTTGGCATTTGACCCAAATGCGTCGCTGCAACCAGGATACAGGGCCATGATTGACGAATACATGGAGTCAAAGAAAGACCAGTACAAAGTGGTTGATGCACCGTTTGAAAGCGCGGAGGCAATTCTGGAAGGACGCGAATTTGATTTGATTTTTACCAGTCCGCCTTATTTTGATTTGGAAGTATTTACTACAGAAGGCGAGCAGTCCATTATCACCCATTCAACATTTGACAAATGGATGGTGAATTTTTTATTTAAATCGCTCTACATTGCGTGGAATACATTGGCGCCCGATGGAAATATGGTAATACATATTGACGACTTCAGCAAAGGGATTGAAAAACATCGAATTATTGAACCGATGGTGCTATTTGTTTGTGGCTGGTGCTCAAGTGCGCGTTTTGACGGAGTGGTCGGTGCGAGCGGGTATAATAAGAAAAAAGATTACAAGTCGCCAATGTGGGTTTTTAAAAACAAATTGTCAGGACAAGATGATGTTCGTTTTTGCAAAGAAATGATGAGAGAAAAATACCCGGCACTAAGTGATTTAATTGCAAAAAATAAAGATTCATTTGTTGCATCTGTTTCGGCGGCAGCGTCATCAGCATCCGCAGACGAGCTTGACGTCATTTCCAATTTTGATGCAAAGGGTAAACTGTGCGTTATTCAAAATAACAAGTACAATATAAAAACGAAAAAAGGATTGACTCCGTTTTATATAAATTTAGAGCATGTTTTGAAACGCGCGGGATTTACTGTAAAGTTGCTTGAAGATGATTATATTTCAAACATTCAAAAAATTCAAGGTGAAAAACATCACGCAGAAATGGACGGAGGAGGAAAGAAAGAAGAACGCGCACTATTGATAAAAAGGCGACTCGAAAAAGCGCGTTCAAAGGTTGCGCAGCCGGTTGAGCGGGATATTTTGGTAGCGGCGGAATCACAGGAGGATTCAGAAGGTGAAGGCGAGGAGGGGTTACCTCGAATATCATTTGCAGAAGCCGTGAAACAACAACAAGAGAGAGAAGTAAAAGAACTCGAAGAAATAGAAAAACAAATTGAAAGTTATGGAAAAGAAGAATTGGAAAACTTGAGTCCAAGTACTGACGACACCCCTCAAACACAAACAAGTAAAAGTGAACAGGGCGAACCAGGCGAACCAGGAGAAGAAATACAGGAAACAAAAGAACCAACACCAGTACAAGTAAAAACAAAGGAAACGCACGAAAAACAAAAGGTGGACCTTTTATTAAATTTTGAAGATTTATTTATTGATAAATCTGTTCCACGTTTCTTTTCAGGAATGAACCTTGCAGACGCATACGCGTTCTATAAAAAACTGCAATCAGATGGAACCGTCGTATACCCTCCACCAGATTTTAGCTATTATACAAATTCAAAAACTTATTCCATCGACTTGCACGATGCGCCGGAAAACGAGGAGTTTGTTTTACCGCATAGTAAAACATTCCTGTTTTCGTATTCTGGAAAATCTGGTAAAAGCTTTGACCAAATGCGGAAGGAAATGCTTGCATACTTTAAAACTGTGCACGAAAAAACAGACTATGTGATTGTAAAAAATGGATTTTCAGCAGATATGACAGACGTATATTTAGTTCTCTCGCAAAAAGCGGCAAGCGAAAATGAATTGCCAAAAGAAATTGAAAAAGCGTTTCCACAAGATAAAATCTTTGTTATGAATGAAAATATTTCCGAGTTGGTAGACATTTATAGTGACTTTATTCGCGAAAATCATGTTGACCTCGTTGTCATTGCAGAACCGTATAATAAAATCGTTTCAAGTAGAAAAAATGAATATCGAATGTGGTACTTGAAAGGTAAGTTTGTGGATTATTTTTGTTTTGGAATAGAGAGAGATGATAAAAATAAAATAAAATTAATTGATAATATTGTGTATAACTCTAAAAATGAAATTCATTTTCAATTAAAAAAACTTGCAGACAAGCTATACCAAACTATTTTGAAAAATGTTCGAACCATTCTGAATGACGACGAGTTTGTTCCGGTTGCAATGAGATTTGATATGTCATACGCGAGAGATGCAATATTTATGGACAAGTATGCAGTGGAAATAAATCATAAAGAAGTAAAAGGAAAACTTCGATTTTACTGTAATGAAATTGAAAATATGGACGGCACATTTTATACAAATATTCCTGTATTAAATGAAAATGGTAAACGAACATCTCTCGGGGAAAAATTTGAGAAAGATTTAATTAAACTTCTTACATCTACCGCATTTTCAAAATTGTCAACAGCAAAAAAGGTGCAGACAGCGTCCCAGTTTAAGAAAATAGTTGACATTATTCGAAAATACACAATGAAGTCCGTGAAATCGGTGTGCAACGGATTAACATTGAAAAATGTGCAAATACAATTTGGCGAAGAAAAGAAACGATCCGCGCCACCCATTTCACAAGAAGAACTATCAATGCCTTCTGAAGAAGAATTACAAGGTGAAGAAGAACCACTAGCACCATCACCACCAGTCGTTGTTGCACCGGTTGCAGAAAAAGAAGATGAAGATGAAGATGAAGAAGAAGAAGAAGAAGAAAAAGAAAAAGAAAAAGAAAAAGAAAAAGAAAAAGAAAAAGAAAAAGAAAAAGAAAAAGAAAAAGAAAAAAATAAAGAGAAACCCGCTAAGAAAATTAAAATTAAAATTTTAAAACCAAAACAATTAGAAAAAGAAGAAAAAAAAGAACCAAGTAAAGTTGTGGTTGACCCAGATACAATTATTGGTTCGGTTGCGCTGAGAGAAAGAATACACCCTCCTTCAGAAAAAATAATAGCATCTCCTTATTTTATGAACAATCGTAAAATTTTCGTCAATTTTATCAACAAATTTTTTGCATCAAGGTATAAAGATGTTATTGGGAAAGAAGGACAAATCACATGTGAACAAATAAGTAATGCAAAAACAGACAGCGCTGCAATTTCGTTGTTTCCGCACCAACAAATTGTGAAAGATTATTTAAATTTGTATACTCCGTATCGTGGTTTGCTACTATTTCATGGACTTGGAAGCGGAAAAACATGCTCATCAGTTGCAATTGCAGAAGGAATCAAAACAGAAAAACAAATTATAATTATGACTCCAGCATCTCTCCAAGCAAACTATAGAAATGATCTTAAAAAATGCGGCGATGAATTTTACAAGAGAAATCAACACTGGGATTTTATTTCCATCAAAGATGTAAACGTCAAAGACAAAGAAGAAAAAATTGCGCAGTTGGCAACAATATTAAATATTGATGTCGCCATGATAAAAGAAAATGGAGGCGCCTGGATGATTGACGTTAGTAATTCGAAAAATAATTATCCAGATTTGTCAACTGAAGAACAACAACAACTGGAAGCACAACTAGATAAAATGATCGAGGCAAAATATAAATTCATTAATTACAACGGTCTCAATAAAAAAAAAATTGCAGAACTCACAAATAACGGAAAAGTAAATCCATTTGACAATGCTGTGGTAATTATTGACGAAGCGCACAGAATTGTAAACTCAATAAGCAATCAACTTAAAAATCTAAAACCAACTAAAACAGATGAAAAAAAAGCGAAAACATACATTTCCATACAACTCTACAAATATTTGCAGAATGCAGATAATGCCAAAGTAATATTACTAACAGGAACGCCAATTATCAACTATCCAAATGAACTTGCCGTCTTATTTAATATATTGCGCGGTTACATTAAAACATGGTCATTTAAATTAACAGTCGATAAAGAACAAAAGTTTGATGAATCTTCCATTCTTGCAATGCTGAAAAAATATAATGTGGCAAACTATGACTATGTAAAATATACGCCGTCTTCTCAAACTCTTACTATTACGAGAAATCCATTTGGATTCTCACCTGCGTTGAAGGGAAGTGAATATGTCGGAGTCATAAAAAACGCGGCAGGAGACGAATCAAATGAACAATTTCTTCGGAAAATAAAACAAATGTTTGACGCCGAACATATTAAAACAGAAGACCCTTTTATTACAAACTTCACCGCGCTTCCGGATAAATTTGAAGATTTCAAAAATAAGTTTTTAAAAGTAAATCCGGACACATTTGAAATTGTCGGTGTAAAAGAGCTGCCTATTTTCCAGCGTCGCATTCTCGGTCTAACATCATATTTTAAAAGTGCGCAAGAACAGCTCATGCCGCGACTGCTAGCTATTAAACTTGAAACGGTTCCAATGAGCAATATGCAATATAGTGAATACGTTGATATTAGAACTGATGAAATAACAAAAACAAAACGGTCTCAAAAAAATAAAAATATGTATGAAGTTTCTTCCAATTCTTATCGAATCTTCTCTCGACTCTGTTGTAACTTCGTTTTTCCTCCTGCAGATGAAGCAACTGGAAGACCCGCAAGACCGAAAAAAGAAAAACTAAATGAACAAAATGTGGATGCTTTTTTACTCACAGATGAAGGCGCCGTCGGTCGCAGAGAGGTACAAACATTCGTAGAAGGTGTTGAAGAAGAAGCAGCAGAAGTTGAATCGGCGGTTGATGGCTCTTATAACGACAAAATACGCCAACTATTTGAATACTATGAAAAACACAGAGACGATTTGAAACCCCGCGATGAAGGAGGTCGTTTGAACGAATACAGTCCAAAGTTTTTGAAAATGCTTGAAAATATTACAAATCCGGATAATAAAGGGCTGAGTCTTATTTATAGTCAATTTCGTTCTCTCGAAGGTATTGGAATGATGTCACTTGTCTTGAATGCAAACGGGTTTGCGCAGTTCAAGATAAAAAAAGATAAAGACGGCGAAGGATGGTTTGTAGACATTGCGCCAGAAGACCAGGAAAAACCCATGTATGCGCTTTATACAGGAACGGAAGATACGGATGAAAAGGAAATTATTAGAAACATATTCAATAGCGATTTTGCATCGACTCCGCAAAACATAAAAGGTTATCTGGAGAGAAGGAAAAAATCATCAGGCAAATTAGAAAATAAATATGGAGAAATCATTAAAGTATTTATGATTACAGCATCAGGATCAGAGGGAATTAATTTGCGAAATGTGCGTTTTGTTCACGTAACCGAACCGTATTGGAATGCCGTGCGCGTTGAACAAGTTATTGGGCGAGCGCGCCGCATTTGCAGTCACGAAGATTTACCAGAAGATGAAAAAACGGTGCAAGTGTTTGAATATTTAACTGTCTTCTCTCCAGCCCAAAAAGAAACGTTGAATAAAGAACTCAAGTCAACCGACAGCAGCAAAACAACGGACCAAGCGCTGTTTGATATTTCTAAAAAAAAGGAACAAATAAATCGAGACTTATTGGACGCAGTCAAAAATACATCCATTGACTGCAAAATACATAAGGGGGCCAAGTGTTTTGAATTTTTGGGAACGCCGGATTCTACTTCATTTTCATATGTTCCAAATATTGAACTGGATGAAACAGAAAAAGAACTCGTCGCAAACGTTGCTGTAGAAGAAGAAGAGTTTAAGATGCTTCCTGCAGCGTACAAGGGCGAAAATGGGGAAAGGTTAATTCGTTCGCTTAAAACAAACAAGGTTTATTATAAGGATGATACATTCGACACTCTTTCTTCAAGCGGAAAACCATTTGACGTGAAAGAGCTCAATCAATATGGTCGCATTGAACAAGTTGGAGAGAAATTGAAACTGTTTAAAAATCAGTAAATTTTATGTAATGAAATATATATTTTTTAATTGAGAAGAAAAATATAAATTGATTTTTTTATGATATTATCTCAATATGGCAGACAAGAAAAAAAGACAAAACAAGTCAACACAATGGTTTGGACAATGTGGCAAGGATGGCATGACGAAAATCAAATAAGGATGCGTCTTGAAAGGGAACTCAAACAGTTGACGACTGTATTCCACAGGGTTGTAAAAGAACGCGACAGTCTCAAACAAGAACGCGACGAGCTTGAAGAAGAAAATAAAAGATTAAAAATGAAAATCACAACAATGCAGAGAGATAAATAAAAATCAATAGTGTTATCAATCAATATCAATCAATATCACCAACAACATCAAATTATTATTTTTTATTATTTTATTTTTTTATTTTTATAGTATTGAAAATGTGTAAGTTGCTGACCGTGTCAGCATGTTAGTATATCAAAAAACAACATACTGTTATAAGCATGTGCTGGTGAGCGCATGGTCGAGTGGGAAAACCTTCCGTTCAAGAAATTCATCAACTCATACACCAATGAGAACATGGGTTCGAATCTCGACAAGTCCCGAAAAAAAAGGCTTTCAAATAAGAGCATAAAAAAAAGAAATATTTAGGGGTAGTTCCAAAAAAAAAGTCCCTGTAGCTCAGCGGCAGAGCGTCTAAACACCGTCGTCAGTCACTATGACTCGCAAGAGTCCGAAATGAAGATGGTTATCGCCTCATAAGCGGAAGGTCACAGGATCGAAACCTGTCGGGGACATTTAACACATCACATCGCACAGGTGCATCAAGGCACTGGGGCAACTTTAAACCGGCATGGCGCAGCGGCTAGCGCGCGGGGCTCATAACTCCGAGGTCACTCGATCGAAACGGGTTGCCGGTATCCATCACATCACATCGCATCGGTGCATCAAGGCACTAGAGCAACTTTCATCCCTCGTAGCGCAGTGGAAGCGCGCCGTAAACACCGTCAGTCAACAACACGTTGTTAAAACATCCGACAGACAGATGGTTATCGCCTTATGAGCCGGAGGTCACACGATCGAAACGTGTCGGGGGAATATCTACACATCACATCGCACAGGTGCATCAAGGCACTGGGGCAACTTTAAACCGGCATGGCGCAGCGGCTAGCGCGCGGGGCTCATAACTCCGAGGTCACTCGATCGAAACGGGTTGCCGGTATGATTACAATTCAGTTGCTTTACAGAAGCAGCACCCGTCCACACATGGACACTTTAAACCGGCATGGCGCAGAGGCAGCGCGCGCGGCTCATAACCGCGAGGTCACTCGATCGAAACGGGTTGCCGGTATATTATCATCACATCGCATCGGTGCATCAAGGCACTAGAGCAACTTTCATCCCTCGTAGCGCAGTGGAAGCGCGCCGTAAACACCGTCAGTCAACAACACGTTGTTAAAACATCCGACAGACAGATGGTTATCGCCTTATGAGCCGGAGGTCACACGATCGAAACGTGTCGGGGGAATATCTACACATCACATCGCACAGGTGCATCAAGGCACTAGAGCAACATTTAACCGGTATAGCTCAGCGGCAGAGCGTCTAAAACACCGTCGTCTATCACCACGACTCGCAAGAGTCCGAATTGAAGATGGTTATCGCCTTATAAGCGGAAGGTCACAGGATCGAAACCTGTTACCGGTATACAAGGGAGCCTAAGGTTCCCTGCTTTTTATTTTTCCACCAACAATTTTTCATATATTATATATCTTACCAATATAAATATACGTTGGTATATTTATATTAGTAGTGGAGTAACGAAACTCAGCCTGTCATCCCATCATGCAATCTCAGCCTCTAAATCAAAATCAAACATTTTCTCAAGGAAAATTGACAAAATCGGAATGGAATAATATGGAAATTCCGGTTTCCTCTGATGAATTGGATATAATAAGATTAATCAAAGACAGTTATCATGATGTTCAAAAAAAATTTAATAAAAACGTTTCTATGATCGGAGTATTGAAATTATCTTCATACGAAGAAATGCACTCGCATTTATATAAAAAATATTTTGAAGAAATTGTGAACGAAATGATTAAAAAACATAAAATATCACCTGTATCCGCATGTCATTCAGTGACGGCGACGACGACGGATACTGTAAAATGTAAACATATAAAACAAGGACACGGTCAAGGGTCCATAAAAAAAATAGATGCAATTCGAATTAAAAATAATGAAGATGGAGTCAATATTAAAACAGTATACGAATTTACCATTTTAAAAATATGCAAACTTTTACTCGATAAAAAGGCCATTTGGAATAAGTTTAAACAAGAGAAAAGCGATAAAAGCGAAAACAGTGATAAAAGCGAAAACAGTAATGACAGCAACAGTGACAGTGACGACGACGATGATAACGGAAATGATATTTCAAGTTGTAGCTGGATGTCTTATTATTATGCTCTCATGGTGAATTTGAAAAATCACATTGACCACGTAAACGTGCATGTTGTTGCATTCGTTAAACATTTGCTTGAACTGTATGAGGACGACTTGGACGTATTTCATTTTATAAAATATTCTGAATACTATATTGAAAAAAACCACTTGTGCACAAAATACCAAGACGTTGAACTGTACGAACACCAAAAAAAAATATTCACGTATTGCAAAGTGCCAAATCCAAAGCTCATTTTATATATTGCACCCACAGGAACCGGAAAAACGCTCACGCCAATCGGTCTCTCCGAAAAACACAAAATAATATTCGTTTGCGCAGCACGCCACGTTGGACTCGCGCTAGCCAAGTCGGCAATATCAATTCAGAAGCGCATCGCATTTGCATTTGGATGCAGAAGCGTTGATGATATACGACTGCATTATTTTGCAGTGAAGGAAGCAACAAGAGACTGGAAAACCGGCGGAATACGAAAGGTGGATAACAGCGTTGGAGACAATGTTGAAATCATTATTAGCGACATTCAATCCTATTTACACGCTATGTTTTACATGAACGCGTTTAATAAGCCCGAAGACATCATACTATTTTGGGATGAACCGACAATTACAATGGACAATCAAACACACGAATACCATCAACTTATTCACAAAAATTGGAAACAAAACATTATCCCCAATGTAATCCTTTCATCTGCAACGCTTCCGCACGAAAGGGAGCTGCAAACGACAATTGCAGATTTCAAAACCCGGTTTGCGAATGGAGACGTTTTCAGTATTGTGAGTCACGACTGTTGCAAATCAATTCCTATTGTAAACAAGGGCGGCTGCGTTCAACTTCCGCACACACTTTTTTCGGAATACTCTGACGTGCTTAGCAGTGTTGCTCATTGTGAAAAAAATAAAACATTGCTGCGATATTTCGGAATTAATAAAATAAGCGAATTCATTTCATTTGTGAATAAGAATGAACTATATGCAAATTCGCGATACAGCATTTCAAGATATTTTTCATCGTTCAATGAAATCACACTTATTAGCATCAAAATTTATTATTTAATTCTTCTAAAAAATATAAAACAAGACCCTGCTGTTTGGAAAAAAATATATGAACATTTTCATTCCGGAGAAGGTGCTGACAACCTGTATGAATCCACCGGATATGTAACCACATCAGATGCACACACGCTTACTGACGGACCTACCATTTTCTTGACAAATGATGTTGAAAAAATAGCAAGTTTTTGCATTCAAACTGCGCAAATACCGGCGCAGCTTATTGACGACATTATGGAGACAATTCAACACAATAATAAATTGTGCGAACAAATTGAATGCGTCGAAAACCGCATTGAAGATTTACTGAATGACGCGGAAAAAAAAACAGCTGGAGCGACAGGTGGAGGAGCAGACGGGGGGTCAAAAAAAACAGAAAAGAAATCAACCAAGTTTTTCGATAAAAAAATGGATGCTGGTGAAATTAGAGAACTGAATAATAAGTTGCAAGCGCTGAATGAGCAAGTGAAGCGGGCGGCGCTCAATGATTTATTCGTGCCGAATCGACCCGCTCATTTGAAAAGATGGCATGACGATGCAACCGCTGAAATAAGTCAAAATAAAAATAATAAGCCATGGTCATGCGACATTGAAGACACGTATGTAGAAAAAATCATGTTGTTAGCCATTGAACCTCACTGGAAAATTCTGCTTTTAATGGGCATCGGTGCAATCACAGACCACAAAAATGCAAAATATAATGAAATTATAAAAGAGCTTGCACAGGACCAAAAATTGTTTTTAATTATCGCATCTTCTGACTACATTTATGGAACAAATTATCAGTTTTGCCACGGATACATTAGCCGCGATTTACACGACATGACGCAGGAAAAAACAATTCAAGCAATGGGACGTGTTGGCAGAAACAGCATTCAGCAAGATTACACCATTCGATTTCGAGACGACGACTTGATCAAAAAATTGTTTTTACCTTCTACCAATAAACTCGAAGCGGATAACATGAACAAACTATTTTCTTCTGCATAGCATAACAGGTGTGGATAATGCCAACGCAAATAATATATGCAAACCCATATAAAGAGTCGGACACAGTTAATATAGCATAGGAACACAAAAACAAGTACTCCAACCTAACCCTGTCCAATACACAAAATGACGAGCTATGCCGATTCTGAATCAAAATCATTGCTGGCCACTACTACGCCGGCTCAAAAAATTACAAAAGGTGATGTTGTAAATAAATTCAAAGATTTGCATAAAAAATATTATGTTACAAGAGGATACATGATTCACACCGTGAGTGATGTATTTTCAAAACAATTTTGCGAAATGCACGCCAAAACCGGACTTGAATGGGCTGTGGAATATAACCAATATGCAGAGACATACGTCCGTGTTGCAGAAATAAAAACCTTTGTTTTCGGAAAGCCTATTCTTGTGGCGCTGGAGCGCCCAATCAAACAAGTGCATCGTTCAGAATTTGAATATCATTTTGGATTTGGTGGACACTGTAAAGGGTACAGTGACACGAGACTGATTGCCCGATTTCTAGGTCAGTTTGATAAAGAATTAAACTATGAAGAACTTTTGAATCCCACTGTTGAAGAAAAAGCAACACCGATCGATGAAACCTATGTGAAAAGCGTGCTGAAGCTGTTTATTATGGGAGGGTACATTAAATACTGGAAAGCATATTATGAGTTTAGAGACTGGTTCATGGAAAACACGGATGAAAGCATTCGACATGAGTTGTCGCTGACAATGTTTCGTTCCAATTTTGAGGAAGACTTTTCCACTGGTCCAGAAATTGACAGAATGACCAAGTCCATTTTTGAAGACTATGAAGTGCGGTTGAGTCATCCATTCTAGATTTTGAATCGATTGGGTTGGTGGATATTAAATAAAAAAATAAACATAAAAATAAAACATACAAACGATGTATAATTGAAAAAATAAATATCTTAATATTTAGTTATTATACTATTTTTCCTAAATGACTTTCATTCTTATTGCGACAACTCCAAATGCTTTTTCATCTTCCTTTGTGTAATACTTGTAATAAACACTTAGTCCATGTTCAATACCGTATTTTTCCATATTCGGTAAGCATTTCTCTAATCCTTCTGTTTCAAGATAGGTTTTGAAGTTCGGATATTCCGCCTTTCCGGTAATTTGCGTCAAGAAACTCCTCGGCTTGAAGTCATCATTTTTCCACTCAATAATATCACCGACTTTCATCTCTTTAAATATTCCTTTGTTTCTTCTTCCTTCAGCTGTCTTCAATCCAAGTTGGATTAGTGTAAACCACGGCTCTGACAAATGTTCAACGTATTTTGGCTCCATTTTATTCGTTTTTTTTAGTTGTTAAAACAATAGTCTTTATATTGTTTTGCTTTTTGTTTTTATTTTCAATTTTTATTTTAATTATATAATTAAAATAAAATTGTAACTGTATTTTTTTGTTACGGATAAATGGTTTAATTGCTGTAAGCAAGACCACCCATACCACTCATGATACGGAGAACGTTGTAGTTGGTAGCATAGACACGAACTTTGGCGGTCTTGGTGCCCTCAACAGTAGCATTAGACAACACGAGTTGAAGAGTTGCGTTGTCAATGCGGGAGAAGTTGCAACTCCCGCTTGGCTGATGCTCTTCGGGCCTCAACGCAAATGAGTATACGTTGATACCGGTGTCGGGAGTGCGGGTGTGGTGCTGGTAGGGCTGAACGAGGTCAAAGTAAGTTCCTTCACGCTCAGAGAAGCGGTCCTGACCGTTGAGCTGGAGTTTGGCAGTCACGACGGGGTTCTGACCCCAGCAATGCAGGGGAAGAGAGGTCTCGGCAAGAACGAAAGTGCCAGCATCAGACACACCGGAGTTCATACTGGAGTTAAAGTTGGGTTGGTCATAAGATCCACCGTGGTCTAGGGAACCAGTAGTCCACCACTGATTACTTGAGCTTATAGTCTCATCACCTGCACCGGCATCATAGAAGAGACCGGAGGCATCAATGTACGCGTCAACGGCTTCAGGGCCTCCAAATGCGTGAATTGCGTTGGGAAGAGCGTCGACAGCGTCGGTGTAGTTGAAGGGCTGGGCGCCGAGCAACTTGTAAAGAAGCTGGTTGCAGTCAAGAGATGAACAGTAGTCAACGTTCTGATCCGGCTGAACGACCCAAATGAGTTCTTTCACGGGGTGGTTGAAGTTGAGTTTAATCTTGTTGGAAGAAGAACCAACGGATTCATCGCCAGTGAACTGCAGTTGTTCAATGAGGTACTCGTGGGGGTTCTGAGCCATGCGCCTGCGTTCATCAGTGTCCAGGAACACATAGTCAACATACAAGGATGCAGCAACGAGGGACTGGTTATAAGCAGCAGTAACACGACCACCATTAGTTGTGCACTTGGCAGTGTTCAGCGAACCAACGGCCCACAAACACTCATCAATGGGGCGAATATCAAGGTTGATCTTAACTTCATGGTACTGAAGAGCAATGAGAGGAAGGGCAAGACCGGGGTTGCGGCAATACCAAAACTGAAAGGGGACATAGAGAGTGGTTTCAGGGAGGGCGTTGCGGGGGGCGCACACCTGACGAGGAGCATTGCTCTGACAAGGACCGTCAACATCATTGAATGAAGGGTCGGTAATAAAAGTGAGTTCAGTGGTGTTTCCAACCATTCCGTAGTAACCTGCGGTCTGGTCAACGGGCAAAGTGAGGTTATTCCAGATGTGCATCCAGTCACCGTACTGGCGATCAATGCGCTGACCACCGATTTCAACTTCAACCTGAGAAATAAGTTGTTCACCAGGGAAGTCAAGCCAACGGGCATAAACACCGGCGCCAGCGTCGTTGACGTTCCTCATGCTCTGGTTGATTTCAGGAAGAGTTACCTGAAGGTAAGTGCGGTATGCAAGATCGCCGTTGCGGCTGATAGTGCAAGTCACGCGACGACCAAAGTCAGCCTGTCCGTTGAAAGTCTGTTCAATAGACTCCATTGCAAAGTTGGTGTGACGTTTGTAAGATACTTTCCAGAAAGTAATCTGAGGGTTTCCCGTCAAATAAACATCCTGGGCGCCATAGGCTACAAGTTGCATTAATCCTCCTGCCATTTTATGTTGTTATAATATTGCTAAAGAAAAAAATTTTACATTTTTATTTTTAATTAAATTAAATAAAATAATTGAATTAAATACACAAAAACAAAAAATGTAAATACTTTCATCTATGAAAAATAAACATTCTCAAAAAATACCTAAACAAAAAATATTACCTAAACAAAAAATATTCAAGCCATAAAATATGAAAACTTACAGTGTTAAATTATCTAATAAAAAATCTTTCAAATAACCAGCTTCGTACACACGCTTATCGCCTTTATGTCTTTTTGAACAAAAATATTTATTGTCTCTCTTTTTCAGTTTCCATTCATTTTCTAAAGCATTATATATAAAATTCCTCAAACAAATATCAGATAGTAATGTGCGTTTCTTATCACGTTTTATATTTGATAACTCTTCTTCACCACATTCATCATTATTCACTTTATCATTGTTCACTTCATTTTTTTTCAAATCTTCTTTCAGTCTGACTATTTTTATTTTTACACTTCGTCCTGAATTTTTCTTTAAAATATATTCTTTTTCTTTCTCATTTTTATCATGATCGAAATTTACATTTTTTTTTATTGTCCAACTATTTTCTAAATATTTTATTAATACACTCATATCGCAACAACACTCACATCTGTCAATATCATCACCATCAATGTTGTTGTGGCGACTATGACTATCCTTATTAACACTTTTCGTGCCACCACAATGAACCGTTTCGCCTTTATTATCCATTAGATACCCTTTTTATTATATACTTGACTGTTAAATGATTTTGGGTTGTTATGGTTAAATGAGAAAATCTTACTTTACATTTGCCGAGTCTTTTCTAAAATTTAGAAATCATAATTAAAATATATATGCAAATATCTTATTAAAGTTTTTTAATATAATACTATATACCAAATATTAATATATTTATTTGAATTTTTATATTTAATGCCATCGTTCAAATATAAAACAAATAAAAAAATAACAGTAGACGATAAAAGTATCGCTACTCTAGATAATCGACACAGAGAAATGCAGCTGTATTTTTCAAACATTGAAAAAATTATTATTCCAAATCTTTTATCTGAAAAAAATAAACTTCAGAAAATTATTCGCGGTGACAGTGATCATGAAAATGTCGATAATCATGATGACAACTATGAGTATAATGAAACTGAAAATGATTCTGGATCTGGTGGAAATGAAAATAATAACACATCTGTCATGTCTAATAAAAGCAAACTTTCAATTGAAAAACAACTTGAAATAAAAGACCGACTGGTTGAAATTAAAACTGAACTCCGCACTCATAGAAATAATATAAAACAGTACTACTTGAATAACTCTAAATATATTTTCGATTATTTTGAAAATAAAAAAGAGATATCAAATGGAAATAATAAAACAAAAATTTTGAACTCATTTTTTAAAATTGACACTTCTACTGAACGTGTCAACGAATTAACATCCATGAATGATAACAATGTAAAAAAATTCTTGTCCAACATTGACCAAACGTTTATCAACATAAATGATTTCACATTTCAAACCGGCAATTGCCAACACTGTAAAAGTGGCGAACTTATTCCGGTTGAACACGAAGGCATTCTCGTGTGCAATAACTGTTCAAAATATGTTGTGTATTTGATTGAAAATGAAAAACCATCTTATAAAGAACCGCCCAAAGAGGCGTGTTTTTATGCTTACAAACGAATAAATCACTTTAAAGAAATAATGGCACAATTTCAAGCGAAAGAAACCACGCAAATTCCACCCGAAGTTATTGAAAATATTAAACTACAAATAAAAAAAGAACGAATAAGTCTCTCCAAATTTACAAACTCAAAAGCAAAAGATATTTTAAAAAAACTTGGTTACAATAAATTTTATGAACATATTCCTTTCATAAAAGATAAACTCGGAATCAAACCACCAACAATGACGCCTAATTTGGAAGAATTGTTATGTAATCTTTTTATGGAAATACAAGGACCGTACGCCAAGTTCTGTCCTGATGACCGAGTCAACTTTTTAAACTACTACTACACCATTTACAAATTGTGCGAACTCATTGGGCAAAAACAATTCCTTCCTTATTTTCCTTTGCTTAAAGATAGAGAGAAACAAATTGAGCAAGATGAAATATGGAAAAAAATATGTCTTGAACTCAATTGGGAATTTATACCGACTCAATAACCTGAACCGAACTTTCGCGTTTTATTCCTACGAGATGATTTTCGCTTCATGGAAAAATATTTTCTTCCACCACCAGTACTCAAAATTTTCCGTTTTAAACTACTTTGAATGGCTTCACTTATCAAATTTTCTAGTTTATGTTGTAACGGTAAACGCGGTTTGCTTTTCGAAACATCAAGTGAAGAATCAAGTGTGTTACCAAATTTAAGACGTTCCTTAATTAATGACTTTTCCAGTGTCGTTTTTTCTATAAAAGCATTCAATGACAATATCTCTAGATTTTCCATTTCTTCTTCTGTGTATAATTCTTCTGTCTTACTTATTAATAATGTAATAACGTCGGTTAATTTAGTTTGACGCATGCAAGCATCATCAAGTATGCAACCATAGTTAATTGTGCATTGAAATGGGCTACCCTTAATAAAACCGTTACCTTTTAGCAATGTAATCTGTAAGTCTAGCTTAAATTTAAAATTGAAATGATAATCTAATACTGAAACTGAGCGTTCTTCAGAAGACTGACTCAATGTAAATTTTCCAAAACTAATTGGTCCGCTAATTGTTGAAACTATAGAGGGATTTATAAAAATTGAAATTTTTATTATTAATTTGTAGACAAAAACTTCAATATCTTGTGAAGATTTGTTATGACCAAGTTCACTATGACGCACAGCACCATAAAGTTTACTAAATATTTTATTTAAACCATCCTCTAAAGTACCCTCGTTAGAATCTTTTAAAGTAACCATTTCCTTTCTAACATATAAACTTGATGCTCTTACAATGTCCTCGCGTATATTTCTACTGAAATCATCAATATTTTCTTCAACAATTTCTCTAGTATCAAGGCTGTAACAATATAACTCATAAGTAGTTAAATTCTTTAACTCTGGGAGGATGTGTTGATAAACCCCCATCATATCACTTCTAGCACTTTTCAACAACCTACGTACCGCGTCAGTCGGTTTGTGGTTATCAATTTCATTCTTAAGTACGCGATTAAATGCTTCTAAATTAAATTTTGGTATTGGAGTTTCTGCCGTTGACATTACAATATGAAAAATTGAAATATCTATTATTTGTATATTATATATACCGTATATTTTTTATATATGAATACATTCAACTTGGACTCAAATATTATAAATCCTCTTTTTATTTTTTTTGTTACTTTAGGTGGAAACTTTATCACACAGTTATTTCCATGCCAAGTTCAAAAACTTTTTACAGAAAATATTTACTGTAAACACTTTCTTGCATTTTTTATTTTATTTTTTGCAATTGTTCTAACTTCAGAAAAATCTGATAAAATAACCAGCGTTGTTTTTTATCAAACGGCTGTTTTATACTTTATCTTTATCATCTTGACGCGAATGGATAAAAATTTTTTCTTATTATTTTTCATCATTTTATGCCTAAAATTTATTGTAATAAATGAAATGACAAATACCGCGGATAAAAAGTTGAAAGATAGATACAACAGAATTGATACAATATTAGGTTATATTCTTACATGTATCGGCATAACTGGTTTCATAATGTATTATGGAGAGAAAAAGTTTGAGTATGGCAAACGTTTCAACCACGTCACATTTTTGTTAGGCAAACCAGTTTGTCGAGAACACATTATTCCAGTAAAATACACACGCAATTTATCCTATATATTTAAATAAATAAAATACAAATATTTGCAAATATAAACAATATAATAATTAATTTATAGTTAATATTAAATAGTATATACTTTCAAACTATTTAATATTACTTACCACACAACAAACCGCACAATCGCACATTCGCATAACCGCCAGCAGTAATGAGTATAGTCAATGTAAATGCAAACGCAACAAACGCAACAAACACAACAAACACAGTTATTTCAACTTCAAACTCAGAAATAAAAAAATTAAAAATACACTGTGACATCAAAGATAAACTAGAATATTTTATTAAACAAAAAAAAATTCCCAATATTATTTTTCATGGCGAATCCGGTTGCGGAAAAAATGTTCTCGTAACTGATTTTATTCACAGTATATATAATGGAGATAAATCGGTAATACAGAATTATGTTATGAATGTAAACTGTGCCCATGGAAAAGGCATTCGTTTTATTCGAGAAGATTTGAAATTTTTTTCAAAAACAAACGTTGATTTAAAAGATGGAAACATATTCAAAACAGTTGTTTTACTAAATGCAGACAAACTCACCATTGACGCTCAATCCGCTTTACGACGCTGCATTGAACTGTTCAGTCGTTCTACCCGTTTTTTCATTGTAGTTGAAGATAAATATAAATTACTCAAACCAATACTGTCCAGGTTTTGCGAAATTTATGTGCCCGAACCGATCATCAATAACAGTGTAACCAATTTACACACGCACAACTTGAATAATATATACGCTTTCAAAGACACTGACACAAAACGTAGACTGTACTTAAAAACTGCTCTAGCTGGAATAATAAAGAAATACGAAGAAACACACATGGATCACCATGATGACAGTGTCAAAACTCATCTTCAAAGCAAAAAACAACGTGTTATTTCTGAATGTATGTTACTTGTTTCAAAACTGTATGATAAGGCATACTGTAGTAGCGACTTACTTTACTATATTGAATACAACTCTAAAATAAAAGACCTAAAAAAATATGAATATTTGATTACATTTCAAAAAGTAAAGAGAGAATTTAGAAATGAAAAATTGTTAATGTTATTTATACTGTATTTTTTAGTATTTCGTACTGATTTAACTTTAGAAAATATATCGTTCATGTAAAAGCAAAAATTTTTTGTTTCAAATGGATGACTTTGTGCTTGGAAATTTACAAGAATCTCGAAATGAGTTTTGTGCTCGTCTTATAAATTTATTAACACCCCAAATCATGTTGGGTTTGAAATCAATATTTGATGAAGCATGGAGACTGTGCATGGATAATGACGAAGCGCCAAAATACTTGATGACATTTCAAAACTTTTTAATGCGTGTGCCAAAATGGAATGCTACAATTATAGAACAGGAGGCAATGCGCATTGTAGAAAAAAGTGGCTGCAATCACATTGAAGAGCTCATTACATGTGTTCACATTGTTCAGCTTAAAATGTTGACATGCATGCGAGCCGGAAGTAAACAAAAAAAAATTGACATTGCTATACCCAAATTGTCTGAATTTATTCATAAAGTTTATATTAATACTGCTAGGAAAGTGTATTTGAATGCATTTTTATTTGAAAAAAGCAAACAGCATTTGCAAATTCAAAAACATAACCGCCAGCTCGAAATTATTGTCAAAGAATGCATTCTTAACACCGTGCGCGAAAGTATTCCAATAGAGCACTTGTTGAAAGTTTACATGGAGGATGAGTTCATTGAAGAAGACACTGAAGTAGTTGACACGGAAGAAATCATATCACAAGATCCGGTTGAGGAAGAAAAGGAAGAAGAAACAAACATGCAACAAGAACAAGACGAACCTACCCCCCCTGCTGCTGCTCTAGAAGAACCCAACCTGACAACAACAAAGCGCCAAACCATCACTTTTGATGATATTGACAGAGTTAGAGTTTTAGACTCTGACTCGGAACAACATGCAGAAACACTTGTAAATGCCCCAAAAACTTTAGAAAGATTAGAAGAAATAAGCATTCGAAACTTTGCAAAACGTAAAGAAGAGGATGAGTATGATGATGGTGATGATGACGACAGTAACGACACTCTGCGCATAGGCGACCCTGTAAACCTTGGAGATTTAGATGTGGACGTATTTTCACTTGATTCGTAAAAAAAACAATTAATATTTGAATTTATAGAATATAAAGAACAATTTTATTTTCATAAAAAAATAACAACTATCACAAACATCAAAATGGACAACATTTTTGTAGTCGGATCTGTTATATCTACCGTATTTTTTTTAGTAAAATTTTTAGAAATGCGATTTTCCGTTGAAGAACCTAGACCTCTCAAATACTTGATGCGCGATACTGTGGTTGTTTATGCAAGCTGCATTATCGGTTACTACTTACTCCTTCAGTTTCAGTCAGAGGGTTCAAGTAATGCTTCAATTGAAGTTTTTACTGACACTCCTGGATTTTAGGTATGTTTGCAATTCATTCATTCATTCTCGTGTTTAGAGCATGAAACAGTTTAAGTTTTAACTTTGTAGCGTTATCGTTAAAACTTAGAATTCGAGCATTATTCGTATGATATATCGAGCCAATTTTTTCGTTTATCATAATTTGCTTGTAGTTTTCATTTTTCCAGTCTGTAAAACTTCTTAATATCTTCTTGAAGAGTTTGTTCATAAACTGAACTGATAATTCTTCATCTGTCAGTTTTTTCCAACTTTTTGAAGTATAAATCAAAATATCATTTCTCGATCCTTTCACTGAACAAATCGGAATGTATTCAGATGTTTTTTTATTCAAATTATTTACAACAAACATGCATGTCCAGTCACACACATCTTTTGATTTAAACAACTTTTCCAAATCATCAGGAGTTATCTCCAACGTGTTTACCCATTCTACAAAATCACACCTGCAACATCCTTGGTTCAAATGCTGCTGTTGCTGCTGCTGTTGCTGCTGCTGTTGCTGCTCCTGCTGCTGCTGCTGCTGGAACTTTTTAAAATATTCAAACTGGATTTTCAAGTCCAGCAATTCTTTCTTTAAATCAAAAATGTCACCTTTTAAACTACTAATTTCATCGTTACGGTGTGCTAGTTGTTGTGCTAATTCTTCGTCGGGTGGCCCGGGTAGCCCGGGTGGTTGTTTCGGTCTTGGTATTATTTTTATTTTTCTCATACCATCTAACTCTAACTGCTTGTAAAAATCTGTACCCTTAATAAATACTCAAGGTTTTTATTTCAAAAATCAATTTTAATACAAATCAAATCTATAAAAAAAATATATATGGTATGTATACTACTGTAGTTATAAAAATGAACAAAATAATATTGCTGACAATCTTTTTCATAATGTTTGTTATTTTAGAAGCACTTGTCTACTACATATACAAAAATAAACATTTAATATCAAAATCGCTCATTGAGTCATATCAAGGCTCTGACGTAAACTATGAAAGTTGTGTAAAAAGTGGATACCCACAAAAATGGTGTTTAAATATTCAAGATCCTTACAGTATTCAAGACCCGGATTCCACTTTGGAGAAGTGTGCTGTTACTGATGCCAGTACTGGCACTAAAAGAAAATAATATATCAATTTTACAATTTCACTCGTAGAGAGAAGAGAGATAAAATAAAAAACGTTATAAAATATATTAAAACAATATAAACCATAAAGTTATATGTTTACTATAAATATAACTTTAACTGTAAGTAAACTATAATATAATGAAACCAAAACATAATGCTAATACTGCCGTTACATCATCTCCAAGTACCACTGTTTGTGCTGTCAAAGTAGTAAATACGACTACTAATGTTGATGATAACAACTCTGTCGTTACCGTTACAGCCGCTGTTGAATATGCAGAACCGTTGCCGCCACCAGCCGTGGAGAAAAAAAAGAGAGGAAGAAAAAAACTTATTAAACCCGACACATTGAATAATAACGTGATTATTTCACAAGATGTCACCAGCAACGATCCTCCTCCTCCAGTTATTCACAAAAAAAGAGGTAGAAAGCCTCGAGGCGGTAAAATAATAAAAGAAAATCTTGTGCATAAAAATAATATTCCAGAACTTCCAAATATCATTTTACATTTAAAATGTGTTCTCTCGGATTTGAATGTTTCAAATATTATAGGTTCATCGGATGCAGAGGTCGCTGTTCATCATGAAAATGAAATTTTGTGTTACAACCACAACAACCAAACATTATGTGGATCGGAGGTTTGTAATTATACCGACTCTTCTTCATCTGCTGATTCTGTCGAATCTTCCAACTCGCCTTTAAAAATGGCGATGACTGCTTATGAACCCGATGATAACAATAATGCCAAAATACTTTATGATCCTTCTACATTTACGAATTACTGTCCTGCTTCAACGTGCGGCGACAGTTTTACTGACTGGAAAGATAAAAACAAATATACTAGTCAACATGATGACGCCGTAGACTCTGATAGCAACGCGACAATGAAAGATATTTGGAAGAAAATATCACAGCTCAAAATAAGTTATAATAAAAATGATACATTTCAGCTCATTAATTCACATCGTTCTGCATGTTTCTGGTGCACATACGATTTTGACACACCTTCAATATATATTCCCAAGTCAATAGTCAAAGACGTGTGCAATGTTTATGGATGTTTTTGTCATCCGGAATGCGCGGTCGCTTTTCTTATGAATGAAAATATTGACACGTCAATAAAATTTGAACGCTATCATTTACTTAATTCCATGTATGGTCCAATATACAATTATGAAAAAAGTATAAAACCGGCCCCCAATCCTTATTATTTATTGAACAAGTACTATGGAAATCTTACCATTTCAGAGTACCGAAAACTGTTCAAAAGCGAACAACTTATTTATATGATTAATAAACCGCTTACGCACGTTTTGCCTGAACTGTATGAAGATAACAACGACTTTCTAGTCGGAAATAAAATCATTCAAAATAATGGTATCCGTAAAAATCAATTGAAAAAAAAGTCAAATAAAACGAACATAATCAATGAAGTTTTTGGTGTAAAATAAATAAAATAAATTCATTTCAGTTTATTTTATTTTATTTTATTTTATTTTATTTTATTTTATTTTATTTTAAAGTTTTTCGTCTTGTTGTTTGAACCTTTTTGGGCGCTTCTAAGTGTGAACTTGATGACGTTGTGAGTGCAGTTCCCGTGGCAACGCAAATAATAACATTTTTTGTTTCGCTTAGCGTAACTTCCACACCAGAAATCATTACGACTCCAGGATACATTATCATTGCATTTTTTATAAGTTCATCGATTGCATCATTGTACACGTCGTCTACTTTTTTATTAATCGCATCATTTTTACCACCAAAAAGCGATGACAGGTTTCCGATAATATTTCTAAAAAGCGAGACACCGTGAACATTTATGCCTCGCACGATTCCTAAAGGTTTGTATTTGTTAAAATCATACGTCATAAGCGTTGATAGTATAACATTTGATTTTTCTGTCATTGTAAGTTTTTATTTACCGCCCTATTATTTATATATATATATAAATTTAATTTAAATAATATTTAAATAACTCAACTGTGTTCTTGCCAGATTTTTTAACATCAGCATTTGAACCCAAGTCCAGATTTAACTCAGTTATATCCACATTAACAATATTCGTGTAATTTCTAAGTGCATCCAAAACCTTTTTACCAGTGTCCATTTTTATTCCACCCTTGACAGCTGTACCGGTGGATGGAACTAAACTTTTATCCATACAGTCCACATCAAATGATAAGTGTAGTGGAGAGTTTCCAGCAAATGTCAATATTTTATTCATAGTATTTTCAAAGTCATTATTGAGTTCATTTGGATCAATATGTTTAATATTACGTTTATATATCAAGTCTCTTTCAAATATATCCCAACATCTTCCACCAATATATAATAAATTTTCTAACTTTAATTTATTTTTTATAAAGTAAAATCGCTTATCTTTATCTATACCAGTTACAAAACTTAAAGGCATGCCATGAAAATGTTTTGACTTAGAACTTTTATATGTGTTAATGTCGGCATGAGCGTCAAAATATATTACTTTTGCATTAGGATGCGTGTTCATAGTGTCAGCAATGGTAGCTATTGACATTGAATGGTCTCCGCCAATGTTAATCTTTTTTCCTTTCGTTTTTTTGTTTATTTTATACAAGTTATCAATATTTACAAAAAAATCATTTTCATTTTTAACATTATACACGTTGTGTTTTCTTTTATTTATGAACTTTTTTAAAAATTTTGGTGCTTTTTCAACGCCGTGTTTAGTTTGTCCTAAATCATGTGGAAATAATATGATACTTTTAAATGGATACTTTGAATATTTTTTCAGAGTGTTTGGTCTAGCGTATATCTTACGAGTTCGATACTCATAATTTTTCTTGGTATTTATTCTTGGCTTGTTACAGTCGTTTATACCAAATAAAGAAACTGCATTTTTTTTAGTTTTCACTTTTGCCATTTATATATATTCAAATACTTTTATTATTGCATTTTGTAATGCTTTACGTGTCAGTCAATCTTTTCTTTCAAAATAAAATTTTTATTTTTCATACAGTTATGGTCACAAGTAACAGCACTGCACTCAACGCAATTTTTAAATTGATCACATAACTCTACATCTACTTCTTTTTTACTTTCATCAGTGGAAACATTGTTGGCAGAAACGTTAACAGCAGCAGCAGCAGCCTGGTTGCGCTTTATTAACTCATTTACCTGTTGTATTTTTTTCGCTCTTTCTTGTTGCATTCTAAAATTATTTGAACCCTTGTCCATAATGTTTCTTATTACAGAATATATTTTTTGATTTTTAGTTTTCTTTGAATCATGATCTTCTTTTGGCGTAATGCCAAGATAATCACTTACCACTTTCATAACATCATTGTTACACGACTCAAGTTTTTCGAGCGCTTCTTGTTCATCATAGTTTGTTTGAGAGATAATAAACTGAATTTGTTGTTTTTTTCTATATTCCATTTTTTGTTTTAATATATCATCACTTGTAAATTCGTTGTTTCCTTCACTGTTCATTAGTTCGTTGTATCGTTATTTATATACTACATTAAATATTTTCTAAATCATATTAAACGAATTTTTATATTACATATACACCAACGCACGAGAAATGGAATATAAAGAAACTCAAGAAAAATACACAGATGGTACCCATACTGTAATTGACATTCGCGGAATTCAAGTCGACATTTCATCTCTTCTAAAAGATGTAACAAATTCCATCAAGAGTAATTTAAATATTTCTTTTGATAACGTGTTCAAAGATTATGATTTGTATAAATCTACTCATGACGCATTACTTCAAATCCCATTTGTGAAAGAATTGTGCAACAAAAATTTAGAACTTTCATTACAATTACAGAGAATGAAACAAGAAAATAAATTTGACGACATTGAGTGCGAATGCGAAGATGACCATGAACAACCAACAATTACATTGAATATTCATGACTCACTAAGTGAAGATAATGCAACAAGTAACTTGACTGATTTGACTGATTTCTTGAAAACAGATAAAACGAATAAAAAAAATTCTGAAAATGATTTTTATTTTGGAACGGTTTCTGAAGAAGAAGAAGAACATGAAGAAGAACAAGCACCTGATGAAGAAACATCTGAAGAGGAAGAAAAAGAAGAGGAAACATCTGAAGAGGAAGAGGACGCATCTGAAGAGGAAGAGGACGCATCTGAAGAGGAAGAGGACGCATCTGAAGAGGAAGAGGACGCATCTGAAAAGGAAGAGGATGCATCTGAAGAGGAAGAGGATGCATCTGAAGAGGAAGAGGACGCATCTGAAAAAGAGGAAGCGTCTGAAAAAGAGGAAGCGTCTGAAGAGGAAGAAAAAGAAGAATCTGAAGAGGAACCAGCAAAAGAATCTGAAGAGGAACCAGCAAAAGAATCTGAAGAGGAACCAGCAAAAGAACAGGAAGAGGAACCAGCAAAAGAACAGGAAGAGGAACCAGCAAAAGCGGAGGAGGAAGAAGATGAAGAAGAAGTTTTTGAAATTGTAATCAAAAATGTTTCATATTATACAACAAATGAGCAAAATGGTGACATTTATTCATGCATTAATAATGACGTCGGGGAAATTGTCGGAAAATTTAAAAATGGGAAACCTTCATTTTTTAAACGTAAATAATAGGTTTATAAACTAATTTATAATAATATTGTTGCATTACAAATAATTTTATTATTTCTTGAGTATATTTTATATATTATATATATAATATACGTTTATTCCTATAAAAATGATTTTTCAATATATTTGTCCACCTGCATCATTATATTTAGCCTTTTCAATTATTCAAATACTTATTGATATGTTTCGAGGCGAAATGAGTACTGCATTTTTAAAATTTCTCGTGATGATAATTTTTACAGTTGCATTAAATGTTTTATGTGCATCAGGACTTGGAATAATATCATGGTTTATTGTATTTATACCATTTATTTTAATGACATACATTACTACAATTCTTTTTTTTGTATTCGGAATTCCAAATAAATCAAATTTAAGACCTGAACGCAGGAAACGCCACGAAGACATTGGCGGATGTGCTGGAACACGTTTCGGCTGTTGTGATGATGGAGTAACCGCAAAAAGAAATTACTATGGTTCAAATTGTCCACCACACCCGCATCATCATAAAGACATTATCGGCGGATGCGCCGGAACGAAATACGGATGTTGTGACGATGGAGTAACCGCAAAAAAAAATGAAAAAGGAAGCAACTGTAAAACCATTGGCGGATGCGCCGGAACGCAATACGGATGTTGTGACGACGGCACATCTCCAAACCCGTGCCCCTCGGGGACATCCCTTGTGTTAGACCCCAAAACTTCACTGGCTCCAGGAAAACTTATCGGCGGATGCGCTGGAACGCAATACGGCTGCTGTTCCGACGGAAGCGCCGCCCTTGGAAAAGCATGCGGCGTTTTCAATCCGGTAACGTAATAATGTAACACATTTTTTTCAAAAAAAATACACATATACAAATGTACAAATATTGCAAATAAATATATAAAATAAAATAATATAAATAAATAAAATAATTACATAAACATTTATTTATTTATAATAATATATTATATTGTTATATAGTTAACTTTACCCATGGTTTTTCTGTTTCAACAACACTACAAAAACAACAATAATTTTGTTACAAAAAAATACAATGATTATTGTGAATGTGTAGACGTAGGTTATGATACAAGCATCAAGTTGATGATTGCCCTTGGTGGTTATATGTTATATTCCTTTGTAAAAACAAATACTTTTACTCAAACACTAACTCTAGTCACCTATAAAGCAGTGTATGTCTACACAAAAATAAATAACAATTATAATAAATTAAAATCATTTTTTTCAAATAAATTCAGTAAAAGTAAAAATGAAGAAACCGTCAACCATGATGATGACGACAACAACAATGATTCATACACAAACTATGAAATCAGAGTAATAAAAAATGGAATGAAATGTGAACAATTTGAAACAATGAAAGATTTCAAAGAATCAAATTATTTAGGAAACCCAAATGATTATTGCGATTTTCAAGATGATGACGAATCGCAGAATTCTCACTCGTTTGATGGCTGTGACACCTGCGATTCTCCAGACGATGAAAGTCATCAACAAGAAAAAAAAGTGGAGGAAGAACAGTTACTCATTATGAAACAAAATAAAGAAAATAATACGGTTCAATTTGTTCCTTATGATTTCATAATGCAAACACTATTTTTTGATAAAGTGAATAACCAAAAAAATAATTGTACTAGTAAACAAAGTGACAGGAGTAAACAAAATAAAAATTATACAAAGTTGCACAGGAAATTTATAGAAAATAATTATTTGATTTCACCAAATGACCTCGTAATTTCAAAAGCAGGAATGATCGTGTGTTCGCTCGAATACAGAGGGAAAACATACGACATTGATATTACATTTCCTTACAATTTCAACGTGGTTGGAAATAATATACTTGACCACACATTTTTAACATGGTACATGCTGAAAGAATACGAAGTTACATGTTTCGCCGATAATGACTGCGAATACACTGTCACATGTATAACCAATAAAATTACAATGCACAAATTTGGCAAATATTCAATGTTGTTGGTAAAAGTAGATGACTATGAAATTATAAGCTTTTAACTTTGATGTTATTAATATTTTTTAAAATCAATATAAACATATTGATTGATTATATTTATTATATTCCATTTATGACATCGTTAGAAGAAGACCCGTTCGCGTCGTCGACAAAAAAGGAAGATGAAGACGACTTTAGTAATATAAACAATTCTGACATATCGCAGCATTCATCACCATCACCACTTCACACTTTGTCGGACACGTGGATACTTTGGGCACATCTTCCACACGACACAGACTGGAGCATTAAAAGTTATACAAAAATTTATGAATTTGATACAGTAGAACAAGCCATTACAGTTACTGAAATGCTTCCGCCAAAGTTGATTATCAATTGTATGTTGTTTTTGATGCGCAAAGGCATTCAACCTATATGGGAAGATGAAAGAAATCGAAATGGTGGCTGTTTTTCATATAAAATTGTGAATAAAGATGTTCCTGGAGCTTGGAAACAAATGTCATACTTGTTAGTTGGAGAAACAATGTCTCAAAATGTAAAAATATTACCTCATATTAATGGAATAACAATTTCTCCAAAAAAGAACTTTTGCATTATGAAAATATGGGTTGCAAATTGTTTATTTCAAGATGCAACTATTATTCACGAAGTTGAAGGTGTTAGTTCCCACGGCTGTTTATTCAAGCGTCATGTCCCGGAATATTGATTAACACGTCACAACACAGTATAAAATATATTTGTTATATTATTTATTATATACACACACATATAACACGTAAGTATATAATAAATTACACAAAAAAGTCCACGTTACCTCGTCGTTGTGTTACTACTACTACTTGCTCTTATTTATTTACTTAGGGACACGAGAACGAAGCGAATAACTGCTCTTCACGGGAGAACTACGGCCACGTTTTGCCGTCTTTTTATGACACGCCTGATCTACGCATTTTTTAGACCCCTTGGCGCATTTTTTTATCTTTTGATACGGTTTCTTAACAACACAACCTGAAATACACTTTCGCGAACCACGCTTGCACCTTGTTTTTGCCATTCTACTTTATTTATAAATAATTAATAGAAAAAAAAAATAAAACGCCTAAAACTAAAATGAAATAGTATTTTAAATGAAATAGTATTTTAAATGAAATAGTATTTTAAATTAAATATGTGTATAAGTATTCAAGTATAATAAAAATAAATATGATAAATATGCCATTATTATTACTACTAACCAAATGGGTATAATTGTTTTATTTCTGTAACCTATTCCAAATTGACGCATGGTTCCATCTTTATTAAAAACGCAAGTCGGCTTAAAATAAACCATGATACTAAATAATGTTATAAATAATAATATTGAAAGTGAGGTTATATTCTTTCTTACAAAAATTTTATTCATTAAATTGTGAATGTGTTAAATTTTAATTAATATGCTAATATATCTAAATAAAAAAATGCATAAAATAAACCTCGTTTAAAATATGGATTATCTTTGAATAAAATACAATGTAAAAAATATAAATTGATTTTTAAATACTTATTTTTATATGTTTCAGTGACTCAAGACAAGACTCAAATCGCGATCCAATGAATCTCTTTATTCTATCCTTATTTCCCGAAGAAGTTGCGAAGTTCATGATGGATAAGCACATTGTCAAAATCATACTTGAAGCTATTCAAATGTTGTGTTCTGCTCGCCGCATTCTTCTTCCAAATGATGAGGAAACCAATGCGCCGCTCTACAAAATTGCTCACAAAAATCACCCCGTTACCATTTGGTGCAGAACGTCGCGCGAAAACTTTATCTGGACGCTCGACCTTGTGGACGAAATGCACAAAGAATGGCGATTCCGCTACAACCACCCGGAAACAAAATTTCACAAGTCCTACTTGGTTGCGCAGTATTTACGACAGCACATCCCCGACGCCGACGTCTTTCCAGAACAACGACTCACGCCGTTTGCGCAGGCAATGCCCGACCAGTACAAACACGAAGATGCAGTCGTTGCATACCGAAACTACTACATGTCGGAAGAAAAACAAAAAATTGCGACATGGAACAAGAAGAGAGAAGCACCCGAATGGTACATCAAAAAAACACAATAAACACAAACACAACATTCAAAAAGAAAAAAAAGGAAATAAAGAAAAAGGTACCTTTTTTCTTTACAATTTATTTAATTATTATTTTTAATACTTTCTCGAATATTTCGATTTCGATTTCGACTTCTTCGATTTCGACTTCTTCGATTTCGACTTCTTCGATTTCGACTTCTTCGATTTCGACTTTAATTTTCTTGAATATTTCGATTTCGATTTTTTACTACCGCCTTGAATTGCGCAGTTAAAACGATGGCAAGGCGTCGCCCCCGGATATGCTTTATCGATGGTTTCATCGTCAGGGTGGTCTTTTTGGGCGCCAGGCGGTCCAAGATAACGTTCAAAATTTCCCATTCTACGACCCATACCAGAGTGTGAAATTGACATCCATTTCATATCATCAGCTTTTTTTTCATTAGCGGCCTCCTTATATTTTTCTTCAGCAGCCTTAAAATGATCATACAGAATATCATCTATTTCTATTTGTTGGGGGCGATCTTCCCAAAGTTTTTTATTTGGATAGACGTATACCACTTGCCCTTTGTAATTCCAGGGATCTGCAAACAATTCTTGATGTAATTTTTCTACAGTACCATATTCTTCTTTTAATTGACGAGCTTTGTTTTCTAAATATTCAGGTGTAACATCGACTGTGGGAAAATCAAAAATACTCGGTTGGTTTTTGTGTGTTTTTTTCAATGCTTTCCTCCATCTTTGGATATGCGCGTATTTACCAAGCTCGTCGGGACTCATCTCTGAAATAGGTTTTGCTTCTTGTTCAGCAGCCGTTGGATTTGTAGCAGCCTCTATTTCTGCATCAGTATCAGGGGAAGGTTCAGCAGTAGCTGGGTTACCAATAACCTCAGTAGCTGGGTTACCAATAACCTTTAATTCTTCTTCATTAATAACCTTTAATTCTTCTTCATTAGCATCTGACATTAACTTTATTTACGACTTTGACGACTATGTTGAGTTTATGAATGAAATTTATTATTATAATATATTATAATATTATAATAGAAAATAATATTATATGTGCTTCAAAAATGAGCATATATATTCGAGGTACAAAATAAATATACTAAACTATTCTTCTTCTCGCATTTCTTCAGCACCCTCATCTTGATAACTGTCGGGATACATGTCGGCAGAAGCCGCGTATTCTTCTTGACCGTCGTCTTCTTGTGTTTCATTCATGACATCATCCGCATCCATATCGGGCGCATCTCCTTCATCTTCCACCGCATATTCGCGAGCTAGCGCTTCAGGATCATCTGGTACCACAGACAAACCTCTCTCCTTTTTACGATTATTTATTCTCTCAATACGTGCCAACTCTTCCGCTTCAAACTCGGGATTGTATATTCGCAGACCCGTATTTTTACCAATCGACTGCGTCCCCATCTTGTATTTTTTATGATTTAAATAAATCTGTTTTTGGTCTTCGGACATCTTTTCAACATTTTGAACAATGTCATCTCTCTCTTCATCAATCGAGCGCAAATAATTTTCACGAATGTTTTCAATGTCCTTGTTTATCAGCTTCTTATCTTCTATGATTAAATTAAAGTAAGTTTCTAATATTCTAGAAATCTCTTTTTGAATGTCAATTACCGATTTTCCTTGCGCCTGTCCCTGTGACAACTGTTTTTGCTTCGCCACCTCTGAAAAAAGAATATACGTGTCAATCGATTGAAGAAAATAATACTCGTATAATAATACCGTAATGTGCTTTGCATCAGTATACACGTTTGTATTTTTTACCACTTCGTTTAAAAATAATGTCGACATTTGCACATTTTTCAAAATTGTACTGATTGATTTTTTACTTCCAATCGTATAAAACTTATCTAAATTTTTTGTTATTCTCTCATTTGAAAATGTAATGATCGACTCTGAATCGCCGGTAGAAAGTTGTCCAGAAATATATGGCGGCAAAGATTCCATCTCAGGAATTTGAGAGAGTATAATATTCGGATACACCTGTGTAATGTTTTTTATCGCATTTTTTACAAACTCGACCGATACTTCTAGCGAATTATTTTCTCCATTTAATAATGTGTTTTCCATAGTGTTGAACAACATAATTCCCCCATTCTTGAAAATGCCCTTGTCAACATCCTCCAAAGTTCGAAATAACGCATTCCGCACTGATGAAACACTTTTTTTACTCATGGTAATATTCAAATATTTTTCACACTTATCAGTCAATATTTTTATATTTTTTTCGACCACTAACTGTAACTCTCTCATAAGCACCTGTGTGCGATTCTCGTTGAAGTTTTTTAGTGCAACAATGAACTCATCTGAAAAAATCATTTCTTTACCCTTTTGTTTGCTCTTTGATTCCTTCGATTTCGACTTCATTTTCAAATCATCTGTAAGCTTTGTCGTAAGTATCCGGTTCAATTTTTCATTGTACGTTCCCACACCCGCCGACTGATACTGATCCATTGGTTTCATTGATTCTCCATTTACAATCTGCAACAAGTGCTGTAAATCTTTTGTTGTGTATTCAAGATTGTATTCATTTTTTATTTTATCAATTAATTTTATCTTATCAGCATGACTCACATCTTTTGAACTTTTTAATATATTGTATATTTCTCTATTCTCTCCAAGTGTGTTTTTGAATTTGCAAACTTTATGTATTTCGTCGCGAAGCGATGACGCAGAAGCACCCTTGTTCTTCCCATAATTGCAATATGTCATAAATGCATTGTATATAGTTGACTCGTCAAAATTCGTAGGCAGTTCTGGAATATTATTTCGCGTGTCTCTCGGATCCATAATGGTCGAAGCATCGCTAAGACTATAAATGTCATCAAGTATCGCACTTGTGCAATCCACCATGTCACAATAATTCTTTATATTTGGCACATGACTTATCATGTAATCCAGCGTATTCATGTTGCCTTTGCTGTCGCCGTCGTTGCAGCACGCATTCTGAATATAATTCTTGGATAAAAGTTTGGACCTGTCCTTCGTTTGAGACGAAATCACCTCTTGAATAAGCTTTTGAATAACCAATGAAAAATGTATCACTTTTGATTGTAACACTAGTATTTTTTCCGTTTGCAAACTGCTTCCATTTTTCAAATTTCGTTTCAGGTCGTCACAATATGTTTTCGTTACAGGCAGCGGCGTTGAAGTAATGAATACAAAAGGGTCTACTAACAACGGACGAAAATGCAATGATGCAACATTGATTTTCATTCCCGCAGAGGACATTGAGGATGATGCTGACCTTTTTTGCTCTCTTACTGCATCATATTCGCGCTTCTTATCAAAACGCGTCTGTATTTGTGGTTGATTTACTATTTTTGTTTTTATAAGATTAAATAACGTGTCTCTCATTTTTTCCTGGGTAATCTTTTTCACTGAATTCCAAGGAGCGTAGTCACTCTTTATCTTTTGAGTAATGCATGTCATGTAAACAATAAATGATAAATCTGTTTCATCCGGCGTTAAAGGATATCCGCTAAATGACTTTACACAATTTGGAAATGTTATTTTACTTTTTATTTGCGGGATAGACGTCTGTATCACAACAATAATCAATGCCATCGAATATAAAATTAAATACTGATTATATGTTTTTTCATATGATTCGTAATCAACTGTCATCTTCTTATCCAACTCATACTGCTCTTTTGATTTTTTTTTCGGAATAAGTAACTGCACAGTTTCTTTTATAAATCGTTTATCCTTATTTTTAAAAAGTACCGATAATGAAGTCTCGTAATGATTGATAATGGCATTAAAAATTTTATTTTCATCTTCGTGGCCTTCGCCACCCTCTTCCTCGACATCCTCGCCGCCTTCGTCGTCTCCCTCGACGTCCTCGTCATCATCACTTTTTTCTTCTCCTCTCTCAGCGGATTTTATACTTGCATCAATAATTTCACCCGAATTAACTGCAGACAGGTCAGATGCATTTTCTTCTTCACTGCGAATCAAATGCACCGCAGACTCAGACAACTCGCCACCGCCACCGCCACCGCCACCGCCTTCATCATACTCAACTGCCCAACCTTCTTCCGAAACTAGCGCAATTTTTGAAATCATGTATCCACTGTACTTGTCAACGATTTGGTCACCTTCGCGTTTTCCGTTTGTTCTTTCAATTTGTGAAAGCAGTGTTATATATTTCAAAGACTTAGGATCTTGCGGATTGTAACTTTGAGCAAGTTTATATAAAAACGTCGGTAACAAACGAACACCTGGAACACCGCACGATTTACAATAATACCAATGAACATCCTCATCCGAAAATGCATCTCTAACAAATAACTCGCTGTTTACAAAATCTAAAATGCACTGATATTTTTTGGCAACGTCATCAATGCCTATAATGCAATCTACAACGTCTTGATAAGGCGACTTAACTATTGTTTTTACCTTTTTACCATACTCTTGACCAAGGATATACTTCTTCTGATTATATTTCAATATGTCATAGACCTTCAACTTTGAAAGAAGTTTTATATTTTTCAAGTCTCGTAAAAATGTTTCATCGAGATTTTTTTTCTTCATTTCACTCTTCGAATCAAACTCATCCATAATTTTATTTGTCAAGTCACTCAACAATGACGAATCAAATACTGTTTTGTCTAAACATTTCTGGTTGATTGAAAAACACAGCGGTTTTGGTTTTTCTTCCGACGGAATATTGCAAAAATATGATGGGTCATCCACCTGCACATTCTGAAGTTCGGGATCTTTGTCAACAACCCACTCATTTCCTTTTCTAACATAATAATCATACCGCACAGATCCGTCGTCCGCATCAACAATTTTTAAAGCTGCATAGTCTCCATCTTTTACAACACGCTTTCCCGTAGAATCATATTTTGAATCAAACATTATATCTCCAGGTTTTCCATTATCTATTTCTAAAGCGCCCAGAGATGAATAGACTCGGCTCAAACGAATTTCGCGCTTTTTACACGTTTTTGAATCCGCCCCAGATAACTCCTTCTGCATTTGTTCCTTCAAACCCTCCTGCTCCCTTTTTAGTATCGTGTCCATCTCTGAAGACGTCAAATCCGAATTTTCAACTGCCATGACATCCATATACAACCGCGCAAAATCAGCGTCAAGAATTATTTTCATAATTTCTGAAGACGATAAAAATCCATCACCGCCAACAGCAGCACTAGCACCACCCTTATCTTTATTTAAATTGTAAAGTTTGAATATCTCATCTAGTGAGGTGGTGTCGTCATTCGCCAAAACTATCTTCTTATGCAAATCTTTTGAACTCGCACGTCTGCCACCTTCATCATTTATAAAAGCGTCATAAAACAACTCCAACGAATCTTGTTTTGTTATTGCATTTTTATCAACAAATTTTTTAAATTTGGAAGATAATGCAGAAACCCTTTTCATATAGTCGGAAATATTTTTATTTATAAATTCGCGCATCATGTTATACTGACGTTCCGTCAAATCTTTGTTATATATTAAAAAAGGCTGAAGTGCATACACAACTTCATACACTGACAAGCAACGATTCAAACGAAATTCCAGTGTTGCAAATGCATCTTCATTGGTGGGAACAAACGAATGAATGAAATTGCTTATTTTACTTGTGGATTTTGATATCGTTTCATTTGGAGCAAACGCTATAACATCCGAAAATACAGTTCCACCCTTGTACTCTTTCAAGCGCGCGCGCGTTTCTTCATCATCGTTCTTGGCAGCACCAGCACCAGCACCACCAACGTTTATAACCTCGGTCGCAATGTTGCTTCGATACTTGACCTCAGAAATCAAAGCTGACCAAGTCTTCAAATACAAAGAGTCAATTGAAACTCTGTCTGATAGCAGCGTGTCAGGTAACCCCGCCTGCGTCAAAACAACCGCCTCCTTGTTCAGCGTAACAAATGATGTTATAAATGCAGGGTCATCCGGAGTCATGTCAACCCTTTTTACGCTATTTGATTTCACATCCTCAAATTCCAACTTGGTCAACCCCGGATTATATGCGCGATCAATGTAGGTCTGAATCATGCTCGTCGTCATTGACGTCATTGACGTTGCCGCCCTTTTCGCTGCCGATGCCGATGCAACCGTGTCATTATTTGTTGAGACTGTCAAAATACTTTCATGAACCGGTTTATTTTGAATCACATATTTATTATCTGGATTTTGTTTCGGATTTTCAAACGGTGTCAAATATGAATTTAAGTCTTCCATCAACCTTGGATTATAAGGCGCATTTTTTTCCGGATACACGTTCTTCTCTTCGAGTATTTGCTCTTTGAAATCATATACTCCATTTTCCACACTAGAACTGATGACATCATCACCGGTTACGTAGAGCTTTTTAATATTTTCCACCACCGGCAACACCCACAGCAGTTTCGTGTCTAAATTCTGAATGTGTTCCACACACGGTTTATCGGTTTCGCTCAAAGCTTTCGACATTCTTGGAACGCCATTTTTATCAAACAATGAATACTCTTTCCTTAACTGAAAAAAACGCTCAATTCCTCGATGAATTCTATTCATTTCCGCATCCGTCCGTTTGCTTTTTGGAATGGATGAAATAATACTTTCTAGTAAATCATCATACTGTTTCGTTTCAGATACAATTCTTTGAGACAATGGAACTTCATACATGATGCTTGCAAATATTTTATTGCCTTCATCCAATGCTTCAGCTAAATCAAGTTCAATTCCTGATTCTTCTCCCAGCTCATATTCGCCGAAACCTTCGCCTTCTTCCTCGCCTCGACCACTCGGAATGTCAACCGGTTTTGGTCTAAAATCAACTACTTTTATTTCTTTTATCCATTGAGGTAACCCACTGCAACCAAAATATATAAAAATACTCTCTTGAAACTCCTGTGAAATGTCTTTTACCTCTTTCCCCAACTCATCAAGCAACAACTTTACTTCAATGACATCTTGCACTGCGTCCACATCAACAATCTTACACATTATAAAAAGAGGTTCTTCGTCTTCTGATGACGACGACGACGACGACATTAGTTCAATCGAAATCGTCATATCAATTTTAAAACCACGCTGATCAACGTACTTGTGACTGGACTTCCTTTTGATAATTTGAATTTCTGAAACTTCTTCATCTTCAATTTTTTGTATCTTGTCATTTAATATTTTTACACCTGTTACTTGCTGCGTTTGTTTATTTTTTAATTTTAATAATGCATAATCCACATATACAATCTCATACACGTTATTTTGCAACTTGGACTCAGGCACGTGTGCATTTATTTTGATTTCATCTCCAAGAAATAATTTATTTTTATTACTACTTGTGTTTTCTGACTCTTTTTCTTTTTCTTTTATGTTACTCATGGGTAAAAAATATACTAATATATAATTATATATATAGTATAATAGTTAGAGAAAATTCTATAATCTTTACACTATTATTAATTTAACCCAAACAACATGTTTTGAAAAGTTGTTAAATGTTTTATATTTTAATTAATGAATATAAAGAATAGACAAGTAGTTACAATATAAGTAACATTATTGAGCGTTAGAGAAACTATAAACAACATGTCACACCAAGAAAAGCCATCCAGAGCGCAATATCATTTTGAATTGAATTCTTTCCCTGATATTGTCAACAACAGTGTTGAACACATTAAATGTAAAAAAGTGTCCGCATCCACCGTCGGTTCACAAGATGCAGAATCATCCTATTACTATTATTTAATAAACTATGATAAAAAAATGATGCGCAAGTGTTTGAAAACTGACGCTAATGTGAATGTGAAACACTTTCGGTCAGTTATTCTGAATGAAGACCAAAGGGTAATTGGATTTTCTCCGCCAATGTGTGAACCAAGACATGTCGTTGACTTTCCAAATGTTCAATTTGTAGAAGAATTTGTTGAAGGAACCATGGTAAATTTGTTTTATAATTGTGCAAATGATGTTCAGGGTTGGGTTTTTTCTACAAAAAATACAGTTTCACCTGTTGAAAAACCGACAGGAAAATGTTTTAGAAGGATGTTTTTGGAAGCGTGTGCAAACGCAAACTTGAATTTCGATGACCTACCGAAAGACTACTGTTATAGTTTTGTCATGCAACATCCAGATAATGTAATTGTGGCGCCTGTGAAAACTACAGCCCTTTATATTATTGCCACCTATTTAATTAAAAATAGCGATGATTTTACTTCCGCAACTGCGTATGAAATGGAGCGGTCATCGGTCGTGCATTGGGGAAGTATTTCAAAAGTGGCACATCCTGCCCGACTCACAATGAAGGGTCAAAGTGACTTTGATAAAATTGTAAAAACATACGCATCCCCCGATTCATTGTACTATTATCCCGGAGTCATGTTTCGAACGTTTACGGGGGAACGTTTCAAATTGCGCAACCCAAATTATGAAATGGTGAAGAATGCAAAGGGTCTTAGTGCAAGATGCGAGCTTGTGTACTTACATTTAAAACAAATGAACCATTTGAAAAAACATTTTGAAAGGTGTCCAGAAGATGAGGTGATTTTTTTTGAGTTTCAGTCCAAGTTGTACAACTATACTTCCTCTTTGCACAAGAGTTACTTGGACTGTTACATTCACAAAAAAATGAGTTTAAAGGATTTCCCCAAAAAATATCGAAACAACATGTACAAACTGCACAAGGAATACTTGGGATTTCTAAAATATGAAGGAAAACGCGTCACGTTGTCTCACGTCATTCAGTTTGTAAATTGTTTATGTGTGCCATCACAATTTTATTTCTTGAATCAGCAAGAGGAGGAGTGTCATGTGCTTTCGCCCATGCCCGCGCCGCCCCACGATGAAACACTCGTCGTGCTAAAAACGCCAGAGTGTTCTCCAGTTGAATTCAAATGTCCAAATGCACCTTAATTACAGACGCCGCCGCACGCACGTTTTACATATATTTTATTTTAGTAATAAAGTAATAAAAAATGTAAACTCAATATTCCATTCATTTTATCATTTTATAATATATTATTTATATATTATAACATTTCAACAGTTTCATTGTAAATAAGTCGAATCAATGTTTAATAAACTTATTATTTACTTATTCATACTATTTATGTTTTCAATTATCGCTGCAAATTATTATAAATATGGAAATGTTTTAGAAGGACTTGACACTGACGCATCATCTGCCGAAGAAGCACCTGCCCCAGTTCCTTCTTCTTCCTCAGATATTGGCGTCACTGTAGGAACATACACCACAAAAATAGATGAATTGGAAAAAAAAATAAATTCAATGCAGTCTAGTATGTTGACGATTTTGCCAACTGTTACCAAAAACACATCAGATAATGACAAAAATAAACAAGCAATTCTAGCAATTATTGCAAATAAAGATAAAACATAATTTACAAACCACCAAAAAGTCTATCGCAGTCGCTTAATGGTTCGCTTATTGTAACTACGCTTATTGTAACTACGCTTATTGTAATTACGCTTATTGTAACTACGTTTTTTGACGCGTCGTCCACCTAAAGATCCCATTTTTTCTCTGTATTCCATGGTTTTAGCGTTCATCTGGTTAATTGTTGCAATGTCATCATCAATTTTTTTATCCCTTTCCGGATAATTTTTTGCCTCCTTAGCGGCTGCCTCCTTAGCGGCAATCCGAGCGATAATATCTTTTGGACGAGCACTAACACCCGGCTCACTAATAACTATCGCACCTAAATATGATGACCCATTAGGTCCTTTCATTATTTTAGATTTTTGTGGTTGTGAATCCATTTTTTATATAAATAATACAATATTATAATAATTTAATATTCATAATAATTAAAAATGAAACATTATTTATATTTTTCAAATGTTGTTATATTCATGTACATTCTATTTTTCACTGCAATTATTTTAAAAAATCTTGTGACTACGACTGAGCCATATACCGAGCCAATGTCTTTACGAGAAACGGTTGACGCAGACGAATTAAGAACAAGTTTGCTATCTGGAAAAGTTACAGCGTTTCAACCCACGTTTGATCAACTTTCACAAAATGTAAACGATAATACATCCAACATAAAAACAACCATGGATACAATAACAACTGTGCTAAAACAAAAAGTAAACAATGTAAATCAAAGGGTTGGAAAGGATATTACCGATAAAGATAATGCGCCTGCTCCGATTACCGGTACATCATGATCATAAAAAAATGGAATTATCATCCATCCTCCATTATTTCATTTGAATTTTCATTTAGAAAACATTCTCATACTCAGATACTCAGTCAAGTTTCAAACGACGAACAAGTAAAGGTGAATTGCACCTTGCCCTATTTTCTGCAATTCGTTGGCTTCTGCGAGGAGGAATGTATGGACTCAGTCGAATGTCATCGCTGTCGCTGTCGCTGCTGCTGCATTCGTCGTCCGACTCATCCATCACAATGCGATCAACCTGCCTCGAATAGTAATCAACAAATCTCATGATTGTCGCCATTAGCATTTTAAACAAAACCATAATAGTTAGCGTAAACAAACCAAGACCTACAACAACGTCGTAAACCTGTTCAACTCGGTTGATATTTGATGTTTTTGCTGTTGATGTTGCCGTTGCCATTTAAGTTTCGTATTTCGTGTGTGTTTCGTGACTCGTGTTTCTTTGCGTTAACCTGCACACTCTCATTTAGTATTTTTATAATTCAATTTATAAAAATATTAACCTTAAAGTGCTAATAAAAATAAAAATTTAAAATGTTAAAAATGTAAAATCATCATTTCTTCAATATATTTTTTATCATACGTCGCAAGATTTGTACTTCTATCCCAAGTGCTATATGTCGCAATTATGCGTGAGTTTTCCACCACTAACCCAATACAATATTCAATGCAGTGCACGTCAAATTTAAAAATGGGAGTATACTTTATAAGTGTCATGTCTTCATTATTTTTAAATACAAGAATCATGTGGTAATAATGCCGCGGTTCTTCATATGAAACAATGTGAACCACAAACCATATCTCATCATTGTAGTTGAAACCACACGTAGAACCTCGAATGTGTTTGAATAAGCCAGGATAGTCTGTCTCTTTTTTCGTGCACACCCTTCTTAGTATGGCTGGATTTTCTTCATCTACTTTACAAACCTGAAGCGGACTCCAATGATATATAACGCGTCTTTCCCCTGCTATATTTGCAAAAACCCAATTTTTTTCACACTCTGAATTTAAATTAAACTCAGGTTTGATTTCAATGGCTTTCAATGCATCGTTGCTGCTGCTGCCGTTGTAATTTCCATGAACAACACCAATCTTACCATTTGTATGCACCCCAACACCAACAAACAACACATTCGAGTTTGATTCCAACGAACCGCCAACATCGTCATCATAAAACAATCTTACATCCTCGACTCCAAGGTATAACTTGTCAGTATACTCGACGTCGATTAATTTTTCTTTTTCTTCAACCACCATAAATTCATCATTCAGCTCCATATATTTATTCAGCGTCATGATATGTTTATCATAACTATATTTTCCAGTAGAATTAATCTTGTAGTTCACTAAACGCACATTCATTACATATCCGCCGCCGCCACCACCACGGCCACAGCGTTTTGGTAAAATACTACACGAAGATGAATAAAAATGAACTTTACTTCCATTAACTTCATGGTCAATTGTAAAACTCATGTCACGTTTCACAGAAGAAACCAATTTTAAATTATAAAATTTTAAATTTCGTAATAGATTTAAATTCATGAAATTATTACAATGATTCAACACGGAAACGACCGACTCACTTAATTTTTTTATGTTATTTCTCTCTTCGGTATAGTACGCAATAATAGTATATTCATAATCAAACTTGTATGTGTAAACATCATTTTGTAAAAATAAATACTCATCTTTCATTGAACCGCATGCACTTATCGCATTTTTTGCAATTGTGTAAAATAAATATGATAACTTATTTTTACTTATTTCTCTGTAGTATTTTGTAATTTCATATAAATTTTCCACCCGGTTTGGTAAAATATTATAGGCCATCAACCACGAATCAACTGCTTCAGGCATTTTGTTGAGATTCTTATAACACAGTCCGATGCTGTAATAAGAATGCCAAATTTCCTGGTTCCATCCACCCAATTCAATTCTCTTGTTGTACATTTCAATTGCTTCACTATATTTACCCATATCTTTCAGTGTGTTTGCTAAATAAAAATGATACCTATCATTTTTTGGATTTTCGGCTATTCCTTGCATTAATAACTCCATGTCACGAATACCCTTGTTACCTTTTGACCCACCATCACCAATGTCATTAATAAACACAACACTTTTCCCAATTGTTTCCTTTACAACATTTGATGAGAAGTCAACATACTCATGAGTTACACCCATGTAAGAAGCACATCCATTATTTTTTAAAATTCTTATATTTTTGTAGTAAAAGTCGTTTGACCCTTGAAAAATATAGTACGCGTCGCACGACAACATTTTTTTTGAAAATACATTCTTGTTTGGTTGAAATACCATGTCTGCATCCAACAACAAGACATAATCTGACATTCCTGCGCATGCGCGCAACGAATAGTTGCGGTTGTGAGAGAAATTTTTAAATGGTTCAATAACAACTTTTCCAGGAATATTTTTATCATAAAAATATGTTTCTATTTTTTTCACTGTGTCATCTGTCGAACCAGTGTCACATATGCAATAACAGTCTATCCATTCAATGACAGAATCAAATAACCTGTAGATAATATCACTCTCATTTTTTACAATCATATTCAAACACAATGTTGGTAAACACAATGTTGGTTCCGCCATATTTTTTACTTGTTTATTTTTATTACTATTATGACAACTATAATGTTTAAATTCATTTTATTTATTTCATTTGTGTCAACCTGGAATTATAAGTTAAAAAATACAATTAATTATGTTTATAGTTTTTAATAAATGTGTTGTAACTACTGTATGTCATATTTATTTAAGTATAAAAAACTAATCGAATACAATAAAGAAGCAAACGAAGCAAACGAAGCAAACGGCCGCCATTCAAATAACATGCCACAACCACAACAACACACAACAACAGATGCGGACACATTAACAGTGTCAACATTGAATACAAATTTAGATGAATTCAAAGTACTTTTTTTGACTCAAGAAAAATTATGTTATGAACTGCGCTCGGATAATGCAATTTTGAAAAATAAGCTAGAGATAAGCACTTCAGTCAGTAACAAACGACTTCAAAAAATAAAAAAACTACAGACGAAAATATGCAAGCTGGAAGCAGCCAATGTAACATTTGAAAAAATTTTAGGTCATTCCAACCAACACATCAACGTTACCAATAATGCAGCATCACTACAACTACTACCACCACCTCCACCACCGCCACCACCACCTCCGTTACTATTACCGATTGGTATAAAACAAACACTGCCTCCTCCTAAGCCTAATAGTATGAATAATGTTTTGGAGGAGTTTAAGTCAAAGTTTACGCCGAAAGACTAGTGTAAATCTCCATAAATATAATATATAGTATAATATAATAATACATATAATAATAACAATAATACAGTAAGCAGTCGAATGAATATTTCTTTAAACTCCATCGACGATGCAACTCTGGAATACATGGTAAACGTCGCACAATATGAAAAATACCTTCGAAAAAATAATTTAGACTATGACACAGGATTCAAAAAGGACTTGAAATTTTATCGAAAAAGAATCATTTCCATTACGAAAGACCTTTTTAAAAATGAAATCAAAGACGTTGCGTTGAATGGCGCATTCAACATGTACATGAAAGCGTGTATATCTCACTTGAAATTTGAAGACCAAAGCGAAACCATTCAAAAGTGTTACGTGTGTATGGGCATTGTGGCAGGCAGCGGCGGTGGCGGTGCAGCAGAACAAGAACAAGATAAACCTTGCATATGCAACTCCAAGGCATTCGAATTAAACAAAGTCAATGAACTTTGTTTTAAACCAAAAGAAGTGAAAAAATTAACACTTGACACTTATATCATTAAAAAGTCATCCTCTAAAAAAAAAGAACCGGTTGTTTTCCCGCAGCAATTCAAATTCAATCCCAAAGACCCGTCATTCAAGTACAAAGGACTAAAGAAAAAAAAAAAAGAAAAATGCACCACTGACAACTCCAATACGGAAACCAGTTTAAATCAAAACAAAATAACTACAAAAAATGAAATAAGTTGAATAAAAATAAAAGCACTAAAAAACCAAAACTTTATAAAATTATTTATTATGATAACATATTATAAATATCGTCTAATAAAAAAATGAAAAATAATCAAACCAAGTCGCCATCCTCATCCTCATCCTCATCCTATTTAGATGAATCATTTAAAAAACTTTCGTGCAGTCCAAAACAAGAAAAAGACTTCACATGTTACACCACAAATGCTATTATAAAACTTAGAGACAGTTGGAACGCGCGTCATCCAGATTCGTTGATAAACAGCAATGACGTAAAAACCATTTGGGAGTCATTAAAATCTGCACTAGGAAACGTTTGCAACAAGGAGTCGTGTTGGTTTCGACAACTACTAAAAGAAAGCACTTCTGGGACAAAAGACCTGTTCAACTACTTTGCACCCGAAAGTCCGAAAACATGGAATAAAAATCCAAATGAATGGTTGTCTAGCATTGATATTACAAAAGTTATGAAACAATATGAAGATGCATTTTCTTTTTTCGAATTTATTGGTCCGTCTCCCATCGACTTTGATAAAACTCCAAAAGGCCACTCATCATGCGTGTATGAAGAATTATGCAACTTTGATATAAAATCATACCTGAATCCAAACAACAAAAAACATAAAATTGGAATTATTTTCAACACTGATCCACATTATTTATCCGGTTCGCACTGGATATCTCTCTTCATCAACCTAAAACAGCATTTTATTTTTTTCTTTGATAGCACCGGAGACTCGCCATCCAAAGAAATTAACAAATTTGTAAAAAGAATAATGCAACAAGGTAAAGAAATTGGAATCAACTTTAAATATATTATAAATAATAAACAACATCAAAAAAGTAACACCGAGTGTGGAATTTATTCGCTTTTTATGATTGCGAATCTCTTAAAAGAAACAAAAACTCCAAATGACTTTTTAACAACTATTTTTACAGACAAAGAAATGATGGAATTTCGTAAAGTATTTTTTAACAAGGAGTCAATCTAAGACACCAGACCAATCAGTCGTCACATTACAGTGGCGAAGAAGTGGCGGACACCAAAGATATGATTAACCGTCTTATTTTCCTTCTTAATGTATAGTAGTCGGGGTCATCTGTTTCTGTAACACTTTCCAACCTTTTCAAACACTCGTAAAAATGTTTGCAAGTTTCAACCGTTATTTCATTTTTTGAATTTATTCCATTCTGGTAAATTGCATTCATGTCTTTTCTACAATTTTCATGATGTTGCATGTAATGATAGTCGTATGAAGAAACACTAAGATAGTTCAATATGTTGCACATCACTTCAATAATGTCGTTTTTTAACTTTGTCAGCCTCACGCATTCACGAATGTCCGTCTCGATATTCAAACCACTATCCATACAAAACAAGCAAATAAGTTTTCGAATATATATATTATTATAAATAATAATTTAAATTCTAAATCATTATTTATATTTATATTCTTTGCCATTTCTATTTTTCTTGTTTGACACATACTCCCACCACCTACTTGTGACTGGAACCGCGACCACCCCGAGTGCGAGGTGCATCACCACGTGACTTGGACGACGATGGAGCCGACGATCGTGAAGACTCAGGAGCAGAAGATGATGCCGTCCTTCTCAAAACCGGCACATACGCGTCGCCACTCTCTTCTTCTTCGCTGTCTTCATGACCACCACGGCCGCCGTGATGATGCTGGTGTGAAGAAGAAGAAGGAGACTGGCGCATCTCATTGCGCGTCTCGCACATCAACTTGCCACCAAACATGCCCGTCACATTCGTCGCCTGGCAAGAATGCTGGCCGTTTGCAACATTTGACACATCAAACTCAACATACTCACCTTGAACCAAAAACCTGTACTGCTCCTCCTGTACTTTGACATTCGAATGATGCACGAAAACCTCGCTTCCAACCTTTAGCTCACCGCTTCCGCCTCCATGAACCACGGTCAAAAATCCAAACCCAGTCTTCATGTTGAACCACTTTACACATCCCGCCATCTTTTGTCCACTCACTGCTGCTGTTACCATTGTATGCTTGTTGAACTGCTTAATTGCCTTTCTATAACATTATTAATGAAACATCTTTAAGTATATTTGAATATATAATTTAATTCATTCCATGTGTCGAAGACCTCCGCGAAGACGAAGCACAAGATGGAGCGTGCTTTCCTTTTGCACGTTATAGTCGGCCAACGTTCGCTCATCTTCCAGCTGTTTGCCGGCAAAAATCAGTCGTTGTTGGTCGGGTGGAATGCCCTCCTTGTCTTGAATTTTTGCCTTGAGTGTGGCAATGGTGTCGTTTGACTCTACCTCTAGCGTAATTGTTTTTCCAGTAAGCGTTTTTACAAAAATCTGCATCGTTGCGTTGTATTATATTATACAGTCATTATAATAATATCTCTAAATGTATTTTCATATATAATTATTATTAAAACTTTTCTAACCTAATTAAATTATGCATCTAAATGTACATGGTTTTGATAAACGAATTGTCATGTGCCGTGTTTACATTTTTTATAAATAATTGAATTCCATCATTGACATCTACCTTTGATATACATCTTTTTATTTTGCTTTTTCCCGCTAACAAATTTTTAGAATGCGCAATCTTGCATTTTACAAAAAGCAACTCCATGTCACCGCCATGATGCTTAAAATGCGCCGAATGTGCTTTTATAAACTCGTCAGTAATAGCACCTTCTTCTATCGACCAACCGCCATCGAGTATTTTCTTAATACATATTTTCACCAGCTCTTCTGGAGAATAAGACTGCATCGTAAAATGAATGCTGAAACGGCGTTCCAAACCATCATTCATTCCAAAAAAATTGCGCTTCAATTCATCCTTGTATCCAGCAATCATTAAAATAAAATATTTGTCATCATCTTCGCGCATTTCAGTCAAGCTTTGGTTAATCAAATCCAAACACTCTTTGCTATACGAATCCTGCGTGTCTTTACCGCTACTATTTCCAATGGAATAAGCCTCGTCAATAAAAAGAACTCCACCTCGCACAGACTTCAACACCTCTGCCGTTTTTAATGACGTTTGTCCTAAATAACCCGCAATCAAATCTCCTCGACGAACTTTTTTAAAAATACCATTTTTCAAAACACCCAGTTTTAAATATATTTTTGCCAACTTTTGCGCAAACTCAGTCTTGCCGATACCCGGTTCGCCATATATCGCCGTATGCAATAAATCATCATTTTTGCGGTTTAAACGCATGCTATAATAAAGTATGAGTACAACAACCTGCCTCTTAAATTCTTGCTGACCTATCATACTATTCAAATCCTCCATTTCAGGAAGCAAGTCCCGTATCATCGCCAGGTCAATGTTATACTCAATGTGCGGCTCCAACTTGAATTCTGTTCCAACCTTTTTTCCAATGTTAATCAAATCTTCCAACTCATCAACTTCTGCTTCTATATTTATCCGACTTGTTACTTTTGACACAACCGGCACCAACATACTACTCGATGAACCTCCGCTAGATCCACGCTGTTGCGATGGCAGCGGTGGCGGCGGATACATTATAAATGACCTGGTAACTGGAGCGTATAATAACGGTTCATAGTATTTATGTTTACTGTTCTTATTACTACTATGCAAAACAGTCTTTCTTTTACCATTGTTTCTATCATTATCGTCATTATTATTGTTTGCAGCGTTTGACGCATTCAATATTTTATTATCGCTGTTTTTCATTATTATTTATTTATTAAGTATTGGTATTATACAATATGGGGTATATATGATGTATTAATATAATAATATTGTATAATAATTTTAATTATCATACAATAAAATCAAACGCACCTCTGTATTATTTTACTTTATTTTCATTTTATTTTCTATTTTATCTCTTCTCTCCACAACCAATGCCAATATATCTTTTTTATATCATCTTGATCATGTTTCATGCAAGCACATTTTATAAAAAAATAGATGTTGACTTGATTTACAGAGAGAAGAGAGAAATAAATAAATAAAAAAATAAATAAAAAACACAATAATACAGTCTTTTCTTAATCGGTTATGTGAACTTCCTTTCCTATCGTCTTTATGATGCGTTTTTCACCCACCTCCGGTATCGGCGTGCAAATGTGATTAAACGTCATTAAAAAATCATCATTCTTTGACGAACTCGTTTTTGCAACTTCCGGGTCTGAGTCCTTCCATTGTTTTAATGTTGTAATCTGTTTTTTTGTTATTGCGCCAATTGTATCTTTTAATTTTGAGTTCCCTTCATCCTTTTCCCATTTTTCTTCGTCCTTGATGTACATGATGTCTCTCTTGTTATCCGTGCAATGAATGGGGCGCTTATAAATATCCAATTCTTTCAACCCTCGCAAAAAAATATTACCTACACTATCTTCTAGCGTCTTTTCTCTCGTTACATTCAAGTCATCTAGTGTGATTTTCAGAGAATTTATAAAATCGCCAATATTGATTGCATCCTTGCATTGTTCATTCAAAAATACATTCAAATTGAATTTCTGTTTAATATGAGTATTATTATTTGTAATCAAGTTAGTATTTCCGCATATCTTTGGAATCATATCCACCAACTGTTTATGATACTGCTCCTGCTGCTCTCTCATGAATTTTTGCTGCTCTTTCATTAGCTCCTTCATTTCAGCATTGTCTCTCATTAAATTTATGATGATGTTATCTTTACCACAACACAACCGCTGTTTATGTTTCATTAAACCATTCTGAGTTTTAAATACTTTACCACACTCACATTCATTATGTTTTGGAATTTTGTTTTCCGTCTTATTTATATCACACTTTGTTTTCATATGTTTTTTTGTTCTGAGATGTCGTTTGTAGTCACTCTCGAATATACATGAAAAACAACAACATTCGCAGGTATATTGTTTATATTTACAAATCTCACCAGTCATTCTTATGTCAGTTAATAAATACGGATAAAAAATAAAAAGTTATATTACTCTGAAATCCGCTGCGGGTATAGAATAACCATATAATATTTCTAAATGGATTAGATTATTTATTTATTTTTATAGCTGATTATATCCAGAACACTTATTTACGACATACTTTATAATGGCCACTGCATAAGAAAAGGAGGTAAAAAGGTGGGTTCAAAAAAAACGAGCGGATTTGTGACTTTTATGCTCACAAAATTTGGAAAATCAAAACGGCCCCACTGCATACACCTAGCGGCTGAAAATGGGGTCAAAAAAAACGAGCGGAAATGTTACCATAATGCTCACGAAAAATGAAAAAGTCAAAAAGTCGCGAGAGCATCGCCCCGCAGAATCAAAACGGTCCAAAAACGGCACAAAAAAAACGAGCGTTTTTGGAATATTTATCAGCCTTACCATACATGCTGACATATTTTGAAAACTGTCCAAAAAAGCGCTGATGCTCGTTTTTTTCGGTCCATTTTCTCGTTTTTTTTCACTTTTTGAAATCAGAAAAATTGGAAAAAATCGGAAAAAATTTCCAAAAATCGCTTTTTTTTCATTTTTTTCTTATGCTGTGCGGCATATTTTATAAAAAAAACATGTTACTAGAAATGCTCACAACCTGATCTATTTTACTTTCGACGAAAAAATAAAAAAAAACGTGAAAAAAGATTTTCAAAACTTTTTTTAAAAATCAAAATTTGGACAATTATTTTTGTCCATTTTTCAAATTTTAAAAAAAGTTTTGAAAAAGAAAATATGTTCTCCTTCTTTTTTCTTTCAATTCAATTCAATTCTGAATCTATGAATTTACAAAACATATAGATGCGATTTAGAATTATCTGTAAAAACATAATAAATATATATATGTTAAACAATACATACATATTACATGAAGTTGGCATTTATTAGTGGAATAACTGGGCAGGATGGTTCTTATTTGGCGGAGTTGTTGTTGGAAAAAGGGTATAAAGTATTCAGCATTGTTCGCAGGACGTCGCTATTATTTTCGCATTCAAGAATTGAACCGATTCGCAATAAAATTGAGTTACGATACGGTGACATGACAGACACATCTGGATTATCAAATTATATAAACACTATTATTCAAACTCATCCCAAGTTTGAAATTTTTGAGATATATAATTTGGCAGCGCAGTCTCACGTGGCTATATCATTTGAAATACCTGAATACACTGCGGATGTGGATGCAATTGGAGTGTTACGTTTATTAGAAATTATAAGAGGACAACCCGAGTCCATAAGAAAGAAGGTAAGATTTTATCAGGCGGGAACAAGCGAAATGTATGGAGAAGTAAAAGAAACGCCGCAAAATGAGAATACGCCATTCAACCCGGTCTCGCCATATGCAGTCGCAAAAGTGTATGGTCACTATATAACGAAAGTGTATCGAGAAGGATATGGAATATATGCAGTGAACGGAATATTGTTTAACCATGAGAGTAAACGTCGTGTTGAGAATTTCGTAACGATGAAAATTATAAATGGCATTAAAAATATATTACAAGGGAAGCAAGAATGGATTGAGTTGGGAAACATTGATAGCAAGCGGGACTGGGGTCATGCCAAAGACTATGTCGGCGGAATGTGGTTGATGCTACAACAGGAACGCCCGGATGACTATGTGCTTGCATCGGGAAAAACGCACACGATTCGTTCATTTATTGAGAAAGCATTTTCCTTTAAAGGAATCACGATCGAATGGAGCGGAGAGGGTCTTGATGAAGTTGGGAAAGACGTGACTGATGGAAAAATACGAGTTAAAATAAATTCAAAGTATTTTCGCCCTTGTGAAGTGGAGTGTTTGTTGGGCGACTCGTCGAAGGCACGAGAAAAATTAAGCTGGACTTTTGAATATGATACATTAGAAAAATTGATAGAAGAAATGTTTAGTTAAGATGGAGTGTCATCATTTGTCCATCATCTTTATATATGAAATCAGATACTTCCGCTTCAAGCAACGATTGCAAAATGGTTCATAGCCGAGTTGTCAAACGTTCAGTTCAGCAGTTAGTTCAGAACTTGAGTGAGTCCATGTTCAAATCTTGATGTGGTCGCTGAAATTTTAAACCGGCATGGCGCAGAAAAATGCGCACGGTTAGTAACTCCCAAAATAAGACCCCATTTAACTATGGGCAAGGGATAAATGGTGACGGCATGTTCCCTAGCGGATTGTCGGCATCATCTATATAAAAACATGTATAGCTCAGCTGGAAGAGCGCCGGGAACCAAACACCCGTCTTGTTCAACAGAATGACATTAAACATGTCCGAATGAATAGATGGTTACCTAACTCGGAGGTCACGAGATCGAAACTCGTTACATGTATTTTCATTTTTGAAAAAACTATCCACGACAAAAATTATCCCTCAAATTTGCATTTTTAGTTTTTCAATCCACGAAATATCGCATTTTCGAGGATGTTTTACATTTATTATTCAAAATATTGACTTTTCAACATTTTGAACAATTACAAAGCATTTTCATGCGCCAAAAATTGTCATTTTTTATAGCCACTGCATAAGTAAGGGGGTCAAAAAATGGGGTCAAAAAAAACGAGCGGATTTGTGACTTTTATGCTAACAAAATTTGAAAAATCAAAACGGTCCCACTGCATACACCTAGCAGTTGAAAACGGGGTCAAAAAAAACGAGCAGAAATGTTATCATAATGCTCACGAAAAATGAAAAAGTCAAAAAGTCGCGAGAGCATCGCCCCGCAGAATCAAAACGGTCCAAAAACGGCACAAAAAAAACGAGCGTTTTTTATTTTTTCATATACCTTACCACACATGCTCACATATTTTGAAAAATGCGAAAAAAAGCGCTGATGCTCGTTTTTTTCGGTCCATTTTCTCGTTTTTTTCACTTTTTGAAATCAGAAAAAATCGGAAAAAATCGGAAAAATGTCCAAAAAATCGCATTTTTTCCACTTTTTTCTTATGCTCTGCGGCTATTTTTCTATGCGAGCCGTGTTACACAAAATGCTCACAAATTGTTAAAAAGACGCGTTATAAAAAAAACAAAAAAAACGTGAAAAAATATTTTTAAAACTTTTTTTAAAAATCAAAATTTGGACAATTATTTTTGTCCATTTTTCAAATTTTAAAAAAAGTTTTGAAAAAAAATAAAATATGTCTATTTTTTTCAATCCCTCAAAATTACATTTTTAGTTTTTTAACCCACGAAATATCGCTTTTTTGAGGATGTTTTTATATTTTTTTTAGAAAAAATGATTTTTTAATAACTTTATTAATAACAAAGCATATTTCATGCGCCGAATATTGCATTTTTTTGCAGCCACTGCATAAGTAAGGGGGTCAAAAAATGGGGTCAAAAAAAACGAGCGGATTTGTGACTTTTATGCTCACAAAATTTGAAAAATCAAAACGGCCCCACTGCATACACCTAGCAGTTGAAAACGGGGTCAAAAAAAACGAGCGGAAATGTTACCATAATGCTCACGAAAAATGAAAAAGTCAAAAAGTCGCGAGAGCATCGCCCCGCAGAATCAAAACGGTCCAAAAACGGCACAAAAAAAACGAGCGTTTTTAGAATTTTTATCAACCTTACCACACATGCTCACATATTTTGAAAAATGCGAAAAAAAGCGCTGATGCTCGTTTTTTTCGGTCCATTTTCTCGTTTTTTTTCACTTTTTGAAATCAGAAAAAATCGGAAAAAATCGGAAAAATGTCCAAAAAATCACATTTTTTCCATTTTTTTCTTATGCTCTGCGGCCATTTTTCTATGCGAGCCGTGTTACACAAAATGCTAACAAGTTTACAAAAATATGCATTATAAAAAAAACAAAAAAAACGTGAAAAAATATTTTTAAAACTTTTTTTAAAAATCAAAATTTGGACAATTATTTTTGTCCATTTTTCAAATTTTAAAAAAAGTTTTGAAAAAAAAAGAAATGTAAAGATTTACAATAAAAATTACATAGTGTAATTATAAAATTGTAAAGAAGTGATAAAGTCATAAATTGTTAATAATATATGAATATTTGGGAGTTTCTTCATAAGACATTTTGCACAAGTAATTGAAAATGTCCAAGTAACTGCTCGGCATGTCTGAAAATAGTTCCTCTGGTAAAATTATTTTTTTCATCTGTGCTACCGACTCAAGTGATCCTGCTGCTTTCCACGGAAGCCGTCCCTTTACCAAGTAAATAATAACATACATGATCGAAATCAAATCATCTCGTCGACTCGGTTCGTTTCCATCATGCACGTTTGTACTAATATAACGCGGTGTTCCTATAATTCCGGTTGTGCGCAACTTGTTACACCTGTGTGTTTTTGTTTTATCATCAATGTACGTGCGTGACATTCCAAAGTCAATAATGAACAACATGTTACTAGTATTACTAAACTCATTGCATTTTTCATTAGAACCTGTCATGAAATTAGGTGGTTTAATGTCTCTATGAATAAACCCCCTTTCATGAATAGCCTGAATAATTTGAAACATTTGTTTTGCATACACTCGAACAAGAGGAAAGGGAACCAATTTTTTGTATTCACTTGAAACAGTTTGTAGACTTTTTCCTAATAAATCAATCACCATGTAACGATTATGGTCGGGAACACCGTAGTACCTTAAGCTAGGAACTCCAGGAATACCTGAAAGTTTCATCAAAACGGCGGCTTCATGCGTTAGTGTGTCCACTTGAGCAGTTGGTTCTAGTTTGATTGCAACAATTTCATTTGTATTCACGTTTTTTGCACTGAATATTAATCCAAATGCACCAGAACCTATGCGTTTTAATAATTTGTACCGGTCATTAATTAGCATGACTGAAGACGGATGACTGATGCAGTGTGAGTGAGTGTGATAATGTTATGAAAAACACAGTATTTATATTCATTTTTCAATTTTAAAAAAACACGAGGATCTACTAACTATAACTTAAATAATAAAATAACATAAATATGTTAGTTTATTAATAAATAATTATAACAGTTATAACAAATAAAAAAATAAATGTCTCACACGGTTCTTCAAGAAATCAGCCGCTCTGAATCTATTTTTGAATGTGATGAAAACAAACCGAATGTAACCACACCTTCGGTGCAGACGGATACTAAAGAAAAAGAAATATGTATAATATGTTATGAAAACGTGGAAGAAGAATGTGGGAATTATTACACCAACTTTTGCGACACTTGTAAATACGCTGTTCATATTGTCTGCATTGAAAATTATATTTTTCGAAAAGTAAAAGATGAAGTGGTAACCTTGCAAACAAGGTTTATTCCAATCAAATGTTTGACTTGTTCAAAACAGGTAGAGACAGTAGAGGTATCACAAGAAGAATTTGATAACATAAATAAATATAGCAGCACGAGTCGTCATAACAACGCGATTACTCCGGAACAAAGACGTCAAGTGCTGCTTTACCAACACATGTTGCGTATAATGGAAAGACAAAATTATCATCATGGAAGAATGAGGAATCGGGTTTTATGTAATGCATTATTTCTTATAATCATAGTTACTATTGTTATTGGTGTAGTTGTATCGATATTTCTAAAAAAATAAAAAAGGTTAGTATTTTTTATTTTATTTATGTTACCTGTCTTTATTTCCCAATTATCTGCCGAAATTATCCGCAGTGCTCAGCACCCAATCCCGAACGGCAATCGGGCATCCAGCAGCCACCAGCATCGGCATCTTTGAATTTTCCAACGAACAAATGCTGAAGCAGATTTGCATGAGGATTCAATTCAAAGCGAAATCGCTCCCTTGTGATTTCAAAGTTGCCGATGTAGCTCTTGGGTCCTTCCGATTCCGATTTGCATTTTTCAATGAAGTAGCCATTCTCTGAGAAGTGAGCTTTGAATGTCTTACCTGCCTTGTTCGTGTAGTCCTTGATGGTGGTGAAAACACCGATTGAGCTTGACTGGATGCCTTCAACCCAGAGGCGCAGCTTGAGCACGATGCCCCAAACATGTTTCTCTTTGAGAACACCGGCAAGCGCAAGCTTGGTGTTTTCATTGCAAAGGATTCGCACTTGTTCTTGTGCATCCTCCTTGAAGGTGCGCTGTCTGATGATTTGACGCTTGAGACCTTGTTCCATGCTTTCGGGCATGACGGCTTGTTGTCCTTGTTGTTCCATATTGTTCGCGCTCATTATATGATTGTTTGGCTGTCTGTATTACTGATAAAGAAAAAACAAATCAATTTTTTTTTAATCAGTGAAAATCGGACCCACATCGGATGGATTTTTGAGTCACACACTACAACATGTGAGAGGATTTTTCACTGATTAAAAAAAAATTGATTTGAAGTTTGAAGTTACTGTCTCTCGTATTCATATTGTGCAATTATATTTTCCATTTTAGTTAGCGGTTGTGCAATTATATTTTCCATTTTATTTATATGTTTATAAATATAATTTTTTAAACTTGTATTTATAAATTCGAATAATTATTAGATTTTTTTTTTCACATCATGATTGACTTAAATAAAGAACCATTAAATTTTTTTGTCATCTCTTGAGCTATTTCATCTTGTTTTGCTAATGTAAATGCCCTGTGCGTGTTGTCTTCTTCTTCAAGATATGCTTCTGACTTTTTTTTATTTAAAGACTCTTCATAACTATATGTTTTTAAATGCACATCTCGAAATGTTTGCAGCTCGTTTACATTGTTGAACTTTTTCGAGTTTACATAGTCTTCGTGTGTAACAGGTATAACCGTTTCTGTGTGCGCCTTTTTCAAATCTTCATATTGAAGCGAGCTGAATAGTCCGCTTGAATGTTCCTTTGGCGCACCTTGTCCTAACACGTAATAATTTTCACCACCACCACCACCGCAAATATTGGCATATTGTAGTTCATTCTTTGAAATAAGTGATAAATTTGTTCGCAACGCTTGCTTTTGTTTGTCGATTTCGGACACGCGTTGGTCCCATGACGATAACGATGCGGCAGATGCCGTATTTGAAATATCATTGTCATTTTCAGAACGAAACCACTCTTCATAACCTTGCTCCTCTTCCATTTGTATTTTACATTTTTCATAATGTTCATTGAATAGTTTATTGAATTCAGATGGGTTGAGTTGGTTAAATCTCTCCACACACAATTTCATCGAGTCTTCCTCGGGGGCAACCGTTTCTTCGGCAACAAGGTCACTGTAACTTTCCTTTTTATTTCTATTTTTACCCGTGCGAAATGTGAATATTTGATACAATATTTTGTAAGCGCTCGTAAAAAAAAGAAAGATCTCTTTTGGAAGGTTTGATTTATCTGGATGAGTGTGAAGCACTATTCGTTTTGCTGCGCGTAAATCTGATTCCGTAAATACAACCGGTATTTTAAATAAATTTGTAATGTCTTCTAATTTGTAATTTCGTATGTCCAAGTCTAAATAATCCATTGCTGCAAACAATCCAAATAACGAAATAAATGTTTTGATATATATTCTATATATTAATTAATGTGTAATATGATTTACATTAATTGATATAAAATAGTTAAAATAGTTAAAATAGTTAAAATAAATAAAATTTTATTACTTCTGATACCGTTTGCTTGACCGAGACCGATACCGTTTGCTTGACCGAGACCGATACCGTTTGCTTGACCGAGACCGATACCGTTTGCTTGACCTAGATTTTTTATTATAACGAGACTTTTTTAATTTTCTTTTACCACCAAATTTCTCTACAGTTAATAATTCGGCTATATCAATCTGGTCTTGGGTTAAATCCAAGTCACTGCTTTGTGAATCAAAATCGAATTGTGTAATCTCTCCTTTTTTTAATTTGTCTAGAAGTACCGCATAATTATATAGTTTTTGTTGTAATTCGGGAGAACTTGGATTTTGAGCAGCTTTTTGAGCAGCGACAAATAATTTCATTTCATCAGATTCAGGTTCAAATGGTTCCCTTTCTGGAAATTGTTGAAAAGAACGCATATCTGCTTCGTCGCCTGGCAAAAACTGACTATTTTGGAAATCTTGACTCATTGTTATATATATTCTACATATATAATAATTTAAATAATATTAAAGATTTAGAAATATTTGTATATACTATATAGAGATAAACTTAGGTCGAATTTATAACATGTTTTCAATTTTCAAGTCTTCAAAACGATCAATGACGGCTACAAAAGAATTCAAAGAAAGGTTATCTTTAGAAGAAAGAAAGCAACAGTCTACGAATATTTTAACTAAATATCCGGCATCGATTCCTGTATTCATTGATTCATCAGGGATGCATAAACTGATAGACAAGCCAAAATTTGTAATACCGCATGAATTTACCATTGGACAACTAATGATATCCATTCGATCGCGGTTGAAAATAAATCCGACAACAGCACTATTTATTTTCATTGACAATCAATTGATTCCTGTGACGACGGTTATTTCTTCAATCTATGAGTCGCACAAGGACGAAGACGGATACATGTACGTGTGTTGTTCGGAAGAGAACACATTCGGATAAAAAATATATAAAAAATATTTAGGAAAATTTAAAATATTTAAATAAAAGATTATAAAATTTTAATTTTATTATAATCTTTTTAATATATATAACAAATAAAATGGTGATGACAGAGTGGATGAAATGCGTAAAGGATGCGCTCAAAACAGTTCCTAAAAATACTCCAAATCGTTTGAAAGTGGCAATGACGAAAGCAAAGGATGTGTATAAAAATAAAAAAACTGGTTCCACATCAAGTTCAATGCCATTTATGAAGAAAACAATCAAACATCGTCGTTCGCGCAAAGGGCGCAAAGGCAAGGGATCTCGGAAGTCAAAACGTTACAGCGGTCGTCAGCGCGGAGGAGCAATGTCAAAATTGAATCCTGCCGAGTTTGACGGAAAAAATGTTGGCACATCAGGTGTGAATGTTCAATTCGAAGCAGTAGGTGCATCAACTTAACTTTTTTCTCTCCTTGTTACCAAAACAGAATCATTTTTATTTTTCATTTTATATTTACTCCAACTTTTTTAGCGAGATGTACATTAAAATATTTTAACAGTAAGTCGGTAAATGTGGTTGTTGAAAGTAAGAATAAAGATGAAGAAAATATTATTTTTTTATCAAACTCGGTCATTTTAACTTTTGAATATGGATTAAACCGAATCATCAAAAATAAAATAACAAAATATTTTAATGCATGCTGAATGGTTGGCAAATACTTTGTTACGGAATTAAAATAAGTCAAATTTAAAATAACTATAATGTATAGTGCATAAGAAGTGTACAATAAATAGTCATAAACATCTTCTATTTTTATATAAAATGATGACATTATAATAATATAATACAATATAATATTATATTATAAATATTATTATAATATAACATTCTACCATCTTTGATTCTAGAGAGAACAATATGAGACGTCGAATTCGCCTAAACGCAGAAGACTACAAGAAAATTTTAGAATATTATAAACTAAAAATACCGATAAAATCATCAATAAGTAATTTAAAAAAACGGGCAGAAAAGGCTCTCGTTACAAAAATGTGCAACTGCACTAAGAAATTGAAAAGTCGGGTCAGCGAAACAGAAGCAATTGGCATTTGTGCGAATAGTGTGTTGAAAAAAAAGAAGTTGATTTACCATCGTTTTACGTGTAAAAAACCGGCACATTTTATTCCTATTTCTGCAAATCATAATTCATTGCATAAAATATAGTTTCATTCAATAAAAATTGATAAAAATATTATATATACATTATCCTATAATGCAATATACAAAGTAATAACTATGTACACTGAAACATTTAATGACAAGTACACCATTTTGGTTGGAAGAACACAAGAACAAAATCAGGCACTGGTTTTGCGGACCAAGAGAATGAGTCAAAACGCATTGTGGTTTCATGTTGGAAATGGACTTTCAAGTCCACACGGAGTTTTATACGACAACTCAAAAAATACGGCAACAAAATATGACAAGGATGCGATTATACGCGCAGCCGGACTCGTGAAACAATTTTCAAAGGAGTCGATAAGGTCTCTTCGCGGAATAACGGTGGAATATATTCCTATAAAATATGTCGAAACAACAGATGTTCCAGGACAAGTTCACCTAAAAAAATCTCCAAATAAGATTGTTGTGTAAAGTTTACTTTTTTTTATTCAAGTAGTCAAAAACAGAGAGAATTATCTCTTCCTGGTTACTGAGTTTTTGAAATATAAGCACTTCGTCAAGTTTGAGTTGAAATATTTTTCGAAAATGATTTCTGCATAACAAATGAATTCCTGAACCAACTATTTTAGCCTCGCAAATAAAGCCACCATTTTTTAAAACAATTTCACCTTCTTTGTGCCCATTTTTAGAATAAGTTAGCGGTATGTATCGAATAAATGCGCCATGTTGTATATCTGGAAGCTCTTCCACATACCTGTAATCAGCCAGTTTAAGTAGCATTGACTCCAACTCGTCATCATTCATGCCAAGGCGCTGCAATATACTGTATTTCATATTGTTAATTTTATCATATGTTAATTTTGATATTGATAAGTTTCTGTCATTATCAAGACTGTGCAAAATTTCTTCAATGTTCGTTTTATCATCATGCGAATTCGACCTTGCCATGACGTGTTACTTTTACTCGTCTTATATATTATATATTTAATGTGTTTATTATTTTTATATTTACTACTTTAATTATAATGTTGAATATATTATATATACAATATTCAACATTCATCCACAACATCAATGCAAAAAACTAAAAATTCAACAACTCATAAACTTTCAAAAAAAGAAGAAATTAGTCAGAGAGCAGTTCAAATACTTATCGATAATTTAACCGGTGATGGATTTCATAAAATAAGAAAAATTGTATGTAGTAATGGAAGTAACCGCTTTGAAAAGTCGACTAAAATATTCAACATTATATTCTCTCCAGAGGCTATCCGCGCATTGATACAAAATATGAAACTGACTGGCGTGGCGAAAAGTGGGATTGAAATTTTTAAAGCGACTAATAGCGTGTCGTCTATTTTTTCTTCTAAAAGAGTAACTACGCAAAGAAAAACAACGACGACAAATAGTAAATCAAGAACTAGTGACCCGATCATAAGTCAAGTAGATGCATACTTGAAAGCCGACTCTGTTTTGATTATTGAACGCGCATTTGAACACCTTATAACGTCATGCAACACGCCTGACATTTTTTCTAGCCTCGTTCGGTCACAGTGTGTTGAACCCATTATAAAAGACATTATGAATAAAGGTGGAGAAAATGTTGTCAATTACTTTGATGGAGGTGGGAGAAGAAGAACGCTTTCAAAAAAGGCGCCACGTCGCCGCCACATTCGCACTCGCATTCGCCATTAAGCCTCGTCGGCTTCTGTTGTATCCGTTGCAACCGTTGTTGTCTCTTCTGTTGCCTTTGTTGCATCTGCTGCTGCCTCTTCTGTAGCAACCGTTGCATTCGGTGCATCCTTTGAATCCGTTACTTCTTCATATGGTTGCGCCAATTCATACTCGATGCTTTTTAAACGTTCTTCAAGGTGTTGAATGAGAATGTGCATTTGTTCGCTTTTAACTTCTTGTTCTGATATGCGTTGTTTCAATAACTGATTTTCCTCTTGTAACGGAATAACATTCTCAATGATAGATGCAAAATTTGTTGTCGACATTATATTATCAACAACTCCATTGATAAATGCGCTATCATTTATGAGTTCATTTAAATCTGTTGCTGGTTCTTCTGTTGCATCTTCGTGCGCCGTCGCAGGTTTTGTTTCAATTACACTCAACCTAGTGTCAAAATCTTTTAACTGGTCGAAACATTCGGTGATACTCAGGTCATGTTCGTTCAACTTATTGTCGTGTGTTTGAAACATAATAAGCGGATGAATCGGAATACCATACAGTTGCCCTGCATTTTTGTTTGGAGGCGGAAGGGGAGGAAGAGCGTTCAAAGATGACTGCATTTGCATATTTTGTTGTGACTGCTGATGCAGCGTTTTTTTCATTTGCTGCTGCTGATTCTGTGCAAGTCCGGGTCGCAGTTGTGGTTGTAACTGTGGAGTCATCATCCTTGAAGGAGGAGGAGGAGGTGGGACATGTGGACGGGGGGGGGGCACTGCGTTGCCACCGCCAGCCATTCTTTGAATAACTCGATTGGCTGGCGGAGGTCCAGAGACATTTCCAGTATTTGCATTTGACGGATTTGACCTTCGTCGTCTTGCGGCGGATAATGCTGCATTACTACTCATTTTTATATTTTATAGTTTAAATAATATTTTATTTCTATATTATTTTCGCATTTTCATTTTAATTGTTTCGTGAGATTTATAATTTTCAACCTTCACATTATCAATACTATATTCCTCAATCGAATCATATTTGCCATCTATTATTATTTTTGGAAATGTGTGCGGTTCTCTCTTCACCTGTTCTTCTAAACTTTCAATGTGGTCGTCGTATATATGCGCATTCCCTAAATAATATATAAATTCAAACGGTTCCAAGTCGCAATGTTTTGCTAAAAGGTGCGTCAAAAAGCTATACGAAGCAATGTTAAACGGAACACCCAAACCCACATCTCCGCTCCGCTGAAACATGCAGCACGATAGTTTATTTCCACCCGTAACGTTGAATTGTGCCAAGATGTGACACGGCGGAAGCGCCATCTCATTCAGCTGGCACGGGTTCCATGCGGACATTACCATTCGGCGCGACGTGCGCTGAAGCGGATCTTTCAAGCATGTTATAATTTGTGCCAACTGGTCAATCCCTTTGCCGTGATAGTTTTCGTCACAGGTTGTGTAGGGCGCATTAAAATGGCGCCACTGGTGCCCGTATACCGGACCCAAATCATTTTCGCGCAAATGTGACAATCCTCGACTGTCTAAAAAGTCACGAGATGCATTATCATTCCAAATTGCAACACCTTCTTTTTGCAATTTCTCGTTATTTGTGTCACCCCTTATAAACCAAAAAAGCTCTTTAAAACATGTTTTCCATGCAACTCGCTTCGTTGTTAGGAGCGGAATTGTTCCATTTTCTAGTGAAAAATGCATAGCAGCTCCAAATATACTTTTTGTTAGCCCGTTTCTACCTTTTTCCATAGTGCCTTCTTCTAATATATCGGTTATTAAATCTAAATACTGATACTCTTCATGTTTACCAGCGAAATTTTTCTTTTTACGCAGCATTTGCTTTTTACTAACTTTTTCTTATTTTTATTATAAATTGTTTTCAGTTTTTATATTGTTATTTTGGTTATTTTAGTTGTTTACATTAGATTATAATTAAATAATAATTAAAATTAAAATGTTCAATAAAATAAATTGAATTAAATAATTTAATTTGTTTTATTTATTTTAATTTCTGTTTATAAATCATATAAGAAAATATAACACAATGGAAGACGTTGAAGACGCAATATCTGATTCTACTAAAAAAACAGAAGGATTTTTTAAATATGTGTTCAAGATGGGAGACTATGAACAGTCTTTTTTATTGAATGTTGTTCAGTATACAATGATGGCGATAGTTCCGGTTATAGTCGTTCTTTACATTAACCATTATTACATTCCAGATGTGGATGAAGAAAAAGGGTCCATTGTTATTTTAGCAGAAATGTTTGGACAATTATTCTTTATTCTATTTTCTTTTTACTTTATCAATCGAATCATTAATTATTTTCCCACATACAGTGGACTTAAGTATGGCGATTTTAGCGTTATTCAAATTATTTTAATCATGTTGTTTATTTTTATTTCCATGTCAAAGCACAAACTGGGAGCAAAAACCCTTATTCTTATCGAAAGATTCGAAGAAATGGTGGAAGGAAACTCCAGCTTGAAAGGAAAAAAAGATGAACAAAAAGGAAGTGGCGGCCAAGTTCGTGTCACTCAGCCGTTATCCGGACAAGCTGCATACGCATTGAATGGACCGCCGCCTCCACCGCAGCTGTCAGCACAACGATCATCACCAGATTTCAACGCCATGTATCAAGTGCAGCCAAACCCTCTAATCGGAGCATCCACGCCAGGTATTCCGCCAGGAATGGTTGCCGAGTTTGAACCTGCTGCTGCAAATGAACATCTAGGCAATAGTTTCTTTTAAAGGGAACATAGTTTCCCTCTGACCCATTATTATCAAAATAATTAAAATAGTTTGACAAATAATTAAAATAGTTTGACAAATAATTAAAATAGTTTGACAATGTATAAGTATTTTAATTATTTGAAAATGCATGGAACAATGAACCACCTTTTTCATTCCATACTAATTGGATTTTTATTATATTTTTTTATGGTTTTCATATTGAAACAATCGTATGAAGTGGCGCAAGATAGAAGTGTTTTGATTGCATCGTTAACTTTAGCATATATGATTTTATTTGGACACTCGCTTCCAACTCGCGTAAACAAAAATATTTTTTAATATAACTTTAATTCGTTTTATTTTAGTTTTATTTATTTTTAATAAAATTAAATTATATACAACTATAGTATAAAATTTTTTATGTTAAATGGTGATAAAGTGTGTTGAATTGAAAACTAAAAAATATCGTTTGCGTACTTCTCCCCCTTATTCTGCAGGAGACTGTCCTGGTAAAACAATGAAGGGGAATGACGGCGGAAAGTATACGTCTAAAGCTGACAAGAATGGTGTCTATAAATGGGTAAAAACTACGGCAAAAACTACGGCAAAAAACACGACATCGGAGTGTTCGAAAAAATTAAAACGAACTCCGTTTTATAAATACGCATACAAAAAATCATCGTATGCCCCTGTAAATGTTTCGAGGTTTTTGAAGTGTATACCACCAGGCATTGTGAATGCAAAGGAAAAACCAAAACATATTTATGAAATTGTTGATAATGGCTCAACACCTTTTGTGGTGTTTGACTATGGTGGACATGTCGAGGTTTATAACCAACATTATCATGAAGAAACGGACACCGAAAAAATACAAGGTAGAATTATTGAGTCAAAATACAAGAAAATCTTTGTTGGAGACAATGAGTTGAATGATCCAACTTATTTGGAAAAAAGAAGCGGAAGAGGGAACACCATACTTTTACAAACGGGAAAAGATGACTACATATACATCGGTGACGGAATTCGGTCGTTTAAAACAAAAGATGGAGATGTAATTGAAAAATATTATTCACCTGTAGGAAATAGTGCAGTTCCATATCCATACGCAGTGGGTCAAAAATATGTGTACTTGATGCTTGACAATGAATATCAACCTGTGGAAGATTTTGATTTAACAAAGGATGTTTATATGCAGTTTTATGGATGGAACATAGATCAGAAAGACCGTAAATCATACTTTGAAAAAATTAAAAATAGACACAAAAAGTATCGAGTAAAAGTATTGTTTAAGAGGTTTTACTGATAAAAATAATATATGCGTAAAAAATATTTTATATGTATATATTAGATACACACCAATTAAAAAAAACATCTTATATCATGTTAGAAATTGAAAGTTTACAAAGTCATGGAAAATATGCAGTATTTGATGTGGATGAAACGCTGGGATATTTTTCACAATTTGGAGCATTTGTTGATGCTCTCAATAACTATTATAGAGACTTCTCTCGAGTTGTATTTGACAACTTCAATGAACTTTTAGATTTGTACCCGGAGTTCATTCGCCCGAATATGATTGAAATTTTGAAATATGTTTCTGAAATGAGGAGAGAAGGTGCTTGTAAAGGAATATTTATATACACAAATAATCAAGGACCACGAATTTGGGTTGCAAATATTTCAAAATATTTTGACTATAAAGTCGGAACACAAGTATTTGATCAAATTATCGCGGCATTCAAAGTGAATGGAAAAATTGTACAGGAAGGGCGAACCACACAGAACAAAACATACGATGACCTCATTCGCGTGGCAAATATTCCAAAAACATCTGAAGTTTGTTTTATTGATGATTTGAATCACCCGGGAATGCGACACCCGAATGTATTGTACATTAATGTGAAACCGTATGTTGAAACCCTTCCAACATCGACGCTCATTAAACGTTACCTTGATAGTAATCTTGGAAAAAATATTCTTCCTGAAAATAGAGAGAAATTCAGTAAATCCATAAAAAAAAGAATGGGAGTAGTTGATGATAATGAATCAAATACAAAATTAAATTTACATGAATCAAATTTCATTTTATTGAATACGCCGGATAAGTCAAACGTTTATACAAATACAAATGTAACTGAAAGCTACAAAAAAATGGGAGATAAAATATTATTTTACATAAAATTATTCTTTAAAAATAAAAATAAATCTCACAAGTTGCATTTTCATACTCGTCGCAATAAACATCACCATCCATACAGTGTTATAAAGACGTTAAAACCAAAACGAATATCAACATTAAGAATAAAGAGAAATCATAACAGAAAAAAAACACACAAAATTGGTGCGTTTATGCGAGTATAAAATTAAATCTTCGGTTAAATAGATTTAGAAAAAAAATATTACTTACCTTACTTACCTTTTACATGATAGTCTTTGGTGCGTTTTAGCGACGCTTGGAAGCAACAGCGGCGCGGTTGAAGACCACTTCACCATCGACGATCTTTCCAACATGATCGCCTTCTTGAGTGTAAAGGTCTCCGTTGGATGCCAAGCCGTACGTTTCCCCCTCGTACTCGTACTCTTCGCATTCAAGTTCATCCTCTTCACCTTCCTGTGCTTCTTCCTCAACTTGTTGTTCAGCGACGATTTCTTCTTTCTTCTTTTCCTTCTTTTCCTTTTTGTCCTTCTTGTCCTTCTTGTCCTTTTTGTCCTTTTTGTCCTTTTTGTCCTTTTTGTCCTTTTTGTCCTTTTTGTCCTTCTTTTCCTTCTTTTCCTTTTCAAGAATGGCGACGGGGGGGGCAATAACAACGGCAACAACTTCTTCCTGTTGCTGCTGTTGTTCTTCTTCCTCACCGGATGATTCCAACAAAAATCCATCCGCGTCAAATATTCCATCAGTGTTGACATCAGCTGCAGCAGCTGCTTCGTTGTTCGCTTCTGCAACAACAACATCGTCGTTGTCACTCGATGTTAATGACATTGTTTGATCTTGATCGTCGTCGTCGTTACTAAAATGAATCGGAATGGGAGCGGTTTCCAGATCATTTGGATCAAACGACAAACGTTTTTTCTTTGCAGCCGTGGCTTGCAAAATCAGTTTGCGCATGTCATCCTCGCCAACATTTGTTTGCTGACTTGTCTTGGCGGGACGTCCGCGCTTTTTCTTTTCAACACCGGTTTTTTCTGGAGTGTCGGCGGTTTCAATACTTACAACCTTTTTCTCTTTCTTTTCTTTTTTCTGTTTGGTCAGCTTTGGAGCTGCTGATGCCACTTCCATCTTGGCAGGGCGGCCACGTTTCTTTTCGATGGGTTCAAGCATCCAGTCGGGAATTTGAACTTCGCGTTGTATGGCAGCTTCGAGTGCTTCTTCTTTAGTAATCTTCATTTTGGTAAGCACATCGAGGTAGTGACTTTCTTTTTTGCCTGTTGCGACATGAACGAACTGTCCGACAGTAGATGCAAGACGATCTTGAACCGTTCCAATAGGATGGTGACCATTTTCATCACACTTTGCAAAACACTCGGCGCAAAATCCGCAGTCTTTGCCTTCATGGTTGAACTGTACCAAACCATTTTCTGACATGTCCTGTGGTCTGCCGCATTGTATGAACAAGCCATACACAGATTTCAGCGCAACGCATGTGTTGTAATCCGCGACACCGATCCACGGCATTGGGATTTTGGTTTGTTTTTCTTTGGGTTCTTTTTCTTTTTTTTCTTTGGATTCTTTTTCTTTGGGTTCTTTTTCTTTTTTTTCTTTGGGTTCTTTTTCTTTTTTTTTCTTTTGAATTGGCTCGCCGTTCATGTCCATCACGCAGGAAGCAATGAGCTGCTCCTTCAGAATGGACAGTGCGGATTCGAGACCTTGCATTTTTTTGATGATTTGACTGGCGGTAAGTTTCTTGATGACTTGAACAGGAGCCGAAGATTCAACTTCATTGCTGACAAACTGTGCAACAGCAGCAGCGGCAGCAACAGATGAATCGAAATTGGCACTAGCTTCAGCAATGAATTGCATATTCGACGATGGGTATAAACTTGATGGGAAACACTGATAAATGTGAGAAAAGATTTCAATTTTTCAATTTATATTTTTTTCATTGTTTTTTATTCGAACTTTGAATACTTTTACACAAAATGAAATGATTTATTTTTATTTTTACTTTTTTTTTTATTTTATTTTGTTTTGATTTTCATTCATTCAAAATCAGCTGGTGCCACTTGTTGCAAACTTTTGTAACTCCGAAATGAGTTTTCTCCCACTCGAAATAGAACCTTCCAATACTGTATGATGCGCTGAAAACTTGTTTGAATGTTTCTTCATATTCGCGATCGGTTATACATTTTGCTTGTTGCATTGTGCAATACAAAGCATCCATTGCATCGATGAAATCTTTTGAAAATATGCGAAGATCGACAAGAGCCGTATTTGCAACGTCCCTGTTGAATTTGTGTGGAAGCCACTCTCCTCTGTCCTTATCCATTGTCCAATAATGGTAAAACGGATTGGTGCCGATGGAATAGAATGTCATTGTTGTTCCCTTTCCGACTGGGATGTGTAATGCGAATGCTTCTGCCGCTCCTGAAGCTGCCGTCGCGGCTTTTGTCAACTGCATTTTTTTATGATGGTCTCGTTCACGTCTGCTGATTTCGCGAGTCATTGTACTATTCAACAAATATCGGCGCTCCTTGGATAAATGCATGTCTGTAATAATAATATACACATTAGTAATAAAAAAAAATCAATTTATTTTTTTTGTGAATTATTTTAATTTTTTAGTTCTATATTATCATTATTATATTGAATTGCGCAATTTCAATTTACCGCCACGATGTCGATGATGGTTTGGCTAGTGTGCTCGCAGCAAGTGCAATTTCAAGTTTTTGTATTCGTTGTTTCAGTTCTTCATTTTCATTTTTTTGTATTTTTAAAATATCCTCAAGTATTTCCTTTATGACAATGGATTGACACAGATACTGACTTCGCAACTTGTCAATGTCTTGTTGCGTTTTGGATGTTGATTTTTGTAACGATTCAAATTCTTGGATTTTGACCATCATCCACACTTTTGCATAAGAAGAACAAGAAGAACTTGCCTCTTTTTTTGGTTTTTTTGACTCAAACTTGCTTGATTTGCTGTGTCGCTTTGAAGCACATTGACCCATTAGTAACTGTTTTGACTTGATAGTAAGACTGTAAAATTATAATATATGCAAAAAGTTTTCAATTTTATTTGAAAAAAAAAGTTTTTTTTTTGTTTTTTTTTCTGATTTTTTATTTTATTTTTTCTACTTTTAATTTTGTTTTTGTTTTTTGAATACTTTTATATTATTTTTTTGTGAATGCCGCGCCGCAAGCGCTTACTCTGAATCCGATGTTTTTTGCATTTGACGACGTATCGTTTTAACAACGAGTTTTTGCCATGTTTCGAGAACGGGCTCGCTGGTGCTCATGTTTGCGCCGGCAATGTACATTTCAATGAGTGAACCGTCGACGTTGCCGCGCGGAATGCAAACGTTTTTGCAAATTTGTTCGACATTGGGAGTCAACACGTTTTCAATGAAACTGTCACCATCGCGGTAAATAACGCGTGGATTGTCAAGGTCGTTGGCATCACGGACGAAGTTGTGAAACCATTCCTCCGTGAATTCCACGGGTGCACTGAATAATGAAATAACGCCGTGAGTCCAGTGAGGAATGACTTCATCCACTGATCTGTTGTCTTTTGTTTTAAACGCTGGAATGTAAATGCGGCCGCCTTGTAAGCCGCACTTGTTGAGACCGGAAGACCTGATGTATCTTGTAGTGTGAGGTGGTAAACGAGTTGAAACGGAATTTGAAAAATAAGCCATTATTGTCTGAAGCATGCCTACATGCACCAAATATAAATAAAAAAAAATCAATTTATGTTTTTTTCATTGTTTTTTCATTGTTTTTTCATTGTTTTTTCATTTTATTTTCATTTTATTTTTTGTATTTGTTTTCATTTTGTTTTCATCTAAAATCGTAATTTATTGAATCAATTTTTATTAAATATAATATAAATAAAAAAAATCATTTTTTTTTGTTTTTTTGTCCCAGTACCACTACAGCCTTGGACACTCAATTTTTCTTTTTTCTGTTTGGTTTTTATTTGTTTGGTTTGGCGCATTTGTTTGGTTTTGGCGCATACTCGTTGTTATGGTGTGGCAGACCACTGGAATGGAATTTCTGACTCCTCAATTTCGGCTTGAGAGTCGGTGGTCCAATCATTCGACGATGAGTCGGTAGTCCATTCCGACAAACAGATGACTGATGGTGATGAATCTTCAAATAAACGAAGGCACAATTTGGTCTTGGCGGCGGCGGCTGGCAAAGGCGAATCTGGAAAGTATGGCGTGGAAACAACGTTGACGGTGTCATCACCCTTCGTGTCACGAATAGGGGAAATGGCGGATTGAAACATTCTTCTTTGAACGGAAACACTAATCCATTTGAATATAAATAAAAAAAAATCAATTTATGTTTTTTTCATTGTTTTTTCTTTTTCTTTTTTGTTTTTCTTTTTTCATTTTCTTTTTTATTTTCTTTTTCATTCATCTAAGTTACCTTTAAAAAAAATTATTTTTTTTGTTTTTCTTGTCCCAATACCACTACAGCCTCGGACACTCGATTTTTCTTTTTTTCTGTTTGCTTTTGTTTTTTTAAAATAAATACACAAGAACAATATTTACTTACCTGTGGGGTTGCCGCAAATAGACGGTGACCCGGCATCTATCGGCGGCATATCTTCATATCTTCGTGACTTCGACTTCAGTTACAGCCGCCATGTTCGCCGCCAACGCTCCTTTCAAACACATCCATGTGGTAGTGGTGGCACGCATTGCACATCTTGACGTCGCCGCTAAGACGAGTTTGACGAACGAACTCGCTTTTGTCGTAAAGACCGGCATCGCAGTCGCAACACAAGCCAAACTTGAAGTTTTTACTTTTTTCGGCGCGTTGTTCTTTCGTAAGGTTCATGAAGGGAACATGAGTTGACTCTTCGTACTCGGGGTACTCGGGTTCAAACACGGGTTCTTCTCCGGAAGCAATCGAAAGTGGCGTAGTCCAGAATGATGAAATGTGAGGGCGAGGAGGGGCAACAACAGCAGGAGCCATGCGCGCGTCGTTTTCTTCATCAACGTTGCGCCATTTACTGTGGTCAATGGAATCATACCATCTGATGTAGTTCACCTCTTCTCTGGTGAGAGTGGCCGTATCTGTATCTTCATGATCGTAGTAAGATTGAGGCTCGTCGCTGCCACTCCATTTCGCGATCATTTTGGGCTGTTTTTTCTGGGCATTGGCACTGGCATTAAAGGCAGTAGTAGGCATTTTGTTCGTCGTAGTCGTCTTCTTATGGATCACTAATAAGAATAATTTAAATAATAAAAAAATCAATTTATATTTTTTTATTGTTTTTTTGATGGTTTTTCTTTTTCATTTTTTCTTTTTCTTTTTTCTTTTTTTTTTTTTTTTTTTTTTTTTTTTTTTTTTTTTTTTTTTTTTTTTTTTTTTTTTTTTTTTTTTTTTTTTTTTTTTTTTTTTTTTTTTTTTTTTTTTTTTTTCTTTTTTTTTTTTTTTTGCATTCATCCAAGTTGAATCATTGAAAAAAAAATCATTTTTTTTGTTTTTTTTGTCCCAATACCACTACAGCCTCGGACACTCGATTTTTTTTGTTTTATTTTGTTTTGTTTTGTTTTGTTTTAACCTATAAGAGCGCTGCAAATAGATGGTGACCCAGCATCTATCGGCAGCATTAGAACCATTCGCATTCGGGGCTGCGCATATTTTGAACAGGGCGTGGAGTTGGAGGAGGAGCGGGAGGATAATTGGCGTAATTGGAAATCCAAGTAGCTTGGTCGTATTCTTTTCCATCATCGTTTGATTTTATTTTGAGAACAACGACCGTTCGAGCTTTTCCAAAGCATTCCGTGCTTTGTCTTACAGGAACAATCGTGCCACTGGTAATGATAGAACCATCCTCCTTCAACATCGACACCTTTCCAAATGTTTTTTTGGGAACACCATATGCGGACATTTTGTTCGTCGTAGTTGTCTTCGTAAGAGTCACTAATAAGAATAATTTAAATAATAAAAAAATCAATTTGTATTTTTTTAATTAATTTTTCATTGATTTTTTGTTGGTTTTCATTTTCTTTTTCATTTTCTTTTTCTTTTTATTTTTTCTTTTTATTTTTTTCATTTTATTTTTTCATTTTATTTTTTCATTTTATTGGAAACTACTCGTCGCGTGTAATTTTGTGTTCGAGTTATAGTGCTTTCTGGAGGCTCTGAAACACTTCTTCTGTCACGACTGTGACTTCAATCCACTCTTCTTTTTTCCACTCTTCTTTTTCCCACTCTTTTTCATCAAAATGTATATTTTTGCCTTGAGACAATCGTTCATGATAGCAATTGCTACAGTCGTCGCAAAACCAGAAGCGCTGTCCAGTATGATGCTTGTGTTCAACGCAGTAAGTAAACCCGATGCAATGGTTCTCGCGACTCAAAATACAAGAGTCACAAAACATCGGCTGCGCATTTGGTCTTGAGCTTTTTGTTTTTGGTAGTTGAACATCACATAGACGACCACGACCGTATTGACCCATTCTATCGAACGCGTCAGGATAATATTTTTTTACAACCATTGCACGCGCTCCGCAAGCTTTGGCTGTGGCATCCCACTCCTCTTCGAAAGTTTTACCTGGCCACCACCTCCATGATACGTCCACTAATCTGGCTCCGGCTACTGTTCTGCTGCTGCTAGTCGTTATTTCACTCGTCATCTTCAGAAACACTGCATAAAATAAATATAAATGAAAAAAAATCAATTTATATTTTTTTCATTTTATTTTTTAACATTTTTCATTTATTTTTTTTGTATGTGCCTATGGTAATGTATTATGGGTTGCTGTTAGTGCAACTGGTTCATTCGTCCCATATGGATGAATATGGCGGTGATGATGGGGTGTACGGAGAATAACCGTCGCTAACATGAGGAAGAAGCACAGGGGCAGGAGAGGCAGGAGGAGGGGCAGAAGTTGCAACACGATGAAGTGCAGCCAACGAATTCATAGCTTCAAGATACTCACCTTCTGTTATTTTGTCTTGGTTTTCTTCGATCACACGCATCAATGTAGCCAAATTTGGATTAACGGTCATTGTAATTCTTATTGATAATCAGGAACCTGTATAATATTAATATAAATAAAAAAAATCAATTTATATTTTTCTATTTTTTTTCTGTTTTTTATGTTTTTTTCACCAAGATTTTATTTTTTCACCAAGTTCCCTCAGGTGTGCTTCAGTCATTTTGATTTGTCGCAGATGCAAGCGTTGGGATGATAAAGACGCCAAGCGTTTGGCATTTTCAAGCATCTTCTTCAGTTGTTCAACATTATAGAGATACAAGGCGCATTCCTTGTGATTACAAATCGAACACACGTTTCCACAGTTTCTCTTGCAATTTTTTCCCATTGTAATTGAGTAATGGACACCACTGTCGAGTATGTGTTATACAATAAAAAAATCAATTTATTTTTTTTTCTTTTACTTATAGACAAGTCATTATAAAATCAATTTTTATTGTAATGCATCTAATATTTTTCGTTTTACATCCTGACAATTATTAGCAATCAAATCATAACTTTGTCCATATGTGATAACATCCATTAATTCTTTTACTCTTTAAATTTATTAATTTTTGTCGTTGGGATTTTTAATCTTATTATAATTAAATGGATAAAGTTACTCCTATAATTCATATATCTGGAGCATCAGGTTCCGGTAAAACATATTTAGGAAAAAGGTTATCAGAGTTATATGGAAAAAAAATAATAGTAAAAGATTTGGATGATTTAAGAGAAGAATTTATAAATTCACAATATGGAGATGATTATAATTGGGAAGAATTCGATTCACAACTATACCAAGCATTTTTAGATAAATATATCTTGTCTAAAAAAAAACCACTTGTATTAGTTGGGTTAAATCATATGTTTTGGCATAATGAAGAATTATATTATGATCTACATTCTCAATACAACTTCTATATTGATATTGATGATATGTTAATCGTTAAACAAAAATGCATAAGATTTATAACAGATGATTTAAAAGATTATGTAACTAAAAATGAGGAAATTATTCGTGATATTACAGAAAATAATGAAAAATTTGTGAGACTTATTCAAGAAAACATAGAAAGAGAGTGTGGAACAAAAGAAACATTAAGAATAAATAGAATGTGGAAAACTGACTTTGAAAAACAAGGATATATAATAGCAACCAGAGATGAAATTTATAGCCAAGTTGTTAGTATATTAAGTGGTATTGTGAATGGAGGAGGAAGAAAGAGATATAAAAAATCAAAAAAAAATCGTAAAAATAAAAATAAAAAAACACAACGCAATCGATAAAATGATATTGTAATCGGCGTTTGATAAATATATTATACCTGATTAAGTAGTTCGATCTCATCATTATTACTTACTTTTACAAACTTTTTCTCGTTCAATAATAATCTTATGGTATATACTGAAGTCAATTCAGAATATACTACTCTAAGTATTGCTATATCCAATTGAGAAATAGTAACCAATATGTATAATGCTGCTATAAGATTATTTATAAACCACATGCAGTTTGCCATAATTTGTAACTCGATTTTAGTAAATTCATTAATTATTTTTTTGTCTGGGTTATAAATATTAAACCCCAAAATCGGACTAGCAATTTCATTTATAAAAACACCTGTAATTTCTGTAAATGCTATAAATACTTGTAATAATATATATCGTTCTATACTATTTATTTTTACACTCATAATAGTTAAATCATTGCTTGGTCCAATTCTAAAATATTTATCACCTGGTTCTTTCATAATAGCAATAAAACCAATAACTATAGACAGTAATAGAAAATTTGTAATAATACAATATTTTAACCTATTATTATTTGTAGGTTTCGACATTGTAATATCTTTTTTTTTACTATAGTTAAAAAATCCAACAATATTTTTTTTCAATTTTTTTATAATAAGGTAATGATGAAAAAATACATTGATTAATGGTGATAGTGGATTATTTATGAATACTATTCACAATGAATGTGTAATATAAAATATATAAAAAAAATAAATCAAAAATTTTTTGATTTGTTCTTTTTTCTTATAGAATATCATCTAATATAATTTTTTAATTTTTTCTTCCAGTCATACCATTACTATACATAATATTTTCAGTTTCTACTCTACTTGTTGCTAATTTTTTTCTGTCTTCCGTATTTACTAAATAATATCTTGAAAGTATTTTAAATTCATCATTTGTTGTTTGTTTTTCCAAAAAAGTTACTCTAATTTGAAAATCATGATACATTGATGATGCAATAACAAACTTATCTACTTCTTCTGGCATATACTTCTCACCTCCTATATAATAACTCAACTGCGCGGGTATACCACTTATACTTTCATAACAAATGTTATCAATAATATCACCATCTCGTTTCACACTAAACTGATAAAAAAAATTACCATCAGTGTCTCTCTCTAAAACACTAACATTTAATAAAGAAAAGTGTCTTGTATTTTTATATGTTATAATGTCAGTATTTTCTTGATTTTCAATAAAAAATCTTAACGCATTGTTATATTCACAAGGCATTTCATTATGTAAAATCCTTTTAGAAGATAAAAAATCTTGTAGATTCATATTCATAGTAGTTGTAATTATATATTGATAATAAATATCTTTAAGTTATTTTAATGCATTTAATATTTTTCGTTTTATACATTGCTATTTTTTTTGTATAATAATCAATTATTTTTTTTTTTGCAAAAGTAGTTCATTACTATATTTATCAAATATAGGGGTTTTCCACATAAAAGCCCAATCATAATCACATATTTTAATATTTAGTAATATTCGCATTTCTTCTTCAGTTATATCATTATCTAAAGTCATATTATTAATAAATGCCAAATATTTAACTAATATTTGGTGTGTATTAACCTTTTCATCATCGTAAATATAATATAAATTTCCTTTTTTTTCTTCTTTTATCAATTTATCAATTGTTCTTTTAGTATTGTATTTATACATTTTTCCATCTTTGATCGGATAATATCTAACCCAATCAATATCAGAATAATCAAACCATACTGGTAAAATATAATTATCATTTAGAAATTGATAATTAGATTTTGTGTCGTTGCATTGTGATGTTGATTCCATTATTTCTATATGTTATATGCTATAAGTTATATATTTTAAATACAACAATATATAATTCAATTTTTATTAAAAATTAATCTTCAAACACTTTATTAACCAACATTTTCATCAAATATTTATACAAATATTTTCTGTCTGTTTCATATCCATCTTCTATGGAGTAATTTCCACAATATTTTCCATAAATTTTTACGCTAATATCATCATTATTACAAAATAACTGCCAAGCATTATATATTATTGTATGATAAACTGTACCTTGTTTCACATAAATATACGCATTTTTTGTTTTTTCTTCATAAAATCCAATGTATTCAAAATGGATTTCTTTTAATGTAAGACCTTCCAAGAAAACTGTAAAATCATCGCCAATCAAGCCAATTTCCTCAGTAATATTTTCATAATCTTTAATAAATTGTAGAAATGAAATTGCGTCGCGTTTTGGTATCAAATAATGATGATATTTCGGGTCAATATATTCCAATACCGAAAGCCAATTTACCGGATTACAAAGCATGGGCTGACAATGGGTGTCGCATTTGGGACAAATATTATCGTGGTCATTGATAAATTGGACCGAAGTCCAAAATGTATCACATCCACAACATTGATATGCGGTTGCTTCTTCTGAAATAAATGGTTGAATTTTTTTCCATTCCAATGCACATGTTTTGTAATATTCCTCTTTCCAATACTCGCGAATATGTTGGAAGGTTTCTTCAATTTTTTTCTGTTTGGATGACATTTATTAACTCTTATAAAAACAAGTCATTATAAAATCAATTTTTATTGTAATGCATCTAATATTTTTCGTTTTACATCTTGACAATTATTAGCAATTAAATCATAACTTTGTCCATATGTGATAACATCCATTAATTTTTTTACTCTTTCTGGATCATATTCATTTGACCTCATTTTATCACAACTATCAATCATCCATTTATGTCCATCTTCATTCATTATTGAACCAGATATATTTGGTTCTATTTTTCGTAATACACATCCAGATGGTCCATATTCAACAATATGATATTCATTTGTAGATGTTTTAATCATAATTCCAGCATGATGTAATGAACCAATTGAAATAGGAGCATCTGCTAATCCTCTTTTAATTCCACATATTTCAACAACTTTATTTGTAATAGGTTGAGGTGGTTTTGGTAATGTTCTTATAAAATTTGTTGGTGCTAATAAGATACCACCTGAACATAATATACTTCTTGGATATGTATCCACATATGTACTTTCATGTATTTCTGTTTCTGGAGTGAAATTATCTAATACCACATTTAGAGCACATAAACGATATATATTCTCTAAACGATTGTAAATAGTGAAAACATTTTTAATATCATCATAATATTCACGAAAGAATTGTTGTAAGTATTTTGCATAATATGGTATTTCAAAACATTCATCATCTTTCCAACATACGATGGTTATTTTTTCTTTTAATTTTTTGAAAGTTATAATATCATCTTCTAATGTATATTTGATGTCTTCATATGATATTGAAGCACTCACGGTTCTATTTAATTTTTTAAATTCCATATATTCAGCATTAAGTTCTGTTTGTTTTTCTTTCAAATTATTATTACTGACAAAGTTTGAAATCATATCAATCAATCTCATGAACCCATAATGGAATTCAATATTCAATACTTTATATGTTCCTTCTATTTCTCTCATACTAATCATATATGTTTCTTGTTTAATGTATTCTTGATCTGCGCCATTGATGATTATTGCCATCAACACACGATATATATATTTCAATAAATGATCAGTTAAATATAATGTATCATAAACTGCTGAATTATTTCCAATTAATTGCGGATATATAAAAGATCTGTGATTACTGAATGTTCCTTTTAGATTTTGTCTCAAATCAATACGCATTTGTTTTATTTTATTTCCTATAATAAATTCTTCTATTTCAATGTCTGGATTTTTTAATTCATATTGATAACTACTATCAATCAATTTAAATTTATCAAATAAATCATATTCATCTATTTCACCAGTAAATATACCATCATCATCTGTTTTTAAAGTAGGAAAATGATATGATGCTTTAACATCAAATAATCTCATATAATCATCTTTTGGAATAGAAAGATAATTATCTATAATAAATCGTTCAATTTCATTGGCTTGTTCCATTTTGTTAAAATTGACACTATATTTGACAGTTATATATTTTATAAATTGAAACTCAATTTTTTTATATTTATCACCAGTTATTCAATCTATAATTGACATTGCTACAATGACAGCAAAAGGAAAAAATGAATAATTTATTTATATAAATATAGTAAATGTTATTACTTAAAGCTATATATAATATTTATATATATATATATATATGGAACAATACTTTTTAAATATTTTTAAAAAAAACTCTTGTAATAATTCAATCGCTTTAGTTTCAAGGGATGGTGAACAAATAACTTGGCAAAAATATTATAGTAAATGTATAACATTCTCGAATTTTTTAAAATCACAAGGAGTTCAAAAAAATGAGTCGGTTGCTATTATGGGTTTTAACTCACCGGAATGGTTTTATTCTGCTATCGGAACATTACTAAATGGAAGTACATATGTTGGTATATATCCAACAAATGGTCCTGATGAAGTTGAACATGTTTTAAATATTTCTAATGCTACTATTCTTGTTATTCAAGATAATAAACTTTTAGATAATATTAAATTACAAAAAAAATTAAAAAAAATTATTATTTATAATGATGAACTTGTTTGTAATGAACATAATGGCATCACAGTTTCAAAATTTTCTGATTTAATTAAAAATAGACATTATCCGTCACCAAGTTATGAAGAAAATTCATTTATGAATAATAATGACGTTGCTACTTACATAATGACTTCAGGTACAACAGGAAAAAGTAAAGGGGTAAAAATAACATATCAAAATATTGCATATACTTGTTCAAAAATGACTGAAATTTATAATTTATCTAATGAAAAGGTTGTATCATATTTACCTCTTTCTCATATTGCTGCTAGTATGTTTGATATGTTTTGTCATTTTTATCATTTTGGAACTGTATATTTTGCCAAACAAGATGCTTTACAAGGTAGTTTAGGAAGTACATTAGTAAGTGTTAATCCAACTATATTTTTAGGAGTTCCTCGTGTTTGGGAAAAAATAAGTGAAAAAATGCAGTTAATAGCTACTGAAAAATATAGAGGATGGTTTGGACAAAAATTAAAAAGTATTATTGATTATTTTAAGAATAAAACTTTAAATTACCATCAAGGTGATACATCTATTTGGAATTATTTAATGTATAAGATATCTAAATTTTTATTTTTTAATAGAATTAAAACTGCTTTAGGATTTCAAAATTGTAAATTATTTTTTAGTGGAGCAGCTCCTATTTCAATAGATACTTTAGATTATTTTTGTAAAATTGATATTATAATATATGAAATATTTGGTATGAGTGAAACATGTGGCGTTATTACTGCTAATAATAGTTCAAGTTATAGAAAAGGATCTGTTGGTAAATCATTAATTGGTGAATTAAAAATAGCTGAAGATGGTGAAATATTATATAATGGTAAGAATAACTTTGTTGGATATAAAGATAATGATGATGCTACTAATGAAATATTAGATTGTAATAACTGGTTACATACAGGTGATGTTGGTAAGATTGATAATGATGGTTATTTATTTATTACAGGTAGGAAAAAAGAATTAATCATAACTGCGGGAGGAGAAAATGTAGCACCTGTAATAATTGAAAATAATATTAAGAAATATGGACCAAACATTTTACAAGTTATTGTTATTGGAGATAAAAAAAAATTTTTAAGTGCTTTGGTATGTTTACCACATAAAGAAAATGATATAGAAAAATGTAATTTATATATCAAAGATGCTATTGACAAATATAATAATGAAGCTATTTCTGGTGCTCAAAAAATTCAGAAATATACTTTAATAAACGAAGATTTTACAGTAGAAAATGGTTTAATGACACCAACTATGAAATTAAAAAGATCTAATATTCATATAAAGTATCAAAATGAAATTGAAAAAATGTATAATCTATAAATAAAATAATTATACAACTGATAGTAAATTGTTTTGGTAGTGCACAAGGCTGTGTAAATAATATATAAATAAAAAAAAATTAATTTATGTTTTTTTATTTTTTTTTTATTTTTTTTTTTATTTTTTTTTCATTTTATTTTTCATTTTGTTTTTCATTTTGTATTTTATTTTTTTTTCATTTTGTATTTTATTTTTTTTTCATTTTATTTTTGGTTCAACAGAAATTTCACAGATCAGACAGATTCTCACCGCAAGAACTCAGACAGTCTCAATCAGAAACTTCATCCTCTTCGTTATAGTGAGGAAGAGGATCGCGGTAGTCGGTTGGATTGACGCGAAGAGGAGGAAGATTGAGATTTTGAAACGGAAGTATGGGTTGAGAAGCGAACCTCGCTCGAATTTCAATGACGGAGGGAGTATCAGGCCTAAAAGCCTGACTTGTGCTTCTAATCCAATCATCTGTTGAAATGGTGTGGTATTGTTGCGTTTGATGTATTCTTTGAATTTCCATCTGTCTTTTCAGTATTTGCTTTTGTATTTTTTCCTCTTCAAACTTTCTTTTCCGTTCTTCTTCTTTTCGGATTCTTTCAAGACGCTTTTCCTCTTTCACTCTTTGAAACGATTCCTCAAACAAGAAGAGCTCGTCGTCAGAGTTGCACAAGAAACGCATTTGCACGTGTGTTTCAGGGTCGGTGTGAAAGTTGAATTCAATGTCGACTCCGGTTTTGCGAGTGTAAAAGTGGATGTCGGAAACGTCGTGTACGTCGTCAAGTGAATTCATTGACTCGTTGGCGACTAGTTGGTTGAGGTGCATCTGTAGATTGAATCTTTTAGCGTAACCAAATGGACCATTTGTTCCCATCTGGTTGTAACGCGACACAGTGAAGCCATCAACGTCTGAAAAATATCCAACCCCGAGAAATCGCTCTTGATACTCGTTTGTTTCTTCAACATGACGTTCTTGAAAAACCGAAAAATGCGGTTTTTCGAGAGTCATTGGGGTGGTTTGATACATTCTGTAAGAGAGATGTATTTCAGAATCAGAATCAGTAGCGTAATGTTCAATCGCATCATTGAACTGTTGCAAACACTCTGACTCGGAATACTCGTGCCAGTCTGGATGGTTCATCTGGAAGAATTCGACATATCGGCAAAACTCCTCTTGGTAAAAACCTGTCAGTTCGTTTTCATTGATGTGTGAACCCATGTAAAATGGGAACACGGTTTTGAAAAAGGACTTCGAGTATGGAAAAGAGTTGATGTAATCGGCAATGTAAAACCAAATCTCTTGGTTTGGGTCAAGATAATTCAAATGGTCAATCAATCTGGAACCTATGTACAAACCTTTGAATGAGTTGAACTGTAATTGTTCTGGTTGTTGTTGGCGTAAGTCTTGGTCGGAAATATTGAAGCGTGCGCTTGCAATCATCGCGGCGGTCATCGTAAAATTGTCTTTCTTGGTAACAGGCAACTGTATAAAACAAATATAAATAAAAAAAAATCAATTTATGTTTTTTTCATTTTGTTTTTCATTTTGTTTTTCATTTTGTTTTTTATTTTGTTTTTTATTTTATTTTTTATTTTGTTTTTTATTTTTTTTTATTTTGTTTTTCATTTTGTTTTTCATTTTGTTTTTCATTTTGTTTTTCATTTTGTTTTTCATTTTGTTGTAGGGGGCGACGAGCACCCCCCTACGACCCCCTCCTCATTTAACCTAGGGAATTTTTAGATTCCTTATAGTTTAGAATTTGGGAACTGGTTGAATGTGTGGCGGTGTTGGATTTTGTTGAGCGAATTGCAAAAGTTGAGGAGACATCAGAAGTGGCTGCTGAGTAAATGGGGGCAGAGGAGGCAGACTGAGTGATGTGCGAAGAGGTGCGGGTGAAAACAGAGGTTGAGGTTGACGATACTGACGACGAATGAAGGGTGTTTGGCATTGATATGCTGCTTTTGCTTTGTCTGCTTTTTCTTTTTCTATTTTTTCTCTTTCCGCCTTTGCAATATTTGCAGCATATCCGGCCGCGGCGTTTGGATCATTGACGTAAACACTTTTTTTTTCAATTTTGTCCTTGTATTGATGAACCCAACGTACACACATGCACAACGATGGCTTCTCACAACCGCAAAGTGTGTAAGTACCCTTGATTTCGTCTTTTATTTTAACAACACCATGTTCGGCGATGATGATGGCAGTTGCAACAACAGACTTGTTTTCATCGCCGTTGATGAGCGATATTTTTCCCAAATGCTGTTGATGTGGTTGAGTCATTGAATTGCTTGTTTATCTGGCTTGCCGAAACTGTAATAATTAAAAATATAAAAAAAGTTTTCAATTTATATTTTTAGATTGATTTTTTTGTTTTTTATTTTATTTTTACATGAAGAGAAAATATAAAAGAAATAAAAATGACTCAATATTCTAGAAAGAAGAAAAGAGATGTGATAGTGATATGTGAAAATAAGGTGATAATAAGAGAGAATGAATGCTGGTGGTAGTGGTGTGGTAGTGGTATGTTTCGATCCTAGGTGCTCCCCGTTATGATCGTGAAACCATGTTTAAATCGGACTATATGAGTGATAGTGATAGTGATAGTGATAGTGATAGTGATGTATGTTGCAAGA
>Ga0194133_10000428_pt1 | contig 87057 bp, 83 predicted proteins | sample TA2KigOf40mmetaG_FD_155448 | JGI IMG/M metagenome (GOLD analysis project Ga0194133, IMG submission 155448) | Freshwater microbial communities from Lake Tanganyika, Tanzania - TA2015055 Kigoma Offshore 40m | ecosystem: Environmental > Aquatic > Freshwater > Lake | place: Tanzania: Lake... | reverse complement strand
TTGGCGCGATGGGCTGCCTTGTAATCGATAACTCATCCTGCTGGCGTTATGACGAGCGTGTGCCGCTTGTCGTGCCGGAAGTGAATGCGCATGTGCTTGAACCTTTCATGAAGGACAAAAAGCGCTTGAACATCATTGCGAACCCCAATTGTTCGACCGCGCAACTTGTTGTAGCGTTAAAGCCGCTTCATGAACGCGCAACCATCAAGCGCGTTGTGGTTTCGACCTATCAATCTGTGTCGGGTGCCGGTAAAGACGCGATGGACGAGCTTTTCAACCAATCGCGCGCGATTTTCTCAGCTGGTGAGGTCAAGCTCGAAAAATTCCCGAAGCGCATCGCTTTTAACCTCATTCCACAAATCGATGTGTTTATGGAAGACGGTTTCACCAAGGAAGAATGGAAGATGACGGTCGAGACAAAAAAGATTCTCGATCCAAAAATCAAACTGACCGCGACATGCGTGCGCGTGCCAGTGTTTATCTCGCATTCGGAAGCAGTGAATATCGAATTGGAAAAGCCCCTTTCTGCAGACGAAGCACGCACCATTCTACGCTCGGCGCCCGGATGCTTTGTCATCGACAAGCGCGAACCGGGAGGCTACATCACTCCGCATGAAGCGGCGGGCGAAGATGCGACTTACATCTCGCGCATCCGCGAAGATTCGACCGTTGAAAACGGTCTCGCTTTCTGGTGCGTCTCCGACAATTTACGCAAAGGGGCGGCATTGAACGCCATTCAAATCGCCGAGGCGCTCAACAATCGCAAATTGTTGAAAGCAAAAGGCTAAACACCTTCAGCATGAAAGAGCGACACGCGGCCGGGCACTTCGTCTATGGCCGCATGAAAAACGCCCGTCTCCGGATTGCGAATTCTGAGCGCACCGGAGAACACGTCGAAATAAGCGCCATGCAATTGAATCTTGCCGCGGCCCGCTAAAATATTCACGCACGGAAATGTCATCAAATTGTTGAGTGTATTCTCAATGGAGGCGTGAGCGAGTTTCTCGACATAATCATCAAGTGTATCGTTTTTGCGCGCACCAAGTTTGGCCGCCACAGGATCGATCAGACTGATCCATTTACCAATAAAATCACCAGGCGAGAGCGGTTGCGCTTGTTCATCGGCATAAGCGCGGATACCACCACAACGACCATGACCTAAAACAACGATATGTTTGACACGAAGCGCTTGTACCGCAAATTCAAGCGCCGCAGATGTGCCATGAAATTGTCCGCCCGTTTCAAAGGGCGGCACGAGATTGGCAACATTGCGCACAACAAAAAGTTCGCCTGGCCGCGCATCAAAAATAACTTCGGGCGAGACACGACTATCGCAACAGCCAATCACCATGATTTCAGGTTTTTGTCCGGTTGCGGCGAGATCTTCAAAACGCTCACGCTCGCGCGGCAGGCGCCCTTCCACAAAGGCACGATAGCCCTCTTGCAACCGCTGCGGAAAATTATTCGTCATGAAACCACCGTCGCCGGGTCAACATTGGCACCACAAAGCAATATGCCGACATGTTCGCCTTTTTTGGGCTTGTAAACACCTGACAACAAGGCAGCCAGTGCTGCGGCACCACCAGGTTCGCTCATGATGCGGAAGTCACTCCATAGAATTTGTTGCGCTTTATGAATGGCCTCATCATCAACAAGCGCCACATGATCAACCGCTTCTTTGGCAATTTCAAGAGCGTAACGACCAACAGTGCGCGCACCTAAAGAATCAGCCGCAACCGATTTCACATCAACCGGTACAGGCACGCCTGCTTGAAGTGCTGCATGGAGGCAACGTGAACCTTCGGGCTCAACACCAACAATTTTGACGCGGCCCTGCCACCATGAGGCAATACCGCCAATCAATCCGCCGCCGCCACACGCGATCAAAACCGTGTCGGGGAGCGGACCATCCTCTTCCCATTCTTTTCCAATCGTGCCCTGCCCTTCCAAGGTTTCGATCGCGTCGAAAGGGTGAACGAGAAGCGCATCGGATTGTTTTTGATAATCGAGACATGCCGCATAAGCGTCATCAAAGATCGCACCGCCGACAACCGCTTCAGCACCAAAATTGCGAATGGTTGCCACTTTAATGGGCGCTGAAATTTCCGGCACAAAGATTTTAGCAGGCAACCCGAGAGCCCGCGCAGCAAAAGCGACAGCCGCACCGTGATTACCACCTGATGCTGCGGTAACCGCGATCTTGGACGTTGCCTTCTTGATTAATGTGTTAAACGCACCGCGCGATTTGAAACTGCCGGCATGTTGCAAATATTCAAGTTTGAACGTTACCGCGCATTCGAGACCAAAGGTACGATCATTCAATTTCATGAGCGGTGTGCACCGGATATAGGGTGCGATACGTTGATGCGCCTCGATAATGGCGTCGCGTGATACAGGGAGCACCATCGTCGAATTCCTTAGCCTGCGATCTTCTGTAATTGCTTAAGAATGGCTTGACCCATTTCAGCGGTGCTCACAGCGTTTTGACCTGCAGCAGCGATATCCTTCGTGCGCAACCCTTGATCGAGCACATCAGAAATCGCCTTCTCTAACTTGTCGGCTGCCTCTGTCATGCCGAAAGAGTAACGCAATGTCATGGCAAAAGAGCCAAACATCGCAATCGGATTGGCCATGCCTTTGCCAGTAATGTCAGGCGCTGAGCCATGCACAGGCTCATACATCGCCTTACGCTTGCCAGTCTTCTCATTGGTTGCACCAAGCGCCGCTGACGGCAACATACCGAGCGAACCCGTGAGCATAGCGGCAACGTCTGAAAGCATATCGCCAAAGAGATTGTCTGTGACGATCACGTCGAATTGTTTTGGCCAACGCACCAACTGCATGCCGAGCGCATCGGCAAGTTGGTGCTCCAGCATCACATCTGGATATTCACGCTTATGGAGTGCCGACATCACTTCATGCCACAACACGCCCGAACGCATAACATTGCGCTTTTCAGACGAAGTCACTTTGTTCTTGCGCTTGCGGGCCATTTCAAATGCAACGCGACCAATGCGCTCGATCTCATGTGTCGTGTAAACTTGTGTATCAACGCCGCGCTTCTCGCCATTCTCAAGCGTGACGATTTCTTTCGGTTCGCCGAAATACACACCGCCCGTCAATTCGCGTACGATGACGATATCAAGACCTTCAACGAGATCACGTTTCAGTGAGGACGCATCCGCAAGCGCAGGATAGCAAATGGCTGGACGCAAATTGGCAAAAAGCTCAAGCTCTTTGCGCAAACGGAGAAGACCCGCTTCGGGACGTGCTTCATAAGGCATCTTGTCCCATTTCGGGCCACCGACCGCACCGAACACAACCGCATCCGATTCATGTGCGAGTTTCATTGCTGCATCTGTGATCGCAACCTTATGCGCATCATAGGCTGAGCCGCCGACAAGATCGCGTTCTGTTTCAAACGAACCCATCCCTGTCTTGTTCATCCATGTGATGAGTTTCTCGACTTCCGTCATCACTTCCGGACCAATACCGTCACCAGGGAGAAGAAGCAGTTTTTGCGTCGCCATGCTGCACCTTTTGAAGAAGAACGCCGCCCAGATCAGGCGGCGCGAAGAGAAAGAACAAAATTTAGATTAAGCCCAAGGTCGCGCGTTTGCATTTTGCTTTTCGAAATCAGCAATCGCATTCGCCTTTTCCATTGTGAGTCCGATATCGTCGAGACCATTGATCAGACAGTGCTTGCGAAAGGCATCAATTTCAAATCTCACAACGCCGCCATCTGGTCCACGAATTTCCTGCGCGGGAAGATCAATCGTCATCGTCGCATTCGCACCACGACGAGCATCATCGATAAGCTTGTCGAGATCAGCTTGGAAAACCGTGATCGGCAGAATGCCGTTCTTGAAACAGTTATTATAAAAAATATCTGCGAAGCTTGTGGAGATCACACACCGAATGCCAAAATCGAGAAGCGCCCAAGGTGCATGTTCGCGCGAGGAACCGCAGCCGAAATTATCACCAGCGACGAGGATCTCCGCCTTGCGATAGGCGGGTTTGTTCAACACGAAATCCGGATTATCCGAGCCATCTTCCTTGTAGCGCATTTCCGAGAAGAGGCCGGTACCCAAGCCCGTCCGCTTGATTGTTTTCAGATATTGCTTCGGGATGATCATATCCGTATCGACATTCATAATGTCGAGCGGAGCAGCGACGCCGGTTAGAGTTTTAAAAGCCTGCATATCAGTGAACTCGTTTCAAAAAAAGAAAAGTTGAAATCGCTTAAACCCATTTCCGTACATCGACGAAGTGTCCTTCAATCGCTGCAGCAGCAGCCATGACAGGCGACACGAGATGCGTCCGCCCTTTAAAGCCCTGACGACCTTCGAAATTGCGATTTGATGTTGATGCGCAACGCTCGCCCGGTGCAAGTTTGTCGGCATTCATCGCCAGGCACATGGAGCAGCCCGGCTCGCGCCAATCAAAACCAGCCACTTTGAAAATCTTGTCGAGGCCTTCCTCTTCTGCCTGTTGCTTTACAAGGCCAGAACCCGGCACGATCATCGCGCTCACGGTTGAAGCCACCTTCTTGCCTTCGACAGCCTTTGCAACAGTGCGCAGGTCTTCAATACGGCCATTTGTACATGAGCCGATAAAGACGCGATCAAGCTTAATGTCGGTGATCTTCTCGCCACCCTTCAAGCCCATATAATCGAGTGCTCGTTGAATGGCGGCTTTCTTCTGTTCGCTTGGCGCGGCGGAGGGCATCGGCACTGTGCCCGTGATCGACACAACGTCTTCCGGCGAAGTACCCCATGTCACAATGGGTGGCAGATTGGCGGCATCCAATTTCACTTCACGATCAAAATGCGCGCCTGCGTCTGTCACAAGCGTTTCCCAATATTTCATCGCCATATCCCACGCCATGCCCTTCGGCGCTTTCGGACGGTCTTTGAGATAATCGAATGTCTTCTGATCGGGGGCAACAAGACCAGCACGCGCACCGCCTTCAATCGACATGTTGCAGATCGTCATGCGGCCTTCCATGGAGAGCGCGCGGATCGCATCGCCTTCATATTCCATCACATGACCTGTGCCACCGGCCGTGCCAATTTCACCGATGACCGCGAGAATGATGTCTTTCGCTGTCACACCTACCGGCAATTTGCCGTCAACTATGATGCGCATGTTCTTCGCTTTTTTCTGAATTAGCGTTTGCGTCGCGAGCACATGCTCGACTTCCGACGTACCAATGCCATGCGCGAGCGCGCCGAATGCGCCATGCGTCGATGTATGGCTATCGCCACAGACAATCGTCGTGCCGGGCAGCGTGAAGCCTTGCTCGGGGCCGACGATGTGCACGACACCCTGACGCTTGTCGAGTTCGTCGTAGTATTCGATGCCAAACTCACGTGCATTCTCGGCGAGCGTTTCCACTTGCGTGCGCGACTCTGGATCATCAATGCCTTTTGAGCGATCGGTTGTCGGCACATTGTGATCGACAACAGCGAGCGTCTTTTGTGGCGCGCGCACTTTGCGCTTCGCCATGCGCAGACCTTCGAAAGCCTGTGGGCTCGTCACTTCATGAACGAGATGGCGATCAATATAGAGAAGGCATGTGCCATCCGGCTGCGTGTCGACGACATGGTCGTCCCAGATTTTATCATAGAGAGTGCGGGGCGCTGCGGCGTGAACCATCGGATTGTTCTTCCTGCGACTGACGACCGGATCAACCGGATCAAAGTTAGCGATCAAAACCTAAAGGTTAAAAACGGCAAAGGCGCGACGTTATCCGGCCGCGCCCGCAAAAACTCGTCTAAGGACCTTAACGGCCACAGGATCAGCCTTCCGACTGCTCCGTGCCGTGACCGGTCTTACGCTCGACGATACGGGCCGATTTGCCGCGACGGTCACGCAGATAATAAAGCTTCGCGCGACGGACTTTACCGCGACGGATCACCTTGATCGAGTCGATCAGCGGCGAATAGATCGGGAAGACGCGCTCGACACCTTCGCCATACGAAATCTTCCGAACCGTGAAGGTCTCATTGATGCCGCCGCCGTTACGCGCGATGCACACGCCTTCGTAGGCCTGCACGCGGGTACGGTCGCCTTCAACAACCTTTACATTGACCTGAACTGTATCACCGGGCTCAAAATCCGGAATCAGACGGGCGGCGGCGAGCTTTTCAGCCTGCTCTTTCTCGAGCTGCTGGATAATATCCATTTTGATCTCCTGCCGTATGGATTTAATGGTTTTTCTGTCGTTTTGGGCATCATCTTGGCCTAAAAACCGAGATCAACTTTTCGGGATGATGCCCCAGAAACCCCCTCAAACCAGCGTTTCGGCGCGCTGTTGTGAGTTGAAGGGGGGTCAATACAGAAAAACCCCGCCCCTGTCGAGTCGAGGGGCACGGAAAATCATTGCCTCACTCCCCCATCGCGATCAGGCTGGCATTACCGCCCGCGGCGGCGGTGTTGACCGTAACCGTCTGTTCCAACGTGAAGCGACGCAGATAATCCGGCCCGCCCGCTTTGGGGCCTGTACCGGAAAGCCGCGAGCCGCCGAAGGGCTGTGTGCCGACAACCGCGCCGATCATATTGCGGTTGATATAGCAATTGCCGGCATCAAGCCGATCAACAACTTCGTCCCGCACGGCATCGATACGCGTATGCACGCCAAGTGTAAGACCGTAACCGAGTGCGTCGATCTGATCGAGAAGCTCTGTGAGCCCGCCCGATTTCCAACGCACAATGTGAAGGATTGGGCCAAACACTTCGTGCTTCACATCACTCACGGATTTCACCTCAAACATATGCGGCGCGACGAAAGTGCCCTGTGTGGATGCTTTAACAGAATAATGTGTTTTAGCAGTCTTCGTCATAGTCGCAATATGCGCATCGAGATTGGCTTTCGCTTCCGCATCAATCACGGGGCCGATATGAACCGATGTGTCACGCGGATCACCAAGTTTTAATTCTTCAGCAGCACCTTTGATCATCGTGATCATCTTGTCGGCAACATCATCTTGCACGCACAGAAGGCGCAAAGCCGAGCAGCGTTGCCCTGCCGAGCGGAACGCCGACATCACAACATCGTCGGAGACTTGTTCCGGCAGAGCGGTGGCATCAACAATCATCGCATTGATGCCGCCGGTTTCTGCAATCAACGGAACGATGGGACCTTCTTTTGCCGCAAGCGTGCGGTTGATGCGCCATGCGGTTTCTGTCGAACCCGTAAACGCGACACCGCCAACAAGCGCATGCGATGTGAGTGCGGCGCCCGTATCTCCTGAACCTGGCACAAAGTGTAATGCAGATGTTGGTACGCCTGATACATGCAACACGCGTATCGCTTCAAACGCGATAAGCGGCGTTTGTTCCGCAGGCTTTGCAACGACCGCATTACCAGCCGCAAGCGCGGCTGTGATTTGGCCCAAGAATATCGCAAGCGGAAAATTCCATGGGCTGATACAAACAAACACACCGCGTCCACGACGGATGAGACGATTGTCTTCCCCCGTGGGGCCCGGCAGCGCTTCACCTTCTCCGCAAATCGCGCGCGCTTCTGCTGCATAGAAGCGACAAAAATCAACCGCTTCGCGCAGCTCTGCGAGCGCGTCGTCAATTGTCTTGCCGGCTTCAACTTGCAGAAGATGCAAAAACAAACCGCGTTGCGCTTCAAGCGCATCGGCAGCCTTTTCTAGTGCTGCGGCACGTGTCGCCGCAGGCGTACGATCCCATGCACGGTAACCGCGCTTTGCGGCTTTCATCGCTTTCACGGCGAGCGTCACATCCGCTTCGCTGACATGACCAACAAGGGTGGTGCGATCAATCGGAGACATGATGGCCCGCGTTGAGCGCACAAAGCCTTCACCATCGATCTTTGGTGCCGCAACAATTTTTGTGGCTGAAGCTGATTTGATTTCCGCCATCAGCGCTTCAAGCGTTGCCGCGTGACCGAGTTCGACACCGCGCGAATTAAGACGCTTTGGCGCGTAGATATCCGAAGGCATCGGTAATTTCGGATGACGTGCGGCACCTGCATTGCCAATGATATTTTGAGGACGCGTGAGCAAGGTTTCAGCAGAAACATTCGGATCGGCTGCAACGGACACGAAAGAAGAATTCGCGCCATTCTCAAGCAAGCGGCGCACAAGATAGGCAAGCAAATCGGAATGCCCTCCAACGGGTGCATAAGTGCGACATGCCAAATTTTCACGCTCATTCAAAAGATGCTGATAGAGCGTATCGCCCATGCCATGCAGACGTTGAAACTCAAGTCCCTCAACGCCGCCTGCACGTTCCAGAATGGAGGCAACCGTTAACGCATTATGTGTTGCAAATTGCGGATAAATACGCGGCCGAGCTTTAAGCATACGCTCCGCACACGCAATATAATTCAGATCGGTCATCGCTTTACGCGTGAAGACGGGATAATCATCAAGTCCACGCTCTTGCGCGCGTTTGACTTCCGTATCCCAATAAGCACCCTTCACAAGCCGCACCATCATACGGCGGTTGTGAAGTGCAGCGAGATTGTCGATCCAGTCGATCACGTCAATCGCGCGCTTTTGATAGGCTTGAATCGCGAGGCCAAAGCCATCCCATCCCGCCAGTGACGGATCAGAAAACATCGCAGCGATGACATCAAGTGACAATTCAAGACGATCCGCTTCTTCCGCATCGACCGTGAAATTCAGGTCATAGGATTTGGCTTCTTGTGCTAGGCGCAAAAGCACCGGCACAAGCTCGCACATCACGCGTACGCGCGAGAGCCACTCATAGCGCGGATGAAGTGCGGAGAGTTTCACCGAAATGCCAGGGCGATTTGGCAAAGGCTCATTACCTGCCGCTTTGCCGATAGCGGCAATCGCAGCGCTGTATGAAGCGGCATAGCGATCCGCATCCTCTTGCGTGCGTGCGCCTTCGCCCAACATATCGAAAGAATAACGGAAGAGTTTACCCGCGCCGGAGCGCGCGCGTTCAAGCGCTTCATCAATCGTTTGCCCAAGCACAAAATGACTGCCGAGCACGCGCATCACCTGCCGCGTGGCTGTACGCACGGTGGGCAGACCCAAACGCTTCACGAGTTTGCCGATCATGCTCTCTGGCGTTTCACCCGGTTGAATGACACGCGCGGTGAGGCCCAAAGCCCACGCAGACGCCGACACCAAAATCGCATCCGATTGCGTTTCATGATTCAAGAAATCACCTTGGCCGAGCTTATCTTCAATCAGACTGTCTGCAGTCGCGGCATCCGGCACACGAAGGAGGGCTTCGGCGAGCACCATCAAAGCAAGGCCTTCGGGCGTGGAGAGCGAGTATTCGCGCAGCAATTCCTCGACACCGCCGAGGCCCGATGTTTTGGTACGGATCGCATGGATCAAGCCCTTCGCTGATTGATCAACGCGCTTTTCAGCTTCAGGAGAAATCGTGGCCGTCAGCAGCAAGCGCGCGGCGATCTCCTCGTCGCGGGGGGCGAAATCTGTGCGGAATGGTGCAAAAGAGGTCATTAAAGCGACTCTCCACGGATAGATTTGATTTCTTCACTATAACTTAAAATTTATAGTGTTTTAATTGGCAAATTTTTCTAATTATTAGATAAAATAACTATATTTTTAATAGGATTTAGCGAATATGTCGGATCTTGATCGGATTGACCGGAAAATTCTGAAATTGCTGCAAGAGGACGGCCGTATCACCACCGTCGATCTTGCTGAAAAAGTTGGGCTTTCGCCGACGGCCGCGAGCGAACGTGTAAAACGTCTGTTGCGAGACGGTTATGTGATGGGCTTTCGCGCCATGCTCGACCCGAAAAAACTCGATCGAGGTCTTTTGATTTTCGTCGAGGTCACGCTCGATAAAACAACGCCCGATGTGTTCGCACGCTTCAGCGAAGCTGTTCAAACCGCACCCGAGGTGCTGGAATGCCATATGGTAGCGGGCGGCTTTGATTATCTCGTCAAGACACGCGTTGAGGATATGGCGGCCTATCGCCGCTTCTTGGGTGACGTGCTCTTGGCGCTGCCGGGCGTGAAAGAGAGCCGGACCTTTGCCGTGATGGAAGAAGTGAAATCGGACGGGACTCTGCCCGTTTGAATGCCGAGCGCGGTTAGGTTTTTGCTGCATTGCAAAAAGAGCCCCGCTCTGCCTAAATGCGGCGCTTTTCTTGAGTGGCCCATAGACGATGCTTCCTTTCAGCTCTGATGAGGCGAGCCTGCGCGCGGCGTTCCGGTGGGATATACCGGAGCGCTACAATATCGGCGTGGCTGTGTGCGATATGTGGGCTGCGCGTGATCCTGATCGCTTGGCGCTTCTTGATGTCAATGCTTCGGGTGGTGTTGATCGCGTGAGCTTCGGAGATTTACGCACACGCTCCAATCAGCTTGCAAATTTTATTGTGAAGAGCGGCGTGACGCGCGGTGAACGAATTGCGATTTTACTGCCGCAATCGCGCGAAGTCGCCGAGAGCCATATAGCGATTTACAAGGTTGGGGCGGTGGCTTTGCCGCTCGCCGTGCTCTTTGGTGTCGATGCGCTACTTTATCGCTTGCATAATGCCGGTGTGACAGGGCTCATCACCAATTCTGCGAGCTTGAAGAAAATAAGAAGCACGAAAGAGCTACTCCCCGATTTCAAATTTTTGCTTTCGGTTGATGGCGATGAAGGCGATGCGAAAGATTTTTATGAAGCGCTCGCTTCTTGTTCTCGTGAATTTTCACCGTTTGATACATTCACCGATGATCCGGCTTTGATGATTTATACATCGGGCACAACTGGCCAACCAAAAGGCGCGTTGCATGGGCATCGCGTGTTGCCAGGTCATTTACCGGGTTTTGAGCTGGTGCATGAATTTTTCCCGCGCGAGAATGATCTTCTTTGGACGCCTGCGGATTGGGCATGGGCTGGCGGATTGTTGAACGGACTATTGCCATCGCTTGCGCATGGTGTGCCGGTTGTCGCGCGTAAGTTTGAAAAATTCGATGCGGATGAAGCCTATCGCTTGATGCAGGATTTCAAGATCCGCAATATTTTTGTGCCGCCAACCGCGTTGCGCATGTTGCGCACCGTCAAAAACCCGCGCGCGAAATATGATTTGAATTTGCGAACCATTGCGTCCGCCGGCGAGGCGCTCGGCGCTGAAACTCTGTTGTGGGCGCGTGAGGAATTGGGCCTCACGATCAATGAAGCCTATGGGCAGACCGAATGCAATCTCGTTATCGGTTCATGCAACGCGCTCTCAATGGTCAAGCTCGGTTTTATCGGTAAACCGGTTCCGGGCCACCGCGTCGCGATCATTCATGAAGACGGCACAGAATGTAAGCGCGGCGAAGTGGGGCAGATCGCCATCGCACGCCCTGATCCGGTGATGTTTTTGGGCTATTGGAACCGTGAAGCGGCAAGCCACGATAAATTCATTGGCGACTGGATGACGACGGGCGATCAAGGCGTGATGGATGATGAAGGCTACATCAAATTCATCGGCCGTGATGATGATGTCATCACCTCATCAAGCTATCGCATCGGTCCGGTCGAGATTGAGGATTGCCTCATCAAACATCCCGCTATTGCGCTTGCTGCCGCTGTCGGAAAGCCCGATGCGCTCAGGACCGAAATCGTAAAAGCCTTCGTTGTTTTGCGACCAGATTTCATGCCGAGCGACGCGCTTGAAAACGACATCGCACAATTTGTGAAAGAGCGACTATCGGCGCATGAATATCCGCGCGAGATCGAATTTGTTAATTCTTTACCGATGACCACAACGGGGAAGATTATAAGACGAGAATTGCGGGCGCGAATATAGTTTTCAATAAAACGACGGACGTTGCCAAACAATTTCCCTCCCCTGTAGGGGAGGGTGACAAACGCAAAGCGTTTGGCGGGTGGGGCCATCGCTAAATGCCCCCTCCGTTCGCTTTGCGAACACCTCCCCCTACAAGGGGAGGAAAAATTAAATCAATCGCAAATTAAAAGCTAAAACTATAACCTTAAGCTGCCTTCAAGAATATCCCGACGCATCGTATCATCCACAATGCGATAGCGTCCTGTTTCACTATCGAACACATAAAGAGGCTCACTTGTATCACGCGGCGTGAGACCTTCTTTCATCAAATCAACTTTGCGGATTTTGAATGTGCCGGTCATATCAGCTTCGCGCCGCAGACGCAAAAACAGTGGTCGCGCATGCGGGGGCAAATTGTCGACGAGATGTTTGGTAAGACGATCAAGATCGAAAGACTCATATTCGGAAAGATGCAGCGCTGCGATGCCCGCTTTACCATCATGCCCCGCAATCGAAATGCCATAGACCGCGCAGGACGCAATGCCCGGATGCGTGTTGATGGCTTCCGCGACTTCATTGGTTGAGACGTTCTCGCCCTTCCAGCGGAATGTATCGCCGATGCGATCAACAAAATAGAAATAGCCGCGCTCGTCACGCGTCACGAGATCGCCGGAGCGAAACCACGCATCACCCTCGCGAACCACATTGCGCAGAATTTTTGACTCGTTTGCGCCTTTATCAGCATAACCCTCGAAACGATTCGCCGGCGCGTTCGGATCATCAATGATCTCGCCGATGATTTCACCAATCTCACCCGGCTTGCACGGAATACACCGCCCATCGTCATCGCGCATAGGCTTTTCATTCTCGACGTCAAAGCGTACGACTTTGACAACAAACCGTTTCTCGGCCCATTTCGGAATACGACCAATCGCACCGGGATGTGAATCAAAATTAAACAGCGCGATATTGCCCTCGGTCGCTCCATAAAATTCACGAATATGTTTGATGCCGAAACGCTTCGAGAAAGCATGAAAGATATCGGGCCGCAAGCCATTGCCGCAAATCAGACGAATGCGATGTTGGCGATCGAGCGGGGATGGCGGCGCATTCAAAAGATAGCGACACACTTCGCCGATATAGAAAAACAAAGTGCAGTTATGTTTGATGATATCAGACCAGAATTCCCGCACGGATAATTTTTCTCGAATCACAACACTTCCACCACGAATAAGCGTACCAAGCGTTGCGAGAATACCGCCATTTGAATGATACATCGGCAGGCAATCATAAAGCCGGTCGCTTTTCTCCGCTTCCATTACGGAGGAAAAGCCCAGCGCCATAGCACTCACACGGTAATGATTGATATTGGCCGCTTTGGGCAGCCCAGTGGTGCCGGAAGTGTAGACATAAATGCAACGATCATCGAGCGTCAGCGTAACACGATCATGCGGTTCAAGCACTGCGTCAGAGAAATTTTGTAGCGCGCGATCAAATTCAGACTCCTTAAAATCATGAACAAAAAGGCGCGGCGCATCGGATACATTGTCCATGGCGTTATGATAGATCTCAAGCAGATCGCGCGCGATGATCGCAAGCTTAGGCTTGACGATGGTGACCGAATGCATGAGCGCATGACCGGTTTGCGATGTGTTGAGCAAAGCGGTGGCGCCGCCCGCGCGCGCAATGCCAAGCCAGATACAGAGATAATCGGGACGGTTCGGCAGAAAAAGCGCGACCGTGTCACCTTTACCGATGCCATTCGCGCGCGCCCATCGCGCAATGCGGTTGATCCTTGCGCCCATCGCGCCATAACTCAGGGTTTCATGATCCGAAATTAACGCAACGCGATTGTGATTTTGCGCAATCACATCTTCAAGGCGATCAAGCACTGTGCGGTTTGGTGTAGATTTAATCGGCTTTACGCGGTTTAGCGTGCGCAAAGCCCCGCGCAAATAGGCAAGCTCGCTTAATAGCACCGACACGCCCCACATTTTTATTTCCTCCGCCCGTTTTTACTCCCGCCATAAAGAAAGCGGGTTCTCAAACATGGCGGAGCGGTCGGGCGTGTCAATCCCCGGGCGATCAAGAAACGCGTCCCAAAGCCGCGACACAAAGCTCTCATCAAGATCTTTGGTGATCAACACAAGTTTTGTGCGATGATCATCGTCTGGCCAGCGCGATAATTTAACCGGCGGATGAAAAACATGCTGTACGCCATGGAGTATCACAGGAAGATCCAGATGTTCGGCAATTTTTACAATGCCCTTCATGCGCAATAAATTTGGACCGTGCGCTGATTGAAGTAAGGTCAAAAACATCTCGAATGCCGCAACAGGAATTGCCTCATGCGTTGTGAGGCAGAAGGCGCGTATGTGATCATCATGGCGGTTGATGTCATGATAGTGTCCGTGAATGTGATGATGGTTATGATCCTCATAGGCTTCTGATTTCAGCCATGCCGCCACATCAGGAATTTTTTTTGAAAGATCAAACACGCCTGTACCAATGAGGTGTGAGACATCAGCTTTTGAACTTTGTGCATCAATAATAAATGTCGCGGGATTAAGTTTTTTCAACCGCGTATGGAGGGACTCAGTATCATTTGGAAGGTCGGTTTTGGTAAGCACAATACGATCCGCGATCGCGGCCTGTTTCACCGCTTCGGGATGATGATCAAGCGTTGATGATCCATTCACCGCATCGATAAGTGTGATAACACCATCAAGCGTATAACGCACGAGAATCATCGGATGACCGATGAGCGATTGTAAGATTGGTGCGGGATCGGCAAGACCCGTTGTTTCGATGATCACGCGCTTGAAGGCCTTCAAGGCTCCCGTGTCATATTTTTTGATGAGATCTTCAAGCGTTGAAATCAAATCGCCTCGAATCGTACAACAAAGACAACCCGAAGCCATCAGGATCATATTGTCATCTTGCGTTTCAATAAAAAGATGATCGAGTCCGATTTCTCCGAACTCATTGACAATTACAATTGTATCGGCGAGCGTCGAGTCTTTAAGCAGTCGATTGAGAAGCGTTGTCTTTCCGGCACCAAGAAAGCCTGTGATGATGGTGATAGGAATCGGCGCAATAGACATGAGTTTACCGGGCAGCCTGTCGTTCGGCCAACATGGTCAGCGCAATCGCAACAATCACAAGAAAGCCCCCAAAATATTGAATTGCTTGCAGCCGCTCCCCGAGAACAATTGCAGAGGTGATCGCGGCTACTACCGGCTCAAGACAGAAAACCAAACCTGCCACAGTCGCCGAGATGCGCGCGAGGGCCAAGATTTGAAACACAAAGCCGAGAACAAAGCCACCAATCGTCAACAAGATTGGCATTGCAGCTGTAATTTGCGTTTCAATTGTAAAAACACCGCCTGTCACCCACACTGAGGCGAGCGCACCCGGCAGAACAATCGCCTGTGTCACAACAATTTTTGCAGCACTCGGGGTCACACGACATCTCGTGCCCGCAAAAAACTGCATGGCGGCAGAAACGCTTGCAAGCAGCGCAAGCGCTACGCCTCTTATATCAAGGTCCCCGCCCGCCATGCCGAGCACCAACACAACGCCAATAAATGCGAGAGCAACAATTCCAAGCATTGCGGGGGTTAGTTTTTTCCCGTCAACGAAGGGGCTCGCGATAACGATCAGAATTGGAAAAGTATAAAAGATCACTGCCGCAACAGTGATCGGAATAAAGGCAACCGAAGATAGATAACATATCGACACACCCATACTGACAAACCCAAGCAGCATCATGGGCATAATCTCGCCTTTGGCGATGCGTATCGCACTGCGTGTGAGCGCGGCAAAACAAAGCCCAATCGCGATCATCACGAGCACACGCTCAGCAACAATCATCGGGCCTTGAACGCCCATCTCGGACGATATTTTTGCGAAAGTGATATTGAACCCGTAGAAAAACGCGCCGGCCAAAGCAAAGCCGATTCCCCGTCCTGTTTGTTGAGACTCCACGCGCTTACTCCCGAACCCAAGGCAAAATCGCCTGAAAACGCTTATTCTTTTGTGTGAGACCCATACGCGGGGTCATTGAGAAGCTCAACCCTAGGAAGCTGCATCGCCACTGTGCAGTTTTGGTTGACCTCAACAAATTACACGCAAATAAAGGACTTTCACGAAAATAACTTTTGGGACGGAATTTAGATGTTCTGGGCATCTGCCGCCATCATTGCTGCCGCTGCACAAACCGCGCGCAATGCGATGCAACGGAAACTGACTGCTGAAATAGGAACCGTTGGCGCAACGCAAGTACGCTTTCTTTATGGTTTCCCCTTTGCGCTTCTGTTTTTGGGTCTTGTTGCAGGGTTAAGTCGGGAAGCCATACCAACCGCCGATCTTGCTTTTATTGGATTTGCTTTTGGTGGGGCTGTCTCTCAAATTCTTGCAACCGCTTTGATGTTGCTGGCGATGAAAGAACGATCCTTTTCGGTCACGACTGCCTATACAAAGACGGAACCTGTTCAAGTGGCAATTTTTGGTTCCTTAGTGCTTGGCGATCATCTTTCCCTCACGGCCATCTGTGCAATCATTCTCGCGACCATCGGCGTTGTTTTGATGGCCGTAAAAGCGGGAGAAAAGCTCACTGCCGCAGGCCTTCGCCCCGCACTCGCCGGAATTGCTGCGGGCGGACTCTTCGCGCTTGCGGCCATCTTTTTTCGTGGCGGCATTCTTGAGCTGGGTGAACAAAGTTTTGTATTGCGCGCGTCAACCATGCTCGCATGGTCTCTTGGTCTTCAAACATTGATACTTGTTGTCTGGATGCTGCTCTTTGATCGACGGGCGTTGACAGGCAGCGTCAGCGTCTGGCGCTCGTCACTTTTTGCCGGATTCATGGGCGCTTTTGCTTCGCAATTCTGGTTCATCGGTTTTTCATTGACCGCAGCCGCCAATGTCCGAACGCTCGGTCTTGTCGAAGTGTTCTTTGCGCAAATCGTCACGCGCAAATTATTGAGTGAAACCACAAGCAGACGCGAACTCATCGGCATGGCGATGGTTCTGATCGGCGTCGGAGCTTTGTTGATCGTGGGTTAAGGCGCCCGTGCCGAGATCGCGAGCGCGTGAACACCCGCTGAAAATTCTTCAGCAAGCACTGAATTGATGGAACGGTGGATGTCGACACGGCTCTTGCCTTGAAACGCAACGCTCACGATTTCGATGGAGAAATGCGTTTGCCCACCAGGTCCCGCACCCGCATGGCCCGCATGACGATGGGAATCATCCGTCACCACAAGATGCATGGGCGTGAAAACCTCACGCAATTTTATTTCGATACGGTCGCGGATGGGGATGTCGGTCATTTTATAAACACCTCAACCGCCCTATCTGCGTCACTTCGCCCGCTCTCCACAAGACTTGTTTCCGGCCTGCCAGAACGATTATTAAACCGCCATGAACCCAAAGTCGAAACTCTACGACAAGATCCGCATTCCGCCGCGAAGCCGCAGGGGACGCCCCGAAGCGGAGCCGCCGCGTTGCGAGCATCCGGGATGCGGCGAGCCCGGGCCTCACCGGGCGCCAAAGGGCCGTCACGAAGAAGGCCGCTTCTGGCAATTCTGCATCGATCACGTACGGGAATATAATCAATCCTACAATTATTTCGCTGGAATGAGCGATTCGGCGATCCTTTCCTACCAAAAAGACGCGATGATCGGCCACCGCCCCACTTGGAAAATGGGCGAGAACGCCGCAAGCGGCAAAAGACGCCCCCAAAAGAAGCCGGAGGAGGTCTTTGTTGATCCCTTTAATCTCTTTGACGATGCCGGGGTCAAAAAGCCGCGGAAAAAAACCGAACCTGAGGGACCGCGGGTCGGGGCACTCGCCCAGAAAGCCTATGAAACGCTCTCGCTCGAGATCGGATCGGATTCGGCAACCATCCGCCTCCGCTACAAAGAGTTGGTCAAGCGCTTCCATCCGGATGCGAATGGCGGGGATCGCTCTCTGGAAGATCGCTTAAGAGAGATCATCCATGCGTATAATACATTGAAAGCGGCAGGCCTCGCCTGATAAAGAAAAGCTCGAGGGTTCGTTTTGAGCCCGCCAATTCCCAACAAGGACGATCGTTAGCGGTCATCCAGCGGCTGCCGGAAACGGCAAACCGTGCCAGCAGTCGATGCGAGGTTTTACGTGACAAGCGCCCCAGTAATTCCCGGTATGCCCGATATCACCGTCTCCGCAAGCGAGATGTTCGGCATCGACACGGATATGAAAGTGCCGGCCTATTCGGTTGCCGATCCGCATGTGCCTGATCTTGATCCTGATTATCTCTTTGATCGCCAGACAGCCCTCGCCATTCTCGCAGGCTTTGCGCGCAATCGCCGCGTGATGGTGGCGGGCTATCACGGCACGGGTAAATCAACCCATATTGAACAAGTGGCCGCGCGTTTGAAATGGCCGTGCGTGCGCATCAATCTCGACAGCCATGTCTCGCGTCTCGATCTCGTCGGTAAAGATGCGATCGTGTTGAAAGATGGCAAACAAGTTACCGAATTCCAAGACGGTATTTTGCCTTGGACTTTGCAGAACAACATCGCGCTTGTGTTTGACGAATATGATGCAGGCCGCCCTGATGTGATGTTCGTTATTCAACGCGTTCTTGAAATTTCCGGCAAGCTCACATTGCTTGATCAAAAACGCGTGATCCGTCCGCATGGGGCGTTCAGACTGTTTGCGACAGCGAATACTGTCGGCCTTGGTGATACATCCGGCCTTTATCATGGTACGCAACAAATAAATCAAGGCCAGATGGACCGTTGGTCGATTGTGACGACGCTCAATTATCTGCCACATGATAAGGAAGTCGATATCGTCTTGGCAAAATCAAAGCCTTTCCAAACCAAGGAAGGTCGCGACATCATCAATCGCATGGTGCGTCTTGCTGATCTCACGCGACAGGCTTTCGTGAATGGTGATCTCTCCACTGTGATGAGCCCGCGCACCGTCATCACATGGGCCGAGAATGCTGACATCTTTGGCAATATCGGCATGGCATTTCGTCTGACCTTCCTCAACAAATGCGATGAACTCGAGCGTCCTCTGGTCGCCGAGTTCTATCAACGCAGTTTTGGTGAAGATTTACCGGAAAGCGCGTTGAATGTGGCGTTGAGCTAAGGATCATCGCGAGGACCTGTGTCGACATCCAATCGCAAACCCGCATCACAAAAAGAAGCACCCGCTGAGCCATTTAAGCGCGCGGTGATCGGGACAATGCGCGCCATTTCCGGAAAGACCGAACTGGACGTGAGTTTTGCGAATGATCGACCCGCTTTGTTAGGGGATCGCGCACGTCTTCCCGAACCGCCCCGCAAGATGACGGCACAAGATGCAGCCGTATTGCGTGGTCATGCCGATTCCATGGCGCTGCGTTTGTCGTGCCATAATGATTCAATTCATCGGCGGTTGTTACCGAGTGGACAAACGGCACGTGCTGTCTATGACGCGATTGAACAATCACGTTGTGAATCCATTGGCGCACGCCGCATGGAAGGTGTTGCGGCCAATTTGTCAGCTATGCTTGATGACAAATATCACCGTGGTAATTTCAGCCAAGTGACTTATGTTGCGGATGCACCGATTGAGGAAGCGCTTGCGATGTTGGTGCGCGAACGTTTGACCGGATCGGCCCCGCCGCCTGCAGCACAAAAACTTGTTGAACTCTGGCGTCCCTTCATTGAGTCAAAAGCTGGCGCAAGTCTCGACGGGCTTCAAAATCAAATTGATGATCAGCGTGCTTTTGCGCGCGTTGTTCGCGAAGTGCTTGTCAAACTGGATATGGCCGAAGACGCCGACGCAGAAGGCGACAACAACGACGAGGACAACGAGCAGCAATCCGAGAGCGAAAGCGAAGATCAACAAAGCGGCGAGAAGGAAGAACAAGTTTCAACCGAAGAGACGGAATCAAGCGCGGCCGAAGAGTCAGACGCTGAGATCGAAGAAGGTGTGGCCGACGCAGAAGACGGTCCAACCGATGATCAGATGAATGAAGACGATATGCCGGATTCGGATGAGTGTGATAATACGCCTCGCCCGCCGCCACCGTCTCGTCCTGAAAAACCTGTTTCAGACTATCGCGTTTTTGCTGCAAAATATGACGAGACGATTGGCGCGGAAGATCTTTGTGACGCAGAAGAACTCACCCGGCTAAGAGCTTATCTCGATAAACAGATCAGTCATCTTTCGGGTGTCGTTGCGCGTCTTGCCAATCGTTTACAACGTCGCTTGATGGCGCAACAAAATCGAGCGTGGGAATTTGATCTGGAAGAAGGCGCGCTTGATCCTGCACGTCTGCCGCGCATCATCATTGATCCGCATCAACCGCTTTCGTTCAAACGCGAGAAGGATACAAATTTCCGCGATACGGTGGTCACACTTCTGATCGATAATTCAGGCTCTATGCGTGGCCGCCCAATTTCTGTGGCAGCAACATGCGCCGATATTCTCGCGCGTACGCTTGAGCGCTGCGGTGTCAAAACCGAAATTCTCGGCTTCACCACACGTGCCTGGAAAGGCGGACAATCACGCGAATTCTGGCTGCAGTCCGGCAAACCCAATATGCCGGGGCGCCTCAATGATTTGCGCCACATCATCTATAAAGCAGCAGACGCGCCTTGGCGTCGTGCGCGCAAAAATCTCGGTCTCATGATGCGCGAAGGCTTACTCAAAGAAAATATCGATGGTGAAGCGCTTGATTGGGCGCATAAGAGATTGCTTGTTCGCCCCGAGCAGCGCAAAATTTTGATGATGATTTCAGACGGTGCGCCGGTTGATGATTCAACGCTTTCGGTGAATCCTGGCAATTATCTCGAAAAACATCTACGCTTTGTTATTGATGAAATTGAAAATCGTTCGCCGGTCGAATTGATCGCCATTGGTATCGGCCATGATGTGACACGCTATTACAAGCGCGCCGTCACCATCGTTGACGCCGAAGAGCTCGGTGGCGCGATGACCGAAAAATTGGCCGAATTATTCGACGATAACGCTCCCGGCGACAAACGCCGAGCAGCGTAACTTTACGCCACGGCTTTCTCTGCGCGTTCCATGGGAAGAATGACGCTCATCAAAGCGCCATAAGGCAATAGTGCGATAAGTGCGATGAGCATCTTCACTGTGAAATCAAACACGACGAGGCTTTGCCAAAACATGACATCTGTGCCGAACAAATTGACGAGACCCGACATATCGGGGTCACCCGCGAAAGCCAGCGAGAAGAAGAGCGCGGTATCCAGTACAGAACCGATGACAGTGCTGACGAATGGCGCGCGCCACCACGCTTGGCGACGCAAGCGATTAAACAGGGTGATGTCGAGCAACTGACCGACGAGAAAAGCGGTGCCAGAAGCCATCGCTATGCGCGGCGTTGCAAGCCAAATCGACAAAACAACAGCAAGAGCAAATCCAACGACAACAAGTTGGCGCGCCACGCGCGGTCCATGACGTCGATTGGTAAGATCGGTCACAAGAAAGGCCACCGGATAAGTGAAAGCACCCCAAGTGAGATAATCACCAAGTCCAAAAAGCTCAAAGGGATATTGAACGAGAATGTTTGACGCAACGACCACCAAGGTCATCACAACAACCGGCACAATGAGCCGGTGAATAGAAAGAGAATGCATCTCGCAGTCCTTTGAAGCTAACGGCAGAGGCCGATGCAGGTTTCGATACGCACGAAAGGCTGACGGCAGAGGCCGACGCCCATAAACAGAAAGCTAGAAAAACAGAAAGGCGATTAGTGAGCTGCGAGCTTCTTTTCGATGTCGCGCTTCAGATCACGCGCGGTCGGCGAGAGGTCTTCAGCGCGGGCCTTAACGAGAAACGCATCAAGACCACCGCGATGCTCAACCGTGCGCAGGGCATTAGCCGAAACGCGCAGGCTTATAGAGCGGTCAAGCGCATCCGATTGAAGCGTAACTTGGCAAAGATTGGGAAGGAATTTCCGCTTGGTCTTGCGGTTCGAGTGGCTGACAAGCTGCCCGCTCAACACGGCCTTACCCGACAATTCGCAACGACGTGCCATAGATTTCGTCCTTACTGGTCGTATCAGGTCCGCTTTCGCCGCCGTCCTTAAAGACGGAGGGCGGCCAGAGCCGCCCATCGACACGCGCACCCTCAAAAAATTGGGTCGTGGGTTCATAGGGTAGAAGCCGCCAGAACGTCAAGCAAAACCTGCCTTTTTCAAGCATCGCCACATCAATTCCAGACAAATCGCTTATCGCATTGTAGAGATAAATTGACGATTCGCCCCTCTTTGACCCTGCCGGACGCGTTTATGGCCCCTTTTTCTGCCTTTAAGCGGCCCCTGACCTCTCTTTTGATGGTTGGCGCGCTTCTGACGAGCCTCTCCAACACTGCTTCGGCGGCGCTAAAGTCCTATTCGGTTTATTATTCGGTTTCGATCGCCTTTATCTCAATTGGAACCGCCCGTTTTTCTGAAACGCGGCGCGGTTCAGGCTATAAACTTCATCTCGGTGCCGATTTTCTTGGAATCTTCCGCTATTTCTTTGCGCCACGCCTGATCGCTGATGTCGAGGGCGTTGAGAGTGGCGGAAAATTTTCCGGCAATCGCTACAGCCTCGCGGTTGATCATCCAGACGATCCCCAACGCGTGGATATGACGCTGTCGGGCGGCGCGGTCACAAGTGTCGTCCTCACCCCGCCTTTGCCCGAGAGGCCGGACCGTGTCCCCATTCTCCCAGAACAGAAACGCGGAGTCGTGGATCCGCTAACCGCCTTCCTAATCCCTTTGAGGAATGAACCGACCGCGAGTGATGTCTGCGCACAAACGCTCAAAGTGTTCGATGGGGCCGGACGTTTTGATATCACGTTGCTTCCTGACCAGGAGCGGACGCTGACCATCCCCGGCTATAAAGGCCCGACGGTTGATTGTTATGTCCGCTACATGCCCGTCTCCGGTCATCGCGAGAAACGGGACAATGTCACCTATATGGAGAATAACCGGGATATTTCGGTGCGCCTCGCACAAGTTCCGGGGCAAACTTATTTCGTGCCCGTTGATATTCAGATCGCAACCATGATCGGTAATTTGCGGATCGAAGCCACGAAGATCGAGGGCTTTGAAAAACCCTCCGACACCGCGACCGCTAAGAGTCCTTAATTCATCTGAGCCTGTCTCAAATTGCGACAGAGTTTGCGCGAAAAGCGCTGATTCGTGCAGGATTCGTTCCCGATTTGCGCTAAAAATTGACGAAAGGTGAATCTGCCAAAGAAGCGTGCTTAATCGATTTTTCACGTCGCTGGTCACCTCCGGCACCAAAAGCGGTTCGGATGCGATTCGTTTCTTAATCGTTCGATTTCCGTGTAATTTCCTCTCTAACTTTGTCTCATTTTTCGACAATCGGTTTGACTTTGATACAGAGGGTCGGGCAGGTTCCAGCGCCTCTTTGAAGTTGATCATGCGTTCTCCCTCCCTTCCCCCTTCCCAGCGCGCCCGTGGCGTTACCGCCATTCTCGGGCCGACCAATACCGGCAAGACTCATCTCGCCATTGAACGCATGCTGGCGCATCCCTCCGGCATCATTGGTCTGCCTTTGCGATTGCTCGCTCGCGAAGTGTATGAACGCGTTGTCGCGCGCGTGGGCGCACCTGCGGTGGCGCTCATCACCGGTGAAGAAAAAATCAAACCACCAGGCTCGCGTTATTATGTAGCAACCGTTGAAGCAATGCCGCGCGATGTTGATGTCAGATTCATCGCGATTGATGAATGCCAACTCGCAGCCGATTTTGATCGCGGACATGTTTTCACGGATCGCGTTCTTAATATGCGCGGTCACGATGAGACAATGTTGATCGGTGCAGAAACAATCAAACCACTTTTGCTAAAACTTATTCCAGGATTGCAAACAACAACGCGTCCGCGTCTGTCGCAATTGACTTTTGCAGGTGATCGCAAAATCAGCCGCTTGCCGCGTCGCTCCGCGATTGTCGCATTTTCCGCTGATGAAGTTTACGCAATCGCCGAACTCATTCGTCGTCAAAGCGGTGGTGCGGCTGTTGTTCTTGGTGCGCTTTCACCACGCACCCGCAATGCGCAAGTGGCGCTCTACCAGTCAGGTGATGTTGATTATCTTGTTGCAACAGATGCGATTGGGATGGGGCTTAATCTTGATGTCGATCACGTCGCTTTTGCCGGCGATCGAAAATATGACGGCACAAAATTTCGTCGCCTTGTTCCGAGTGAATTCGGACAGATCGCCGGACGTGCCGGCCGCTATTTGAAAGATGGCTCATTTGGCTCAACCGGTCGTTGTGCGCCTTTTGAAGATGAGCTTGTTGAGGCACTCGAATCCCATGTGTTCCCGCCTTTGCCGATGTTGCAATGGCGCAACGCTGAACTCAATTTTTCAAGCGTGTCCGCGCTGATCCATGCGCTTGACCGTGTCCCCGGTGAAGACGGCCTAACCCGCGCGCCCTTGGCGGATGATCTCCGAGCGCTTGAAGCGGCTTCGCGAGATCGGGAAATCATGGCCGCGGCCAAAGGCCAGAAAGCCGTCGAATTGCTATGGGCCGTGTGCCAAGTGCCTGATTATCGTAAGGTTTCACCGCAGGCCCATGCCGATCTTGTGACTACGCTCTATCTCGACCTCGCAACAAAAGGGCGGATCCCGGCCGATTGGTTCGCCCGCCAGATCGCCGAGGTAAACCGGACCGATGGCGATATCGACACGCTCTCCGCCCGGATCGCCCAGATCCGGACGTGGACCTTTGTCGCCAATCGTGAGAATTGGCTCGCGGATCCGACGCATTGGCAGGAAGCCACGCGACAGGTAGAAGATGCATTGTCAGACGCGCTTCATGAGCGTCTGGCCCAAAGATTTGTTGACCGCCGCACCAGCGTCCTGATGCGTCGGCTGAGAGAGAACGCGATGCTGGAAGCGGATATCACGGCGACGGGCGAAGTCCTTGTCGAGTCACACCCCGTCGGCCGATTGATCGGTTTTCAATTTGTGCCTGAATCGGACACAGGTTCGCCCGAAGGAAAAGCTTTGCGCGCTGCCGCATTGAAAGCCCTTGCCGGTGAATTTGCGAACCGTGCCACACGTGTTTCAAATGCCGTTGATGAAGCCTTTACCTTAAGTCACGACGGCGCATTGCGCTTCTTGGGTGAACCGATTGCGCGTTTGACTGCTGGCGAAAAACTTCTCGCCCCCCGTTTACGCCTTCTTGCTGACGAGCATCTTGAATCAGCAGATCGTGAGAAAATTCAAAACCGCATTGATCTCTGGCTCAAAGCGCATGTTGAAAAACTTCTTGGGCCTCTTTTGAAATTGGAAGAACCGGAAGCGCTCACCGGCATGGCGCGTGGTATCGGTTTTCAAATCGCAGAATCGCTGGGTGTACTTGATCGCACAAAAGTTAATGAAGACATGAAAACGCTTGACCAAGAAGCGCGCGCGGCTTTGCGCGGTCTTGGTGTGAGATTTGGCGCTTATCATTTGACTGTGCCTACTTTGTTGAAACCGGCCCCACGCGCTCTTGCATGCCAACTCTGGACGTTGAAAGAATGTGGCGCAGAAGTGAAGGGGCTTGATGACATTCTTCATCTTGCCGCCTCGGGTCGCACATCGATTCCCATCAATCCTGATACACCGAAGACGCTTTATCGTGCTGCCGGTTTCCGCGTCTGTGGTTCACGCGCCGTGCGTGTTGATATTCTTGAAAGACTGGCCGATCTTATTCGCCCCGCGATTCAATATCGTCCGGGCATCACGCTGGGTGAACCTCCTGCAGGCGCTGCCGATGGTGAGGGCTTTGTTGTTACTGTTGCGATGACATCGCTTTGCGGATGTGCAGGTGGGGATTTCAATTCAATTTTGAAATCACTCGGCTACATCATGGATCGTCGTGTGGGACCTGCAATCACGGTTGCGCTTGCAAAAGCGAACGAAGCGGTTGCAGCTGAGGCAACAACGGAAGCGGTAGCCGCTCCGGAGGCGTCACCTTCATCTGAAACAAGTGATGCGACACCGGTTGCAACTGAACCTGAAAGTGGCGCGCCGGAAGTTACTGCGGAAGCGACACCTGAAGCAGCAACAACCGAAGCTGCTGAACCTGTAATGATTGAAGTGTGGCGGCAACATCGCCACCGCCCGCAAGAGCAAAAACATGATCGCCGTAAATCTCATCACAATAAACCGCGCGAAGGCGAAGCGGCTGTATCCGCTGACTCAGACACTTCACAAGCGGCTGAGAAGAAATCATTCCATCGCCGTGATGACAAACGCTCACGGGAAGACGGTGAAAATCGCCCACCGCGCAAACAATTTGGAAAACATGATGGTGGCCGCGATGAGCGTCGTGGTGGCCAGCGCTTTGAAGGGCGTGGCGGCAAAAAAAATCAAGCCCGTAAGCCGGATCGCGGATGGCAAGATCCTCCGCGTCCGCGCGAACAAGATCGTGCACCCGATCCCAATTCACCTTTTGCAAAATTATTAGCGTTGAAGTTGCAATTCGAAGGCAAAGATAAATAAGAGACGGAAAAGTTCTCGCCTCTTATTTGGATTTCTCTTCATTCACCATTAAGGTACGGCTTAAAATCTCGCCTAATCCATATGCGCGTAACGCGCGATCAATGACAAAGAGTAAATCTGAGCTCACACGTCCGGCATCATCCACTTCGGCAACAAACCCCGTTAGCTCGAATTCTTTAACGGTCTCGCCTAGCTTTTTATATTGAACATGTGGTGCGGGGTCGCGAAGCAATTTGCTATTTGCCTGCGCGGCTTCACTCATCAAGCGATGAACGAGATCTGGGTCGGCATCACGCGACACCGGAACAGAAATCACAACACGACCCGTGCGATCATTATGAACGCGATTTTTAACGACGCCTGAAACAAGCGATGAATTCGGAACAATCAAAACCGAGCGGTCAAATGTTTCGATTTCTGTGGCGCGCACATTGATACGTTTGACATGCCCTTCTTCAGCGCCAACAGCCACCCAATCACCCACACGAATGGCACGCTCCCACAAAAGGATCAAACCAGAAACGAAATTATTGACGATGGATTGAAGGCCAAAACCGATACCGACAGAGAGAGCACCAGCAACGATGGCGACTTTCTCGAGACTTAAGCCGAGGCCACTCAATGAAACTGCGGCGGCAACAATAAAACCCGTATAGCCAATGCCGGTCACAATTGAATTTCGTAAACCAGAATCAAGATGCGTACGGGGCAAATAATTTTGTGTGAGCCATCTTTGTAAACCGCGTGTCAGCAGAATACCGGCGCCGAAAAGGATAATGGCAAAGAAGGCGGCGCCAAATGAAATCGTGACTTCGCCGATGGTAAAGCCGAAAATCACCGCTTTAAGCGGCAACAAAATATCGCCTGAATCAACTCGCCACGGCGCAAGTGCCAAAGTTACGCCAAGACCTAAAACTAAGAGCTGCAAGACGCCCGAGAGAATGACAGTAATTTGTTCAAGCGCAGGACGCGAAAGACCCGAGGCGGATTGTATAGAACGAAACGTCTTGGTGCTCGGCGACATCAAATAATCAAATGAATCTTCGGCAATCTGTCGACCGATGTAAGTGAGGACCGTCAAGATCACGATGGTCACGAGTTGATCGGCAAGAAAACTTGCGAGAACCGGATAACCAAAAAATGCCGAAATCGAAATGCCGACAACCATCACCCAACCAAAGAGACGCGCAATGACAATCCAGAAAGGTCGTTGATCACCAAATGCATCACCACGATCTTCGGGCTTTAAGCGATAAAGACCAATCGTGAGCGTAGCAGCGACCAAAAGCGCAATCAGTGATTTTGAAAGAACCGAAAGGCCAAGACCCGCAACAATCGCTTGATTAATTGATTCAATCACACGACCCGTCGCGATTATCAGCGCAATTCGCCGCGCGATTGCTGCAAGTTTTTCAGCCTGACGATCTCCCAAAGGAAGTACGCGCCATTCTGGCTTCGCGGTTGCAAGAATTCCTCCCGCAAGGCTGCCAATAAAGCTGATAAACACTGCAGCGCGTAACACCGCCACCATGACAGGCTCAACGCGGTTCGGTAGAAGCGCCGCACCATCGACCGCTTGCTCAATCGCGAAAATACCAAAGAAAGGAATAACGAAACCGATGGCACCCACCGCCACCGCGCGTAAGGCACGCTGAAGCCGTGTCGGATTTCCGAAACGCGTCGAACGTTCAATCATTGCGATCACATGTCGCCGCGCGAGCATCGTTGCAAAAGCGGTAAAACCCAACCCCAAGGCGATCAACAATCCGCCAAGAAGACCTGCTCGATCAACCGCACGTTCGATTGTATCCCGCGCGACAATCCCAAGCGCTCGCACATCATGCGAGAAGTTAAATCCGATATCTGACCAAAGCCCAGGCGAAAGGACGCTTGCCGATTGCGAGAAAAGTTGCTGCGTAAAGAGCGCGCGCCGTTTATCGGAGATCGCTGTTTGTAATTGATCAGCTTGAACCGACAAAGTCCGAGCAAGCTTTACTGTATCATCAAATTCTTTGAGCGCCTTTTCACGCTCTTCGCGTTCTTTCGAAATATCAGGACTTTCAGGCGGAGCCTTATCGTCGGGCTTTGGACCCAATTCTTTCAAACGTGAACGAATGGCTTCGGCGCGCGGCGATTGTTCATCGGTGATGGTTTTCATGGCTTGCGCGATCGCTTCAACACGTTGCCGCTTTTCTTGAAAAGCAGAGTCGCCCATCGGCCGGGACGTTATGACCGCTTCAATTCCGTCAAGTTCAAGACGTAAGGCATCAAGTTGTGCGCGAATATTGGTTTGATCCTGTGCGTTGACCGCTGCATACCATGACACAAGCGCAAGTGCCAAAAGAGTGAAAACAAAGAAGCGATGCTGCCGAAGAAAGCTCACAATGAGTGCCGCCATGCGTTTAGCCCTCCGTTCTTCACCCGAATCATCGGGCGATGATCAACGGAATGCCTTCGTAACGCGAAAGCATCAGTCACGCAAAGCCGGATCAACGCTGAAGGGGCAAGCGCGTGTCTTTGGTGTGGCTTCACACCTTTTGTTTGGCGCGCTCGATACCTTCAAGAATCAAACGGTGCGTCTCTTGAGCATCACCCCAGCGCACGATCTTGACCCATTTGCCGGGTTCGAGATCTTTGTAGTAGGCAAAGAAATGCTCGATTTTATGGATCGTGATTTCCGGAAGATCCGTATAATTCATCACCTTCTCATAGCGCTTTGTGAGTTTCGCGCTGGGAACAGCGACTATTTTTTCATCACTGCCCGATTCATCTTCCATGATGAGCACGCCCACAGGCCTCACGCTCATAATCGCACCCGGTATAATCGCCCTTGTATTGGCGACGATCACATCACAGGAATCACCATCATCGGAGAGTGTGTGCAGAATGAAGCCATAATTAGCCGGATAGCGCATGGATGTGTAGAGAAAACGGTCAACCACAAGCGCGCCCGCATCTTTATCAATTTCATATTTTATCGGTTCGCCACCAATCGGGACCTCGATCACAACATTGACATCATCGGAAACATTTTTCCCAAGCGAAATGGCCTTGAGATTCATCGGGGACCTGCCTTTTGTTCGGAAAAAAGCGCGAACTCACTCGCTTAGGTAATGGCTTGCTATGAGAAGAATAAGAACGACTTTCGGGGAACATTGTCGGATCCCCTTCATGAAACGGTCTTATTGTTTTGACAGGAGAAGCGACGCTCGCCATAGTCTGCACCTCCATGAACGATCACGTGAAAATTCCTGTAAAAAGCCGCAACCCCTATTATCAGGGGCCTACCAGCGACCATTTCGACGGCGAACATTTTTTCAATCCGGGGCGCCGCTGGAAAAAATCTCCTGGCGATCTTTTGCGCTGGATGATGGAACGTAAGCCGGAACGCTGGCCCGCCTCACATCCTAGCCCTTACATGGACGCTCCCCCGCATCGGGTACCGGGTCGTGACACAAGGCTGTCTTATGTCGGTCATGCGAGTTTTCTTCTACAAACGGGCGGGCTCAACATTCTGATCGATCCGGTGTGGTCAGAGCGTGTCTCGCCCTTGCGCTTTGTCGGGCCGAAACGGGTGAACCCGCCTGGCATTCCGTTTGAGAAACTACCACCAATTGATATCGTGCTCGTTTCCCATAATCACTATGATCACCTCGACATCGCAACGCTGCGACGTCTGCATGCGATTCATGCACCGCGCATTATTACACCGCTTGGTAATGACACAATCATTCGTGATGCTCATGCGGGCATTCGCGTTGAAGCACATGATTGGGGTGCGCGTGTTGAGCTTGGCCCTATCATCGCCGTTCATTTCGAAGAGGCCTATCATTGGTCGGCGCGCGGCATTCGTGATCGTCTGCGTGCACTGTGGACAGCCTTTGTGATCGAGACGCCTGCTGGACGCATTTATCATGTCGGCGACACGGGTTATCATGATGGAAAAATTTTTCCCGCAGCGCGCGAAAAACATGGACGCTTAAAATTAGCGATCCTGCCGATTGGCGCTTATGAACCGCGCTGGTTTATGGCCGAACAACATATGAATCCCGATGAAGCCGTTCGTGCGCTTGTTGCACTTGGCGCCGAACGCGCCGTGGCGCATCATTGGGGCACGTTTCAATTGACGAATGAAGCCGTAACGCGTCCGCCAGAAGATTTAAAAAAAGCTTTGGCCACTCACAAAGTCGATGAAAAGAAATTCATTGTGCTGCGCCCGGGCGAAGTGCTGAACGCCTAGAGCATTTTGCGATTAAGTGGAAGCCGGTTAATCGAAACAAAATGCAATAAAATAAAGGGATAGAGCGCGTTTATTTTTTCGGCTGGACAAGAATATTGATTGTTGTCTCGGGTGAATTGGACTTTTCGCCGAAGGCCAAATATTCTTCAATAAATGCATCTTTCACAATGATATCTTTGGCATCGAGATAGGCGGTGATTTGCTCATACGCGCCGTCGATCTCATCGTAAGACGCAAGATGAACAAAGCGGATCGCTTTGCCGGTCGGCGTTTCACCAAGCTTGATATCACCTGCCAAATCAGGCGGCGGTAGCGAAGCGGCTGCAATCGGTAACATGATATCGTAAGTGAAACCTGAATTATCGGTCTCGATAAAAATTGTCAGCGGATAGCCAACAACAGAGAGCTTTGATTTTTCAGCGGCCGCTTTGAGTTTTGCTACCGCTTCACGAATTTGATCATAGGCTTTTTCCCATTCGCCTTTGCCATGCGAGATCAAAGCCGGGTGTGATTCTAGTGTAAGCCTATCAGGTAAAATCACTTCAGAAGCGGGGGGAGCCACACTTTTGAAAACCGCGGTGGCGCTTGCTGGCGCAGCAGGTTCGCCCGGCGCGGGGGCCGCTGGCGCCTCAAGCGCGCCTTTCGGTGTTTCAATCGGCATGACGACGGGTGGCGGGAGATCCGGCGGCGGCGCCAAGGGGAACGAGTCGATGGTTTGAGCCCTGAGGGGCAAAACACCCATGCCGAGAGCAACGAAAAGTCCAAAAAGGGGGACAAACCGCTTGACCATCCGGGACGCGTCTCCTCTCTCAGGGTTTCCCGCCCTGATTCGCGCTGACGATAAACCAGACAAGGGCAAAGGGTCGAGCCTTGTGAGATAAGGGAACCCCTCGCCTCGCGCCACCAGCCTATGCTATGCCCGCGCGCGTCAGGAGCAGGAAATGATGACAAGTCCCCTTGCCGGTCGGCCTTTCGTGAAAATGAATGGCGCCGGGAACGTGATCACGATTTTAGATCTGCGCGGCACAACGCTCTCGGTGTCAGCCGCAGAAGCACGCGCCATCGCTCATCATCATTCAAGTCATTTTGATCAATTGATGGTGATCTTTGATCCGCGCTCGAAGGACAGTGATGGCTTTATGCGCATCTTCAATACCGATGGTAGCGAATCTTCTGCCTGCGGGAACGGTACGCGCTGTGTGAGCTGGCATATGCTTCGTGATCACAACAAAAATCATCTGGTACTGGAAACCGCTGCAGGGCTTTTAGAGTGTCGTCGCGAGGCAGAATTTGCATTCACGATTGACATGGGTATGCCGCGATTTGAGTGGCAGGATATTCCGCTATCGCGTGCTGTAAAAGAGATCGATCACATCGATTTTTCATACCAAATAACCAATGGCAAAACACTTAATGATCCCGCTTGCGTGAATATGGGCAATCCCCATGCAATCTTTTTTGTCGATGATGTTGAAGCCTATGCGCTTGATGTGAATGGTCCGATTTTAGAACATGATCCGCTGTTTCCCGAGCGCGCCAATATCTCGCTTGTGAAGATTGTGAGCCGTGATCATCTCATTCAAAAAGTGTGGGAACGCGGCGCGGGTCTTACACTCGCCTGTGGCTCTGGTGCTTGTGCGGCCGTTGTCGCGGCCTCACGCCGCGGCTTCACTGAACGCCGCGTGCGTGTCTCTTTACCGGGTGGCGATCTTATAATTGATTATCGGGCATCCGATTTGCATGTGTTGATGACGGGGCCCGTTGAATACGAACATCAGGGTACGCTTGAAGCCTCACTCTTTGCTACGAGTCGCTCATGAGTGTCATACTTGTGACGCTGGGATGCCGCCTCAATCTCGTTGAATCGGAGGCTATGAAAGACGCCGCCACTGCGAGCGGCCTTTCAGAAGTCGTGATCATCAACACTTGTGCGGTGACAGCCGAGGCGGTGAGACAAGCGCGCCAAACAATCCGAAAAATAAAACGCGAGACGCCGGATAAAAAAATCATTGTGACGGGTTGTGCGGCGCAAATTGAACCGGAACGTTTCGCAGCACTTGATGAAGTTTCGCTCGTAATCGGCAATGATACTAAAACAAAGCGCGAAACATGGGCCGCGATCGCTGATACACTTAACACGAATGCTCGACCCTATCCGCGTGTACAAGTTGCGAATATCATGGCGGTGACTGAACACGCAACGCATTTTGTCTCGGCTTTTTCGGAAAACACACGCGCTTTTGTTGAAGTACAAAATGGCTGCGATCATCGCTGCACATTCTGCATTATTCCTTATGGACGAGGCGTTTCACGCTCTGTCCCGATGGGCGATGTTGTCGAGCAAATCGCAAAACTTGTTGATCGAGGCCATAGTGAAGCCGTTCTCACGGGCGTTGATCTCACAAGTTATGGACCCGATTTACCGGGCAAGCCCAAACTCGGGCAACTTGTCAAAGCGATTTTAAAACACGTGCCTGATTTGAAGCGACTACGTTTATCTTCGATTGATTCGGTTGAAGCGGATGAAGATCTTATTGAAGCAATTGCTACTGAAGATCGCCTGATGCCGCATCTTCATCTCTCATTGCAATCAGGCGATGACTTGATTTTGAAAAGAATGAAACGCCGTCATTTGCGTGATGATGCCATTCGAATTTGCAGAGATTTGAAGACTGCGTGTCCTGATCTCGTTTTCGGCGCTGATATCATCGCGGGATTTCCCACAGAAAGCGATGAGGCTTTTGAAAATTCATTACGCCTCGTTGACGAATGCGGGCTTTCCTTTTTACATGTCTTTCCTTATTCTCCGCGACCTGGCACGCCAGCCGCGAAGATGCCACAGGTGAAATCTGATGTCATCAAGAGCCGTGTAAAGCGTTTGCGTGAAAAAGGTGAAGAGGTTTTATCGGATCATCTCGCAAAGCTTGTTGGCACAACCCAAGAAGTCCTTGTCGAGCGTGGCGGACTTGCGCGAACAAAATGTTTCACATCCGTTCATGTCGGAGATCATTTTGAAGCAGGCAGCTTCGCAACAGTCAAAATTGCGGCACATGACGGCAAGAGACTGACGATTTAATTGTACTCGCAATCATTCACGTAAAGCACTTCACGCTTCACGATAGCCACAGGCTTTTAATCGCTCGATCATATGCGGTGGTGGGAGCGCTTCCACGGTAATCGGCGCTTTATTTTTATAAAACGGAATCGTGATGCCGCGCGCATGAAGATGAAGCATTTCGCCTGTTTCTTTGCCGTCACCATAGATAGGATCACCAAGGATCGGCCATCCCATGGCCTGGCAATGAACGCGCAATTGATGTGTCCGTCCGGTTTCGGGTTTTAATTCAAGCCAAGTGAAACCAGCACCACGACCACGAACAATCCAATCCGTTTGCGCAGGCAGGCCTTCCGGATCGGGCTTCATCCACCAGCCCCTGGAGCGATCCATCTTGCCGAGCGGCATATCAATGCGGCCTTGCTCTTCTGCAGGGCCACCTTGCACAATCGCCCAATAGTCTTTCTCCATCTTGCTTTCGCGAAAGAGTTTGGAGAGATCATCAAGCGCCTTTCGATGCCGACCGAGCACGAGACAGCCAGATGTATCCTTATCAAGACGATGCGCGAGCATTGGCGGCTGCGAGAGGCCAAACATCAGATGCGGAAAATATTGCTCCATATGGTTGCCGCGATGTTTTGCATTCGGATGCGCTTCATGCACCGCGATGCCTGCGGGTTTATTGATCACCAGCATCATCGCGTCGCGATAAAGAATACGGCCTTGGATTTCTTCAGGACTCATAAGAGCGCTCTCTAGCTCTTCCGTCCAGGCGAGGAAAGGGTTATCGAGAAGCATGAGTGACGAACCCGAGAAAAAGTCCGGCCTGATCACGCGCCTTTTTGGCGGCGCTCACGAGACCGCGCCCACGCCACAAAAAGCCAATTGGTGGCAAAGGCTGAAAGCGGGTCTTCAACGCTCTTCCGCCTCCATCGGGCAAGGCATCACGGATCTTTTCACCAAGCGCAAATTGGATGCCGCGACGCTAGAAGAGTTTGAGGATGTTTTGATCCGCGCGGATCTTGGCCTTGCGGTCTCAACACGGATTGTCGAGGCGGTCGGCAAAGGCCGCTATGGCAAAGAGATCAGCGGCGATGAAGTCAAAACCATTCTCGCCGAGGAAGTCACAAAAAGTCTCATGCCGGTCGCTCACCCGCTTATGATTGATCGCGAGAAGAAGCCTTTTATTTTGCTAATGGTTGGCGTGAACGGTGCGGGGAAAACAACAACCATCGGCAAACTCGCGTCAAAATTTTCATCCGAAGGATTAAAGATCACGCTGGCGGCGGGCGATACATTTCGCGCAGCGGCAATTGAGCAGTTGCAAGTGTGGGGACAGCGTGTGGGTGCGCCCGTGATCACACGCCCGCAAGGGGTTGACGCAGCGGGGCTTGTGTTCGACGCGCTTGAAGAAGCAAGTAAAAACAACAGCGATGTCTTGATGATCGATACCGCAGGTCGATTACAAAATCGGACTGAATTGATGGCGGAGCTCGAAAAAGTCATTCGTGTAATCAAAAAGAAAGATGCTTCAGCACCCCACGCGGTGTTGCTCGTCTTAGATGCGACAGTTGGTCAGAACGCTTTATCGCAAGTAGAAATTTTTGGAAAAATAGCGGGCGTTACAGGCCTTATCATGACGAAGCTTGATGGCACCGCGCGCGGCGGCATTCTCGTCGCTCTTGCAGAAAAATTTGGTTTACCGATTCACTTTATCGGTGTGGGCGAAGGCATCGATGATCTTGAACCATTTAATGCCGCAGAATTTGGGCGCGCCATTGCCGGGTTGGAATAGTTAATCCTCACCCGCACCCACCGCATAAACACCGTCAGCGCCGATGCCTTCTTCAAGCATCAATCGCGCACGGGCGCGGAGTTTTTCTGTTTCGCTTTTCAATTGACCACAAGCCGCAAGAATGTCGCGACCACGTGGAGTGCGCACAGGTGAGGCATAGCCCGCACGGAAAACCGCATCAGAAAATTCTTCAATCCGATCCCATGAAGAGCATTTATATTTCGTACCCGGCCAGGGATTGAACGGAATGAGATTGATCTTCGCGGGAATGCCTTTCAACAGACGGATCAATTCACGCGCATCGGATAATGAATCATTCACACCATCAAGCATTACATATTCAAATGTAATGCGTCTCGCATTTGAAAGCCCGGGATAGGCCCTGCACGCGTCAAGCAAATCACGGATCGGATATTTACGATTCAAAGGGACAAGCTCATTGCGGAGATCGTCGCGCACCGCGTGAAGCGAGATCGCAATCATGGAGCCAATCTCATCACCTGCGCGCGGGATCATCGGGACAACACCCGATGTCGAAAGCGTGATGCGACGACGAGAAAGCGATAGTCCATCGCCATCCATCACAGTCGCCATTGCGTAGCGCACGCCATCGAAATTATAAAGCGGCTCACCCATGCCCATGAGCACGATATTCGAAACCGCGCGATCAGCATCTGGTACAAGACCATCGGTCGGTCGCGTTGCGCCCGGCCAATCGCCCAGACGATCTCTTGCGATCATCACTTGCGCGACAATTTCAGCAGCGGTGAGATTGCGAACAAGACGTTGCGTGCCTGTGTGGCAGAACGAACAAGTGAGCGTGCATCCCACTTGCGAGGAAATGCACAAAGTGCCACGATCACTTTCAGGGATGTAAACGGTTTCGATTTCCGCGCCCTTGTCATGCGCGCCCATTGGCGGCATGCGGATCAACCATTTGCGTGTACCGTCTTTTGAAATTTGCTCCGAAACAATCTCGGGCCGATCAAGCGTGAAAGCGTCATCAAGCGTCGCGCGCAAAGTTTTCGATACATTCAACATGGCGTCAAATGACGCTGCACCACGATGATAGATCCAATGCCAAAGCTGATTAACGCGCATATTCTGTTCGCGCGCAGGTACACCGATCTCGGCTAGTTTTTCGTGCAGTGCAGCGCGACCGAATCCGACGAGAGAAAGTTTACCGCCGGTGATCACCGGAGCCGGAGTCAGAATCTCAGCTATCTTTTCGATTCCGTCGTCCGTGCGTACGACGGGGCGCTGGCTCACGGACAGGCCCTTTTCACCTGATTAAGCGCCTGCACTAAACCGGCCATAACGTAAATATCGGTCAAGGCATTGCCGCGCTTGGATGTAACCTTCAATTGAATTTGCGGCAACTTCTTCATGAGCTCGATGGCGGCTGAGTCATCCTTTGGAGTTTTCAACCACGCATTGCCCTGCGCTTTGGTTGAAACAACATAAGTGGTTTTGCCGACCACGAGTTGCGCATCAGCGCCGTCTTTCGGCGGAAAGCCGAGCACAAAACTGATCTCTTCGCGCACATTTTCTTGCGGGCGCGACGATACGAAAAGATAGGCTTGATCACGTATGAGGCCCGCTGGTTGCCGATCCTTCGGCATCGCGAGCGCATAACAGACGCGGCCATTGGCTGTGTCAGAGGCATAAACTGCCCAGCTCCCGAAGCTGCCTAACTGGATCGGCTGCGCGGGTGTCTCGGCGGCAGGCGCAGGTTGCTGTGGCTTGGCAGGCGTTGTGGCCTTGGCGGGCGCCGTGGTCTTTGTCGCCTCAGGCTTCTTGGTTTGAGCTGAGGCAAGGCCTGAAGCCATGACAAAGCTGGTCATGAAGAATGCGCCAACGAGAAGGATGCAGATAGAACGACGAGTCATAAGCAGCCAAGGCTCCAAAAACGGGCGAATCCCGTCAAAGCGCGATACCTTAATCCGCTCTGAGTGAAAACAAAAATCATTCGGAATTCGGACGAAGCGCCGTTTCAATCCCCGGCAGAATGTGCCAAACTGTCGCATCCCACTGGGATGAGAGCTAATGCGCGACACAGGATCGCAGAATTTCGGGGCAATTGGAGTGTCGACGCAAGAAGAGCTCGGTGAACTCGTTTTGGCTGTGGCGAGGTCTCGCGATCGGGAGGCCTTTGCCCGGCTTTTTGACCATTTCGGCCCGCGCCTCAACGCCTATCTGCTACGGCTTGGCTCTGATGCCGGTTCGGCCGAGGAGATCTTGCAAGATGTGATGACCACTTTGTGGACCAAAGCCCATCTGTTTGATCCCACCAAGTCCTCACTCGCGACATGGCTTTACCGGATTGCTCGAAACCGTCGAATCGACACGCTGCGTCGTGATCGACTCGATTTCTTTGATCCGATGGATGCGCCTGAAATCGCCGCTGAAGATGAAGGCGCTGACCGCCGGATCGATATGCAAGTGCGCGAAGATCGAATTCGCTCTTCGCTTGAAGGCTTGCCCGAGGAACAATTATCTCTCGTCCGCATGGCCTTTTTCGATGATCTTTCTCATAGCGAAATTGCCGAGAAGACAGGCCTGCCGCTTGGCACTGTGAAATCACGTATCAGGCTGGCATTTACCAAGCTAAGACGTTCACTCGAAGCCAATGGTGTCGTCGACGCCGGGTGATCACCGCTTCACGACAGTGCGCCACAGGCATTCGCCAAGCGATCAATTTCTCTTGCCAAATCGATATCGCGTGATGACACGCCATTCACATCATGGCTCGTCAATATGATATGAACCTTCGACCACACATTGAACCATTCAGGATGATGGTTCATCGTTTCAGCCACGAATGCAACACGGGTCATAAAGGCAAAGGCCGCGCTGAAATCATTGAAGCGAAGATGTCTTTCAATCGCATCACGACCCTGAACATTTTGCCAAGCGGAAAGAGCGTTTAAAGCCTTTTCGCGTGCCGCGCCTTCAAGACGAGCGGTGGTGACCATGAATTCTCCTCATGCCGTTCGGTATTGTAAAACATCAGCCTGCATTTCACGAAATAGATATGAAGCTTCGATAACATAAGGACCGCCACCCACCGACGCGCGCGAAGAAAAGACTTCAAAAGAATCTGCTTCAAATGTCGAACGGGGTATATGTGAAATCATACCAAGAAAATTTGCAAGCTCAAAGGGTGATGTGTCGCGCAATCGTGCGAGCGTTACATGAGGTGTGAATTTACGTGTCTCTGCAGGTAATCCCAAACGACGGATTAACCGTTCATGTTCCGCTTGCAATTCCATGAGCGCCGGCGTCGGAACAATTTTCGCAACAAGTGCGCGCGGACGATCGCCCCCAAAGACCGTGATGCCATCAACCGTAATTGAAAGAGCCTCACGCTCGATACGACCAAGAATCAAAAACACCTCGCGCGCGGTAACATCATCAATGTCGCCGATAAAGCGCAGTGTGATATGGAAATTTTCAGGTGTTATCCATCTTGCGCCTGCAAGGCCACCTCGCACAGATGTTAGAATATCAATAATCTGATCGGAGAGAGATAGGCCCGTAAAAAGCCGTGGCATAGTGGCCTCCTGAAATGGTCAAACACCAAAACCCGAATCACTCGCCTTTTAAATCCATCACAGGCTCATGCGCTGCACAAGTCAGTTTCATTTATGAGTGAACGACAGACTTAAGTGAGACGCCGCCGACGTTCCGTGAGCGCTTCAACGATGACAAGACCAAAGCCACTCGCGAGAATGAGCGCGGCGCCGATAAAAACGGGCAAAGGCGGAAAATCACCCCAGATCAAAAAGCCCCAGCCGAAAGCCCAAATCAAAGTGATATACTCAAAAGGTGCAACCGCTGAAGCGGGAGCCAAACGATAACCTTCAAACATAAAATATTGACCAGATGCGCCAACAACACCAAGCATCAAAATCAGAATTATTTCATTCAGCGAAGGCGCGATCCAGACAAAAGGCAATGTCATACCACAGACGAGCGCAACAATAGCATTGGACGCAAGCATTAAGCTCAGTGATCCTTCTTTGCGTCCAATGAGACGCACAAGAACATTTGTTGCGGCCCAACAAAGTGCGGCAAAAAGCACAAGTAGCACAGGGATAAAATCCGTTGAGCCCGCAGGCCCTGCAGCAATAATTACGCCAATAAATCCAATGATGGTCGCAGCCCACCGCGCGAAGCCGACGGTTTCTTTCAATATGAAAATTGACATGATTACCGCAAAAATCGGTGTCGAAAAATAAATCGTCACCATCTCGGCAAGATGCAATGAACGCGACGCGGTAAAATAAGCGAGCCACGCCATCAAGATGAGTGATGAGCGAATGAGCAATTGTGTGCGGCTTGAACCGCGAGCGAGTTCAACCGCACGTTGCGGGGCTAATAGAAACAAGCACAAAACAACAATCAATATCGAACGGGAAAACAAAACTTGCCACACGGGTAAAGTGGCCACGAGCCATTTCACAGTCGCGTCTTGAATTGAAAAAATTGAAAAGCCGATCAGCACATAGCCGATCCCGAGAAGCGTTCGATTGGGAGGCGGATCAGCAAGCGACATTTTGAGGTCAGAAAAAACAACACATCCCGCAGAGTGACGGTTTAAGCAGAGCGCGACAAGGTCATGATGATGTTTTTCTTTGCCTTGAGCGACGTTTCATCTAAAAAGCCACATAAAGTCACATTAAGGACTTCCCATGTCACGCCCCCTCGCCGTTGATCGCCACGGCCAGATCCTTCATGCGCTTGAGGCGCAAGGCTCCGTCAGCGTCTCTGACCTCGCTGAGCGGTTTAATGTGTCGATGGAAACGATCCGTCGTGACCTGAAGCGCTTGGCCGAAGAGGGTCGGCTGGTGACCGTTCATGGTGGCGCGCATAGGCTCGCCCATGAACCCTCCCTCTCCCGACGCAACATCGAGAATGCGGAAGGCAAGGCAGCGATTGGCAGGGCAGCGGCAGATTTCGTTGAAAATGGCATGGCCATTCTGATTGATTCAGGCTCAACAACTTTAGCCCTCGCCCAAGCGCTGACGAACCGGAGCGATCTAACGGTTCTCACGAATTCCCTGCCCATCGGCCTTTTGCTCGCGCGCACCAAGACCATCAAAACAGTGCTTCTTGGCGGCGAGATCGAAGCCAATGACGAGGCCGCTTTTGGGCTTGATACACTAGATCTCATTGCAAAATACCGCGTAGACCTCGCGTTTATCGGGGCAGGTGGCATCTCTGAACAAGGCGATTTTACCGATTATTCCCGCCTCGCCGCCGAGCAACGGGCGCGGATGGCGGCTGCCGCCAAATCAGCCTATGTGCTCGCCGACCAAACGAAATTCTCGAAACGCACTCCGTTGACCATCCCGATCAGCTCACCGATTTCCGCGCTCATCACTGACCGCCTGCCGAAAGGCGAGCCCGCTGTCGAAGCCTCAGCCCGCCGCTGGACCATAAAAGTGACTGGACCCAAAAAATGAGTATTTGTGGTTTATTGACTGAATTTGTGGTTTTAGATAGAGGTGAAAGAGTTTAAAGGCTGATCCCCCAACCTCCTCCGAAGAGCTTTTCCATGACCATTCAATTTCGCGGTCCGGCTGGACAGGAAACCACGCCCTATCTTTTGACCCCCGGCCCTTTGACGACGACGCCCGCTGTCAAAGAAGCAATGCTGCGCGATTGGGGATCATGGGACGCGGATTTGCGCGCGGTCGTGGCTTCCATCCGCTCCGGCCTTCTTGATATTGCCGATGCCGCACAAGGATTTGAATGTGTGTTACTGCAAGGCTCTGGATCTTATGGCGTTGAAGCCGCGCTTGGTAGTTTCGCACCGAAGAACAAAAAAACACTGATGCTTACAAATGGTGCTTATGGCGAACGCGCGATCAAAGCGCTCTCGTATATGAATCGCGATTTCATCTCTTATGAAACCGATGAGCTTGAAGCGCCCTCAGCCGAAGAAGTGACAGCACTCTTAGAATCCAATCCAGATGTTGACGCAGTGTTTCTCGTTCAATGCGAAACAACCAGCGGTATCGTGAATCCAATTGAAGACATTGCCGCCGTCGCACAGAAAGCTGGATGCATTGTGATACTTGATGCAATGTCGAGTTTTGGTGCGATGGACCTTTCGATGAAGCGTATGAGCATTGATGTGCTCGTCTCTTCAGCCAATAAATGTATCGAAGGTGTACCAGGCTTTACCTATATTCTTGCGCGGCGTGATCTGCTTGAAGCCTCACAAGGCGCATCGCACTCGCTTTCGCTCGATCTATATGAGCAATGGGCCTATATGCAAAAGAGTGGGCAATTCCGTTACACGCCCCCAACACACACTCTTGTTGCATTTGCCAAAGCTCTTGAGCAACATAAAGCCGAAGGCGGCGCGCCGGGACGTCTTGCGCGTTACAAAAAAACGGCAAAAGCTCTTCGTGATGGCATGCGACGCATCGGCCTCATACCTTTATTAGGTGATAATGAAACGGGTCCGATCATTCAAACTTTTGCGACACCGCGCGATCCGAATTTCGATTTCACGCGCTTTTATGAAGGATTGAAACAGCGCGGCTTCATCATCTATCCCGGAAAACTTACGAAGAAGCCCAGCTTCCGTGTTGGCAATATGGGTGCGCTTGATCACGAAGTGATGGCAATGCTTGTTGATGCAACAGAAGCCACGCTCAAAACCATGAATATCAAAGATCTGACACCGGCCGAGTAATGAAATCATGACAAATAAAAAATCTCTTTCCGTCAATGGCCGAACCTATTCATGGCCCACAAAGCCACTTGTTGTCATTTGTCTTGATGGCTCGGAACCCGCTTATACGGATGAAGCACGCAAACGTGGTTTGATGCCTCATCTTAAACGCCTCATTGAAAAGGGTGGCGAATATCGCGCGCATTCGGTGGTGCCAAGCTTTACCAATCCAAACAATCTATCGATTGCCACCGGGCGATCGCCGGAAGTGCACGGTATTTGCGGCAATTATCTCATTGATCCTGACACGGGTCTTGAGACCATGATGAATGATCCGAAATGGTTGCATGCACCAACAATTTTCGCCGAGTTCCAAAAGGCCGGCGCGCGGATTTTGATGGTGACGGCGAAAGACAAATTACGCCTGCTTTTGTCAAAGGGACTTGTCTATGACGGGTCTGCTATCGCGTTTTCTTCTGAAAAAGCTAACAAGGCGACACAGGCTGAGAATGGTATTGATAACCCTTGCGCACAATGGTCGATGACACTTCCAGATGTTTACTCAGCTGAACTTTCTGAGTTTGTCTTTGCTGCGGGCGTAAAACTTATGCCGGAATTCAATCCCGACATCACCTATCTTTCAACGACCGATTTCGTTCAGCATAAATATGGGCCCACTGAAAAAGGGGCGCTCGATTTCTATGCGATGTTTGACACCTATATCGGCAAGCTTGATGCGCTTGGCATTACGCTTATCATCACGGCCGATCATGGCATGAATGACAAGCATTTTTCAAATGGCGAGCCTGATGTTCTCTATTTGCAGGATGAACTTGATCGCACCTTTGGTGAAGGCAAAACGAAGGTGATTTTACCGATCACCGATCCCTATGTCGCGCATCACGGCGCGCTTGGTTCTTATGCAGCGATCTATGCTTATGGAGCTGACCCAAAAGCTGTTGCAAAACATATATCCGCGCTTGATGGCATGGATGTTGTTTTGGAAAAAGCCGAGGCCTGCGCGCGTTTCGGTTTGCCCCCTAATCGCACCGGTGATGTGATTGCAGTTTCGGGCGGAAAAAATAAAAGCAAAGTTATTGGTACATCACGATCAAAACATGATCTTTCAGGGCTCGATGTACCCTTGCGCTCGCATGGCGGACTCACGGAGCAGATTGTTCCTTTTTTCATCAATACAAAATCAGCTGTACTTCCCGTAAATCTGCGGAATTTTGACGCTTATTTTGTCGGTTGTTCAGCGGCGGAATGACTCATGAGCAGGATCGTCAAAGGCGCGATGCGCATCGGTGGCAAAGAGGTTTCAACCGATGAGGTTGTGAATGTTCACTATCCCTACACGAATGAGGTGATGGGCACTGTGCCTGCAGGGCGCGCAGAATATGCCCGCAAAGCCTTTTCGATTGCGTCTCAGTTTAAAACCAAACTCACACGTTATGAGCGTCAAAAGATTTTGTTTCGTACTGCAGAGCTCATCAATGCGCGCAAGGATACTCTTTCTCCATTGATTACGCTTGAACTGGGAATCTCACTCAAAGATTCACTCTATGAATGCGGGCGCGCCTATGATGTTTTCATGCTGGCAGGACAACTTTCCATTCTGGATGATGGACAGATTTTCTCATGCGATCTTACACCGCATGGCAAACCACGAAAAATTTATACAAAGCGTGAACCTGTGCGCGCGATCTCTGCAATCACGCCTTTCAATCATCCGTTGAATATGGTGTCCCACAAAATTGCGCCAGCGATTGCTACAAATAATCGTGTGGTTTGCAAGCCAACCGAATACGCACCGCTTACCGCGATTGCACTGGCTGATATTCTTTATGAGGCAGGGCTACCGCCAGAAATGTTTCAGGTTGTCACCGGGATGCCGAATGATATCGGCGATGAGATGGTCACGAATCCCGATATCGAACTTATTACATTTACAGGCGGTGTGATGGTCGGCAAATTGATTGCAACAAAGGCGGGTTATAAACGCGCGGCACTTGAGCTTGGTGGCAATGATCCTTTGATCATCTGCGATGATCTTTCAGACAGCGATCTTGATAAAGCGGCTGAGCTTGCGGTAGCGGGCGCCACAAAAAACTCAGGTCAACGCTGCACAGCGGTGAAACGCATTCTCTGCATGGAGAAAGTCGCCGATGCGTTTGTGTCGAAAGTTCTCGAGAAAGTGAAGAAGATCAAATTCGGAGATCCGATGAACCCAGACACGGATCTCGGCACAGTCGTTCATGAACAGGCTGCCGCTTTATTTGAGCAACGTGTTCTCAAAGCTGCGGAGCAAGGCGCCAAGATTCTTTATCACCCGGAACGGAAAGGTGCGCTTTTACCGCCGATTACGGTTGACCATGTTCCCCATTCTTCTGAACTCGTGATGGAAGAAACATTCGGCCCGATTGTACCCATTATCCGCGTGCCTAATGATGTCGAAAAGGTCATCGAGATTTCGAACTCAACGGCTTTTGGCCTTTCCTCGGGCGTCTGCACCAATCGGCTTGATCGCATCACTGCCTTTATTGATGGCTTGAATGTTGGCACCGTGAATATTTGGGAAGTGCCGGGCTATCGGATCGAGATGTCCCCCTTCGGCGGCATCAAGGATTCCGGCAATGGCGTGAAAGAAGGCGTGATGGAAGCGATGAAATTCTTCACCAATGTGAAGACCTATTCACTCCCCTGGCCAATGTAAAACCAAGGGTCTAACTGGTCCAGTTTTGACAAACTGGCTCCATCATGCTCGTCTGGCCTCATGACAAGAGCGCCAGAGGATCATGCACAGGTGAACCGCGCCGAACCGCAAAAGCACCCCACACCGAGGAGCTTAAGCGGCGTAGAACCGATCATTTGGGAAGCGCTTTTCCGGAAATTTTCCCACCAAGGGCGTTCGCTACAGGTTCAGATCCGTCAGATGATTGTGGCGGCCATCGAGGAGCGCCGCATCCCGCGCAATGCGCGGATGCCGTCAAGCCGTGATCTCTCAACGCTTCTGGGCGTCGCGCGAAACACGGTCGTGCTGGCTTACCAACAGCTCGTCGATGAAGGCTTTCTCGAGAGCCGCGAACGCAGCGGTTATTTCATCAAGGGCACTGCCTCTGGGCGACCGAAAGAATCCGTCGAGATCCGCGCCGATCATCCGGATGATCCGAATTGGGCCGAACGTTTTACGATGCGTCCCTCGACGAGACGCAACATCGTCAAACCGCGCGAGTGGTTACGTTACCCCTATCCGTTCCTTTATGGCCAATTTGATCCGGAACTTTTTCCTACCAATGATTGGCGTGAATGCGCGCGTGGAGCGTTAAGTGTTCTCGAGATTCATAATTGGGCGCGCGATCTCGTTGATGGTGATGATCCGGAATTGATCGATCAATTGCGATTACATGTTTTACCGCGTCGCGGCATTTGGGCCAATCCTGACGAGATCATTGTAACGATTGGTGCCCAGCAAGCACTTTATCTTCTCGCGCGTCTTTTATTGTCGAAAGACACGCGCATCGGCGTTGAGGATCCAGGCTATCCCGATGCAAGAAATATTTTTGCAACAATGACATATCATGTGGAGCCTTTCCCCGTTGATGAAGAGGGACTCATTCTTTCCGACGAACTAAACCGTTGCGATTATCTTTATGTAACACCGGGTCACCAGTGTCCGACAACAGCGGCGATGCCGTTAAAGCGACGTATGGATCTTTTGCAAAAGGCCATTGATAAAGATTTCATTATCATCGAGGATGATTACGAAACTGAATTGACGCCCGACAGTCGTGAAACACCGGCACTGAAAAGCTTTGATCACTCCAGCCGAGTGCTTTATGTGGGTTCACTTTCAAAAATTCTCGCTCCTGGTTTGCGTCTTGGTTACATCATTGCGCCAGCAACCGTCATCCGCGAATTGCGGGCGCTTCGTCGCCTGATGCTGCGTCATCCGCCTTCAAACAATCAACGCGCGGCCGCTTTGTTTTTAGGTTTAGGGCATTACAAAACGCATATGCGACGACTCGGGACAGCACTCAGTAAGAGAGGTGACCTCTTACGTGAGTCCCTAAAAAAACATTTGCCTGAGTTTCGCGTGAAACTTGGGCCGGGTGTTTCAAGTTGTTGGCTTGAAGGGCCCTCGACTTTGGATGCCACAGCGCTCACAGCCAGCGCCGAGAAAAAAGGCGTACTCGTTGAAGCGGGTGATATTTTCTTTATGCAGGATCATCCGCCTAAAAATTTCCTCAGACTTGGCTTCGCGTCGATACCGCAAGAACGAATTGATTCCGGTATCGCTGCGCTTGCTGAAGCCTACCGCGATTTATAAACGAGTAGACTATGCATCTTATTCTCGTTATCAATGCAGGCTCATCAAGTATAAAATGCGCTTTGATGGCAATTGATGCGCAGGGGCTTGTGAAAGAGTGCGCGCGCGGACAAGTCGATGGCATTGGTCACGAAGCTGAATTCTCAATGCGGTTTGCCGATGGTCATAAAGATATCAAAGAAGCCATGCCCACAGGCGTAAAGATGTCACATAAAGAAGCGCTTAGTGTCATTCTCAAAAGCGTTGATGACACCTTCGGATTAAGTGCTCTCATTGGCGCGGGTCATCGTATTGTTCATGGTGGCCCAAATTTTGTGAAGCCCACAAAACTAGATTCAGCATCAATCGCGGAGCTAAGAAAGCTCATTCCACTCGCACCCTTGCATCAACCGCATAATCTTGCTGCCGTTGAATCGCTTCGTGAACTACTGCCTGAATTACCTCAGATTGCGTGCTTTGATACGGCTTTCCACGCAACGATTCCGGATATCGCGCGGAATTTTGCTCTTCCGAAAGCGCTGATAGAAAAAGGTATTAAACGTTACGGCTTTCATGGCATTTCATATCATTACATCGCCGAGGCTTTTGCTCATAACGATCCCGAACGCGCTCGTAGTCGTGTGATTGTTGCACATCTTGGCAATGGCGCATCGCTCTGCGGCATGATAAATAGGCAAAGCGTGGCAACCACAATGGGTTTCTCCGCTTTAGACGGTTTGATGATGGGTACGCGGACAGGAAGCATCGATCCGGCGGTGATTTTCTATTTGATGCGCGAAGAAAAAATGACACCGGACGCGGTTGAGAAACTTCTTTATAATCAATCCGGTCTTTTGGGTGTTTCTGGCCTTTCAAATGATATACGTACGCTCCGTAAAGCCGCTGCGGAGAGCGCCGATGCTCGCTTGGCACTTTCCATGTTCACTTATCGTGTCATCCGTGAAATCAGTTCAATCGCTGCAGCGCTCAACGGTCTTGATGCGTTGATCTTCACAGCCGGGATCGGTGAAAATGATCCTCAATTACGTGCTGAAGTTATCAAAGGATTAAGTCATCTCGGTCTTACGCTTAATGAAAGCGCCAATAGCAAGCGTGATTACCAGATCAGCAGTTCGACACATCCAGCGGCCTTTGTCATTCCCACCAATGAAGAGGCAATGATCGCCCGCGCGACTTTATCTATCTTGCCTGATTGCTAAGGAGTTACTTTTATGACGTTGAAAGATTTGAAGCGTTATCCTGAAATGAGCGAGTTGCAACTACGTCCGCGTTATTCAGGGGTTGCAACTTTTTTCAGAACACCTCTTGTCGATTCACTCCAAGATGTGGATATCGGTGTGATAGGTGTTCCGTTTGATGGTGGCGTAACAAACCGCCCAGGGACACGCCACGGACCACGGGCCGTGCGTGAACAGACGACACTCATTCGCCGCGTCAATCAGGCTACGGGCATAACACCTTTTGATCTCATGTGCGTTGCCGATTGTGGCGATGCGTTTCTTGAAGGCCCCTATGAGTTAATTGCCGCGCATAAGGAAATCGAAGATTATTTTGCAAAATTCAAATCGTCGAAAGTAACAACGCTCGGTGTTGGTGGCGATCATTCGATCTCCCTACCGATCCTACGCGCGATTGCAAAAGATGGTCCGATGGGCATGATTCATATCGATGCGCATTGCGACACGGGTGATGATTATCTTGGCTCGAAATTTCATCACGGCGCACCTTTTTCACGCGCCGTGGAAGAAGGGCTTCTTGATCCGAAACGCGTCATCCAAATCGGCATTCGCGGGTCGATCAATAGCAAGGATATGTGGAAGTTCAGCCACGACAGCGGCATGCGTGTAGTCTATATGGAAGAATTCAATGATAAAGGTTGGCGCTGGGCAGCAGAAGAAGCCAAGCGAATCGCAGGCAACGGCAAGACCTATCTCTCTTTTGACATTGACAGTCTCGATCCGGCTTTTGCGCCTGGAACAGGAACGCCGGAAGCTGGCGGTATCACCATGATTGAAGCGCAACGTCTCATCCGCGCGCTTGACGGCGTTGATTTCATTGGTGCCGACATGGTCGAAGTCTCACCCCCATTTGATAACGGCACGATCACATCGCAATGCGGTGCGAATATCTTGTTTGAAATTCTCTGCGTTTTGGCAACAGCGCGCGCCAAAAGAAAGTAAAGTTACACTCTAATATATTAAAGAGAAAGCCCGCTTATAGCGGGCTTTTTTCATGCGTGATGCGTTGCTTTTTCGATTGATTCCAATTCGCGCAGTTCCGCCGCATGCGCGGCATCAAGGCGCGCCTGTCTCTCGCGATCCTCGCGACGTTTGACGATTTCATAAATAATCGCGCCGACAACCGTGACAGCGATAATCAAAACAGCAAGCGCGCTAATCGCAGGCGTTGTTCCCTGTCGGACACGTCCGGCAAGTACGGTGGTCAAAGTCTTATCAGCGAGAATGGCAAAGGTTGTTGTGTTGTAGTTTTCAAAGGATGAGAGAAACGCCAATACGGCAGATGAAAAAATCGCCGGACGTAAGAAGGGCAACAAAATATGAAAAAAGACCTGTGTTTGCGAGGCGCCGAGATCAAGCCCTGCTTCCTCTTGCGCACGATCAAACTTATTCAACCGTGACATAAACATCAACATACAATAGGCTGATATGAAACTCGATTGACCAAGCACCGTCATGAATAAACCATGATATAAAAATCTTGAGTTGGTCGTCGTTGTTAGATCCCCCCAGAAGACAACCGTAGAAATTCCGATAATCACACCGGGGGTGAGCACCGGTGAAACGACAATCACATAATAGAAAGAACGCGCTTTCGAATAGATCTGGCTCATCATCATCGCGCCTGCAAGACCAAGCGGAACGGAGAGTACAACCACCCACATGCCGATCCATAGGCTGTTTTTCAAGCCGTAAACCATATCACGATCGTTCAACAATTTTTCGAACCACAACAAAGTGAAGCCTTCGATGGGATAAACTTGCGGATAGGTCGATGTGTTGAAGGCCGATACGCCCATCACAATAAGCGGGCCAAACAGAAAGCCGAAGAAGATGGCCATATAAAAGGCCAGCATCACATTCGTCACGGTCTTTGAATTCATTTCGCGATCTCCCCGAGAGAGAGGCGACCCAAGCGCAAGACGAAAAGAACAAAGGTCACGCAGGCAATCAACAAGATCAGCGCATAGGCTGCACCTTGCGGCCAATTAAAGGCTTGATTAAAACGATCATATACGATGGGGGTGAACCATAGAGAACGCGGCCCACTAAGCACAAGCGGTGCAGCAAGCGAACCTGCGCTTAACATAAACACAAGTGTACATCCTGACGCAACGCCCGGCTTGATAAAGGGAATTACGATAAATGTATGAATATGCCACCAAGGCGCACCAAGATCGCGTGCGGCTTCAATCTGGGCATGATCAAGTGTTTCAATAGTATTATAAAGCGAAAAAATCATTAAAAGCATGTAAGCATAGCCAAGACCGGCATAAAGCGCAATATCATTTCCAATAAAGTCAACGGGTTGATCTACCACTCCTGAGCCGATCAGAATTTTATTGATCAAGCCATTACTCGAGAGCATAATTCTTAAAGCGAAAGCACGCAGAATTTCATTGACCCAATAAGGTGCGATCAAAAGCAACAAGAAAAACCGAACACGAGCGGCGGGCGCCACTTGCGCCATGTAAAATGCCAATGGATAGCACAGCGCAAGGTTGAATATCGCAATCAAAAGGCTGGCGAAGATTGTCAAAAAGAAAGCCTTGATGTGAACCCAATTGATCGCATCGCTGATCGTGGTCGAGCCATATATAAAGTAGTGGTAATTCTCGAATGTATAGAGATCTTTCGGCCCACCAATCTCAATCTGTGGTAATTTTGGACGGAATGACATCTCGACCATGAAGAGCTGCGGTAGCACAATCATGAAGAGAGACCAGAAGGTCACGGCTACGATGAGATAGATCGCAACAGGCACGCCGTTGCGTTCAAAAAAAGATTTCTGCGTAACGCCGACAGGCTTTGGTTCAAATTTCGCCATCACCCAGAAAATCACAATAGCGATAAACGGGAGGATGAAGATGAAAGGATGTCCGGCTGAACTCAACATGATCTCACGGCTCACACGGGCAAGATAAGCGCATCGCGCGTTGCGAAGGCGAATGAAACGGACGAGCCCTGTGGTGGAAATTCAAGCGCCGGTGCGCCGGTTAATGTCGCAATAATGCTCGAACCATCATGTACTTTCATCGTAAGATGCGTTGTCATGCCTTCGTAGGCGGCGTCTGCCGCTATGCCAGACAAATTGTTTTCTCCTTGCGCGCCGCATTGCATCGCTTCAGGACGAATAAACAAAATTGCTTTTGCGCCGACAACTAAGGATTTTTTGTTGAGCCCGACAAGACGACCCACTGAAGTCTCAATCTCGGCTTGATCACCAGAAATCTTTGTAATCGTTCCGGAGAAGCCATTATTCTCGCCCACGAAAGAAGCGACAAAAGATGTCTGCGGGTATTCATAAACATCGCGGCCATTCCCGACCTGTTCGATCTTGCCACGATTCATGACAGCAATACGATCAGACATTGTCAGCGCTTCGCCTTGGTCATGCGTGATATAGATAAAGGTCACACCGACGCGACGTTGAATGGCGCGCAACTCATTGCGCATATATTGGCGCAATTTCAAATCAAGCGCAGAGAGGGGCTCATCAAGTAGCAATACTTTTGGTTCAACGGCGAGAGCACGTGCAATTGCCACGCGTTGTTTTTGTCCACCCGATAATTCTTCAATCTTCTTGTGACCTTGATCACTCAAAGCAGTCAAATGTAATAACTCATCAACCTTGCGATCGCGATTTGCTTTTGGTACACCGCGCACGCGCAATCCATAACCGATATTCTCAAAAACCGTCATCAAAGGAAAGAGCGCAAGATTTTGGAAGATCAAAGCTGTCGGGCGTTGATTGGGGCCAATGCCACTCATGTCCTGACCGCCAATGCGAACCGCACCATTTGTTGGATCCTGAAAACCAGAAATCGTTCGCAAAATCGTTGTCTTACCGCACCCCGATGGGCCAAGAAAGCTAAAAAACTCACCTTGCCGAATTTGCAAGGAGACATCTTTTACAGCCGTAAATGATCCAAATTGCACTGTAAGACAATCAATCTCAACATCGGCCATCATAGTCCATCCATTATATTTGATTGTTAGCGCCAATCTGAATTCAACAGGCGGAAAAGAACCCCGGCGCTTCAGCGCCGGGGTTCGATAAATTTATCAACGCGCAATTAAGCGGCTTTAAGTTTTTCCGCATATTGGGTTCGCAATTCAGCAAACCATGATGGCTCAGCCGGGCGTTGCCAGAGACGCGATAATGCATCATCAGGATAGGCTTCTTGGAAATTCTTCTTCGATGCGGCAGAAAGAAGCTCGTCCGCACCCTTTACGACAGAATTATAACCTGAACCATCGGCAACCTTCGCTGATGCTTCTTTGGAGTGAACATATTTTAACCAAGCATAGGCCTGATCAATGTTCTTTGCGCTCTTTGACATAGCCCAACCATCAAGCCATGTGATCGCGCCTTCTTGCGGCGCCATATAGGACACGGGCTTACCAGCTTTCTTAAGGGAAAGCGGAGGACCATCCCAAGTCTGACCAATGACGACGCCATTTTCTAGGAGCCCTGATTTCGTATTGTCTCCTGAATCCCAGAATTGTTTAATCCACGACTTTTTCTCGATTGCGACTTTCAGGAGCTTGTCATAGATCGACTTCATCGTTGCTTCGTCCTTATAGGCATCAAGCATACGATTTGATTTCAGCTGGCCAGTTGCATCCATCCAGAGACCGATGCCGAGCAGAAGCGAATGCGGACGACCCTGCACCTTGCCCTTATACTCGTCCTTCCAGAGCGAACCATAAGAGAGTGTTTTATATTCAACTTTGGTAAGATCGGTGCGCCACGAGATAGCTTCGGTACCCCAACAATGTGCTACATGATAAAGCTTGCCATCCCAACGCCATTCGCTTTCCGAAATTTTCACCAGCGACGGTATAACATTGCCGAGTGACAACTTCTTTTCATCATAAGGTTGAAGAACGGAAAGATCCTTAAATTGTGGTGCGCGGTCATGAGTAGGTTGGCAAAGGTCGAAGCCATCGCCACCTGCGGCTCGTAATTTGTTAATCTGTTCCTCATTCTGCGAGAATGGCGTTGTCTTTACTTTAATGCCAGTCGCTTTTTCGAAATCAGGGATCACAGGATCGGGAAGTTCGTCATCCCAGTTCAAAAGGCTCAATTCACCTGAAGATGAAAGCGCATTGCTGACATACCACGGACCAACCGCAGTTGCAGCACCGGCCGCAACCGCGCCCTTCAAAAGCACGCGACGCGTGAACGATCCCGCCGCTTCAAGCGTCGCAACCGTCGAATTCAACTTTTTCTTGTCGACCATAAGGTAACCCCTCCGTTATTTGTAAGGCTCGCCCATCGAGCCTTGACCCGGTGGCCAGAACGGTCAAAGTTCAGGCCTCCGCATTCTCCCACATGCCATCATGCGGAAAATTTCGGCCCAGTCCATCTATAAACTGTGGTCCAAGACAAATTCATGACATTTTTGCGAGCTGCTTTAGGGACAGGGATTACAATAGCAATGATGGATTGCATTGATCCGGTTCTCGATGTCCTCAGTCATGCGTTTTTCGATGGAGGCAATATTGATCCGGAGCTGGTCCATTGTCGTCGCGCCAATAATCGTGGACCCTAAAAAAAAGCGGGAATTGACGAAAGATAAAGCCAATTCCTCCGGTTTCCAGCCAATTTCACGTGCGAGGTCGACATAGGCCTTGATGGCCGGTTCGGCGTTCGGCGCCTCATAGCGCTGACCGCGATTAAATAATGTGGAGCGAGCCCCAGCCGGACGCGCGCCATTGAGATATTTCCCGGTCAAATAACCTTGCGCGAGGGGCGAGAAAGCCAAAAGGCCGACGTGTTCCCGCATCGAAATCTCGGCGAGACCCGTCTCATAAGTGCGATTGAGGAGATTATAGGCGTTCTGAACCGTCTCGACGCGCGGCAGCCCATATTGTTCAGCGAGTTTGAGAAACTGCATAGTGCCCCACGAGCTCTCATTCGAGAGACCGATGAAGCAAATTTTTCCTTGTTTTACGAAGGCTTGAAGCGTTTCTAGCGCTTCGAGCATGGAATTCTCGGAGCCCTCATAGGTCTTGGCTTTAAAGGTCGTCGGATTTGAGCCCCAGGGCATCGCACGGTCGGGCCAATGGATCTGATAAAGATCGATGCAGTCTGTCTGAAGGCGGCGGAGGCTGCCTTCAAGCGCTTCGATCATCTGAGCTTTGTTCACTTCTGGCGAGGATCCGTCTTTGCGAAGCCAGGTCATCCCCCCGCGATCCCGCCCCGCGACTTTGGACGCCAAGATCACCTTATTGCGATTGCCCCGCGCTTTGAACCAGTTGCCAATATAAGTTTCAGTGCGACCCTGCGTTTCAGCTTTAGGGGGAATGGCATAAAGCTCGGCGGTGTCAAAAAAATTGACGCCGTGATCCAACGCATAATCCATTTGCGCGAAAGCATCGGCCTCGGTGTTCTGTTCGCCATAAGTCATCGTGCCAAGGCAGATAGTCGAAACCTTAAGTCCCGTGTGGCCCAAAGGCCTATAAGTCATAGTCAAAATCAAAACTCCCTACGCGTCAAAATCACGACGCCATCGCGCTTAATCTAATTCAAGCCGATGATGCATGACTAGCGCAGAGTGCCAACAAACTCATCTAATTGAGGCATTATTTTTAACGCGATCAATTCAACGCCCTCTGTATTGGGATGAAGTCCATCGCTCAACAAATAGGCAGCCTGACCGGCGACGCCTTCAAGCATGAAAGGATAAAGCGGAGCACCATTTTCTTTTGCGAGATCTGCATAAAGTGAACCGAAATCTTTCGCATAGTTTTCGCCATAATTCGCAGGCGCCCGCATGCCTAAAATAAACACGGGAATCTTTCGCTCTTTCAATCGTTCAAAAATAGCTTTGAGATTCGCACGCGGAACCGAAGGATCAAGGCCACGCAACATGTCATTGGCACCAAGCGCAACAATCACCCCTGAAACACCATCTGGAAGGCTCCACTCCAGACGCGCAAGTCCATCAGCCGTCGTGTCACCGGAGACGCCGGCATTCAGAATGGTCACATTCCGGCCTTTTTCTTTCAGGAGTCTCTCGAGTACGGCGGGCAAAGCCTTGTCCTGCGGCAAAAGATAACCCGCTGTCAGACTGTCACCGAGGGCGACAAGCTGAACCGCGCGGCCTTCTGCTTGCGCGATCGATATCAAAGGCAGCGCGCAGAAAAGAGCCGCGACGATCAGCCCCGTGCGAAAGGGCATAGCGAAAGACATGAAAGTACCATAGGTGCAGAGTGAATTGACGAGTGACATGGGATCAGGATCGGCAGAATGATAAATGGGGTCAAGGCGGTTGACGTACAATCGCTTCACATTGAATTAGGGCGCGACGCTTCACACGTCCATGTTTTAAAAGGAATCGACCTCGTTATCAATCAAGGGGAAGCGGTTGGCCTTGTAGGGCCTTCGGGTTCGGGTAAGTCGACTTTGCTGATGGCCATGGCGGGATTGGAACGCGCAGGATCCGGCCACATCAAAATTGCCGATCAAGATATCACTACGATGAGCGAAGACGAGCTTGCACAATTTCGCGGCCGTCAGATCGGTATTGTGTTTCAATCCTTTCATCTCATTGAAACCATGACCGCGCTTGAAAATGTCGCCGTGCCACTTGAGCTCGCTGGCCATCGTGATCCTTTTCAACGGGCACAAAAAGAACTTGAAGCGGTCGGGTTGAAAGATCGTCTCTCGCATTATCCTTCAGAATTATCAGGTGGCGAACAACAACGCGTTGCGATTGCCCGCGCGCTTGCGCCTGATCCGACATTACTTCTTGCCGACGAACCAACCGGTAATCTTGATGCTACCAATGGTGATACGATCGTCGAGCTTCTCTTCGCCTTGAAGCGCGAAAGAAATATGACAATGGTTCTCGTAACGCATGATCTTCGTTTGGCTGCGCGTTGCGATCGTACAATCCAATTAAATTCCGGCAGAGTTATTACAAAAAACGATTCATCATCATGACAGCGGCAACATTGAAATTTGCCATTCGGAATCTTCGCCACGGGCTCGCGGGATTTAAAATCTTTCTGGCCTGTATCGCGCTTGGTGTCACCGCCATTGTCGGTGTTGATTCACTTGCGCGCGCATTGACCGATGGACTGGCTGCGCAAGGCCGCACACTACTTGGTGCGGATCTTGTGATCTCGCGCATGCATCGCCAAGCTGAATCTCATGAATTGGCACTCATTCAATCAAAGGGCCGCATTACCGAAATCATCAGTTTGCGCGGGATGGCGCGTGCGCATCAAAAGGCCGCTTTGGTTGATCTCAAAATTGTTGATCAGTCCTATCCTTTGCTTGATGCGCCTGTCTTTAATCCGGCTCTGCCTCTTCAAAAAATCATGGAAGAGAAAGATGGTGTCTATGGCGTGGCTGCGGACGCGGCTCTCTTCGTGCGCCTAGGCGCAAAGGTCGGGGATCAGATCGCGCTTGGTGATACAGTCGTCGAGTTGCGCGCAACACTTGTCAATGAGCCAGATCGCATCGGTGCCGGTGTGACCCTCGGCCCGCGTGTGATCATGAACCGCGCGGCTTTCGAAAAAACTGGGCTGTTTAGGCCGGAAAGCCTCATCCGCTATGCTTATCGTTTATTGCTCGATGATCCGCGCGATGAAAACCTTGGCGCAATTGATGGATCATTGAATTCGACATTGACGGCAGCAGGGTTTGAACTTCGCGGGCGCGGGAATGTGTCTCCACAACTGACCCGAAACATCGAAAGATTTTCACAATATCTCGGTCTGATCGGCCTCACCGCTTTGATCATTGGCGGCTTAGGTGTTGCGAATGCTGTTATGGCCTATCTTGATCGTCGTCGGAAAACCATGGCGATCTTCAAAGCCATTGGCGCCAGTGGTTCGTATGTATTTCAAATCGCTTTCATTGAAGTAATGATGCTTGCTGGCTTGGGAACATTGATCGGTATTTTGTTGGGCGTGTCATTGCCCTATCTGGTCGCAGTTTTAGCATCTGGCATATTGCCTTTTCCGATCGTGCCGCATCTATATCCTGATCGACTTCTTTTGGGTGCGCTTTATGGCTTGCTCACATCTGCAAGTTTTGCACTACCCATTTTAGGTCGTGCACATGATCTTCCGGTTGCGATTCTGTTCCGTGATGATACTTCACAAGATCAAATCCGAGTGAGGCAGCGTTATCTTGCGATGACGATTCTCGTCAGTCTTGTACTCTTTGCAATCATTCTGTTTGCCGTGCGTGAACGGCAGATCACACTCTTCGTGATGATCGGCATCAGCCTTGCTTTTCTTTTGTTGAAAGGCGTCGGCGTTCTCATCATGAGATGGGCGCGCTCCGTACCGCACCCGAAAAGAACCGAATGGCGATTGGCGCTTGGAAATATTTATCGACCGGGTTCAATCACACCTGCTCTCACTTTGGCGTTAGGTCTTGGTGTCACTTTGCTTGTCGCCATCAGCGCGACGCAGAATAATCTGGTGCAACTCGTATCATCGGGTCTGCCCACCAAAGCGCCAAGTTTTTTCTTCGTTGATATTCCTGCGCGTGATGTCGCAGCCTTTGATCAATTCATGAAAGAGAAACAGCCGGACGCGCGCGTGTCCCATGTCGCGATGCTCAGAGGTCGTATCACTGAAGTCAAATCCATGCGTGCGGAAACTGTTGTTGCCGGAGATAATGCACGGTGGGTTCTTGATGGTGATCGTGGGATCACATTCTCGACCACAGTTCCGGAAGGATCGCGTATCGTTGAAGGGACATGGTGGCCCGCCGACTATTCAGGCCCACCGCTCGTTTCGCTCGAAGCTGACATCGCCAAAGGTTTGGGGCTAACCCTTGGCGATATGATCAAAGTGAATGTGCTTGGTCGAACGATTGAAGCGAAAATAACAAATTTGAGACGTGTCGATTGGCAATCGCTCGGCATCAATTTTGTTTTGGTATTTTCACCCAATACATTCAAAGGCGCGCCTGTGAGCTATCTCGCCACTCTGACAAATGAAAACGGCGCTCAATCCGCCGAAAGTGAAACTCAGCTTCTCGTCGATGCCGCCGAAGCTTTTCCGGCTATTTCCGCAATCCGCGTGCGCGAAGCGCTCGAAACGGTTCGCGAAATGATCGATCAATTAGCATTGGCGATCCGTGGTGTCGCGGGAATTACAATTCTGGCTAGTATTTTAGTGCTCGCCGGCGCCGTGGGCGCAAGCCAGCGTCGACGAATTCGCGACGCGGTGATTTTGAAAACGCTGGGCGCGACAAAGGCGCGTCTCCTTTCTGCATTTTTGACCGAATTTGCGATTATCAGCCTTGTTGCGAGCTTTTTTGGTTTGATTTCGGGGCTTTTGGCAGCGTGGGTCCTCGTGACATTAACATTCAAAACCGCGTTCACTTGGCCACTCGGTGACCCCTTGATCACAACAATTGTGGCGGTTTTGGTTGCGATTGGGCTCGGTCTCATCGGCACATGGCGTGTGCTAGAAGAAAAGCCGGCGCGGCATTTGCGCGCGTCCTAACGCGCTTTCATTTCTGGCGCGCTCTTGTTTTTGATTTGCCCTTGTTTTTGCCAAAATTAAACTCATATTAATTGTGTGTCGCGATCATTGGATCGCGAACTACAGACGGAAAAAGGAAAATAAAATGGTAAATTACGATCGCAACGCCTCCGCTTGGACTACAGGCGCCGCGCGAGTCGGCGCTGCGGAGTATGACCTCGGTCTCCGGTCTTATATGCTGGGGATCTACAATTACATGACGCTCGCACTCGGCATTTCTGCGCTTGTGGCGTGGGGCACTTATATCTCCGGTGTTACCGCAAGCCTCCTCACTTCGCCGATCGCCTTTGTGGTGATGCTTGCACCGCTTGGCTTCATCTTGTTCATGTCATTCCGCTTCGAGAAGATGAGCTACTCATCGCTCATGGGCACATTCCTCGCTTATTCAGCAGTGATGGGCTTGTCTCTTTCGACAATCTTCGTCGCCTATAAAGTGGGTAGTGTCGTCCAGGTCTTTGCCATTACGGCAGCGGCTTTTGGTGCGCTCTCGCTTTACGGTTACACGACACGCCGAAGCCTCTCAGCTATAGGTTCGTTTTTGGTGATGGGCTTGTTCGGTATCATAATCGCGATGCTGGTAAATATCTTCTTGCAAAGCTCTGCCTTGCAATTCGGCCTCAATGTGCTGGGCTTGCTGGTGTTTGCAGGCTTGACGGCCTGGGACACGCAGCGCTTGAAGGACGAATATGATTATGTTGCCGGCGATAGAGAGTTGATGGGCAAAGCTTCAGTAATGGGTGCTTTGACGCTCTATCTCGACTTCGTGAATATGTTCCAGTTCTTGCTCGCTTTGTTCGGTCAAAGGAACAACAACAACTAATCGCAAGGTAAAATCAAAAACGAAAAGCCTCGGTTCTGCCGGGGCTTTTTTTATGCGCAAGACTTCGTGTATCAAAGCGTGACAAGAGACACAGGTTTTTCAATACTGCGCAACACACGATCAAGCTCGTGACCGCGCTTCAACACCTGACCGGCTGAGGCAATAACCGCATAGGCTCCTTGTCGCCGCGCAAGTTTCGGATTCTTCTCAATGCGATAGAGCGGATATTCTGTCGAACGCCGAAACACAGAGAAGACGGCGCGATCTTTTAGAAAATCAATTGCATAGTCGCGCCATTCACCGGCGGCAACTTTGCGCCCATAAACGCTTAGCAACAACGCCAATTCTTTACGATCAAAAACAACGCGCGCGGGATCTGACGTCGGAGCGCCAGACGGCCAGGGAAGAATGGATATATGCGTCGTCGTCTCGCCGTCCACCGGCCGAACCCCCGTCCCTCACACACGCATCATCGACAGATTTGCGCGCCTCTACAAGCCCAAAAAAGTAACCTCTGATCAAAAAATCAAGATTTTGCCTCAATCTCGTCTTTTGAACGCCCCACTGCGCAGCGATTTTATTATGAGACGTCGAGGTTGAATTGGTTCCGACCAGACTACCCCCAGCCTGTCGGAACGAGATGCAATTCACGCTCGGCTCGTCCCTGACTGTTTTCCTGACTTCAAGGGACCGGTTCTCCGGTCCCTTTTTTCTTGGGGTTACATTTCAGGCGATGAGGCCGACGCTTTGGAGCGCCGCATTCCGTTTTTTCGCAACGTCATCAATCGAAAAAGCGTCAATAGCTTCATTGAACAAACGATAAAAATTCAATTCTGCATCGAGATGCAAGAACACACCGCCCAAACCAATCGCCGCGCGATCCATAAATACAAATTCGCGCGGAATCGTAACAGGGCCTTTTTCTTTTAAAGCTTTGTGAACGGTGAATGCTTCTTTGCGACCATACTCGCCGGGGTTTAATCCATCGGCCACCGTGCGTGTGCGATCATCAAGAAGAGGCGCGTAAATAAAGCGTGCCCACAAATTCAGAATGTCAATCACTTCGGCGTTCAGCCCGCGAAAGCCCCATGTCTCATAAGCATGAACGATGCGATCACGATCGTTAGAGAGAAGTCCACGATAGAGATCGACCACGCCACCCACAAATTTGGCTGGGAAGATTCGGATACAGCCATAATCGAGAAGGTTGATGCCCGAGGCAACGCCCGCATTTTCAAACACAGTATAATTGCCAAGATGCGGATCGCCATGGATGACGCCAAAGCGGCTGAAAGGATGCCACCAAGCCCGGAACATCGCGGTAGCCAGATGATTCCGAACTGTTTGATCGGATGATTTGAAATCAAGAATCTTGCGACCCTCGAGCCATTGCATGGTCAAGAGACGCGCCGTTGATAAGGATTGATGAATTCGCGGAACGCGCACAAGCGCTTCATCGGCAAGCATATGCGCATAAAGGGCAGCATGTTTCGCCTCACGACGATAATCAAGTTCTTCGCGAATACGCGCGGCAATCTCTTTGGCAATCTCACGTGTATCGACAGCAGGGTCGAATTGCCGATGGAGGGAAAACAAAATCTCAAGCTGCAAGAGATCGGCTTCAACAGCGGAAGCCATATCGGGATATTGAAGTTTCACCGCAAGCTTCTTACCGGTTTGATCAGTGGCTTGATGCACTTGCCCAAGCGATGCGGCAGCCGTTGGATGAAGATCAAAATGAGAAAAATGCGATCGCCATTCCGGCCCTAATTCGGCAATCATGCGGCGCTTAACAAAGGCCGCGCCCATGGGTGGCGCTTGGCTTTGAAGTGTCGCCAATTGCGCCGCATAATCAGGTGGCAAAGCATCAGGTATGGTTGCGAGCAACTGCGCAACCTTCATCAAAGGACCCTTTAATTCCCCAAGCGCAGCGGTGAGCGCTGTTGCGTTACGATCATCGACATTCTCAAGACCGAAGAGACGCCCGCCGACAATACGCGCTGCGACACCGCCAACATTGGTGGCCACGCGCGCATAGCGTATGGCTCGACCAGAGAAGCGGTTCCGTTCAGGATCTAATTCACTCATGACTCTATCCACCATCACCACTTCAGTACGAAGAAGTAATGATGCCGGATCGATTAATCCATAGACTCAAGCTCGACAATCATCCGCTCGATCAAAGATAGCCCAACTTGCCAGAAGGCCGGATCGCGTGCATCAAGTCCAAAAGGCGCCAAAAGTTCGGAATGATGTTTTGTACCGCCCGCTGCAAGCATCGCAAGATAGCGCTCGGCAAAACCTTCTACAGCATTCTCGTAAACTGCGTAAAGCGAATTTACCAAGCAATCACCAAACGCATAGGCATAAACATAGAAGGGCGAATGGATGAAATGCGGAATATAAGTCCAGAACGTTTCATAACCATCGCCCAAGCGAATTGATGGCCCAAGACTTTCACTTTGCAATTTGAGCCAAATCTCGCCGATCTGCTCTGAGGTGATTTCACCATTTCGCCGTGCCTGATGAATTTCGCGTTCGAATGTATAAAACGCGATCTGCCGGACAACCGTGTTGATCATATCTTCAACTTTGGCGGCCAACATGGATTTGCGTTGTTTTTGATCTTTCGTCCGATCGAGAAGTCGACGGAATGTCAGCATCTCACCGAAGACTGAGGCTGTCTCTGCAAGCGTCAATGGAGTCGGCGCCATCAACGCACCATTGGAAGCGGCCAAAACTTGATGAACGCCATGCCCCAATTCATGCGCAAGCGTCATCACATCACGCGGTTTTCCAAGATAATTAACAAGCACATAAGGATGAGCTGACGGCACAGTCGGATGCGCGAAAGCACCTGGTGCTTTTCCTGAACGCACGGGTGCATCAATCCAATTTTTGTCAAAGAAGTCATTTGCGATCGAGGCCATGCGCGGTGAAAAATCTCGATAGGCTTCAAGCACCATCGACCGCGCATCAGTCCAGGGAATTGTCGGCTGTTCTATTTGCGGAAGTGGCGCGTTACGATCCCAATGATCAAGTGCATCTTTGCCGAACCACTTCGCTTTCAGTTTGTAATAGCGATGAGAGAGACGCGGATAGGCCGCACGCACCGCGCTTACCAGTGCTTCGACAACTTCACGTTCAACGCGGTTTGAAAGATGCCGGCTATCGGCGATATCTGTAAAATTTCGCCAGCGATCAGAGATCTCTTTATCTTTCGCAAGCGTGTTGGTGATCAACGAGAAAGTTCGGAGATTAGCACGAAATGTATTAGCGAGCGCATCAGAGGCGCGACGTCGTACAGAGTCATCCGGATCCTGAAATTTATTGAGAATCGGCTCAAGAGTCAGCTCTTCGCCATCAAATTCAAATCGCAACGCTGCCATGGTTTCATCAAAAAGGCGATTCCACGCATTCACGCCGGTCACTGACTTTTCGAGAAAAATTTGCTCGAGTTTATCATCAAGCTGATAGGGCTTTTCAAGTCGAATATCTTTAAGCCACGGCGCGTAGTGAGAGAGCGGCGCTTGTGCTGCGGCTTGATCGAGGATTGCATCATCGAGGCGATTAAGCTCAAGAGTAAAAAAGAGAAGTTCGGTGCTGAGCGTAGTCGCGCGATCCTGAGTATCGCTATAAAATTTTGCGCGTGCTGGATCCGTTGTGTCGCCTGAATAGACGAGACCCGCATAAGAGAGGATACGCCCTAATTTGTCATCTATGGCTTCATAGCGCTTGATTGCTTCATGCAAAGCGGAAGAGGGTAAGCTCCCTTTTAGAAGTGCATCAAGCTTACCACGATAGTCGGCGGCGAATTTACGCGCTTCCTGTTCGACCCACTCAAAATCTGATTTCAACTCGGCAGAATCAGTGCCCGGGTAAAGATCTGTCAAATTCCATTCCGGCAAAATCCCAAGGGCCTTGGTCTCCGATGCAGAAAGGCCCGCGGACGCGGCGCGATGAATGGGGAAGCGTGATGAAAGAAGCGTGCGCATGAAGGGTCCAACTCAGGTTAAGACTTAGATCATGATGGTTAAGAAAGAGATCGCTTTTGTTAAGACTTGGCGAAAGATCCCTTATTCATACAAAGCGCCCCCTGCTCAATCAATAAAAAACGAGCTTTGCGGAATGCGGCATTAAAGCGGCATTTACCAAACAACGACACACTCGAGCCGAATCATAATGCTCTCGAGTACGCATTGTATGAAGCGTAAAATTCTGATCGTTGAAGATGATCCCGTGCACCAGAGCCATCTCGCGCGCTTGGTCACGCGTTTGGGTCACGAGCCCGTTGCTTTTGCCTCAGGGCAAGAGGCGCTTGATGCAATCATGAAGAGGCGTGATCCGGCGATTGCGGCCATTCTGCTCGATCTTGTCATGCCGGATCTCGATGGAATGGGTGTGATCACAAGGTTACATGCGGCGGGCTATCGCACACCCATTATCGTTCTCGTGAAGCCGACAGCCCTCGATTCGGCGCTCGCGGCGATCGCAGCCGGTGCGCAGGATTTCTGCCTGATTCCTGCGGGGTTCGAGCGTATTGCCGTATCATTAAAGAACATGCTGGCGCCATCCGAGATGTCCCTAAAGGATATGTCGGCAACCCAGACAAGCATTATCCCTCTCTCGGCTTCTAAGCCCTTATCTTTTCGCGATCCGTTATTGGGATTGGGAAAAGAGCCTCAACATCACGACGTATTTTCCGCATCCATTCCTTTGATTGATCACGACGGGGAATTACGATCACTCGCCTCAATTGAAAAAGATGTGATTGCTTTTGCAATCAAAAATAATACGCAACCTTTTGCCGCTATTGCACGCGCCTTAGGCATTAGTCGATCCACACTCTATCGCCGGATCGAAGAGATCACTCAAAATGAATTTAAAATTAGTCCGCCTGCTTATGGGGATGCCGCATGAGATCAATTGCATCGACTCTTTTCCTCTGCCTTGCGTCTCTTCTTCTTATCAGCGGTGAGCCTTATGCCTTTGCAGAAGATCGCGCCCCCGCGATTGAGGCACGAGATACACAAAGCAGTCTTGATCTGACAAATCGGATTACGGAAGAAATCAAAGCGCTTCGTCTATCGGGGTCGCTACCAGCAATCATTATGAAATGGCCAAAAGCCGATCGTGAAAATTTTCTTAATTTCTACACGGCTCGCAATGATGCACCTCTTTGGTTTGGCGGCACGATTCTGGATGAGCGTCGTGAAAGCCTCCAGCGCCGCCTCTTGAGCGCCGATGAAGACGGCATGAATGCAAGCGATTATCCAGCGCCGCTTATCTCTGCAACGGAAACGGATCCTCGGAAAATCGCCGAAGCGGATTTGATCTTATCTGCGAGTGCTGTTGCTTTTGCACGCGATGCGCGCGGCGCGCGGATCGATACAATCAAACTGTCAAAATTGATTACACCGCGATTAGTGATCCCGCGTCCGACAATGGTTTTAGCGGATTTGATGGGCACACAGAATGTGGGAGATCGCCTGCAATCTTATCAACCCCATCATAATGGCTATCTTGATCTTAAAGCCAAATTGTTGGAGCTTCGTGAAACGACGGGAAGTCTAAGTCAGACAGTGCCAGTCACCAAAGCGCTTCCGCAAAAGACACGCACGACGACGGCAATGGTCGGTATGATAATGCCAAGTGCATTTGACATCGTTGTGAATATGGAGCGTTGGCGTTGGGTACCACCAGAGCTTGGTGAAAATTATATCTTTGTGAATTTGCCTGAGTTCACCCTAAAATTCATTCGAAAAGGTGAAATTGCATATGTCACAAGAACGGTTGTGGGTAAGCCGGATACGCCAACGCCTTTGTTTTCAGCCGCCATCAACTCGCTGATCATCAATCCCAGCTGGCATGTCCCGCAATCGATTGTCCGCAATGAGTTTCTTCCAAAACTTGCGGAAGATCCGGCATTTGCTGAAAAATCAGGATATGAGATCACCCAAGACGGTGACATGACTTATATCCGGCAACCTCCCGGTGAGCGGAACGCTTTGGGTTTTGTAAAATTTAATCTACCCAATGAACATGCAGTCTATTTGCACGATACGCCGATGCGCAAACTCTTTGCCAACACGGATCGTGCCTATTCACATGGTTGTGTGAGAGTTGAGAATCCCTTCTCGCTCGCAGCGATGGTTTTGAAAAATCCGAAATATGCCGAAGACGCATTGAAGTCTTTCGTCGGTCGTGATGAACGCGTCATCAAATTAGAGGAACCGCTCCCCGTACATTTAGCCTATTTCACAGTGATCACGGGTGAAGATGGTCAGCTCAAGCGGCTCGGCGATATCTACGGATATGATAATCTCGTTTTGACTACGTTAAAGCTTGATCAGCATCGTAGTTTCGCGGCTCTGAAATAACAGCAAAGCAGACATCATCGGTTTCGGGTGGTCTTTATCCATAAAGGCTGATAGAAGGACGCGGTCCATCTTATGGACCGACCTTTAGAAGCCCCATGCAAAAAACCTCAATCGGCCCGCTTGAATGGACGCTGCTTATCGGTCTTTCGATCATCTGGGGTGGCTCCTATCTTTTCATGAAGGTCGCGGTTGCCTCGGTACCGGTTTTCACAATTGTCTTTGCGCGTGTGGCGCTTGGCGCTTTTGCGCTTGCACTCATTATTCTTGTCATGCGCACTGAATTTCCAAAAAGCGTGGGCGTTTGGCGTGCATTTCTTGGCATGGGCATCATCAATAATGTCATTCCGATGAGCCTCATCGTCTATGGCACGAGCAAGATTGATGCGGGTCTTGCGTCAATCATCAATGCGATGACACCGCTCTTCGCGATCATCATCGCGCATTTTGCAATAACAGACGAACGTTTCACGGCTAACCGACTGATCGGCGTGGCCTTAGGTGTCTGTGGTGTGATTGTGCTGATCGGCCCGAGTTTTCTTTTTAATTCGGATGTCAATATTTGGGGCGAGTTAGCCTGTCTCGCGGCAACTTTATCCTATGCATCAGCAAGCATTTTTGGACGTCGTTTCACGCGTATGAAATTGCAACCGATTCAGATTGCCTTTGGTCAAACGGCATCAGCATCTCTCGTCTTGCTTCCAATCTCGTTTATAATTGATAAGCCTTGGACGATTGGCTTTCCAACAGAAGGCGCGATCCTGAGCATTGCCGCGCTTGGCATTCTCTGCACGGCGATTGGTTATCTCATGTATTTCCGTGTGCTCAATAATTCGGGAGCGGTTGCCGTTTCACTTGTCACGTTGTTGATACCACCAAGTGCTTTGGTGCTTGGAATATTCGTACTTGGTGAAATCCTATCCCTCACCGATCTTCTCGGTATGGGATTGATCGGTGTTGGACTTGTTATCGTAAACATTAAAAAGAAATCCGCTCATCTGATCAGTGAGCGGAACAATGCCACTACATCTTCATAAACAGCTTTTTTAAACGGAATTACAAGCGAGGGTAATGTTTCAAGCGCAGCCCATCGCCAATTTTCAAATTCCGGCTTGTGACCACCCGGTGGCGCAAGAATATTGATCTCGCTATCTTGCCCTTCAAAACGGAAAGCAAACCATTTTTGCGTTTGACCGCGATATTTGCCTTTCCATGCCGATTTCGCGACATCGGGCGGTAGGTCATAAGTCAACCACTGCGGTGCTTCGGCGATCAGAGATACGCTCGTCACACCCGTCTCTTCGGCAAGTTCGCGCAGTGCCGCCGGATAAGGCTCTTCGTCTTTGTCAATTCCACCTTGCGGCATCTGCCATGAGTGATTCGCGTCAACATGTTCGGGACCCGCTTCGGCGCGGCGTTGGCCGACAAAAATCAAACCTTTCCGATTGACGAGCATAATGCCGACATTCCGGCGATAAGGCAGATCCTCATTACGCATACCGACTACCTTTGCTGCAACAGCACCGCGCTCGCTGGTACAAGACGAACCCCTTGCGCAGTTAAGCCTTCGCTCCACTTCTTTAGGCGCTCTATCGCAAGAGGTGTGATCACCGCAACCCCCAAAGCCGAACCGTTCTTTTTTGCCTCAGCTGTCAATCGCTGGAGAGCTTCATCAATCCCATTTGACGACACATCACGATGGATCAGAATATCGATCCGCGCATGATTATTCTGCGATGCGGCCATTGTTTTATCAGGCAGTGAATGAGTCACCAGTCCAAGCCCGCGCGTTTCGGCTTGGCGGGTGAGGAGGTCTTTAACATCCGGAGAAATAAACCCGTCCGAACCGGAGATCGCAAGCAGACCCGCATAGCCAGCTACCCGCGCCATCGACCATTTCAAACGAGTGAGATTTTCGGCTTCACCCGCTGCCGGCACGAGCACCTTTGGTCCGGCATCTTCAAAAATCTGTTCGCGGGAAATGAGCGGGAGATCCAGAAACACTTCATGCCCTTCTTCGCGAATCTCCCCCGATTGCCGATCAATCTCACGCGCATAGGGCGAAAGGGCAAAAGACATATCGCTCGGCAATCTCAAAATGGCTTCAAGTGTCGCCAGTTGTCCAATGCCTACCCCGCGAAGAATGATGGCGACACGAGGCTCGGATGAAGCAGGCTCCACTTGTGGCCGCAGTGGTCGCGCATAAATACTCAAGGGAGTTGCGCCATCATCGGCGCAGATTGGCAAGACACCTTCTGGGATAATCTCAATCAGCCGAGGATCAGGCACCGGTGGCAATCCATGCGGCGACAAAGGACGACGTGACGCGCTAGTGACGACCGTTTCTTGCGGCCAATCAATCGTAACGACCACATTGGGCAAAGGTGGCGCGCGAAACTAGCCTTTATGACAAGCCAGACCCAGCGCCCCGAGTGTCATCAAAGTCAAAACACTCATCGCGATGGCGATGGACCCGTAAGATCCCGATGGGTTTTGATCTTTCGTTGGGGAAGATGGGTCTAATGACGGCAAAGACGTCGCTTCTGATATCGACATGGAGACGCTCGCTTAAACGGACAAGGAGAGTCATCATGATCGATAAAAAGCGGGAATTTCTCGTTAATTTATGATTCAAATTTTAAGGAAGCGAGAACAATTTTGTTCTCGCTTCTTTTGATGTTTAATTCGCTGGCGTTGTATCTTTTGACGGCTCGGCGAGGCTGCCTGATTTGATACCGCGCAACAGATCAAGAGCATATTGCAATTGCTTATCCTGCCTGGGATCAGTTGGAACATAGGCCGATGAACCGCCTTGCTCATTCGCACCATTTTTCAGATGGCCCTTCAGAGCTGCTTCACCCTTAGTCTCATCCTTGCCTTTGATTTCATCAGGTACGTCTTGCAGCACCTGGATGTCAGGATCGATACCCTTGGCTTGGATCGAACGACCCGACGGAGTATAATAACGCGCCGTCGTCAAACGCAGAGCGCCGCTCGGTCCCAGTGGAATGATGGTCTGCACCGAGCCTTTACCGAAGGAGCGCGTGCCGATGATGGTTGCGCGTTTATGATCTTGCAAAGCGCCGGCAACGATTTCAGAGGCCGAAGCGGAACCGCCATTGATCAAAACCACAACGGGTTTTCCACCGGTCAAATCTCCCGAGCGGGCGACATAACGTTGCGCGTCATCAGGATTACGTCCACGCGTTGAAACAATTTCACCACGTTCCAGAAACGCGTCGGAAACCGCAATCGCTTGATCAAGCAACCCGCCCGGATCATTACGAAGATCGACGACATAGCCTTTGAGTTTATCGGCAGGAATATTCTTCGTGGCTTGATCAATCGCGTTTTTTAAACCTTCTGATGTCTTCTCGGTAAATTGCGTGATGCGGATATAGCTCACATCATTTTCAATGCGCGATTTCACTGATGAGATTTTGATAATCTCACGCTTGAGGCTGACTTCAAATGAATCAGTACCCTTACGACTGATGCGCAATTTCACAGAGCTGTTCACCGGGCCGCGCATACGATCAACGGCTTGATTGAGTGTGAGGCCTTGAACAGAATCACCGTCAATCTCGAAAATGAAATCGCCGGCAAGAAGACCCGCACGTGAAGCGGGTGTGTCGTCAATCGGTGTGACGACTTTTACAAAACCGTCTTCTTGAGTGACTTCAATGCCAAGGCCACCAAATTCACCTTTGGTCTGGACCTGCATATCCTTGAAGCTCTTCGGATCCATATAGCTAGAATGCGGATCGAGACCGGACAACATGCCGGATATTGCTGATTCAATCAGCTTCGCATCCGCAGGCTTCTCGACATAATCGGTGCGGATTTTTTCGAACACATCGCCGAACAAATTTAGCTGGCGATAGGTTTCAGAACTTGCCGCCACAGCGCTGATCGTGCCGACTGGAAACCCTTGCAATGTGAAAGCAACGAGGCCGCCACCGAAAACGGCACCTGTGAGCAAATACGCCAATCTACGCATCATCCGCGACCTTTCCCTACCGCTGCAAAGGACCACCAGGGTGTCGGATCAACCGGTGTGCCTTCTTTGCGGAATTCAACATAAAGCACAGGCTGAGCCGGAATTGCACCGGCCTGCGTCTGCTGATCTTTTGACGGATCGCCCATCACAGCAACAGGCTCGCCCGCCAGAACGAACTGACCAAGATTTACGCTGATCCTGTCCATGCCTGCAAGCAAGATGTAATAGCCGCCGCCCATATTCAGAATCAAAAGCTGGCCATAGGTCCTAAAGGGTCCGGCAAAGGCGACCCAGCCATCGGAGGGCGCGGAGACAAGAGCCCCCGGCCGTGCTTCAAAGGTCACGCCGCGGGTCAAGCCGCCGACGGGGTCACGTGCATTAAAACCACGCAGCAAAGTGCCGCTCACTGGCACAGACAAAAGACCCTTCAGCTCACCAAAGCCAACTTTCGGCGCTTGGCGTGCAGGATCACGAAAGGCTAAGGCGGCGAGTTTGTTACGGGCATCCCGCGCGGCGGGATCATTCGCGGCTTTCGCTTCTTCTTCAGATTTCGCGGCTGCTGATTTTGCATCCCGCGCGGCCCGCGACACGCTATGCACCTCGGTCTCGAGACGACCGATCAGGTCCTTCAAACTCTGGCTCTTTGCCGCGAGCGCTTCGGCTTTTTTAGCGTATTCTTCAACGCGGCTTTCCGCGCCTGAGATTTCTTTTTGGCGGGCCTCAACCAGAAGAGAAATATCTTGCCGATCACGCACAAGACTTTGCACGTCGCGCGCGAGTCCGTCGCGCTCGGCCGCCGCGGAAGATCGTATTCTCTCAATTGCCGCAAGATCGGCTGCCAATTTATCCGTCTCGGCTTTTAGATCCGGTACAACCGAACCCAACAAAATAGCGCTACGAACCGTATCAAGCACATGATTTGGATCAGCCATCAAAATCGGAGGAGGCATCGTCCCCACACGTTGAAGCGCGGCAAGAATATCAGTGGCAACCGCTTGGCGAGTCTCAAGCGATGCGCGCGCTTTGGCTTCTGACTCAGTTAAAGCGGTTAAACGATCTTCAACCGAGCGAATGCGTATTTCTGTTGCGCGGATGCGATCCGTTGTCTCGATCAATCTTTGATTCAATCGCGCACGATCATTTCGTAGCGTTTCGATTTCCTCTTGTAGGCGCGAGCGTTCTTCAGATCCGCTTTGTAACAGCTGTTCGGTTTCTTGTAACTCAAGTTGACGCGTTGTTTTTTCAATCGATGAATCAGACGCATGCCCAGGCGTGAATGGCAAAAGCATCATCAACCCGATCAGAACGGGTTGAAAACTTTGAACGCAAAATCGATAACCGCGCATAATTACATAAATATCCTGTCACGCCCGATGATAAGGATGACCACTCATCAAGGTCATCGAACGATAAAGCTGCTCTGCCAGAATAATGCGCGCTAATTGATGCGGCAATGTCACGGCACCAAAAGCGATGACAGACTGCGCCTCTTTGACAAAGTCAGGATCAAGTCCATCCGCACCACCGATTACAAATGACAGAGACCGAGAACCATTATCCCGCAAAACTTGAATTTTTTTTGTCATGGCTTCGCTGTCGATGGATTGGCCTTTGGCATCAAGCGCGACAAATACCGAATCAGAGAGGCGCTGCCTGATCATGTGCGCTTCTTCGATTTTTCGATCGTGCGGGCGTGTGGCGCGACTCTCGGCAAATTCAACCACGTCAAAACCGGTAACGGCTAGACCGCGTCCCTGATCACGCGCGCGGTTTAAATAGCGGTTGACCAGCTCACGCTCGGGACCCTCTTTCAGGCGTCCCACCGCCAGGATCTCGACTTTCACAGCATCACCGTCACGAAACGGCGCGTTCGACCGGGCGATCCGATCCCCACATTTTTTCGAGATTGTAGAAGCTGCGCACTTCGGGCCGGAAAATGTGTACAATCACATCGCCGGCATCGATCAGAACCCAATCGCAATGCGGCATGCCTTCGACGCGCATACCTGTGTGACCTTCGGCTTTGAGTTTCTCAATAAGCTGATCGGCGATCGCGCCGACATGGCGATTGGAGCGTCCGGAGGTCACAATCATGGCATCGGCGAGTGAGGTTTTGCCAGCAAGATCAATTGCAATTGTATCTTCGGCTTTAGCGTCTTCAAGCGTTACGAGAACATCTTGAAGCATAGCGCCCTGCGATGGATTGTTCACTTTCGCGGACGCAGACCAGCTTTTTCTTGTGCCGGCGGACGTGACGGTCTGTGTCAGTGGTCATTCCCCATGATTATCGGCCCTCAAAGGACCCGCATTGAACCTGCCTGAAGCATCGACAAAATTCAACATAATCTTCATTCCTTACGATTCAATGACGTTATCGCAATGCGGTCGAAGAGAGGCTTGAGCGCGGCCCGTGTAAAACCATCAAAGCGGGGGCGGGCTGATCAGTGAGAACAGAGGCTTTCAACTCGGAGAGCCGGAAACGCTCCAATGCCAATGCAGCGGGTGCGCGCAGCGCATGGTGGGTCGAGCCCGGGCGATCTATAACTGCAATGGGAAATGTTGCCGCGATCTCTTGCCAACGTGCCCAGCGATGAAAGCCTTCAAGATTGTCCATGCCCATAATCCAAACGAAACGGGCCATTGATGACCGTTGCTTGAGATAAGCAAGCAACTCATAGGTGTAGAAACTTCTCAGATGCTCTTCGATGGCAATGACATGAATCTTTGGATGTGACGCGATCCGACGCGCCGCTGCAATCCGCACTTCGGTTGATGGCAAATCTCTTTTGTCTTTGAGCGGATTTCCTGGTGTTACAATCCACCACACCGCATCGAGTTTTAAGCGACGCAAAGCCGTCAAACTCACAAGACGATGAGCCGCATGAGGCGGATTAAAGGATCCTCCAAAAATGCCGATGCGTTGCCGCCGTCCATGGGGAGGCAGAAGCGGCATCAGAAGCGAAGTGGATTGACCCGTCACCGCTTTCTTACCTTTCACGCTCTTGCTGATAAACCAAGATCATGACGCGCTTCTGCTAAAAGCCGATCAGACGCTTCTTCAATTCTTTCCTGCATCAAATCAAAGAACTTTTGTTGCTCGATACCGGGCTCAATTACCGGCAAAATATCGACAACGATTATTCCTTTTCGCAGTTTCAACGAACGACGCGGCCAATATACACCTGAATTCAAAGCGACCAGTAAACAGGGAACTTTCAGGCCCGAATAGATTTGTGCAATACCAAAACGATAAGCGGGTTCCGCGCCGGGCGGACGACGTGTGCCTTCAGGAAAAATCAGAATCTGACGTCCGTGATCAGCGTGGATTTCGCGATGTGCCGCTTTCACCAACTCAAGAAGTGTGCGGGAACCCCCCTTACGATTAATCGGTACATTCCTCATTTTCGCTAGAAACCACCCGAAGAGAGGAATGTAAGCCAATTCGCGCTTCAAAATAAAACAAGGATCGTCAAATAGGCTAAGAAGCGCAAAAGTCTCCCAAATGGATTGATGTTTTGCCGCGATCAAGAGCGGGCCTTTGGGTATGTTTTCCAGCCCCCGGAATTCAACTTTGATGCCGCCGACGATACGACAAAGCCAAAGATAATAACGACTCCACGCGCGCGCTAACGTGATAACGAAAGAACGAGGAAGAAGAAGAACGATGAGCCCTGCAAGCATCCATACAATCAAATTGGCGTAAAGAGCAATCATCAAAAGAAGCGCGCGAGGTGAAACGCCGGTCTCTTCCTTTTGTTGATCATGTGAACCGAGTGGCACTGTCATTTATCCCAAATTTGCAGTATGAGAAACTCTTTTGCTGATATTAATTCTTACAAGAGCGGCCATATATTTAATCGGCTCAAGAGTAATTGCATATAAAGTGCTGATGCGACCATGAAACACCTGCTCCCGGAGTGGCAAGCCCGCACGATAGGGATAAAGCGTTCGATCAGGTAAAAGCGCTCTCACCTCAAGCATGGCACGCGGCAAATGAAATCCGGCAGTCACAATGGCGAGTGATTTATAATCTTTTTCACGTGCCCAAAGAGCCGCCTCTTCCGCATTGCCTCTCGTATTCTGCGCCTGATGACCAAGGTCGATACAACAAGATGAATAAGGCGCAAGAGCAGGTACAACACGAACAAGATCATCAAGATCAGCTCGACCACCTACGCCGCTAATCAAAAGATGTTTTGTAACGCCGGACGATAATAGCCGCGCAGCATCCGTCAATCGATCAGGACCGCCTGTCAAAACAATCGCAGCATCAACAGAAGTGATTTCATTTTGATCATATCGGGCGAGGGCGGTGAAATAACTCACAAAACCCATGATCAAGATCATGAGTACAATAACGAGACTAATCGATAACAGTCGTTTAAATCCGAAGACTCTTTTCATGGCATGATCCATCATGCCAACCGGCCTAAAGTCGAATGAACCGTCAGCCGCGAAACGACACTGGCTAAAAAGGAAACAAAGAGGGCGACCGCCAATATGGCAATAATGATCGCTAAACCGACAGATGACAAAGGATCAACGGCACCAAAGCCGAAGACGTCTTTCAATCCATCAGAGCCTGCAATCATAAATCTCAAAGCGCCAAGAATGATCAGTGCGAGACACGCACCCAAAATACCGCCTCTCAATCCAAGACTGAAAAAATGCCCCTGAAACACGCGCGCGATATAGCGATCATCAGCACCCATAAAATAGAAGACTTCAATAATCTCGCGATTACCGACCATGGCGCCACGCGTAGCAAAAACTATCGCCAAAGCTGTGGCCGTAAGGAAAAGAACAAGACCAAGCGCGGAAGCCACCACGAGCGTATTGCCGAGTTTAGTCAAACGCCTTGTCCAAGAGCGATGATCATCGACAACCATTCCCGGAATTTCTTTCGCTAATTGTTGTGCAACAACTTGAATGTCAGGAGGCACATCGGGATTTATTTCAACGGCAATCATTCGCGGTATCGAAAGACCGCCCAGCGAAGACGCGGGACCAAGCCAGGGTTCGAGCATGCGCAAAGTTTCATCTTGCGAATAAATGCGGACCTTCGTCACACCTTGCACTTGCTTCAAATACTCCGCCGCGCGATTCAAATCCGCTTCAATCGCGCGACCCGTTTGTGGACGAAGCTGTACGGTCACTTCGGAAGATAAAAGAACTTGCCAACGCGCCGTGGCGGCTGACCCAAAAAGCACAAGACCCACTGTTAATGAAACAATGAAGGTCAAAATGAAAATCACAGCCACAAGCGTACGATCCGTCAATGGATCGGGCGCCACCAATGAGTCCGTTGAAAAACGATTGAGAAAAGACTGCCACGTTGATCTTTGATTATAAAAATCAGTTGACGACATGGCCTAGCCCTCAACCTGTAAATGATGATTTTGCAACACAAGACGACGAGCACCTCTAATTTGCTCCATCAGCCCTATATCATGCGTTGCAATCAAAATGGCGGTACCTGATCGATTGAGTTCGACAAATAGTCGCAACAGGCGCTCTGCTAAAACCGGATCGAGATTTCCTGTCGGCTCGTCAGCGAGAAGAAGCTCTGGTTGCGAAACAAGCGCGCGCGCAATCGATGTCCGTTGCTTTTCGCCGCCAGACAGAACGGGTGGTTTGACATCAATCAAATCGTTGAGACCAATCCATTTCAATAATTCGATCACTTCGGCGCGATAGCTCGATTCCATTCGGCCACGAATTTTAAAAGGCAGCGCCACATTCTCATAAATCGTCAAATGATCGAGAAGTCGGAAATCTTGAAACACAATGCCCATACGTCGGCGCAGCAAAGTGAGACCGTCTTTATCAAGCTGCGCGGTATCTTGCCCGAAGATTGAAATCATCCCGCGTGTCGGTTTCAAGGATTGCAGGATCAAGCGGAGAATTGTCGTTTTACCGCTCCCCGATGCGCCCGTCAGAAATTGGAATGATTGCGGCATGATGGAAAAACTGATGTCGGTCAGAGTTTCCGGCGCTGCGCCATAGCGCAGTCCGACATTTTCAAACCGGACGAGTTCCCCGCCCCACCGATTGGATTGAGCCTGCACGCGAGTCTTCAACCTTCCTTAAAGGTCATGAGGGCATGATCACGAGCCATAGCAGGAAACTATTTTTGGAAGGAAGGGTATCTGATTCGTCATGCTGATCGTTTGCCCAAATTGCTCGAGCTCCTATTTCGTGCACTCAGAGACCCTCGGCGGCGAGCGGCGGATGATGCGGTGCGGCGTCTGCCGGTCCACTTTTCAGGCCGAGGCCGAGCCTAAATCACCCGAAATTCCAGAAGATTTCTTAAAATCGGTGACAGAAGCACCTTATTTTGAGAATAAGTCCCAAGCCGCCCCCACGCCGAAACAGCACCGTTCCCGTTTTGGAATGATGGCCGCCGGTATCGCGGGCTTTACCGGCCTGATCGCCGTGATCGGCGGCGTTGCACAGGATTTTGACCGGCTTAAAGTCCAAACAAGCCTATGGATCGCAGGCTTTCTGCCCGGACTCGCCACTCCGCGCCTCGCGATCCAAAACATCAAAACCCGTTTCAAGGGTGAAGGAGCGGATCGGGCCCTGATCATCGAAGGCATGATCCTCTCAGATGCGTCGACCCCCCATAATCTTCCAAGCCTCAGCTTTGAAATTCGCTCAGCGGTGGAAGACGGTTCCGTCGGGCAGAGCATTTTCCAGTGGATGATTCCGCCTCCGGCCCCCACAATCGACCGTGGAAACCCTGTTCCCTTTCGCGCAAGACTTGCCTCTCCTCCCCGGGAGGGTAAAGACATCGTGATCCGCCTCGCCGGCGCCTGAAAACACGGGGGGTGGCCGCTTTTGCCAGAGGGCAAAAGACATCGCCATGCTCGAGAGGTATCATGCCCCAAGAACGAAATGTCTCCGTCCTGATTGACGAAGCCAAAATTGCCGCCCGCAATACCGAGATTGCTCAAGAAATTGCGCGCAAAGATCCCAAAAGGCTTTTGGTCATCGCGATCCTCAAAGGGTCCTTCATGTTTGCAGCCGACCTGATGCGCGCGCTGCATCACGCGGGGCTCATGCCGCAAGTTGAATTCATGCATCTGTCGAGCTATCGCGACGCGACGATTTCATCAGGACAAGTCGTTATTCTTAAAGATGTCGAAAGCGATGTGCGTGACCGTGACATCTTGTTGATCGACGATATTCTTGAATCAGGCCGCACGATCGCTTTTGCGAAAGACCTTCTCGCCGCTCGCGGTGCACGCGTGATGTCATGCTGTCTTTTAGAAAAGCCTGGCAAACGCGCGGTTTCGATCAATGCCGACTTCGTTGGCTTCGTGATTCCGGATAAATTTGTGGTGGGCTATGGAATGGATGTGGCCCACTCCTATCGCCAACTCCCCTTTATCGGCGTGGTCGAATAAGCAACCGGTCCCAGATTAGGCGGACGCGTTTGATCTTTTTGGATAACCGATCCATCCATCAAGAATTGCGTTGAGCCATTGCTCGACATCGTGATCATGTTCAAACCATCCATCACGATGTTCATGAGGTGCGCGCGCGCCTTTGTGATTCATCTTTTCAAAAGAACGCGTAGTCCATCGGCAAATCATCGCATAGGTAACTTCGGGGTGAAATTGCAAGGCAAGCGTCTTTTGTCCGATGCGAAAGGCTTGATGCAGGAAGGCTTCGCCTTCGGCGAGCAACTCAGCGCCTTTCGGTAAATCAAATCCTTCGCGGTGCCAATGATAAACGGCACGCGGCCATTTAGCACCATGCGACCTCGCCCATTTTTCGCCCGCTTTTGTCGGACGAAGTGGATAATAGCCGATCTCGGTTTCTTCCTCAGGATGTTTATAAACCCGCGTACCCATCGCTCGACACAATAGCTGAGCGCCAAGGCATAGACCGAGAAAAGGCGTTTCTGCTTTGAGCGTACGTTCGATCAATTTGATTTCTTCGCCGATAAACGCATCAGGATCATTGGCGCTCATCGGGCCACCAAAGATCACAACGCCGGAATAATCTTTGAGATTGTCAGGTAGCGCTTCTCCCAAAGGCGGGCGGCGTGTGTCGAGTATAAATCCACGCTGGCACAAAACATACCCCACCCGACCGGGTGTTGAATATTCTTGATGGAGAATGATCAGAACCGGCTTAGTCACAGGCGAACATCAACACTCGACGCAGTTGGAAAATCATACACATTCATAAACAAAGATCGAGAGCACGGTTTGCCTCACCCTCTCCCATACACATCCTCCAAGCGCACGATGTCATCTTCGCCGGTGTAAGAGCCTACTTGCACTTCGATGACTTCAAGCGGCACTTTACCCGGATTGGCGAGGCGATGCACTTCGCCAATCGGGATATATGTGCTCTGATTCTCGTGCAGCTCGATGGTCTTCTCACCGATCGTGACTTCCGCCGTGCCCGAGACCACCACCCAATGTTCCGAGCGATGAAAATGTTTCTGAAGTGAGAGGCGGCCACCCGGCTTCACGGTGATGCGCTTCACATGAAAGCGCGGGCCAATATCGATGCGCTGATAGGCACCCCAAGGCCGATACATTTTGAGATGCTCGCTCGCCTCACGTTGACTTTTGGCTTTGAGCGCTTCGACCAGAATTTTGACTTCGCCTGAGTTCTCTTTGTTGGTCACAAGCACCGCATCGCGCGTTGAGACGACAACGATATTGTCGAGCCCCGCAACAGTCGTGAGTACATCATCGGAATGAACAAGGCTGTTGGTGGTGTCGAGCAAAGCAACATTGCCGGTCGCGCGATTGCCACGCTCATCATGGTCAGACGCGTCCCAGAGCGCACCCCATGTGCCAATATCCGACCAATCAAATGAGGCCGTTACAACGGCGGCATGAATGGTCTTTTGCATAACAGCATAATCAATCGAAATTTTTGGTGCATTCGCGAAAGCTTTAGCGTTCAACAGTGTAGCGCCAAGATCTATGCTCGCTAACTGAAGCGCTGTGGCTGCGCACGCACTGATTTGCGCCGCATGACGCTCAAGCTCTTCGATCATTGTTTCTGGCTTGAACATGAAATTGCCGGAGTTCCACACATAGCCATCGGCGACAAGATCGCGTGCCCTCGACGCATCAGGCTTCTCAAGAAAAATCGCAATATGTCGCGCCTCACCTTCAACCTTTTCACCGGGCTTGATATAGCCATAGGCGGTTGAGGGATGAGACGGTGTTACACCAAAGGTCACAATCTTGCCGGCATTGGCAGCGGGCAAAGCGCGCTTCACGCTCTCGCGAAAGCCTTGTACATCGGCAATCATATGATCAGCCGCCAGCACCAGACCCAAGGCGCTCTCATGATGCTGCTTCACCCAATGCGCGGCCGCTGCAATCGCGGGCGCCGAATCTCTTGGGCTTGGTTCCATAAGAATATCCACCGCAACGCCCACCGCTTCGGCCTGTTCTTCAGCCAGAAACCGGAATTTCTCATTCGTCACAATCAAAGGCCTGCCAAACAGCGAGGGATCATCAACCCGCTTCAACGTCGCCTGAAATGTCGAGAGCGTCCCCAAAAGCGGCACGAACTGCTTCGGAAAACTATCGCGCGAAACCGGCCACAACCGTGTACCCGAACCACCGCATAAAATAATAGGAATAAGGGTCATGATGCGAGAGGCTCCATTTCCAAAAGATTACCCGACAATGAAATCGACAGGACGCATCACTGACCTGTTCGCTCAACAAACTATCCATCGGATTAATGCTTAGGCCCAGCTTCGGCAACAAAAAAACCCCGCGCCGAAACGCGGGGCTAAAGATCAATTGAGGGAGGAAATTGCGTTCAATGAAAATGAAACTCTGATCTATTTCCGCTTGTTCTGACGATTGGCGATCAAATCATCGACCACACCCGGATCGGAGAGCGTCGATGTATCACCCAGATTGCCAAATTCATCCTCGGCAATCTTACGCAAAATGCGGCGCATGATCTTACCCGAACGTGTCTTTGGCAGGCCCGGCGCGAATTGAATAAGATCGGGCGAAGCAATCGGGCCAATTTCTTTTCTAACCCATACGACAAGTTCTTTACGCAGAGCGTCGCTCGCTTCCGTTCCCGCCATTAAAGTCACATAGGCATAGATGCCCTGTCCTTTGATGTCATGCGGATAACCGACCACAGCGGCTTCCGACACTTTCTCATGCGCAACAAGCGCGCTTTCAACTTCGGCAGTGCCCATGCGGTGACCGGAAACATTGATTACGTCATCAACGCGACCTGTTATCCAGTAATAACCATCCGCATCACGACGGCATCCGTCACCTGTGAAATATTTTTTCGCATAAGTAGCGAAATAGGTTTCCATGAAGCGCTTGTGATCTCCATAGACTGTTCGCATCTGCCCAGGCCATGAATCGGAAATCACGAGATTTCCTTCGCATGCACCATTTTGAACAACACCATTCGCGTCAACAATCTCGGGCTTCACGCCAAAGAAGGGGCGCGTTGCAGAACCGGGCTTCAAAGCCGTTGCACCGGGAAGCGGTGTGATGAGAATGCCACCCGTCTCTGTTTGCCACCAAGTATCAACAATAGGGCAACGACCATCACCCACCACGCGGTGATACCACTGCCACGCTTCCGGATTGATCGGCTCACCAACCGAACCCAACAAACGCAAAGACGCACGTGATGTTTTCTTCACCGGCTCTTCGCCAGCGCCCATCAGCGAGCGGATCGCCGTCGGCGCGGTATAAAAAATATTGACCTTGTGTTTATCAACGACATCCCAGAAGCGTGAAATTGACGGATAGGTGGGAATGCCTTCAAACATCAATGTTGTCGCGCCATTCGCAAGCGGTCCATACACAATGTATGAATGACCGGTGACCCAGCCCACATCGGCCGTGCACCAATAGATGTCACCTTCATGATAATCGAAGACATGTTGATGCGTCATCGATGCGTAAACGAGATAGCCGCCTGTTGTATGAACGACGCCCTTCGGCGCGCCTGTTGACCCTGATGTATAGAGAATGAAAAGCGGTGATTCCGCTTCCATTGGCTCGGGCTTGCATTGCATTGCCACTTTTGCAGCTTCACCGTGATAATAATAATCACGACCATCCTGCATATGCACCGCACCGCCTGTGCGCTTCACAACGATTTGCGATGTGACAACGCCCGGAACACGTTCCAACGCTTCATCGCAATTGACTTTGAGCGGTACTTTTTTTCCACCACGTAAACCTTCATCGGCCGTGATCAGCACTTTGGATTTACATCCATCAATACGACCGGCAAGTGAATCAGGCGAAAAACCACCAAACACGATCGAATGTACCGCGCCGATACGCGCACAAGCCAGCATCGCATAAGCGGCTTCCGGAATCATCGGCAAATAAATTGTAACTGTGTCGCCTTTATGCACACCATGTGCTTTCAGAACATTGGCAAAGCGACAGACTTCATCATGCAATTCTTGATAGGTGATGTGTTTTGAATCACTCGGATCATCGCCTTCCCAGATGATCGCGGTTTGGTTCGCTCGATGGGGCAGATGGCGATCGATGCAATTCATCGACACATTGGTGATGCCGTCTTCAAACCATTTGATCGAGACCGCGCCCGGCGCGTAGCTCGTATTCTTCACTTTCGTGTAAGGCTTGATCCAATCAATACGCTTACCGTGCTCGCCCCAGAACGCTTCCGGATCTTTGACCGACGCGTTATACATCGCCTTATATTTGGCATCATCAACGAAAGCGCGTTTGGCCCAGTCTTGAGACACAGGATAGAGCTTGTCCGACATCGAATTTCCTCCCTCTGCGCGCCTAAGGCTCATGGGCCTCGGTGCGGGTCTTTCACAAAACGGCTCAATCAGGTCTTAAAAGACCCTTCTGCCTTGTTTTCTATTATGAATGCCCGCCCCCCTCGGGACAAGACGGGGAAGGGTCACACTTTGGTCGGGCAGGTGTTCGAAATGGGTAAATGGAAGCCAGCAGGCTCTATTCTGTGTGACTTGGTAGCCCAATACTGCGGTTTTTCAGCATTTAAAGCCTAAACCCCGCCCAATTTACAGATATGTTTCCACTCAGCCTCAGTCACGGGCTGCACCGAAAGTCGCATCGACGTGACAAGAGACATTTTCGCAAGCTTCAGGTCAGCTTTGATCTCAGCAAGCGAAATGGGGCGCTTAAACGGCTTCACCGCTTTCAAATCGACAACCACCCAGGGCTCGCCTGCTCCCGCTGTCGGATCGGGATAGGCTTCGCGGATCACTTCGACAATGCCGACGATCTCTTTGCCTTCATTCGAATGATAGAAGAAACCCTGTTCGCCTCTCTTCATCGCCATCAAATTCAGCTTCGCCAAATGATTACGCACGCCGTCCCAATGCGTGCCTTTCGCGCCGACTTTCACCTGCTGGTCCCATGACCATTTGAAAGGTTCAGATTTATAAAGCCAAAACGCCATTTTTAAATTCCTCTTTTCTTTTTTGTTACGGCGCGAAGGCGCCGGCGGCCCTTGCCCTTGCGCATTCAATCGCGTGCGAAATTATTCCCCTTTGATCGGGCGGTTCATCAGCAAATCAACAGCTGCGTCAACGGACAGCGCGCCATCCAAGATTGCGGCCATCGCAGCAACTATCGGCATATCGACACCACGCGCTTTGGCAATCTGATCAAGAATGCGCGCTGTAAACGCACCTTCAGCCAATTTGCCACCGCCCGCATCTGATACGGATTTGCCGCGCCCGAGATCATGACCGAATGAAAAATTTCTGGAATGAAGCGAGCTTGCGGTCAACACAAGATCACCAAGACCCGCAAGCCCCAATAGCGTTTCAGGCTTCGCATCATAAGTCTTTGCAAAGCGCTGCAATTCAGCAAAGCCCCGTGCAATCAAAGCCGCGCGTGCGCTCTCGCCAAGTCTGCGCCCTTGAACAATGCCGGATGCAATCGCGAGAACATTTTTTGCCGCGCCACCAATTTCAACGCCACGCACATCGCTTGAATGATAAATTCGAAAACGCGGCGAAGAGAGCGCATACGCAAGATGTTCTGCAATTTCAGCAATCGGCGTTGCAAGGACAACGGCTGTCGGTAACCCTTTTGCCACATCATCAGCAAAACTTGGTCCCGATAGAATTGCGGGCATCGCTCCCGGTAAAGCATCGGCAACAATCTCGCTCATAAATTCACCTGAGCGTCGATCAATGCCTTTTGCAGCAATGATGACCGGAAGGCCGCTTTTCATCACCAAAGCAAGCGCTTCACAAATTTCGCGTACATATTGCGCAGGGATCGCGAGAATAATAGCACGCGCAGAAGATACGGCCTCTTGTAACGAGACTGTAGGTGTAATTGAAGGTGGTAAATGAATTCCAGGAAGACGTTTTTTATTCTCGCGCGTTGCGATCATTACAGCGGCTTGATCAGCATCGCGACTCCACAATGTCACACGACGCCCTGCTTTCGCAGCAGCAAGCGCCAAAGCGCTGCCCCAGGCGCCTGAGCCGATCACAGCAATCTCATCAAACATGGGTTTGATTATCCCTTATATCGGTTGTGACGGTGAGAGGCCAACGTGCACGCGGTGCGAAATCAAGTGGATCAATCAAGCCTTGCTGAAAACGCTCAAGTCCTGCCCACGCGATCATCGCGCCATTATCAGTACAGAGTGCGTGAGGCGGCGCAACCAAAGGTAATTTTTTGCGAAGCGCTAAAGCTTCGAGTCCTGCACGGATCGCGCGGTTGGCAGCAACGCCACCGGCTATCACAAGCGCAGTTACAGAAATGTGCAATTCATCAAGACGATCAAACGCCATACGTGTGCGATCAATGATGCTTTCAACAATCGCTTTTTGAAAGGATGCGCAAAGATCACGCACATCTTGTTCGGACAAAGGCGTAATTTTTTCAGCTTCGATGCGAACAGCGGTTTTTAATCCGGACAAAGAAAAATTTGGCTCTTTGCGTCCCATCAAAGGACGCGGGAATGCAAAGCGCAATGGATTACCTTCTTTCGCCAAGCGTTCGACTTCGGGTCCACCTGGATAAGTAAGGCCGAGCATCTTTGCGACTTTGTCGAAGGCTTCGCCAATCGCATCGTCGATTGTTGTCCCTAAACGCAGATAGTCATCAACGCCGTTGACAACGAGAAGCTGTGTGTGTCCGCCGGAAGCGAGCAACAACAAATAGGGAAAGGCTACACCAACTGTAAGACGCGGTGAAAGTGCATGCGCTTCAAGATGATTGACAGCCAGAAAGGGTTTCTTTGCGACAAGCGCCAAAGCCTTTGCGGTCGTCAATCCCACCATCACACCGCCAATGAGCCCCGGCCCTGCCGCGGCGGCAATCGCATCAATCTCCTTAAGCGCCACGCCTGCGCTCGCCAAAGCACGCTTCACCAGAAGATCCATCACTTCGACATGGGCGCGCGCGGCGATTTCCGGCACGACCCCGCCATAGGCCGCGTGATCCTCGATTTGGCTCAGCACTTCATTCGACAAAATCCGGCCGCGTCCGGAGACGTCGCGCTCGACCACGGCAGCAGCAGTTTCATCACAAGTGGTTTCAATTCCGAGGATACGCATCGCGAAGGCCTTCAACGCCCCTATCGCCGGGCAAAACGAGCCCCTATAGTCCGCCCCAAGCGGTGACCGGGCGCGCCCGACATCGCATGATGGGAGAACGAGGGCAAGGTCGAAGGTGTCGGCGTCAAATCCATTTAAAATCGGGACCCGTGGGAGTCCCCTCGCTTTGTGGCAGGCTCATGAGGTTGCCGCGCGTCTTAGAACCGCTTTGTCGCTTCCAGAAGAAGGCGTCGTACTCGAAATCATTCGCACGTCGGGCGATATGAGTCAGGCCAGTGGCGCTGCATTGGTTGGCGGCAAAGGCGCATTCACCAAAGAGCTTGATGAAGCGATGCTCGAAGGCCGGATCGATCTTGCGGTCCATTCGGCGAAAGATATGCCGACTGCTTTGCCTGAAGGGATCGACATTATCGGCTATCTGCCACGCGAAGATGTGCGTGATTGCCTGATTTCAGCGCGTTATTCACGAATCGAAGATCTGCCGCATAACGCCCATGTCGGCACGGCGAGCTTGCGCCGTGCGGCTCTTGTAAAGCGGATCAGGCCCGATATTCGCACAGCCGTTTTGCGCGGCAATGTGGAGACACGTTTGCGCAAATCAGCGGATGGCGAAGTTGACGCCACGATGCTGGCGCTCGCGGGCCTCAAAAGATTGGGACTTGCTGATAAAACCGCCGCCATTTTGCCGCTCGAGACATTTCCCCCCGCGCTTGGTCAAGGGGCCGTGTCAATCACGGCGCGCACGGGTGATGAGCGCGCGGCTAAGGCTGTGGCCGCCATTGCCTGTGTGGATACGGGAGTGGCGCTTTTGACTGAGCGCGCTTTTTTGAAAAAACTCGATGGTTCATGCCGTACGCCGATTGCCGGTTATGCGACGGTCAAAGATGGGATCATTTCGTTCTCGGGAATGTATCTGAGCGATGATGGTCAAAGAAGCTTCAGTGCTTCGGCGAAAGGTCCAGCATCGGACGCGGAGGCTTTGGGCAGAAAAGCGGCTGAGGAGATTCTTGCCGTTCTGCCAGCCGATCTCAGGACCGGAGCCGCGTGAAGGTTCTCGTCACACGTCCAATCGAGGATGGCGTGAAAACCGTCGAGCGCCTGAAAAATAAAGGCGTTGATGCGGTCTTGGCGCCCGTGACGGCCATCACATCAACGGAGCAGACACCTCCACCAACGCCCTTTAATGCCGTGCTGATCTCGAGCGCCAATGCGATCCGGCATTTGCCCGACGACGCACGAATGCGCCTTCTTCACGTGCCGATTTACTGCGTGGGCGAAAAAACAGCTTCAGTCGCGCGAGCGTCGGGGTTCACCTCCGTCAATACAGGCACGGGCGACGGGCGTGCATTGGTGAAACTCGTCGCCTCTTCCCTTAAACCCTCCGCCACCCTCCTCTATCTCACCGGCACACCACGCAAACCCTATATTGAAGAAGGGCTTAGAGCGTCCGGATTTGAGCCCCTTGTGACCGAGCTTTATCGGACAATTCCCGTTGATCCCTGGCCGGATGGCGCACGCGCCTCGGTCGAAACATGCGACAAGGCGCTGCATTTTTCACGCGCCAGCGTGGAATCTTTACTCGTGGCGGCAGAAAAAGCAGGGCTTTCCTCGACTTTGCGGGGCTTAACCCATCTCTGTCTTTCAGAAGATGTCGCCGTGCCGCTCCGTGAAAATGACTATTCGCAGTTTCTGGTAGCCACAAAACCCAGCGAAGAAGATGTTCTGAACCTGCTCCATATCAAGGAAACCTAAACTTTAACGAGCGATGGTGGGGCTCGAATCGGATACGAGACCGCCCCTATGAGTGACGACGCCCCCGAACGCGCTGAGCCAGATCCGGTGCGACGCCGCGCGGGCCGCGCAGTCCCACCCATCATCGATCTCAAAGCCGATGCGCCCAACGACGCATCCGTATCGGGATCGTCTTCTGCTCGAAGAGAAGAGTCGTCCGCTATGTTTCATCAATCACATGCCACAATCGCCGGGCCCCTAGTGCTTGGTGCACTTGCCGGCGCCATTGCGGGCACGGTGGCGACATTTCTGATTATCGCACTGCCGACAAAATCCAAAGATGATGTGTCTTTGAGGCTTTCAACGCTTGAAGCCAACCAATCACTCTTTTCAACGGCTGACCGCGCCTCGGCGCTTGAGCAACACAGCCGGAGTTTTGATAAAAAATTTGGGACGCTTGAAGAGATTCTCACGCGCCAGAATCAAAAGCTTACGGAACTCTCCGTAGCACAAAAAGCGCTCTCGGAGGTCTTGGCGTCGACGCAGAAATCTTTAGAGGCAACATCTAGTACGCCTTCATCGGAAAATATTTCAGAAATTGTTGCAAGGATCGATGCACTCAACACCCGTATCGATATGTTAAAGACGGAAACGTCTGTTGCCAAATCTGATGAACGATCAAAACTCACAACGGGTCTTGTGATTCTGCTCAGTGTAAAAAACAAAATTTCAAAAACTGAATCTATTATGCAAGAAGTTGCCGCTCTCAAAACTTTGAATTTTTCTTTCATTCCTAGTGATGCTCTACAAGCTCTCGCTCTTGACATCGTTGACTTCAAAAAACCTTCGATTCAAACACCACAGAGTCAATCCACTCTAAATTCAACGTCGGCTGAGTGGAGTGATCGCCTTTGGGGAGCGTTATCACATCTTGTTACGATCTCCCCAGTTGAAAAAAAATCGAAAGCAAAGCTCTCACCTCAGCAAGACAATCGATCGAAGGTGGTTGATCAGCTGATCACACTTGTGATGGATCAACTAATTGCGGAAAGTGCAACGCCATGATGAGACTCATTCTACTCATTGGTGTTTTGACGGCGGCGGCTTTAGGCCTCTCGCTTCTTTCAGATATTGATGGCTCTATCTCTCTGATAATGCTCGGCTATCACTTTGAGACAACGCTCACCTTCGGTGTTGCTTCTGTTCTCGCGGTGACGGTCGTTCTTGCATCATTATGGTCAATCATTCGATTTATATTTCGCATCCCTGAACTTATTTCTCTGGGCCTTTCGAGTCGTAGAAAACATAAAGGCCATCATGCTCTTTCGCGTGGCATGATCGCGCTTGGTGCCGGTGATGCGACGCTCGCTCGCAAAAATGCCGAGGAAGCGCAGCGTCTCCTTGGTAAGGAGCCTTTGACGCTATTGCTCTCTGCAC
>Ga0194133_10000421_pt1 | contig 88012 bp, 79 predicted proteins | sample TA2KigOf40mmetaG_FD_155448 | JGI IMG/M metagenome (GOLD analysis project Ga0194133, IMG submission 155448) | Freshwater microbial communities from Lake Tanganyika, Tanzania - TA2015055 Kigoma Offshore 40m | ecosystem: Environmental > Aquatic > Freshwater > Lake | place: Tanzania: Lake... | reverse complement strand
CCAGTCGCACACCGCGATGGCCAAGCATGGGATTGAACTCGTGCAGCTTGGCGGCGCGCGCCTCGATCTCCTGGACGTCGAGCTTCAGCTCCTTCGCCACCTCGGCGATCTCCTGCGGCTTGTGCGGCAGGAACTCGTGCAGCGGCGGGTCGAGCAGGCGGATGGTGACCGGCAGGCCGGCCATGATGTCGAACAGGCCGATGAAGTCCTGGCGCTGCATTGGCTCGATCTTGTCGAGCGCGGCGCGGCGGCCCTTCTCGTCGTCGGCGAGGATCATCTGACGCACGGCGACAATGCGATCGCCCTCGAAGAACATGTGCTCGGTGCGGCACAGACCGATGCCCTCGGCGCCGAACTTGCGCGCCTGCGCCGCGTCGGCCGGCGTCTCGGCGTTGGTGCGCACCTTCAAGGTGCGGACCGAATCGGCCCAGGCCATCAGCTCGGCGAACTCGCCGGAGAGCTCGGGCTGGATGGTCGGCACCACGCCCAGCATGATCTGGCCGGTGGCGCCGTCGAGCGTGATGGCGTCGCCCGCCTTCAACGTCATGCCGCCGGCGGTCATCGTGCCCTTGGCCGCGTCGATGCGCACGCCGCTGGCGCCGGCGACGCAGGGCTTGCCCATGCCGCGCGCGACGACGGCGGCGTGGCTGGTCATGCCCCCGGTCGAGGTGAGAATGCCCTCGGCCGCGTGCATGCCGTGGATGTCCTCGGGGCTGGTCTCGCGCCGCACGAGGATCACCTTCTCGCCGTCGCGCTTGCGCTTCTCCGCCTCGTCGGCGGTGAAGACGATGGTGCCCGAGGCGGCGCCGGGCGAGGCCGGCAGGCCGCGATCGAGCACCTTGCGCGGCGCCTTGGGATCGAGCGTCGGATGCAGCAGCTGGTCGAGCGAGGCCGGCGCCACGCGTGCCACCGCCTCCTTGGGATCGATCAGGCCTTCGCGCACCATGTCGACGGCGGTCTTCAGCGCCGCCTTCGCCGTGCGCTTGCCGTTGCGCGTCTGCAGCATGTAGAGCTTGCCGCTCTGCACGGTGAACTCGATATCCTGCATGTCGCGGTAATGCCGCTCCAGGATCGAGCGGATGTCGGCGAGCTGGCGGAAGACCGCCGGCATCGATTCTTCCATCGCCGGCTTGTCGGATTTTTGCGCCAGCTTGCCCGCGATCGTCAGATGCTGCGGCGTGCGGATGCCGGCGACGACGTCCTCGCCCTGCGCATTCACCAGGTATTCGCCGTAGAAGACGTTATCGCCGGTCGAGGGATCGCGCGTGAAGGCGACGCCGGTGGCGCAGTCGTCGCCCATATTGCCGAACACCATGGCCTGCACGTTGACCGCGGTGCCCCAGTCGGCGGGGATGGCGTGCAAGCGGCGATAGGTGATGGCGCGCTGGTTCATCCACGAGCCGAACACCGCGCCGATCGCGCCCCAGAGCTGCTCGTGCGGATCCTGCGGGAAGGGCTTGCCCAACTGGCGCTCGACCGCGCGCTTGTACTTGGCGATGACGTCCTTCCAGTCCTGCGCCTTCAGGTCGGTGTCGAGCTGGACGCCGAGGTCCTCCTTCTTCAGCTCGATGATCTCCTCGAAATGATGATGCTCGACCTCGAGCACGACGCCGGAATACATCTGGATGAAGCGGCGGTAGGAGTCGTAGGCGAAACGCTCGTCGCCCGAGGATTTCGCCAGACCCAGCACGGTGCTGTCGTTGAGCCCGAGGTTCAGCACCGTGTCCATCATGCCCGGCATCGAGGCGCGCGCGCCTGACCGTACCGAGACCAGCAGCGGATTGGCGGCGTCGCCGAACCTGCGGCCAACGATGCTCTCGACCGCCGCCAGCGCAGCCTCGACCTCGGCCTTGAGCTCCTTGGGGTAGGTCTTGCCGTTGTCGTAGTAGTGCGTGCACAGCTCGGTGGTGATGGTGAAGCCCGGCGGCACCGGCAGGCCGATGCTCGACATCTCCGCCAGGTTGGCGCCCTTGCCGCCCAGCAGGTTGCGCATGTCGGCGCGCCCCTCGGCGGTGCCGTTGCCAAAGCCGTACACCCACTTGGTCATCGCACGCTCACTAGCTCTCGATCTTCGAGAAGTCGGCGACGCTGTCGATGGTCGCGCTGATGCGTCGGAGCAATCGCAGGCGATTCAGGCGCAAATCGGGCCGCTCCGCGACATTCACCGTGACCTTGTCGAAGAACGCGTCGAGCGGCGCGCGCAACGCCGCCAGCGCCGACATCGCCGCCGTGAAATCCTCGCGCGCCAGCGCCGGGCCGGCGCTCGCGGCGGCGCCCTCCAACGCGGCGGCCACCGCCTTCTCCTCGGCCTGCTCCAGCAGCGCCGGGTCGGGCACGCTCTTGATCTGGCCCGCCAGCGCCTTGTCCTTGCGCTCCTCGGCCTTCACGATGTTGGCCGCGCGGTTGTAGGCGACCAGCAGGTTCTTGCCATCGTCTGAGCCGACGAAGGCCTGCAGCGCCTTCACCCGCGCCAGCAGGCGCACGAGGTCGTCCTCGTCACCCAGCGCGAAGACGGCGTTCACCAGATCGTAGCGCACGCCCTGCTCGCGCGCCTGCACCTTCAGACGATCGGCAAAGAACGCCAGCAACTCGCCGCTGTTGATTGTCCGCCCCGCGGCGGCCGCCTTGAACACGTCGGTAAGCTTCAGCCGCAGGCCGTTCTCAGTGACCAGGCGGATCGAGCCCAGCGCCGCACGGCGCAGCGCGTAGGGATCCTTCGACCCCGTCGGCTTCTCGTCGATAGCCCAGAAGCCGACCAAGGTGTCGAGCTTGTCGGCCAACGCCACGGCCACCGACACCGGCGAATGCGGGCAGCGCGACTCGGGGCCGGTCGGCGCGTAGTGGTCGGCGATCGCGTTCGAGACCTCGAGCGGCAATCCCTCGAGCTGGGCGTAGTAGCCACCCATCACGCCCTGCAGCTCGGGGAACTCGCCGACCATGCCCGAGGTGAGGTCGGCCTTGGCGAGACGCGCCGCCGCCTCGAGATGCGCCGGATCGGTCATGTGGAAGAAGCCGCAGCTCTCGGCCTTCATGATCGCCTGGGCCAGTGCGACGATGCGCTCCACGCGCTCGGCCTGCGTGCCGAGCTTGGCGTGGAAGACGATGTCCTTCAGCGCCGGCAGTCGATCGGCGAGCTTCGCCTTGCGATCCTGGTCCCAGAAGAAGCGCGCGTCGGAGAGCCGCGCGCGCAGCACGCGCTCGTTTCCGGCGACGATCTCGCGCCCGCCGTCGGGCGCCACGGTGTTGGCGACGACGACGAAGCGGTTGGCCAGCTCGCCGCCGCGCGTGTGGCAGGCAAAATAGCGCTGATGCGTCTTCATCGAGGTGATCAGCACCTCGGCCGGCACGTCCATGAAGGCGCGATCGATCGTGCCCATCATCGGCACCGGCCATTCGACCAGGCCGGCGACCTCGGCCAAGAGGGCGTCGTCCTTCACCAGCGTGACGCCGGCCTCGCGACAGGCGGTCTCGGCCTTGGTGCGGATCACCGCCTTGCGCTCCTCGGCATCGACCATGACGTAGGCCTGCTTCAGCTTGCGCACATAGTCGGTGTAGCCCTCGACGCGGATCTCGCCGGGCGCCATGAAGCGATGGCCGCGCGTGGTCTCGCGCGCCGGCACGATGACGTCGTTCGCGCGCGGGCTCTCGACGAAGACGAAGCGCGAGCCCGTGCCGCCCTGGGCCGCGGCGTCGAAGTAGAAATCCGGCGAGTCGGCGCGATTCTCGACGATGCCGCCCTTCAGCGCCACGCCGTTGAAGACGCAGAGGATCTGTTGCAGCGGGCGGACCCAGACCAACGGTCGCGCGCCCCAGCGCATCGACTTGGGCCACGGAAAGCCGCTCAGCACCTTGCCGATCACCTCGCGCAGCACCTCGGTGGCGTTGCGACCCTTCTTCTCGATCACCGCGAAGTAGAACTCGCCCTTGCCGGTGTCGCGCTTCTCGCACTGGTCGAGGGAGTTCAGTCCAGCGCCCTTCAGGAAGCCCTCGATGGCGCGCGCCGGCGCGTCGGTGCGCGGCCCGCGCTTCTCCTCGCGCACGTCGGCGGAGCGCAGCGGGATGCCGTCCATCGCCAGCACCAGCCGGCGCGGCGTGGCGAAGGCGGCGGCGAAGGCGAAGTCCAGCCCGGCCTGCGTCAACCCCTCGGTGAACAGACGCTTGAGATCCTCGGCCGCACGCGCCTGCATGCGCGCGGGAATCTCCTCGGACAAAAACTCAAGGACGAGCTTGGCCATCGCTCAGCCCTTCGCCAGCCAGGCTTCGCAGCACGCCTTTGCCAGCGCACGCACGCGGCCGATATAGGCCTGGCGTTCGGTGACGCTGATCACGCCGCGCGCATCGAGCAGGTTGAAGGCGTGGCTCGCCTTGATGCATTGCTCGTAGGCCGGCAGCGCCAGCTTCGCGTTGCTGCTGCCCAGCAACGCGCCGCATTCCTTCTCCGCGTCGGCGAAGTGGCGAAACAGCATCTCGGTGTCGGCGCGCTCGAAATTGTACGCCGACTGCTCCCGCTCGTTGCGCAGGAATACCTCGCCATAGGTCAGCGGCACTTCGGAACCGGGCTGGTTATAGGGCAGGTCGTAGACGCTCCTCTTGTCGAAGAGGTACATCGCCAGCCGTTCCAGCCCGTAGGTGATCTCGCCCGAGGTCACCTCGCACTCGATGCCGCCGACCTGCTGGAAGTAGGTGAACTGCGTCACCTCCATGCCGTCGCACCAGACCTCCCAGCCCAGCCCCCAGGCGCCCAGGGTCGGGCTCTCCCAGTCGTCCTCGACCAGGCGCAGATCGTGCAGGTCGGGGTCGATGCCGATGGCGCGCAGCGAGCCGAAATAGCGGTCGAGGATATCGGTCGGCGATGGCTTCAGGATCACCTGGAACTGGTAGTAGTGCTGCAGCCGGTTGGGATTCTCGCCATAGCGGCCATCCTTGGGCCGGCGCGAGGGCTGCACATAGGCCGCGTACCACGGCTCGGGCCCGAGCGCGCGCAAGGTGGTGGCGGTGTGGAAGGTGCCGGCGCCCATCTCCATGTCGTAGGGCTGCAGAATGGCGCAGCCCTGCCGCGCCCAGTAGCGCTGCAGGGTCAGGATCAGCTCCTGGAAACAGGTCGGCTTTCCAGCCTCGGCGGCGAGGGCCACGATCTTGAATTCCCGATGGATTTCCGCCCGGTTAGGCGGGTTTTCGGCGGTGCACCATATAGGTGGCCGCTCCCCGGCCGGTCAAGCGACGCCCCTAGGCCGCGCGCTTGCCGCAGTGGACCGTTCCCGCCGGCACATAGGCGCCGCAAACGCTGCAGGCCACGAGGTCGACGGCCGGCTTGCCCGGCTTCGCTTCGGGCGGCGGCGGCGACGGTGGCGGCGACGGCGGCGGCGATTGCGGCGGCTGCGATCTGGCCGTCGGCTTCTCGATCTGCCGCTGCCACCAGCGCCAGCCGAACCAGGCGATGACGATCACCGCCGCGATGGTCAGCAGCTTGCCGAAGAACCCGCTCATGCCGGCTCTTGTAAGCCGCCGTCGGCCCTATTTGAAGTAACTGTTGGTCGTGATGTACCAGAGGAAGCCGCTGGAGCCCGCCTTGTTCTCGGCCACCGAATGGCCCTTCTGACGATCCTGCGGCGTCGGCCCGGGGCTGACGCCGGCCTGCGTGAGCTGCGCGAAAACCGGATCGAGCTGCCGCTTCAGCTCGGCGTAGGCCGTGACCAATGGGCCAATATAGATGGTGATGAACTTGCCGGCCTGGGCGCCTTTGCACATGTCCTCGTAGGCGCTCAGCGGGTAAACGACCTTGTGGTCGAGATTGGCACGCTGGAGCACCGGCAGCACGGCCTTCGCCACCTTTTCCGCATCGCGCGACTGCACCGAAACGTGGAACTTGTAGCCGCTCTGGTAGGGATGAACGACCGAGTGACCGAGGTCGCGCAACGCCGGCTTCCAGTAGGGCATGGTCATGTCGTCGACGATGTCGTAGCCGGACGAACCCTGGGGAAAGCCATAGACGCTGGCCATCGCAAACCTCCTGTCTCGCATGGGCGAGTCAGGCGACGATGCGCGCATCCGAAGCCCGGCGCTGTTCCGCGCGGAACAGGCGGACACCATGCGCTTCCATGGGGTGCGACGGAATGTCAGAGCCCGTAGCGGCCCCATAGTGCGCGCTGCTCGGCGACCTCCAGCGCGTCCTGCGCCAGGGACATCGAGCTCAGTCCCAGCATGCGACGCAGGAATCCCGGCTGACGCTCGCCGATCAGCGGCAGGCGCACCTTCTCGCCATAGCGCGCCTGCAGCACGTCCCGCAGATGGCCCAGCCCGTCGACCAGCCCCAGCTCCAGCCCGCGCTTGCCGGTCCAGAACTCGCCCTGGAACAGGGTGGCGTCGTCGCCCTTCAGCCGGTCGCCGCGCCGCGCCCGCACCCAGTCCTTGAACGTGGCGTGCATCTCGTCCTGCAGCGCGCGCAGCCGCGCGACGTCGTCCGGATCTTCCGGCTGGAAAGGATCGAGCATCGCCTTGTTGTCGCCGGCGGTATGCACGCGGCGCTCGACGCCCAGTCGCTCCAGCGCCTTGGTGAAGCCGAAGCCGGCGGAGATCACGCCGATCGAGCCGACGATCGAGGAGGCATCGACGTAGACGTCGTCGCCGGCGCAGGCCAGCCAGTAGCCGCCGGAGGCCGCGACATCCTCGACGAAGATGTGCACCGGCAGCTTTTTCTCCTCGGCCAGCGAGCGGATGCGCCGCGCGATCAGCGCGGACTGCACCGGCGAGCCACCCGGTGAGTTGATGATCAACGCCACGGCCTTCGCCCCGCGCAACGAGAAGGCCCGTTGCAGGCGCGGCGCCACCGAGGCCAGCGACAGCACCGGCCCGAAGCCGCCGCGCGCGGCGATCACGCCGGATAGCCGCACCACGGGCACGATCGCGGGCGCGCGGACGCCGAGCAACGGGATGCGGGCCAGCGCCGCGCGCAATCTGTCGAACATGCGGCGTCTTATGTCGGGTGTGATGCGCGCGGCGCAAGCCTCTTTGGGACTGCCGGCGTCCCGCCGGCACCTCTATGAACCGGCGGGACGCCGGCGGTCCCAGGAAGACAGGTCGAGCGCCGCCGCGTCGCGCAGAATGGCCTCGGCCTCGGCGCTGTACTTGCCCGGCCCGCCATGCAGCGCCAGCCCGGGCAGCAGCGTCGCCGGCCCGGCCACGCCCTTGCGCGCGCGCACGATCACGCGCCGTGCCGGCTCGCCGGCGCCGGGCCATAGCGGCAGCACGGTGATCTCGCCCGTCTTGCCGTCCAGCGCCGCCAGCACGGCGGGCAGCCGGTCGGCGCGCTGCACCAGGGTGATCGTGCCGCGCGAGCGCAGCCGCGCCAGGCACCGGTCGATCCAGCCCGCCAGGTCGAGCGCCGATTCGCGGTTGGCCATGTCGGTCGCGTCGTCGGGCGATGGCGTGCCGGCGCCCGTGTCGAGATAGGGCGGGTTGCTCATGACCTGGTCGAATGGCCGCTCCAGCAGCGCGACCGGCGGCCGCGCGAGGTCGCCCTCGACGACCGTGTAGCGCCCCCACGCGCCATTGCGCGCGATGTTCTCCCGCGCGAGCGCGGCGTACTCCACCTGCGCTTCGATGCCCACAATCTCGAACGGCGTCTCGCCTGCCCGCGCCAGCAAGCACAGCCCGACGGCCCCCACGCCGCTGCCGGCATCGAGAATGCGCTCGCCGGCCCGGGGCGCGACGGCAGCCGCCAACAGCACCGCGTCGATCGACACGCGATAGCCCGCCCGCGGCTGCCACAGCGCCACGCGGCCGCCCAGGAGAGAGTCATCGGTCCGGTCGGTCGTCACGACCGAGCCTCTTACTCCCTCTCCCCGCCTGCGGGGAGAGGGTCGGGGTGAGGGGGAGTCGCAAGTTGGGTACGATCGTCGTGCGCAACCTGACTCAGCCCCTCACCCCTCACCCCGACCCCCTCCCCGCTCACGGGGAAAGGGAGGAAGACTGAGATGAACGACCATCCGCGACAACGGGCCGGTTGCCCCGGCCGCGCGTTGCGCCAACATCCTCATCGTGCGACACGTCGCGCAAGCAAGAACCGGGGACGCATCATGGCTGTGGTTGTAACCCTCGACGAGAAGCGGCGCAGGGGGCCGAGCCTCGAGCCGCTGCTGGCGCTGTGCGCCCAGGACATGGAGCGCGTCAACCGGGTGATATCGGGCGGCATGCAATCCTCCGTCGCCCTGATCCCCACCCTCGCCGACTACCTGGTCAACGCCGGCGGCAAGCGCATGCGCCCGCTCTTGACCATCGCCGCCGCCAAGCTCTGCGGCTACGACGGCGAGCACCACGTCAAGCTCGCCGCCTGTGTCGAGTTCATCCACTCCGCCACCCTGCTGCACGACGACGTGGTCGACGGCAGTGGCCTGCGCCGCGGCAAGCCGGCGGCCAACTCGGTGTGGGGCGACAAGGCCAGCGTCCTGGTCGGTGACTTCCTGTTCACCCGCGCCTTCGAGCTGATGGTCGAGGTCGGCTCGCTCGACGTGCTGGGCATTCTCAGCAACGCCTCCAGCGTGATCGCCGAGGGCGAGGTACTGCAGCTCTCGATCGCCAACGACATCTCGATCGGCGAAGGCGTCTACATGGACGTCATCAAGGCCAAGACCGCCAAGCTGTTCGCCGCCGCCGCCGAAGTCTCGCCGGTGATCGCCGGCCGGCCGCAGGCCGAGCGCGTGGCGCTGGCCGCCTACGGCATGAACCTCGGCATCGCCTTCCAGCTGGTCGACGACGCGCTCGACTACGGCGGCACCGCCGCCAAGCTCGGCAAGGCGGTGGGCGACGATTTCCGCGAAGGCAAGGTCACGCTGCCGGTGATCCTCGCCTTCCTGCGCGGCGAGCCCGAGGAGCGCGCGTTCTGGAAGCGGGTGATGGAGAAGCTTGAGCAGACAGACGCGGATCTGCAGCATGCGCTGGCACTCTTGCAGAAGCACAACGCGCTGGCCGACACGCTGGATCGCGCGCGGCATTACGGGGCGATGGCGCGCGATGCGCTGGGGTTGTTCGCGGATAGTCCGATGAAGCGGGCGATGCTCGAGGCGATCGATTTCGCGATCGAGCGGGCGCATTGACAGAACGCACCACCTCGCTGGCTATTCCACCTTGATGCCCGCGACCTGGATGACCTTCTTCCATTTGACGATCTCCGCCGCGATCTGCGCCTTGCAGTCCTCGGGGCTATTGCCGATGGGCCGGTAGCCTAGCGCGGCCATGCGCTCCTGCACCTCGGGCATCCGAATTACGATACTGATCTCGCGGTGCAGCGACTCAATCACCGCCCTTGGCGTTCCCGCCGGCGTCAGGACCGCGGACCAGATGTCCGCTACGATATCCGGATAGCCCGCTTCCGCGACGGTCGGCACACCGGGTAGAGCGGAAGACGCGTCGGCACTCGTCACCGCCAGAGCCCGCAGCTTGCCGTCCCTGACATGCGGCACCGCCGGCGGCAGCGCGCCAAAGGAGATCGGCGTGTGGCCCGCGACCGTCGAGGCAATCGCCGGACCGCCACCGCTGAAGGGAATGTGCACCAAGTTCGGCGCAACGGTGATTCGGAACAGCTCGCCGAGCAGATGCGGCGGCGTGCCGATGCCGGGCGACGCGTAGCTCGATGCGGACGGATTGTTCAGGATGAACGTCACGAGTTCCTTGACCGTGCGCACGGCAAGCGAAGGATGGACCGTAAGAATTGTCGGCGCGGTCACCACCATGGTGATCGGCTCGAAGCTGGTCAGCGGGTCGTACGGCACCTTGGTGAATAGCATCGGATTGACCGCGTAGCTCGGCGCCGCGAACAAGAGCGTATGCCCATCGGGTATCGCCTTCGCCGCCTGGCCGGTGCCGATATTGCCACCCGCGCCACCGATGTTCTCGACGTAGAATGTGTTGCCGAGCCGCTCCGTCAGCTTCTGGGCGAGAACGCGCGCGGCCAGATCGTTGGGACCGCCCGCCGCGAACGGCACGATCACCCGCACAGGCCGCGTCGGGTAGGCACGTGCGGCAATGGAGAAGCATCCGGCAGAGGCGGCGATCGTGGCGCCGGAGAAGCGAAGAAAGTCGCGACGGTTCATGGCTCCACTCCACCTGTATGTCGGTTGGCAGACTCAGCGATGGTGTTTGTTGTGTCCAATGCATTAGATGAGGCATTGTTCATGCAAGACTTGGATGAGCCCAATGAACCTGCGCGCCTTGCGGACCTTCGTGACGACCGTCGAGATGGGCGGGTTGGGCCGGGCCTGCGCGCGGCTGCATCTCAGCCAACCAGCCGCGTCGCGACAGATCCACGCGCTCGAGGCGGAACTCGGCCTGGCGCTCTTCGAGCGCGTCGGCCGACGATTGCAATTGACCTCGGATGGGGAGGATCTGCTGAATCAGAGCCGGCGGCTGCTCGACGACGCGACGGCACTACTGGACCAGGCGCTTTCCCTCAAAGGTGGGCAGATCGGCACCTTGAGGATCGGTGCGACACCACACGTCATTGCCGGCGTGCTGGCGCCGTTCTTGCCCCGGTACCGGCGGCGCTATCACAACGTCGAGGTTCAGTTGCTCGAAGGCGGTGCGACACAGCAATCGACCAGGCTGCATCGCGGCGAGATCCACCTCGCCATCACGCCGACAGGCGACGAACGCCTTCACGGACGGTTGCTGTATCCAGTTTATGCGTTCGCCGTGCTGCGGAGCGAGCGGGATAGTTCGAAATCGCGGCGGCAGGCCCTTGAGGTCGCTTCGCTGGCGAGCAAGCCGGTCCTGCTCCTGCGCCGCGAATTCGGCTCGCGCGAATGGTTCGATGCCGCGTGCGCCATTTCACACGTCCGACCGCAAGTCCGGTTGGAGAGCGCCGCGCCACAGACGCTCGTCGAACTCGCGGTCGCCGGATACGGTGTCGCGATCGTTCCGTCGACCGTCAGCGTTTCGAGTGACAAAGTACTGGTTCTGCCCTTGGTCCAGCGAGGAACGCCACTCGGGCGCTGGTCGATGATCGCGTGGAATCCGCAACGCTACCTACCGCTCTACGCTCAACGATTTGTCGACGAGCTGCTGGCGTATGTCGCCCGTCATGCGCCGGGGCAGAAGTTCATCAGGCACGCGCCAGTGATGCCCCGCCCTGTCGACCCGGGCGCCTGAACGGCAAGCTTGCGACATGCGCGGGCGCCGCAAGGGGGGGGACTCGGCGAAAACGACTGGATCCCTCGCTGCGCTCGGGATGACAGGTCACCGCGGCCTGCGAACCTCGCATTGCTTCGATGATGACCGCTCTCGCGGGGCTACGGAGTCCCGAGCACGATTGCCCGGTCCTGTCCGACCAAACCGTTACCCGTCCCATCAGGGTTTGCTCGCGCGTGCGAACTGCGGCACCTTCGCCTGGTGCCATACCGGCTCAGCGTTCGCCGGGAAAACGACGGGAGACGGGCTTCCATGACCGAACTGACAGACGACATCTTTGCCGAGCTGCGCAAGATCGACACGCCCACCATCACCAACGTTGTGGCGACCTATCCCAAGAACCCGCTGTGCCTGGGTTTGTACAACCCCTGGACCGAGAACTGGTACACCGATACGTCGATCCGCTGCATTTATCCCGAGATGGGCGCGATCGTCGGCTACGCCGTGACCTGCGTCTACGGGCTGCCCGATCCGAACTTCAGCGGTCGGCTTTCGTTCATGGACGTGATCGACGCGCTCGACGCCATGAAGAAGCCGACGATCCTGGTGATCCAGCAGAAATGGCCGCCGGAGCTGATGAACAAGGCCGGCCTGGCCGGCGAGATGATGGTGAGCTCGATGATGGCGGTGGGCTGCGTCGGCATGCTGTCGAACGGCCCGTCGCGCGACGTCGACGCCATCCGCCGGCTGAACTTCCAGCTCCTGCTGGGCGGCGTCACCGCGGGCCATGGCGAGATGGCGGTGCAGTCGGTCAACGTGCCGGTCTCCGTCGGCGGCATGGATGTGGCGCCGGGCGATCTCGTGCATATGGACGAGAATGGCGCGGTGAAATTCCCGCCGCACCACGCGCCGGCGGTCGTGAAGAACGCCCGCGCGATGCTCGACGACGAAGCGCGCCGCCTCGTCGTCATCCGCAAGGCCCGGACGGCGGCCGAAGTGCGCGCCGCCAACTCGGGCGGCGCCTACACGCAGAAGAAGGAATGAGTCGGCGTCGCCGCGAAAGCTTCGCACCTCGGCCTATGCCAAGACCGAGCGCGTGGCGCTGGCCGCCTACTGGTGATGGAAAATGTCGTGTAGATAGTGCGAGAGCGATGTCTTGATTGCGGTATTGCGTTTCCTTTGATTTGTTGTCCGCCATGCGCAATGTCGGCCGCTTGGCAAGAGCGCAACAACGCAAGCCTGACATCGTCAACTCACCGAGACGCCTATGCTTCGCAAGCTCAGACTGGCCATCCTGGCGACCGCCGCGGCGGGATTGGTGGTGACGACCCTGTGGCAGGATTCGCTCAGCAGCAAGTATGCGTCCTACCCGCGGACGCCGGATCCGGCACTGAACCGGACGGTCGCCTACACGCCCAAGAAGACTGTGCACTACATAACCGAGCGGGAGCGGGCCGAGATCGCTTACCTGCAATGGGCCTTCGTGGCGTGCGCCGTGATCGTCGGCGCCAGCCTCCTGTCGCACCGCAAGTGGCCGCTTGACCTGCCGCGCTGGATGCGGCGGCGTTGACCCGGACTCCGGCTACTCGGCGGCCTGCTTCGCCCGCGCCATCGCCTGGCGTTGCATCCGCAACACCTCCTCCCAGCCGCGATAGCCGGTGAACTTGTCGTCGTCGAAGAACAGCACCGGCCCGTCGCAGAAGAAGAGATACTCGGTGTCCTCCAGCGCCTCGGTCGCGCCGTGCACCATGCCGTTGGTCTCGTGCAGGAAGTCGCCCGCCTCATAGGTCGTGTGGCGCACCTTGAGCCGGCCCTTGAGGATATAGGCAAAGGCGGCGCTCAGATGCTTGTGCGGCGGCGCCACGTAGCCCTTCTTCCATTTCAGCAGCACGGCCCAGCGGCCCGATTCCTGGCCGACCCACAGCACCTTGGTCCAGGCCATGCCCGGCTTGGTCTCGATCCACGGCGTGCTCGCGCCGCGCGTGACCGAGTCGGCCAGCTGATCGTTCACCGGGGCGATATCCTGCGGCAGCGCCATCGCGTTCCTCCATCGATCGTTCGCGCGAGCCTACGCGCGCCGCCGCGCCGCTGGCAACCGCGTCGCGCTCGGCGGAGCCTTCCCCGGGCTTCGGGGCCACGCGAATCGGTGTCAGGCCCGCGGTGTCGCGATGTCCGGCACGTCGTCTGGCGCGCGCGCCATGGGTTCCGGCCAGCTCGCAACAGCGCAATAACGCAAGCCTGACACCCGGGAGGCACCATGGCACGCGCCGATGCTCACCGCGCCGAGTCCTGCGCCAGGATCCGCCGCGCCCAGGACTCCAGTGGATGGTCGAGGGCGATCGCGATGTTGAACGGCATGGCGATGTCCTCTGGCTCCGCCACCATCATGCCGAACGCGGCAGCCCTGCCGGTCTCGTAGCTGACCAGCATGCCGCCCGACGCGCCGCGCAACGTGCTGGTCGACACGGCCAGCAGGTTGTTGCCGCCGGCCTCGGGAAGGCGTCGCAGCGCCCTGCCGTAGCTGACAAGCTTGTCGAAGCGCGCCGCCGTTGGCGTGAGGCGCTGGTAGGCATGCAGGCTGATCGACCCGTCGCCCTGCGCGATCAGCCTGTCGATATCCGCCGGCGCCAGCGTCCTCACCGCCGCGCCTTGCGCCTCGGCGCAGACGGATTCGCCAAGGATCACGAGAGCAACGTCGCTCTCCCACCGGATCGGCCCCTGGCGATAGAGGTGCACCGCCTTGATGTCGTAGGAGCGGCCGCAGCTGTCCAGGAACACGCGCAGCTTGGAGAAGTCCGGTCCGCCACCGGCGGCGCCCCTCAGCTCCCGCCGCCACTCCGTCCCGTCGGAGAACACATGCGCGGCGGAAAGCAGGCTCGCCGGGGAGTAGGCGACGAAGGCGCTGCCGATGAAGGCGGCGGGCGAGCGCGACAGATGAACGTAGCCCGATGCCCGCCCGTCGCGGATCTCCGCGCCGCGCGGCGCCGCCCGGTCGTCAGGCTCGCGCAGCAGCCGCACATCGAGAGGGCTGGCGCCGACGGGAGTCGATCGCACGGCGGCGCAACATAAGGCGGCAAGCGATGCCACGGCGGCGATGAGCCACGCCAGGCGCGACAGAGCGGGACGTTTCATGGAAGAACCTTAGTCGCAAACCTGCCGCGCCGTCAGCCGCGACCGGCGCACCGTCACGGCGCCTCGTACGGGATCCGCCGCCGGAGCGGCTCGGCGACGTCGTGGCAAAGGCGAACGAGATAGCGGCGCGTCCTGCGCTCGGCCCGCGGGCCGTCGCCCGCGACGTTGGTGAGGCGCTCCTATCACAGAACCCCCGTGTTCCCGCTTTCGAGCAGCGCCGTCATCAGCGCTTCGTCCGTGTAGCGCGCGCGGCTCAAGGCGAGGGCGAAGTCTGGCGGTGTCTCGCCACCGACCCACGTCGCGATCAGCGCGCCCGTCGCGCACGCGGCCATGGTGCCGAAACCCGACAGCGCGCCGGCGACGAAGGCGCCGGGCGTCTTCATCGGTCCGATCAGCGGCCAGTTCTCCCGGGTCATCGTGTAGTAGCCGCCGTAGTGCGACAGTCGCGACGGCAGGCGGTCGTAATAGGCCTTGAGACCGGGATTGAGCCGGCTGGCGCCGCGCAGGACGATCTCGGGGAAGGTCCGAAGGTACGGCAAGTCTTCGCTCGGCTCCGATGGCGTCGTGTTGAAGGCCCAGCCGAGCTTGATCCATCTGCCCTGCTCGCCGCCTTCGGGCCGGCAGTGAATCCCGCCGGGCATCGGCCGGGTGAGCCACGTCGTGTCGGGATCGTCGGCGAGCAGCGCGCGCTCCTGGTCGGTCCAGTCGATGGTCTGCGCGTCGAGATCGATCGAGAACGGCATGCGCCGGTCGATGACGGCCCTGACGTCCTCGAACGCGATCTTCTGCTGGAAGACGGTCGACACCGGCAGGCTCTCGCCGAGAAGGCCGGCGACCTGCCCGATATAGGGGCCCGCCGCGTTCACCAGGATGTCCGCCGTGACGGAAACGACCTCGTCCTGGCCGCGGACCGTCAGGGCGAAGCGCTTGTCACAGGCCACCTCGACGACGCGCCCCGGCACGACGCGCCCGCCGCGTTCACGCAGATCGCGCAGCATGAGGCTGCCCATCTGCTGGCCGCTGATGTCGCCGGCGCGGCGGATGTGCAGGATGGTGGCGATGTCCCGGGCGAAGGTGGGGAAGTGGGCGTCGATCGTGGCGCGATCCTGGATGACGTCGACGCCATCGGGCGCGGTCCGCCAATCGGCCGACAGCGCGGGCCGATACTGCGCGCTCGTCCCCTTGCCGTGCATCCGAATCCTGCTGGCGCCGTCGGCGCCATAGCCGTCACGGAGCTGGCGAAGAAGACCGTCGGGATCGACTTGCCGTGTCGCGAGCGCGTAGCCGCGCCGGGTCATGTGAATCTGGTTGTCGCTGTCCCGGGCGATGCGCTCCATCAGGTCGGTGCTGTAGTCGGTGAACGCCGTCATGACGGGATGCGGCCACCAGTTGCGATAGTTCTCGCCCGAGGCGGCCGATGTGAGGCTCATCGGCGCCAGAGGGTCGATCATGACGACCCGAGGCGCGCGTGCGGACCGCGCGAGGTAGCACGCGCAGGCGATCCCGACGATTCCCGCCCCGATGACCGCAACATCGGCCGTCTGAGTCTTCATGACACCTTCCCGGGCGATAGCCATACCAGCTGTCATTCCTCGCTGCGCTCAGAATGACCGGCGCGTTGCAGCGCGTTGCGCCCGCGCCTTTTGCCGCTATGCTGCCGCCAACGACAACGAAAAGACATCAGGGAGGGCGCGCGGGATGCGCCAGGGCCGGCTTGTCGCGACAGGCTTGATGCTGCTGTTCTGCCTGGTCGCGGCCTGGCAGTCCTGGCTGCTGCCGCTGACCGACCGCCTCGGGCCGGGGCCGGGCTTCTTCCCGTTCTGGATGGCGCTGATCGGCGTGGCGCTGGCGATCGGCCTGCTGGTCGTCACCGTGGCGCAGCCCGCCGCCGCGCCGGTCGAGGCCGGCGACGGCGAGGACACGGAACGCATCCTGCCGCATGGCCCGGGCGCGGCGCGCTGGTTCGCCATCGTGGTGGCGCTCGCCGCCGCCGCCGCGGCGATGGAGGTGCTGGGCTTCCGAATCACCATGCTGGTGTTCAACGCCGCGCTCGCCATCGCGCTGGGCGAACGCCGCTGGTGGCTGATCGCGCTCTTCGCGGCGCTGGGCAGTTTCGGCGTGTTCTATCTCTTCACCACCTGGCTCGACGTGCTGCTGCCCGTCGGCCGGTTCGGGATTTAGGGCGTGGGTTGCTGTCGATCGCATCTGACATCCCTCTCTCCGCTTGCGGGGAGAGGGAGGAAGGCGAGCTGACCCATGGACGCGCTCGGCCATCTGATGTCCGGCTTCGCCGCCGCGCTCAGCATCAACTATCTGCTCTACGCCACCGCCGGCTGTATCCTGGGCACCTTGATCGGCGTGCTGCCGGGGCTTGGGCCGGCGGCGGGCACGGCGATCCTGATTCCGATCACCTTCAACCTCGATCCGACCGGCGCCATCATCATGCTGGCGGCGATCTACTACGGCGCGATGTATGGCGGCACCATCACCTCGGTGTTGATCAACGTGCCGGGCGAGGCGGCATCGGTGGTGACCTGCATCGACGGTTACCAGATGGCCAAGCAGGGCCGCGCCGGCTCGGCGCTGGCGATCGCCGCGATCGGCTCGTTCGTCGGCGGCATCGTCGCCACCGTGCTGCTGGTGCTGGTCGCGGCCCCGCTCGCCACCCTGGCGCTGAAGTTCGGCCCGGCCGAGTTCTTCGCCCTGATGGTGGCCGGGCTCTGCCTGGTGGTCGGGCTGGCCGGCAACAACATGTGGGCGGCGCTGCTGATGACCATCGTCGGCCTGCTGATCGCCATGGTCGGGCTCGATCCGGTGCGCGGCGCGCCGCGCTTCACCTACGGCGTCGACGAGCTGATCGACGGCGTCGGCTTCGTGCCGATCGTCATGGGCCTGTTCGGCGTCGCCGAGCTCTTGATCGCCGCCGAGAAGCGCCAGACGCGCATGATCGAGGCCGACCTGCAGAAGTGGAACCTCACCAAGGACGAATGGCGCCGCTCGTCGGGCGCGATCGCGCGCGGCACGGGCATCGGCTTCGTGCTCGGCCTGATCCCGGGCGTCGGCTCGATCGTGCCGACCTTCATGGCCTATGTGATGGAGAAGCGCCTGTCGAAGAACCCCGAGCGCTTCGGCAAGGGCGCGGTCGAGGGCGTGGCGGCGGCCGAGACGGCCAACAATTCCTACGCCAACGGCGCCATGGTGCCGCTGCTGTCGCTCGGCATCCCGAGCTCGCCGACCATCGCCGTGCTGATGGGCGCCTTCATCATCCACGGCCTGCAGCCCGGGCCCTTCCTGTTCAAGGAGCGACCCGACCTGGTGTGGACGGTGATCGCCAGCTTCTTCGTCGGCAACGTGCTGCTGCTGATCCTCAACCTGCCGCTGGTCGGGCTGTGGGCCCGGCTGCTGAAGATCCCCTTCGGCTATCTCTGCGCCGGCGTGCTGATTTTCTGCATTATCGGCTCTTACAGCCTGAAGCAGACCATGTTCGACGTCTGGGTCATGCTGGGCTTCGGCGTCATCGGCTACATCCTGCGCAAGCTCGACTTCCCGCTGGCGCCGGCGATCCTGGCGCTGATCCTCGGGCCGATGATGGAGAAATCGCTGCGCACGACCCTGGAGATCTCCGGCGGCAGCTTCGCCATCTTCCTTGAGCGCCCGGTGGCGCTGGCCTTGCTGGCGATCCCGCTGCTGGTGCTGGCGACGATGTTGCTGCGCCCGCGTACCTTCGCCAAGCTCAGGGAGTCGGATATCGAGTGACCAGCTCTTACCTTCCTCCGCCAGCGGGGGAAGGTAATTCTTAAACGTTGGGAGGAACCGCCATGATCATCCGTCGTCGCACATTGTTGGCCGCATCCGCTGCCAGCGCGCTCGCCAGCCCGGCGATCGCGCAGAGCAAGTTCCCGTCGCGCGGGCTGCAGCTCGTCGTCGCCTTCGCCGCCGGCGGCAGCACCGACGTGGGCGCGCGCCTGCTCGCCGCCGCGGCCGAAAAGGAGCTCGGCCAGACCGTCACCGTGGTCAACAAGGCCGGCGCCGGCGGCCAGCTCGGCTTCACCGAGATCGCCCGTGCGCGGCCCGACGGCTACACCATGGGCTTCATCAACCTGCCGGCGGTCAACACCATCGTGCTCGACCCCGAGCGCAAGGCCGTCTTCACCATGGACAGCTTCATCCCGGTCGCCAACCAGGTGCTCGACCCCGGCCTGATCTGGGTCAAGGGCGACAGCCCGTTCAAGACCATGAAGGACCTCGTCGACGCGGCGAAGAAGGCGCCCAACACGGTGCGCGCCTGCACCACCGGCATCCTGAGCGACGACCACCTTGCCATCCTGATGACGCACGAGGCGGCGGGCGTGGAGTTCCGCATCGTGCATTTCGACTCCGGCGTGCAGCAGCTCGCCGGCGTCATGGGCGGCCATGTCGACGTCGCCTTCGACAACGTGGGCAGCGTGGTCAAGCGCGTGCAGTCGGGCGAGGTGCGTGGCCTCGCCGTCACCGACGACGTGCGCTCGCCCTTCCTGCCCGACGTGCCGACCACCAAGGAGCTCGGCTATCCGACCATCATCTCCAGCTCGACGCGCGGCGTCGCGGTGCCGAAGGGCACGCCGGCCGACGTGGTCAAGGTGCTGGAGGCCGCGCTTCTGAAGGCGATCAACAGCGCCGACATGAAGTCGAAGATGGACGCCGCCGGCCTGGCGCTCAAGCCGATGGTCGGCGCCGACTACGCCAAGTACTACGCCGACCTGCACAAGCAGGCGACCAAGTACACCGAGTGGGCGCTGAAGATGCGGTAGCGCGCTGGCCCCCTCTCCCTGCAAGCGGGGAGAGGGGACGACGCTCACAAACCCAGCCTATAGAACCGCGACGCGGTGCCGTGGAACAGGTTGGCCTTCTCCTCGGCGCTGGCGCCCCGCGCCAAGCGCTTGCAGGCGTTCCAGAACACGCCGTAGCTGTAGGAGCCCTTGTCGACAGGGAAGTTGCTCTCGAACATCGCGCGCTTGGCGCCGAAGGCCTCGACGCAGGTCTCGACATAAGGCCGCCACGCCGCCGCCAATCGCTCCGAAGTCGGCGGCTGCGCGCCTTCGTGGAAGTCGAAGCCGAACATCTTCATACCCATGCCGCCCAGCTTGACGTGCACGTTGGGGCAAGCGGCGAGGTTGCGGATCTTCGCGCGCCAGTCGGCGAAGACTTCGTCGCGCTTGCCGGCGTAACGACCCAGGCCGATCGCGCCACCGACATGGTTGAGCACGATCGGTGTCTGCGGGAAGGTGCGCGCCAGGTCGAGCAGATCGCCGAGCTGCGAGTGGTACATGAAGGCGTCGAAGCTCAGGCCCAGCGGCGCCAGCCGGGTGAAACCTTCGCGTACCGTCTTGTCGAGCAGCCAGCCCTGTGGCCGTCCCACCACCGAGCCCCAAAGCGCCTGGTCGGGATCGCTGGCCGTGATGAAGCGGATGCCGCGGAAGCGGCCATTGCCCGCCGCGATCATCGCCTCCAGCACGGGCTCGACGCGCGCGCCGAGGGTGAGCTCGCCGTGGCCGACGATACCGGCACAGACGCGCGGCGCGCCGTAGCCGCCGCTGGCGCACATCGCGGCGACGCCGTTGGCGAACTCGATCTCGCCCACCGGCCGCATCTCGACCGGCCCCTGGGCGCGATACATCGAGAGCCACTCCAGATAAACCGTCGCCACGATGTTATGACCGCTGTCGATGTCAGCCATGATGTCGCGCAGCAGATACGTGCCGCTCTCCGGCCGGTCGATCAGGTGGTGGTGCGGATCGATGATCGGCAGCTCGGGCTCAAGCGCCGGCTCCCGACGCGTCGCCAGCCAATCCGGCCGCACGGCCAGATGCGCGCTGATCGCGCTCGATGGTGTCGCGGCTGCCATCACGCCCTCCCCTTGCCGATGCCATAGAACGCCGCGCAGGTGTCGCCGAGTATCAGATCCTTCTCGCGCGCGGTCAGGAACGGACAATAGCGCCTGATGTAGTCGAGCGACTGCTTGTAGGTGCAGAAGCGCTCGACATTGGGCATGTCGGAGCCCCAGATCAGCCGCTCGGCGCCGAGCTGGTCGCGCAGGCTCTGGATCAGCGCCTGCGCCTCGGGGTAGGGATAGTCCCACACGCCGCCATAGGTGATCGGAAACACCACCTCCAGCACCAGCGGATCGTGGCGGTAAAGGCGAAGCAGTTCGTTCGGAAATTCGTAGCGGCCGTTCTTCGCGAAGTAGGCGACCGGCGGGCTCATCGCCAGATGCACGCGCAGGCTCGGGTGACGATCGAGCACGCGGCCGAAAGCGGTGACGTGCGCCATGTAGCCGGCCATGTCGTAACTGGGACCCGAGCTGAATTCGAGGCAGAGCACGATGTTCCGTCGCGCCAGCTTATCCCAGAACGGCTCCATCTGTGGCGCGTCGAGCGGCCACGGGAAACCGTGGCGGCTCATCGAATCGACATTGAAGTAGAGGCCGCGCAGCTTCAGCACATCGACGGCATGATCGATCGCCGCGAGCTGCGCCGGTCGGCCGGCCATCGCGTCGTCGACATGCATCAGGCCCGTCATACGATCAGGATACTGCCGCTCGGCGTAGGCGTTCATCTCGCTCATCGCGCCGTAGCCGCCACCGGCCTGCAGCAGGCAGTGATCGACGCCGGCGTTCATCATCTGCGCCAGCATCAGCTCGGGCGGCGCCACCATCTCCTGCATGCCGGCCGGCATGTACTGGACGCCGTAATCCTCGCCCGCGTGCGTGAACTCGAGCTGGCCAAAGCGGCCGACGCGGAAATCGACATCGGCCAGCCCGCTCCAGCCCTCCTCGCCGGCGCGGAACAGCGCCTTGGTATCGGCGCGCGCGCCATCGCGCAGCCGGAAGGTCGGCGACACCGTGCGCGTGACGACGCGCTGCAGGTAGCGCTTGTGGACGTCGCGCGACTCATGCCCGCAGGCGCCGATCCAGTGCGCGAAGATGTGGGCGTGGCAATCGACGATCATGGCGCTCTCCCCGGCCCGAGCCTGACCGATGGCGGGCTGGCGCACAACGTCGTAGCTGCTATCGTTCGGCCGGTTCAAAGGGGAAGGACGTATCCCATGACACTACCCGTGGCGACGCTCGATCACGTGGTCATCAACGCGCGCGACGACATGGATCGCGCCGCCGACATCTATCGGCGGATCGGCTTCACGCTCACCGAACGCGGCTACCATTCGCTGGGCTCGATGAACCATCTGGCGATGTTCGGCACCGACTATCTCGAGCTGATCGCCATCCCCAAGGGCGCGACCTCGGGCCGGCTCGACCTGCTCGACTACGCCTACGGACTGAACGGCCTGGTGTTCGGCGCCGAGGATTCGGCTTCGACCTACGCGGCGCTGGCCAAGGCCGGCGTGCCGGTCGATCCGCCGGTCGAGTTCACGCGACCGGTGAAATACGCCGGCGGCCAGGGCGACGCGCGCTTCCGCACCGTGCGCATGAAAGCCGGCGTCGTACCCTATGGCCGCGTCTACTACTGCCACCACTTCACCCGCGAGCTGGTGTGGCGCGACGAGTGGCGCCACCACACCAATGGCACGGTGGCGGTCGCACGCGCGCTCATTGTCGAGCCCGATCCAGCCAAGGGTGCCAAGCTCTACGCCGACATGTTCGGGCCGGAGAACATCCGCGACATCAAGGGCGGCAAGAGCGTGGTGGTCGGCAATTCGCGCTTCGACATCGTCACCGAGGCGGCCCTGCGTGGCGAATTCGGCGACGCCGTGCCCGTGCCCGAGGGCCGCCCCGCCTATATGGCCGGCCTCACCTTGCGTACCTTGTCGCTGCGCAAGGCGGCCGACGCACTGAAATCGGGCGGCATCGAATCCATCGCGCAGGATGGCCGCATCGTCGTGCCGGCGCGCGCGGCGCTCAACGCGACGCTGGAGTTCGTCGAATGACGATGGGCGATCCGGCCATCCTCTGGGACAACCAGGGCGACGCGATCGCGCGCGCGGCGCCGGACGGCGTCGCGCTGATCGACGCCGGCGGCGACGGCGCAGAGCGGCGCTACAGCTACGCCGACATCGTGCGGCTGAGCGGCGCCATCGCCACCGGCCTGCTGGCGCGCGGCCTCAAACGCGGCGAGCGCGTGGCGATCCTCTCGGCCAATCGCGCCGAGTATCTCCTGACCTTCCTCGGCACCATGCAGGCCGGACTCGTCTCGGTGCCGGTGAACTGGAAGCTGCCGGCCGAGACCGTCGCCTATATCGTCGGCGATTGCGACGCCAAGCTGGTAATCGGCGACGCGACACGCCTGGCGCTCGCGCCGGATTCCGTGCCGAAGATCGACATCGACAGCCCGGCCTTCACCGCGCTGACGGCGCACGCGCCGATGAAGCCGCTGCCGATGCGACCGGAAGATTCGGCGATGTTCCTCTACACGTCAGGGTCTACCGGCAAGCCCAAGGGCGTAGTGTTGTCGCACTTCTCGCATCTGTGGGCGATCAGCCGCCGCGTGCGCCGCCCGAGCCCGCTGGGCGCGCGCGCCCTGGTCGCCGCGCCGCTGTACCACATGAACGGCCTGGCGATGTGCCAGACGACCTTGAGCCACGGCGATACCATCGTGCTGCTGCCGCAGTTCACGAGCAGGAGCTACATCGAGGCCGCCGCCAAGCACCGCGTGGCGTTCCTGACCTCGGTGCCGACCATGATCGCGATGATGCTGCGAGAAAAGGAGCTGCTGGCCAGCGCCGACCTGTCGGCGGTCGAGGCCGTGCGCATGGGCTCGGCGCCGATCACCCAGGGGCTGGTCGACCAGGTGCGCGCCCTCTTCCCGGCAGCGCAGATCGGCAACGGCTACGGCACGACCGAGGCCGGCCCTGTCGTCTTCGGCCCGCACCCAGACGGCGTGCCGCAGCCCGACCTGTCGACGGGCTGCGCGCATCCCGACGTGAAGCTGCGCCTGGTGCGCGACGGACGGGTCGTCGAGGACGAGGGCGTGCTGGAAATGGCCTGCGGCGCGCTGATGACGCGCTATCACAATCTGCCGGAGATCACGGCCAAGGCGATGACGCAGGACGGCTACTATCGCACCGGTGACGTCTTTCGCCGCGACGAGAACGGCTTCTTCTTCTTCGTTGGCCGCGCCGACGACATGTTTGTCTGTGGCGGCGAGAACATCTATCCGGGCGAGGTCGAGAAGATGCTCGAGCGCCATCCGGCCATCCACCAGGCGGCCGTGCTGCCGGTGCCCGACGAGCTGAAGGGCCACAAGCCGATCGCCTTCGTCGTGCGTGCCGCCGACACTTCGATCGACGAGCAGGCGGTCAAGCAGTTCGCGCTGGCCAACGCGCCGGCCTACCAGCATCCGCGCCGCGTGTTCTTCGTCGACGAGTTGCCGCTGGCCGGCACCAACAAGATCGACAAGCGCGCGCTGGCGCGCCGTATTCCCGAGCAGGAGACCATCGAGCCATGAGAGCAGCAGTCGTCCGCGAGCATGGCGGCCCCGACCGTCTCGTTTTCGAGAAGGACTTTCCCGATCCGAAGCCCGGCGAGGGCGACGTGATCGTGGCGGTGAAGGCCTCGTCGCTGAACTACCACGACGTCTTCACGCGGCGCGGCATGCCGGGCATCAAGGTGCCGATGCCAGCGATCATGGGCCTCGACGTCGCCGGCGAGATCGCCGAGATCGGGCCCGGCGTCGAGGGCTGGAAGAAAGGCGATCGCGTGCTGGTCGATCCGATCAACCGCGTCGAAGGCGGGCTGATGGGCGAGACCACGCATGGCGGCTTGGCCGAATTGTGCCGCGCGCGCGCGCACCAGCTGATCAAGATTCCCGACGGCGTCAGCTTCGCCGACGCCGCCGCGCTGCCGGTCGCCTACGGCACGGCGCTGCGCATGATGCGCACCAACGGCCATGTCGCGAAAGGCGAGACGGTGCTGATCCTGGGTGCCTCGGGCGGCGTCGGCGTGTGCTGCCTGCAGCTTGCCAAGAGCGTCGGTGCCGAGGTGATCGCCTGCGCCGGCACCGACGCCAAGGCCAAGCGCCTGGCCGAGCTCGGCGCCGATCGCACCATCAACTACGTCACGCACGACTTCCAGCAGGAGGCCTACAAGCACTACGGCAAGCCGACGCGGCGCGGCGCCGGCGCCACCCAGGGCATCGATGTCGTCGTCAACTACACCGGCGGCGACACCTGGGTGAAATCGCTGAAGGTGCTGAAGGTCGGCGGCCGGCTGCTGACCTGCGGCGCGACGGCCGGCTTCTCGCCGCAGGAGGACATCCGCTTCATCTGGACCTTCGAGCTGAAGATCCTGGGCTCCAATGGCTGGATGCGCCAGGACATCCTCACCTTGCTTGAGATGGTCCAGAAGGGCGAGCTGAAGGTGCTGATTGACAAGGTCTACCCGCTGGAGGAGGCGCGCGAGGCGCTGCGCGTCATCGAGGACCGCGAGGTCTTCGGCAAGATCGTGGTGACGCCATGAGCGAGGCGCTGACGCCGCTGAGCGGCGCCGAGATCCAGGCGATGCTCGACAAGTCGCCGTTCATCTCGTTCATGGGCCTCAAGGTCACCGAGGCCGACGCGACGCGCGAACAGGTGACGATGACCTGCTCGATGCGTCCGGAATTCGAGCGCGGTGCCGGCACCGGCCAGTGGCATGGCGGGCCGATCGCGGCGATCATCGATACGGTGGGCGACTACGCCCTGGTGATGGCGCTGCGCCGCGGCCTGCCGACGATCAACTTCCGGGTCGACTATCTCAGGCCCGCGATCAAGACCTCGCTGACCACCGTCGCGCGCGTGCGCCGCGCCGGCAAGAGCGTCGGCGTGGTCGATGTCGACGTCTACGACGATCGCAAAGCTTTGGTCGCGGTCGGCCGCGCCACCTACTCGACGTTGGCCGGCTAGAGCAACGAGCCAGGAATCGGCATTGCCCGTCACTTCGAGCGCAGCGGGGGGTCTTTCCTGGAGCATCGATGACCCCTCGCTACGCTCGGGGTCACAGGAGCGTCAGATCAATCGCTCGGTGTTCTAACGCGGCAACCGCGCGAGGCCGGCCCAGTCGAACTCGACGCCGTGGCCGGGCGTGTCGCCGGCGACCGCGCGGCCCTCGACGATCGCAAGCGGTCGGCTGATGTAACGGTCGAGACCGAAACCATGCGCCTCGAGATAGCTGCGGTTCGGACAAGCGGCGAGGAGGTGAACGGTGATATCGTGCGCGCCGTGCGACGTCACCGGCAGGTTGTGCGCCTCCGCGAGGTGCGCGACCTTCATGAACACGGTCACACCGCCGCAGTTCGTCACATCGGGTTCAGGATAGGACACGCCACCCGCCGCGATCATCTGCTTGAACTCCCACAGCGTGCGGAAGTTCTCGCCGGTGGCGATCGGTATGCCACCCTCACGCGCGATCCGGGCGTGCCCGGCGATATCGTCGGGTATGGTCGGCTCCTCGAGCCACACTAACTCGTAGGGCCGCAGCATGCGCGCCCGCTGGATCGCCTCGTGGGCGGTCCACTTCATGTTGGCGTCGACTATGAGCGGAAAGCCGTCGCCCAGATGCTTGCGCATCGCCGCGACTTTCGCGACGTCTTCGCTCGCGCGATCGCGGCCGACCTTCATCTTGATCGCGCGGAAGCCCTTGGCGAGGTTGCCATCGGTTTGCTTGAGCAGCGCCGGCACGTCGAGATCGAGATCGATACCGCCGGCGTAGCACGGCACCATGCGATCGTTGCCGCCGAGCATTTTCCACAGCGGCAACCCGGCCCGCCGCGCCTTCAGATCATGCAACGCGATATCCAGCGCGGACTGCGCCAGCACCGCCGCGCCACCGCGTCCGCCGTAGTGCAGCGCCCACCAGACCTTGGTCCAGATCGCCTCGATGAGGTCGGCGTCCTCGCCCTTCACGATCTCGGCGATCTCGCCGGCCAAGGTGGCATGGATCGCCGCACCATTGCGCCCCGTCGTGTAGGTGTAGCCGACGCCTTCCGCCCCATCGGCGTCCCGCACGCGTGCCGTGACGATCTCGAACGCGGTCATGACGCCATGCGTCGAATCGGACAACGCCACGTCGAGCGGAATCCGATAGTGCCCGGCCTCGACGGCCGCGATCTTCGCCACGTGTATCCTCCGCGTTAGCCGAGAACCGGCGCGCGCGCCGGGCGGCGCGCCGCGAGCTTGGCGCCCAGAAGGTCTGCGGTCGCCTTGACCGCCGCCTTGAGCCCTTGATCGCCGCCGAACTCCATCGGCCGCAGCGCGCGCGTCGCGAAGCCTTCCTCGACGGCGTCCTGCAACAGCGCGGCGCCCTCGCAGAGCGCGTCGATCCCGTGCCGCTCGCCCAGCCAGTCCAGCATCATCGCGGCCGACAGGATGGTCGCGGTCGGGTTGGCCTTGTCCTGGCCGGTGATGTCGGGCGCGCTGCCATGCGCCGGCTGGAACAGACCGTGCTCGTCGCCAAGCTCGGCGCAGGGCGCAAGTCCCATGCCGCCGACGAGTCCGCCGCCGAGATCGGACAGGATGTCGCCGAACATGTTCTCCATGACGAGCACGTCGAAATCCCAGGGCCGGCGGATAAGGTCGAGGGCCTGGGCGTCGACATAGCTGTGATCGGCCCGGATGTCGGGGAACAGCGCGCGCCGCTCGTCGAAGATCTTGCGGAAGAAGGCGAAGGCACGAAAGACATTGGCCTTGTCGACGCAGGTGACCCGCCCCTTCGACGGATCGCGCCGCTTGCGGCCGCGGGCAATACGGAAGGCGGTGTCGCAGAGCTTCTCGGTCGTGGCGCGCGTGATGCGCAATGTCTCGCGCGCCTCGCGATCGTCGATCACTTCGCCCTTGCCGTGGGTGTAGAATAGCCCCTCGGTCGACTCGCGCAGGATCACCATGTCGATGCTCGCCGCGCGCTCGTCGAGCAACCGCCGGGGCGTGTTCGGAAACGCCTTGATTGGCCTGACGCCGGCGTAGAGCTGGAACTCCTCGCGCAGCCTGAGGTGCGGCGAGATCTCCGTCCCGTCGGCATGGCGCACGGCGGGCCAGCCCATCGCCCCCATCAGGATCGCGTCCGCCTGGCGCGCGGCCTCGAAGGCTTCCGGCGAGATGTCCCGACCGCTCTCCTTGAAGTACAGCGCGCCCATGTCGGGGCGATCTTCGAACTCCAGCTTGAAACCGCCCAACGCGGCTTCGACGACGCCGAGGAGATGCACGGCCGGCGGCACGATCTCCCGGCCGATGCCGTCGCCGGGCAATGTGACGATCCGCAGGCGCTTGTTGGTCACGACGATGTATCCGTTTTTTGGGGTCCAGATCGATCGTACGCGATGTCCCGGCTGGCGCAAACCCGGCGCCGACACACGAGGGGCTTGCGGCCGGACCCGACGCATTGCAAGACGGGATTATGGACCTCAAGAGCCACATCCGGACCATTCCCGACTTCCCCAAGCCGGGTATCCAGTTCTACGACATCACCACGCTCCTGCTGCACGCCGAGGCGTGGCGCGAGACCGTCGATCTGCTGGCAGAGGCGGTGAAGAAGCATGAGCCCGACCTGCTGGCCGGCATCGAGTCGCGCGGCTTCATCTTCGGCGCGCCGGTCGCCTATGCGCTGGGCCTGGGCTTCGTCATCCTGCGCAAGAAAGGCAAGTTGCCGGGCTCCAAGGCCAGCCATACCTACGAGCTGGAGTACGGCAACGACACCATCGAGATGCACGACGACGCCGTGCGGTCCGGACAGCGCGTGGTGCTGATCGACGACCTGCTGGCCACCGGCGGCACGATGGACGCCGCGGTCCGCCTGCTGCGCGGCATCGGCGCCGTGGTACCTGCCGCGGCCTGTGTCATCGAACTCACCTTCCTCAAGGGGCGTGGCCGGCTCGACGTCCCAGTCGAGTCCTTGCTCACCTACGACGACTGAACCGCGATTGCGTCACCGCACGGGGCGCCGTAGGGTGCGGACACCAAGAGGTGTGACGAGGATCGCTGGCGGGGCGCGAGATATGCGTCGCTTGTGCAATCGTTAACGGAGACGGGAGATCCCGAACGTGGCAGATACGGTCTGGAAAGTCAGCATTTCGGGCATCGTGAGCCGGCGCGTCGATGGCGTGCGGTTCCCGGTGAATGAGGGCGACTGGACCATGCGCCGTACACCCGCGGGAACCTATCGCCTGACCTGCCTGTTCGACGAGCCCTTCGAAGTCTCGCAGAGTGAGATCGAGACCTATATCCGCGCCAAGGCGATCAAGATCATAGAGGGCACCTGGCCGTAGTGATCGGGCCCCGATCGTCGATCTCCCTAACCTCCTGTTGCGTCCATTCCGCCCGCTAGCGTAGCGTCTCGCTGTGTCGCGCACGGCAGGGGGGTTCCAATGGCTCGCAAACAGTCTCGCTTCGGCGTCTCGCGCCGTTCGTTCGTCGGTGGCGCCGGCGCGCTGTCGGTCGGCCTCGCCGGATTCCCGGCGATCCTCGGCGCGCAGGCCAAGGCCGTGAAGGTCGGCCTGATCCATCCCGTCACGGGCTTCGTCGCCTATAACGGCCAGCAGAGCCGGCTGGGCGCCACCATGGCGATCGAGGACGTCAACAAGGCCGGCGGCGTCAAGTCGATGGGCGGCGCCAAGCTCGAGGCGCTCTTGGGCGACAGCCAGTCCAAGGTCGAGGTCGGCGTCAGCGAGGTCGAAAAGATGAACGAGGCCGGCGCCTCGGCCTTCATCGGCTGCTTCCAGAGTCCGGTCGGCATCGCCGCGACGCAGGCGGCGGCCAAGTACAATACGCCGTTCCTGATCGATGTCGGCGCCTCGGACCAGCTGGTGAGGCGCGGGCTGAAGAACGTGTTCCGCCTGAAGCCAGGCTTTGGCAAGTGCGTCGACGACGGCATCGCAGCCCTGGGCGCGATCAACAAGGGCGCCGGGAGCCCCGCCAAGAGCGCGGTGATCGTGCACGAGAGCGGCGAGTTCGGCACCGGCACAGCCAAGCTGCTGGCCGGCAAGCTGCCGTCGATCGGCATCGAGGCGAAGGAGCTGATCCCGCACGACAACCCGACGCGCAGCTTCGACAATATCGCGCTGCGCATCCGCTCGATGGCGCCTGACATCGTGATGATGTCGAACTACGGCAACGAGTACATGCTGCTGGCGCGCACGCTCTTCCAACAGAAGGTCGAGCTCAAGGGCATGTTCTCGGTGCTGGGTGGCGGCTTCAACTACAAGTTCGTCAAGGACATGCCCGACGTGTCGCAGTTCATGATGGACACCAACCACTGGTTCAATCCGCGCAGCGAGGCCTCTCAGGCGCTGAAGAAGCGGGTCGAGGCCGGCGGCGCGCTGTTCACCTTCGAGGTCTATCTCTCCTACACCAACGTCATGCTGCTGGCCGACGCGCTGGAGCGCGCCCAGTCGGCCGACAAGGAGAAGCTGATCGCCGCGCTGGCCGCCTCGACCTTCAAGGCCGAGTTGATGCCCTACGGGCCGACCAAGTTCGTCGACGGCCAGAACGAGGGTGGCCTGCCGGCGGTGATGCAGTCGCTCAAGGGCGAGATCGAGGTCATCTCGCCCGAGCAGTTCGCCTCGGCCAAGGCGGTCTTCCCGCGCCCGAAATTCACTTGATCGCCATGCCCTACCTTCCCCCGCTGGGCGGGGGAAGGTGACGCCGCATGAGCGCCGACATCGTCTTCGCGGGCGTCGTCAACGGCCTGATGGCCGGGGGCGTCTATGTGCTGGTCGCCGTGGGACTCACCCTGATCTACGGCGTCCTGCACATCATCAACTTCGCGCACGGCAGCCTGCTGATGCTGGCCATGTACGCGGTGTACTTCCTGTTCCGCAAGCCGCTGGGGCTGGATCCCTATGCTGCGCTGCCGCTGGTGACCGCCGGCGCCTTCGCCTTCGGCTATCTGCTCTATCGCGGCGTGATCGGCCGCTTCGCCCACGGCAAGGACGAGAACATCCTGCTGATCACCTTGGGCCTGTCGATCGTCGCCGACAACGCCGCGCTGTTCTTCTTCACCGGCGACACGCAGACCATCGACGTCTCCTACGCCGGCCGCTTCCTGCAGCTCGGGCCGGCGCTGATTCCGCTGCCCAAGCTGGTGTCCTTCCTCGCCTCGCTGCTGATCTGCGCCCTGCTCGGCCTGTGGATGGCCTTCACCGACACCGGCAAGGCGATCCGCGCCGTGGCCAAGGAACGCCAGGGCGCGCGGCTGGTCGGCATCGATGTCGAGAACATCTTCGCCATCGCCTATGGCATCGGCATCGCCTGCCTCGGCGCCGCAGCCTGCCTGCTGATGCCGTTCTTCTACGTCAGCCCCTCTTCCGGCCATGCCTTCGTCCTGATCGCCTTCACCACGGTCGTGCTGGGCGGGATGGGCAGTTTCGCCGGTGCGCTGATCGGCGGCTTGCTGATCGGCATCGTCGAATCGCTGGGCGGCCTGCGCTTTGGCGAGCAGCTCGGCCAGATCGCCATCCCGCTGGTCTTCATCCTGGTGCTGCTGCTGCGGCCCACCGGCCTGTTCGGAGGCCGCTGATGAGCCGCCGCGCCATGCTGTGGTGCGCCGCCGGCTTGCTGGTGGCGATCCTCTACCCGCTGCTGTTCGGCGGCCCCTCGCTGATTGCGCGTTCGAACTACGCCATCAACGTCGCCTTCCTGATCCTGTTCGCCGCCTTCCTCGGCCAGAGCTGGAACATTGCCGGCGGCTACGCCGGCCAGACCTCGTTCGGCCATGTCGTGTTCTTCGGCACCGGCGCCTACGTCTCGACGATACTGCACGTCAGTCACGGCTGGAATCCGTGGCTCGCCTGGCCGGTGGCGATCGCTTCGGGTGGGCTGGTCGGCGCCATCATCGGTGTGCTGAGCTTCCGCGCCGGCCTGCGCGGCTCGTACTTCGCGCTGATCACCTTGGCCTTCGCGGAAGTCTTCCGCATCGTCGCCAACTCGATCCCGCAGACGCGCGGCGGGCTGGGCATCCTGATCAAGGCCGATCAGCGGCCCGAGAACTTCCAGTTCCGCGATCCGATGTGGTTCTACTATCTCGCGCTCGTACTGTGCGTCATCGGGCTGGCGATCGCCTGGTGGCTCACACGCTCGCGGTTCGGCGCTCGGTTAGCGGCGATCCGCGAGAACGAGGACGCGGCGATGGCGCTGGGCATCGACGTCTTCCGCGAGAAGGTGCGCGTGCTGGCGCTGTCGGGCGCGATGTGCGCCGCCGGCGGAACGGTCTACGCGCAGAAATACCTCTACCTCGATCCCTCGATCGCCTTCGGTGTCGAGAAGTCGGTGGAGATGCTGCTGGTCAGCATGATCGGCGGCGCCGGCACGATCTTTGGCCCGCTGATCGGCTCGGGCGTGCTGCATCTCGTGGGCGAGATTACCCGCGACCTCGGCAATGTCGTGCCCGGCATCAAGAACGCCCAGCCGCTGGCCTTGATCGTCTATGGCCTGATCCTCGTGGTCATCGTCGCCTACCTGCCCGATGGCCTCACCGGCCTGCTGCGACGGCGGCGCTGAGCATGCTCGAGGTGCGCGACCTGATGAAAAGCTTCGGCGGCCTGAAGGCCGTCGATGGCGCCTCGCTCGATGTCGATCAGGGCGCCATCGTCGGCCTGATCGGCCCCAACGGTGCCGGTAAGACGACGCTGTTCGCCACCATCGCCGGCTTCCACAAGCCCGATGGCGGGCGCGTGCGCTTCGAGGGCAAGGACACCACCGGCCTGCCGCCGCACCTGTTGTGCGAACGCGGCATGGTGCGCACCTTCCAGATCACCCAGCCCTTCGCGCGGCTGAGCGTGATCGAGAACATCATGGTCGGCGCCTATCTGCGCACAGCCGACCGGTCCGAAGCCAGTGCGCGCGCCACCGACGTGGCGCGCCGCGTCGGCCTGGGCGATCGCCTCGAGGCGCCGGCGGGAGATCTCACCGTCGCCGGCCGCAAGCGCCTGGAACTGGCCCGCGCGCTCGCCACCGCGCCCAAGCTGCTGCTGCTCGACGAGGTGATGGCCGGCCTCAATCCGACGGAGGTCACCGCCATCGTCGAAATCGTGCGCGCCATCCGCGCCGATGGCGTCACCATCCTGCTGATCGAGCATGTGATGCAGGCGGTGATGAGTCTCGCCGAGCATGTCTACGTGCTGAACGACGGCCGCATCATCGCCGACGGCGCGCCGCGAGCCATCGCCAGCGAGCCCAAGGTGATCGAGGCCTATCTCGGCCGTGGCGCCGCCGAACGGATGAGCGCGCATGCTTGAGATCAGCGGCCTGCGCGCCGGCTACGGCGCCGTCGAGATCCTGCGCGGCGTCGATCTGCGCGTCGACGCCGGCGAGATCGTGGCGCTGCTCGGCAGCAACGGCGTGGGCAAATCGACGCTCAACAATAATGTCAGCGGGCTGTACGTGCCCTTCGCCGGCCGTATCGTCTTCCAGGGCCGCGACATTTCCGGCGCCACGCCGCGCAGCATCGTCGAATCGGGCCTGATCCAGGTCCCCGAGGGCCGGCGAGTCTTTCCCAATCTCAGCGTGCGCGAGAACCTCGAGCTGGGCAGCTACCGTCGCGGCCGCGCCCGGCGCGCCGCCAACCTGGCGCGAGTCACCGACATCTTCCCGCGTCTGAAGGAGCGCTTCACGCAGAAGGCTGGCACGCTGTCGGGTGGCGAGCAGCAGATGCTGGCGATCGGCCGGGCGATGATGGCCGAGCCGACGCTGCTAATCCTCGACGAGCCGTCGCTCGGCCTCTCGCCGCTGCTGGTCGAGACCATGTTCGCGCTGATCCAGAAGCTCAACGTCGACGGCCTCGCCATCCTGCTGGTCGAGCAGAACGTCGTGCAGTCGCTGGCCATCGCCCATCGCGCCTATGTGCTGGAAAACGGTGTTGTCGCCATGAGCGGACCCGCGCAGGATCTCGCCGCCGATCCTGGCCTGCGCCGCTCCTATCTCGGATTGTGAGGACACGATGCCTGGCTATTCATCCGCTCTGATCGTCGGCACCGGCCCGGGGCTCAGCGCCTCGCTGGCCCGCCTGTTCACGCGCGAGGGCATGCGTGTCGCCTTGGCCGCGCGCAACACCGACAAGCTCGCCGCCCTGGCGGCCGAGACCAAGGCCGCGACCTTCGCCTGCGATGCAACCGACGCCGCGCAGGTGTCGAAGCTCTTCCAGGATGTCGAACGCGCGAACAGTGCGCCCGATGTCGTGGTCTATAACGCCTCGGCACGCGCCCGCGGCTCGGTCGCCGAGCTGGCGCCGGCGGACGTGCAGCGCGCCATCCAGATCAGCGCCTTCGGCGGCTTCCTGGTGTCGCAGGAGGCGGCTAAGCGCATGCTGCCCAAGGGACACGGCGCGATCCTGCTCACCGGCGCCTCGGCCAGCGTCAAGGGCTACCCGTTGTCGGCGCCCTTCGCGATGGGCAAGTTCGCGTTGCGCGGCCTGGCGCAGAGCATGGCGCGCGAGCTGGCGCCCAAGGGCATCCACGTCGCGCACTTCGTGATCGACGGCGGCATCCGCTCGACCACGCGCGTCGATCCGGCGAACAACCCGGACTCGCTACTCGACCCCGACGCGATCGCCACCAGCTACCTCCACGTGTTGCGGCAGCCGCGCAGCGCGTGGACCTGGGAGGTCGAGCTGCGTCCCTGGGTCGAGACGTTCTGACATCGTCGTCGTCCTGAGCGGTCGCGAAGGACCTCGCGGTGGCTATTTCAAACGCAAGCGGCGCCGGAGGTCATCCGGCGCCGCAACTCTTTGGTCACTCGACGGCAAGGCCCTTCGCTGCGCTCAGGACGCCGCCGACGTGATGTTGCGCGGCACGTCGCGGAACGGCTTCTCGGCGTCGACGCTGGGCTCCTTCGGCATCTTCAGCACGCGCTCGGAGATGATATTGCGCTGGATCTCGTCGGTGCCGCCAGCGATCGAGCAGGCCGGCACCGAGATCAGGATCTCCGCGATCGTACCGTTGAGCGGGCCGTCCTCGCCGCTCAGCAGCGAGGCGGCGCCGGTGATCGAGGTGTGCACGCGCGCCGCGGCGCGCGCGACGTGGCTGGCGATCAGCTTGCCCAGCGAGCCTTCTGGTCCTTGTGGCCGGCCCTGCTCCTGCGCCGTGCGCGCGCGGCGCGCCGTCCATTCCGCCGATTTCGACATTATCAGCAGCTTGGCGATCTCCTGACGCACAACAGGATCGTCGATCGCGCCGGTCTCGCGCGCGCGGCCCATCACCAGGTCGACGCGGCCGGCGCGCTGCGGATACCACTTGTAGGGTTCCATCGTCGTCGCGATTTCGGCTTTCTCCTCCTCGTATATGCGCCCCTGCCGGCCGCCGCCGCTGGCCAGCGAGCGCATGCCGTCGGCGCCGCGGCGCTCGTGCATCAGGGTCGTGGTCGCCACCGTCCAGCCGTCGCCGGTGTTCTCGATCATGAACTCCGGCTCGACAATGGCGTCGGTGAAGAACACCTGGTTGAACGAGGCGTGGCCGTTCATCTGCTTGAGCGGATGGACCTGCACGCCGGGCTGCTTCATGTCGATGATGAAATAGGTCAGGCCCTTGTGCTTGCGCGCATCCCAATCGGAGCGCGCCAGCAGGAGGCCCCAATGCGCCTTGTGCGCGCTGGTGTTCCACACCTTCTGGCCGTTGATCACCCACTTGTTGCCCTTCAGGTCCGCGCGCGTCACCGCGCCGGCGAGATCCGAGCCGCTGCCCGGCTCGCTGAACAGCTGGCACCAGGTGTCCTCGCCGGTGAGGATGCGGCGCAGGAACTTCTCCTTATGCAGCGTGCTGCCGTGCGCCAGGATGGTCGCGGCCGCGAGCGTACGGATGCCGGCCTTGGCGACGCCGACGGCGCCGATGCGCGCGAACTCCTCGTCGACCACCGGCACGAGGCCGACCGGCAGGTCGCGGCCGTACCATTCCTTCGGCCAGTGCGGCGCGCCCCAGCCCGAATCGCACAGTTTGTTGCGCCACTCGACGAGGCCGAGGGCGGGGTTCCAGTTTGTTTCCAGCCAGGCGCGGACTTCGGCGCGGACGGAGGCTTCGTTGATCTCGGTCATGGTTCCGTCCTCCCTCAGGCCGCCCAGCGCCGCATCATCAGCTCGCGATGATAGGCGGCGTCGCCCAGCATCACCTCCGAGCTCTTGGCGCGCTTGAACCAGAGATGCGAGTCGTTGTCCCAGGTGAAGCCGATGCCACCGTGGATCTGGATGGTGTGGATCGCCGTCTGCAGCACCGCATCCGACGCCGACGCCTTGGCCAGCGAGGCGATCGCCGGCAGGTCGGAATCGCCATCGTCGACCGCCGCGGCCGCGTAGTAAGCCGCCGATTTCGCCATCTCGACATCGACCAGCATGTCGGCCTGCTTGTGCTTCATCGATTGGAACGAGGCGATCGGCCGGCCGAACTGCATGCGCATCTTGGCGTAGTCCAGCGCGCTCTCGCGCAGCTTCTCGGCCACGCCCACCATCTCGTTGGCGAGACACACCGCGGCGCGGGTCAGGGTCCTGGCAAACGGCGCGGCCGCCCCGCCGACGGGACCCAGCGGCGTGGCGTCGACAGCCGTGAAGGTGAGCTTCGCCAGCTTGCGCGTCGTGTCGATGGTCTTCAGCAGCTTGCGCTGCAAGCCGGCGGCGTCGCCGCGCACGGTGAACAGCGACAGGCCCTGCGCCGTGCGCGCCAGCACGACGATGAGGTCGGCGGTGTGGCCATCGATAACGAAGCTCTTCACGCCGTCGAGCTTATAGCCACCGCCGGCCGCCGTCGCCGTCATCCGTACGCTTTCCGGATCCCAGTTGCCGCTTTCCTCGGTGAACGCCACCGTCGCGACCGTCTCGCCCGAGGCGATGCCGGGCAGCAGCGCCTTCTTCTGTGCCTCGTCACCGGCGTCGAGGATTGTGTAGGCGGCGAAGGTCGAGGCGAAGAGCGGCGCGCACAGCACGGTGCGGCCGGCCTCTTCCAGGACGATGCACAATTCGGAGCAGCCGAAACCCTGCCCGCCATAGGCCTCGGGGATCGCCACCGCGGTCAGGCCGATCTCCTGGTTGATCTTCTTCCAGGCGTCGCGGTCCCAGCCGCCATCGGTCTCCATCAGGCGGCGGACCTCCTTGGTCGGCGACTTGCCCTCCAGGAACCGTCGTAAAATCGAGCGGAATTCCTCCTGCTCGCTGGTGAAGCTGAACTTCATGGCCTAGTCCTCCCGGGCGCACTGTAGTGGGAACCACTGCCCGCAGGGAATCATTGGTGGTAGGTTGCCAGCGCAAAGCTTGGCCCGACAGGCGAAACGATGGCGAACGATACCGGCGTCCCTGTTTTCGACACGCTCCGCTGGCCCTTCGACAACAGCTACGCGCGGCTGCCGGAGCGCTTCTACGCGCGCCTGCCGCCGACCCCGGTGACAGCGCCGCGCCTGATCAAGCTCAACGAGGCGCTGGCGCGCGAGCTCGGCCTCGATCCGCGACATCTGGCCAGCCCGGCCACCGTGGACATGCTGGCGGGAAACCGCATCGCCGAAGGCTCCGAGCCGATCGCGCTGGCCTATGCCGGCCACCAGTTCGGCAATTTCGTGCCGCAGCTGGGCGACGGCCGCGCCATCCTGCTGGGCGAGATCGTCGACACCCGGGGCGTACGCCGCGACATCCAGCTCAAGGGTTCGGGCCCGACGCCCTTCTCGCGCCGCGGCGATGGCCGTGCAGCCCTAGGACCGGTGCTGCGCGAGTACATCGTCAGCGAGGCGATGCACGCGCTCGGCATCCCGACCACGCGCTCGCTGGCCGCCGTGCTCACCGGCGAAGAGGTGCTGCGCGAGACCGCGCTGCCCGGCGCCGTGCTGACCCGCGTCGCGTCGAGCCATATCCGCGTCGGCACCTTCCAATACTTCGCCGCACGCCGGGACATCGAGGCGCTGCGCCTGCTGGCCGACCACGTCATCGCCCGCCATTACCCCGAGACGACCGGCGACTATCGCGCGCTGTTCGAGGCCGTGCTGGCGCGTCAGGCGGCGCTGGTCGCGCGCTGGATGAATGTCGGCTTCATCCACGGCGTGATGAACACCGACAACACCTCGATTGCAGGCGAGACCATCGACTATGGCCCGTGCGCCTTCATGGACGCCTACCACCCCAACACGGTGTTCAGCTCGATCGACCAGGGCGGCCGTTACGCCTACGCCAATCAGGGCCGCATCGCTGCCTGGAACCTGGCGCGCTTCGCCGAGACGCTGCTGCCGCTGTTCTCGGACGACGACGATCAAGCGCTGGCGCAGGCCAACGAGTCGCTGCAGAAATTCTCCGGCCTGTTCGCCGACGCGTGGTTCTCCGGCCTCCGCCGCAAGCTCGGCCTGAGCGACGCCCAGCCGGACGACGAGAAACTGGCGCAGGACCTGCTCAACGCCATGGCCGCCAATGGCGCCGACTTCACCCTGACCTTCCGCGGGCTGTGCGACGCGGCGGCCGATCCCGATGCGGATCGCGTGGTGCGCGGCCAGTTCCTCGATCCCACGGCCTACGATTCCTGGGCCGAGCGCTGGCGACGGCGGCTGAGCGGCGATCCCGCCACCCGGCGAGCCGCGATGCTGATGGTCAACCCCGCCTATATCCCGCGCAACCACCGAGTCGAGGCAGCGCTGGCAGCGGCGATCCAGGACGGCGATTTTCAGCCCTTCGAGACCTTGCTGGCGGTGGTATCGCGGCCGTTCGAGGAGCGGCCCGAATTCGCCGCCTACGCCGAGCCGCCGTTGGAGGACGAGCGCGTCCTGCGCACCTTCTGCGGCACCTGAGGCGATGGACGCCGACTGACGGGCGCGCTACAGCGCTGGCATCGGAGGATGTCGCGCAATGGACAGTTTCGACTACATCGTCGTCGGCGCCGGCTCCGCTGGCAGCGTGCTGGCCAGCCGGCTGAGCGAGGACGAGAAGTCCACGGTCTGCGTGCTCGAGGCCGGTCCCAGCGACTGGCATCCGATGATCCATATCCCGGCCGGCTTCATGTACACCTTGGTCAATCCCCGGGTGAACTGGCTCTACACCTCCGAGCCCAGCGAGTGGACCGGCGGACGCGCGATCGCCGCGCCGCGCGGCAAGACGATCGGCGGCTCGGGCTCGATCAACGGCCACATCTACAATCGCGGCCAGCGCATGGATTTCGACGGCTGGGCGCAGCGCGGAAATCGCGGCTGGGGCTATGCCGACGTGCTGCCCTATTTCCGGCGCACCGAGAAGCGCATCGGCGAGAGCGACGCGACGTTCCGCGGTCGCGACGGCGCGCTCGACATCCTCGACCTCGACTGGCGCGATCCGCTCTGCGAGGCCTTCATCGAGGGCGCGGTGCAGATGGGCATTCCGCGCAACCCCGACTACAACGGCGCCACGCAGGCCGGCGTCAGCTACGTCCAGCGTCTGGTGCGCAACGGTCGACGCTTCAGCTCGGCGCGCGCCTTCCTGCACCCGGCGATGAAGCGGCCGAACCTGACGGTGCGCACGCATGCGCACGCCACGGAGATCGTGTTCGAAGGCAAACGCGCCGTCGGTGTGCGCTATCTCAAGGGCGGTCGCGGCGGCGCGCCGATGGAAGTGCGCGCCGGCAAGGAAGTGATTCTCTGCGGCGGCACGGTGAACTCGCCCCAGCTGCTGCAGGTCTCCGGCGTCGGCCCGTCGGCGTTGCTACAGTCGCTGGGTATCGCGGTGAAGCACGACCTTCCCGGCGTCGGTGAAAACCTGCGCGACCACTACGCGCCGCGCTTCGTCGCCCGCGTCAAGAACGCACGCACCATCAACGAGCGCTCGCATGGGCTGAGCCTGGTCGGCGAGGTGCTGAAATACGCCTTTACTCGCAAGGGCATCCTCTCGCTCAACCCGACCCTGGTCTACGTCTTCTGGAAATCCGACGAGCGCCTCGACAATCACGACCTGCAGCTCACCTTCACGCCGGCGAGCTACAAGGAGGGCGTACAGTCCAAGCTCGACGACGAGCCCGGCATGACCGTCGCCTCCTGGCAGCAGCGGCCGGACAGCGTCGGCTACATCCGCATCCGCTCCAGCGATCCGCTGCAGGCGCCGATCATCCAACCCAACTATCTCTCGGCCGAGAGCGACCGCCGCGTGCTGCTCGCCGGCATGAAGCTGGCGCGCCGGCTGCTGGCGTCGAAGCCGCTGGCGCAGTACTACGACCACGAGATCTTCCCGGGCCCCAAGGTGCAGTCCGACGACGAGCTGATGGAGGCCGCCAAGCAGCGCGGCACCACGACCTTCCATCTAATGGGCACCTGCCGCATGGGGCCGGAGAACGACCCTACCGCCGTGCTCGACGATCAGCTCAGGGTGCGTGGTATCGAGGGGCTGCGCGTCGTCGACGCCTCGATCATGCCGACCATGCCCTCGGCCAACCTCAACGCCTCGGTGCTGATGATCGCCGAGAAGGCCGCCGACATGATCCGCGGCCGTCAGCCGCTGGAGGCGACGATCCTCAGGGATTGATCGGGCTGATCACGAGACGAACGGATCGACGGGCGTGCGCAGGCCGGCACGCGCCTCGATCGCCTCGGCGGCCTCCAGGCAAAGATCTTCGCGGTAGCGACCGGCGAGCAGCTGGATGCCCACCGGCACGCCATCCGCCACGCCAGTTGGCACGGCGATGGACGGAAGTCCGAGCACCGGCACGGCCAGTTCGGTCGACTGCGCGCGGATCATGCGTTGCGTCGTCGCCACGTCCACCAGATCGAGACCGACCTTGAACGGCAACTCGGCGCTGGTGTGCGTGAGGATCAGCGGGCGCTCCTCGAGGAAGAGCTGCCACAGGCGCAGCAAGCGATCGCGCTCCATCATGGCCTCGATCATCTGCTGCGGCCCGCTGGCGGGAAAGGCCTTGCGCCACAATCCCAGCGAGGTGCGAATGCCGTGGTCGCCATGCTTCTCGACCATTGGCTCCAGCCCGGCGATGACATCGTCCATCGCCAGCTGCGCCCATAGATCGATCACCGTGCCGAACTCCGGCGGCTCGACCGCTTCGACGATGTAGCCGGCCTCTGTCAGCCACGCCGCCGCCCGCTGGATCGCCGCGTCGATCTCGGGCGCGACGCCGCCGCGGCCGCCAGGATCGACGACCATCGCCACGCGCATCGGCTTCTTCACCGGCGGCCCCTCGAACGGCGCGTCGACGCAGCGATTGTCGTAGGGGCTGGCGACCGACATCGCCTGGAACGCCAGCCGCGCGTCGCGCACCGTGCGCGTCAGCGGTCCCTGCACGGCCATGAGCGCCGCCGAGACCTGCCGGCGCGCCGTCGAGGTGAAGTTGAAGCTGGGAATGCGCCCGTAGGTCGGCCGCAAGCCCACCAGGCCGCAGCAATAGGCGGGAAAGCGCACCGAGCCGGCGATGTCGTTGCCCTGGCCGATGGCGCCGATGCCCGCCGCCGTCGCCGCGGCCGCGCCGCCGCTGGAGCCGCCGCAGGTGCGGTCCTTGTTCCAGGGATTGAGCGTGCGCCCGTGCAACTCGTTGTCGGTGAACCAGCGCATCGAATAGGCCGGCGCGTTGGTGCGGCCGACGATGATCATCCCCGCGGCGCGCATGTTGGCGATAACAGGGTTATCGCGGTCCGCCATCAGGTTCTTGTACTCGACCACACCGCCATCGGTCGGGCAGCCCTTCTGGTCGAGATTGACCTTGGTCGTCGCCGGCACGCCGTGCAACGGCCCTACGGCGTCGCCACGCGCCAGCGCTTTGTCGGCCGCGTCGGCGGCGGCCAGCGCCTCCTCGTGCAGCCCCAGGGTGATGGCGTTGATGGTCGGGTTCACCGCGTCGAGGCGCTTCAGCGTGTCGGCGACAACCTCGCGCGCCGACGCCTTCTTGGCCCGGATCAGCGCCGCCGTCTCCACGCCGTCGAGCTTCCACAGATCGGTCATGTCGACACTCCTACCCGTCCTTCGGCATGCCCTCGAGGAAGTCGATCACCGGCGAGCCCCCTCGCCTAGGCCGCGCGCAACGTCACCGCGCCGTCGAACCCAAACCGCTGAAACGTGCGGTTCAGCGCCGGCAACATGGCGACATCCATGGTACCGCTGGCCGGCTCCATGACGATCATCGCGACCGTGGCGCTGAGATTGTTGGCGACGCCCGGCCGCGGCGGCCGGCACACCGACCATGGTGTGGCGAAATCGTCGAACAGCGCTGCCTTCACGTTGTCGATGGTGATGTCGCCAATCTGCGGCGCCAGCAGGTCGCGTACCCGGATGTCGCGATAGAGGCTGTCCGGTGTATTGGCGATGCCGGTGTCCTTGAGCTTCGCCAGGGCCACCGGGCTCTGCCAATGGTTGGCGTGCACCAGCAGGCCGCGCTCGGGATGGACCTGGAACGTCTCGTCCGGCGCGCACTCGAAGTCGATCGCCACACCCTGCTTGTGGCTGACGATCATGTTGTTCGACGCCGACTTCGGCGTCGCGTAGACCGCGCGCATCGCCAGCGCGACATGCTCGGTGTCGAGGACCTTGCGCCGGATCAGCGCCAGGGGCACGCCAACCTGACCGTAGTCGCGGTCAGATTCGAGATAGTTCGCGGTGATCGCGATGCCGGCCGAGTTCATGCCGCTGCGCGCCAGGCCACCGGCTTCGACGAAAGTCAGCACGTCGGGACCATCGTCGCGGCGGATGCGCAGCACGACGGCGGTCTCGGCGCATTCCACCTTCCAGTCCCAGTTCTGGGCATGGATCAGCTTGCCGGCGCGCGTGGCGCCGGGCAGCGCCACCACCCCGGTGCAGCCATCCGGCTCGTCTTTCGCCAGCGACGCGGCCAGCCGGGCACGCAGATCCGGGCGCTGCGCCATCTTCAGGATCTCGGTGCGGGCATTGAGCAGCGCGATCTCCTCGAAGGAGACATTGGCGCCCTCAGCGATGCCGCGCATTTCCACGACGAAGCCCGCATCGAAGCCTTCGATCAACGGCAGGTAGTCGTTCACCAGCCCCTTGATCTCGGTTGGGCCGATCGACAGCGCCTTCAGCTGGCCTGAATAGTGCGCGATGCCCTTGGCGATGCGCGCCTGCGCCTTGCGGCCATAGTCGCGGCCGCGCTCGTACGGCGCGCCCGACAGCTCGATCAGGGGACAAGGCTCGATCATGGCGGTCATTCCTCCCCGGCGCCGACCCGCGCGACATTGCCCTTTCCATATCTCATGGGAAAGGGCATTTCATGCCGATGCCACACACCGCGGCGCCAACCATCGACGGCACCGACGCGCATCCGCCGCTGTCGGCCTCGCTGTGGGGCGCCACCGCGCGGCCCGCGCAGTCGACGCCGCCGCTCCAGGAAGCGGTGGAAGCCGACGTCGTGATCGTCGGCGGCGGCTTCAGCGGGCTGTCGACAGCGATCAGCCTCGCCGAACGCGGCCGCGGCGTGCGTGTCCTGGAGGCGGTCGAGCCGGGCTGGGGCGCCTCGGGCCGCAACGGCGGTCAGGTGATTCCCGGGGCGCGGCACCTGCCCGACGAGCTGGTCGACGCCTATGGCCGTGAGCGCGGCGAGCGGCTGCACCGCTGGGGGGCCAAAACCGCCGACAACACCTTCGCCTTGATCGAACGGCTGGGCCTCGATTGCGAGCCGGTGCGCACGGGCTGGATCCAGGCCGCCGATACGGAGACGGCGCTGGACGAAGGGCGCCAGCGCGTCGCGGGGCTCCAGAAGGTCGGTGCGCCGGCGCGCATGCTCGACCGCGCCGAGTTCCGCGCGCTCGTCGGCAGCGAAGCTTATATCGGTGGCTGGATCCATGAAGGCGGTGGCGCGGTGCAGCCATTGTCGCTGGTGCGCGAGATGGCGCGCACGGCGCAGAGGCTCGGCGTGCAGGTTCATGGCAACAGCCCGGCGACGGCGATCGCGCGCAATGGTGCGGGCTGGCGGGTCAGCACGCCGAACGGATCGGTGGTGGCGCCGCGCCTGCTGATGGCGACCAATGCGCTCGCGGGCAATATCTGGCCGCATCTGCGCGAGGCGACCCTGCCGGTCTGGAGCTTCCAGATCGCGACCGCGCCGCTGGGCAACGCGCGCGTGATCCCGCAGGGCCAATCGGTCTCCGACACGCGTCGTGTGCTGCGCTACTTTCGCAGCGACAGCCACGGCCGGCTGATCATCGGCGGCAAGGGCAAGGCCTCGGCGCCGAAGCATGACGGCGACTTCAACCTGCAGCGCGAGACCTTGGCTCGGCTCTATCCCGAGCTGGCCGATCGGCCGATCGAGCATAGCTGGGGCGGCCAGGTGGCGATCACTGTCGACCGCCTGCCGCGCATCTTCGCCCTGGGCGACGGCGCCTTCGCCCACATCGGCTGCAATGGCAAGGGCGTGGCATGGTGCTGCGCCATCGGGCCGGTGCTCGCCGATCTGCTCGACGGCGCCGACCCTGAAACGTCTCCGATGCCGGTGACGTCGCTCAGCACGATTCCCTTCCACCGACTGCGCCGCCTTTACGTCGCCGCCGGCGGCGCCTGGCTGCGCCTACGCGATCGCTTCGATCGCTGAGACGGCGGTCTCAAGCCTTCAGCACGAACGGCTTGGCCTGCACGTCGTAGTCGTCGTAGCCCAGGGTCGCGCGCAGCTCGGGCGGCGGCAGCGCGCTCGTCGCCGCCGCGCCGCCCGCCTTCAGCGCTGCCAGACCGGCCTTCATGCCGGCAGTCGCCGGCGACAGCATGACAGTCGGATAGGTGCCGATCTTGAAGCCCAGCGCGGCGGCTTCCGTCTGCGAGGGTGTCGAGCGCGGCGCGCCGGGCGACAGCACGGCGAAGGATGGCTTGCCCTTGGCCGCCGCCACCGCGCGCTTGATCTCGCCCTCGTCGGCCGGCGAATCGAGGAACAGGATGTCGGCGCCCTCCTCGACATACATCTCGATGCGCGCCACCGCCTCGTCGATTCCCTGTGTCGGGCGACAATCGGTGCGCGCCAGCACAAGTATGCCGGAATCCTTGGCCGCCTCGACCGCGGCGCGGATCTTCATGCGCGCTTCCTGGCGCGGCAGACAGGGCTTGCCGGCCGAGGTCAGCGCGCGCGGCGTGATCTTGTCCTCGATCAGCACGGCGGCGGCGCCGGCGCGGCCATAGGCGCGCACAGTACGCTGCACGTTCATGGCGTTGCCGTAGCCGTGATCGCCGTCGGCCAGCACCAGCAGGTCGGGCGCCGCGCCGTGCACCATGTTGAACGAATCGAACATCTCGCCAAAGGACACGAGGTCGAGGTCGGGGCCGCCCAGCCGGCTTGCCGCGATGCAGGAGCCCGACAGGAACGCGGTGTCGAAGCCCGCGCCGGCGCACAATTTGGCGGTCAGGCCGTCCCACACCGCCGGCATGACGACGAAGTCGGGCTTCTTCAGCAAGGCACGCAGGCGATCGGGCGCGGTCATGACAACAGACTCCCTCGAGCGATTTCTCCCGCCGCGACGTTATGTGCCACGCGCGGGCCCGACAAGCCGCCTGGCGGGCTCGGGCGGCCATGCCGGACCGGCCTTGCTAGGGCCACAAGCGGGCGCTATAACCCGCGCCGCTTCGCGCCCGAGACGGCGCGCAGCCCACCGCCGGAGTGTAGCTCAGCCTGGTAGAGCACTAGCTTCGGGAGCTAGGGGCCGGAGGTTCGAATCCTCTCACTCCGACCAATAAAGGCGCGGGTTTCCGGGCGTATCCGGGGCTCGCGCCTTTTCCACATCTGGTCGATGTCGGGAACAAAGACGCCGGTTTGTGCCATTCGGTGGCACACCAGTGGTACAAGGCGTTGGCGGGCTATTCTCTGGTAATGTTGGCCATGTCCCCGCAGCCCAGCCCGCGCCTCGGCATGCGCTCCGACCTCGTCCGCCAGCGGGGTCGCTGGTGCTGTTCTGCGATACGAGGGATTGCCCTTCGCCCGGCCGGAGGTCGGCATTGAGGCGGTGATCGCCGCGCGCAGCGACGTGGCGCTCCGGCGGTTTGCCGAGTTACCCCGATGCTCGGAGAGCGGCACGAATGAGCCGACAACGGTCTGCTTGCCGACCCATGTCGAGCCATCGTTCCGATCCAGGCGGGAACGACCGGGGCGCCACGCATTGAGTCGGCCGTGCCAAGCGTCGTCAGCCGCCCGCAGATGCCGGGCTCCATCGAGACCAGCGACCCGTCCCACGGCAAGCCGCCGACGGGCGATGGCTGGGCGCACGAGGTTAAATGGGACAGCTACCGCGGCCAGGCGCATCGCAGGAACCGGTCAGTCAAGATATCCACCCGCCGCGGCAACGACTGGAGCAAGACCTTTGCGCTGGTCGCCGAGGCCCTATCCTGGCCGCGCGCCGAGGACGCCATCGTCGACGGCGAGGTGGTCGCGCTGACAGGCGGCCTACCCGACTTGCGCAAACTGCGCCGGCAGCTCGGCGAGCCTTCGCCCGACATCGTCTATCAGGTGTTCGACCTGCTGTGGCACGACGGCGAGGATCTCCGCAGCGAGCACTACGTCGTCCGCAGGAACCGGCTGCGCGAGCCTATAGACAAGGGCGGCGCGCAACTGCAGTAAGTCGAATTCGGCCAGGCAAGTCTGCGAAGGCACGTACCGGCTGAAGCTCGAGTGCATCGTGTCGAAGCGCCTCGACTCTCCCTAAGGCTCGCTCCTTGGCCGAGAGGAAGGCAGAAGGATCGTCTACGCCGGCACCGTCGCTCATGGCTTCACGGCGCCCGACCTGAAGGAGCTGACACGCCGGCTCGATCCGATGATCGTACCGCGGTCACCACTCGCTGGCATGCCGAGGAACCGAAAGGCGAAGCCGGTCGAGCCGAAAGTGCTGGTCGAGGTCGCTTGTCTGAACAAGAGCGCCGATGGTCGGCTGCGACTCCCCAAGTTCGAGGGGCTGCGCAATGACCTCGCGGATCGATAGGTCGGCGCTTCACGTCATCTTCCTCGGCGACTTCGTGCGGCGTGAGGGCCTACTCGACGTCGTATCGCTCGACGAGGTCGCCGGCGAGATCACCTACCTCGATTGCGACGGGACCGGGACGTGTCGCGCTACATGCCGGAGGGACACGCGGAGCCCTGTGTGACCTGCAAGTTGATCGGGCAGATGCTAGTCGGGCTGTAGAAGATTTCGACAACTCCCGGTTGACGACTATCGACCAACGACCCAATCCAGGTCCATGATCATTGCTAGTGCGGCAGCTGACCTCCTACAGAGAACCGAGATACGCGAGATTGCGCTTTACCCGCTCGATGTCGAAGTCTTATTCCAGCTAGCCCAAATGGCGACGCCTAAGCCGGTTAGCCGGTTTGAGCAAATTCTGGCGGATGCAAAGAACACTGCGCGCACCCCTCCGTGACTTCCTGGTGGCGCTGAGACATTAGGACAGTGACTCGATGAACCAAAGCGACCTAATCGATGACTTCGAAGCTCTCACGAAGAGAATGGAGATGGAGTTGGAGCGCGACAGCCGCTTTGCACCATCGCTGTTCTGGAAGGATCTGACTAGGAAGAACCTCGCGATGCTTCGGGCCGATGGCATCGCGAACTTCAAGCGCTCCCTATCACAGAACTATTTCAACTGGATCGTCGACAGGAAGTCATCGGTCTACCGGAATGTCCGGTCCCAGTGGCTCCGGCGCCCGACCCTGCGGCCATGGCGCACCCGCATCGAGGGCAAAGCGACCATTCGCTTTACCAACATGGCGCAGCCCAAGACGCTAACGAGGGATGAGCTGAACGACTACCGCCTGATGGTCGGCTATATGTGGGACGTAATGCTGCGCCTGGACGCGGCAGGGCTGCATCGTACCTTAGCCGAGCCTGAGATCGGCAACCCGATCAGGACCGTCCAGTCGGGCAAACGGATCAGCCAGGATCTCGCCCATTCGATCATCGCAGCCAACGCCGTTCTTGAAGCGCTTGGAGCCAACACGTCGCCGCCGAGAATCGCCGAGATCGGCGCAGGTTCCGGCCGCCTCGCCTACGTATTCGCAGCTACCCGCAACGCAGCACCTTACTGCATCTTCGACATCCCGCCGGCGCTCTGTGTTTCTCAGTGGTACATCTCCAACGTGCTCCCCGACCGGCGCATCTTTCAGTTCAGACCATTCGACAGATTCGAGGACGTCGCCGAGGAAATCGCGAACGCCGATGTCGCATTCTTCAGCGCCAACCAGATCACGAAGTTTCCGCCGGGGTATTTCGATGTTGTACTGTCAATCAGCACGCTTCCCGAAATGTCGCGCTCGCAAGTCGACCTGTACCTCAACCTGTTCCAGTCGCTGTCGCGACGGATCATCTTCCTGAAGCAGTGAAGTTGGAAGAATCCCGATGATGGCACCGACATGAGCCCCGACGACTATCGGTTCCAGCCAGAGTGGCGTCTGTCGCTCGACAGAGTTGACCCGATCATTCCTGAGTTCTTCAACCGCATATGGCGTCGCCATGAATAGCGATCGGCGACCGGAGCTTAGCGTCTCTCCCGCGCGCGGCTATCAGCTCGGCTTCAGCGACCGCCGCTGCTCGGCACAGACGATGATCGTCGGCATCACTGTGGTCGACGTTTACCGGCTCGACGCGGAGGGCGCCGGCACGCACGTCGGGGAGTGGCGCGGTGACGAGATTAGCCCGGATGATCCGCTGGAGGGGATCGCCGTGGTCGGACGGTCCGCCCGGCGGCTGGACAGCTGAAGCGATGATCGGGAGAGAAGCTAAGATGGATCGTTTGGAGCATGTGGCGAGCGCCTTGTATGACGCCGTGCCCCTCTACATGCCGGCCGGCTAGATACAGGACGGTATCGACATTGCGCGGAAGTTCTCTTTCAATAACGCGCCGGCCTATCGGCAACAGCGGACCTACCACCTAGCGAAGGCGGCGAGCGCGCCAGGCGCGAACGTGGCAAGCGCCGCTGGACGACGATGGATCGGCGCGTCAGCACCTCCACGGTCAGTTGCGAGATCGGCCTGCTGCGTGATGCCATCAGGAAGCCGACCATCGGACCGCCACCTCAGCGTCGAGGAAGCCGACCGACTGATTAGGGTCGAGACTCATAAAATCCACCAGACGATAGCAGCGACGAGGCAGACAGAGGCGAGGAAGTTTCGGGCGAGCTTGTCGTAGCGTGTGGCGATGCGTCGGAAGTCCTTGAGCCTGGAGAAGGCATTTTCGATGCGGTGGCGCAAGCTGTAGGACTTCTTGTCGAAGCTGAAGGGCAGCTTGCGGTTCGACTTGTTGGGAATGACGGGCTTGGTGCCGCGCTGTGCCAACCATTGGCGCAGTGGCGTACTGTCGTAGGCCTTGTCGCCAAGCAGCTTGCAGGCTGCCGTGGTGCGTCGGATCAGACGTTGGGCGGGCGGGCAGTCATGTGCCTGGCCGGCGGTCAGGAGGATGGAGAGAAGACGGCCCTTAGCATCTGCGAGTGCGTGGATCTTCGTGTTGCGCCCGCCGCGAGAGTGGCCGATCGCCTGCCTCTGCGCCCCCCTTTTCCGCCCGCGGCCGAACGGTGTGCCTTGATGTGCGTGCTGTCGATCATCTGCGTCTGGGTCGAGCGGCCGCGCTGGGCCAGCGCGCGGAACAGCTTCTCCCAGATACCTCGTTCAGCCCACCGCGAGAAGCGATTGTAGATTGTCGTGTGTGGCCCGTACTGCGGCGGGCAATCCTTCCAGCGACAGCCGCTTCTGAGGACATGCAGGATGCCGCTGATCACGCGGCGGTCGTCCACCCGGTCCTTGCCGCGCACATCGGTCGGAAGGTGCGGTTCGATCTGTTGCCATTGATCGTCGTCAAGCCAGAACAGATTGGCGCGCATCGGCTGCTCCCATTTGACATCAGGGAATCAACAACCGATTCTCATCGCAACAGATTTATTGGGTTCTGACCCTAGGGAGTCAAACAGGGCGTCGCGTCAAGCCAGGCGCTCCCCGTCCGGTGCGGTATTCCTCACACGCGGCGGCGATGTCATGATCGCGTGATGTCGCCACGGCGGAGGCAGGGATGCAGGGTTCCTGGTGGATTTGGCTGATCCTCATCCTGCCGCCGGTCGTCGGCGGCGCCTATTACACGTGGCGGCGCTATCGCCACTGGTTCCGCTGACGCCTAGGGCCGCAGGAACGCCGCCAACTCGGCGTTGAAGCGCGCCGGATCCTGCAGCATCGCGAAATGGCTGACGCCGGGCAGCTGGCTCAACCGGGCGCCGGGGATCGCGACCGCCAGCTCCGCGGTGTGCTCGCGGCTGATGATTTCGTCGTGCTCCGCGCCGACGATCGTCGTGGGCACGCCGATACGCGCGAGGTCGGCGCGCGTCCAGGTCGGGCTCGACCCCCACATCCGGCGCAGGTCGTCGAGCAGGCGCTGCCAGTTCGCCGGCGTCGGCGACATCGCGGCATGGTCGAGGCGGCAGCGCTCGGCATACTGCGTGAAGGTGGCGCTCTGCGCGCCCTGCGGCCGCAACCCCTGCAGGTTGAAGTTGGCGCCGAAGGCCAAGAGCCGGTCGACGCGGTCGGGCCGGCGCATCGCCAGCTCCAGCCCGACGATGCCGCCATCGCTCCAGCCGACGATCGCCGCGCGCCGGATCTTCAGCGCATCGAGGACGCCCACGACGTCGTCGGCGAGCAGCGGGTACGACATCCGCCGCGGCGACAGCGTGCTGCGGCCGTGGCCGCGGCTGTCGAGGGCGATCACGCGATGGCGCCCGGCCAGCGCGGCGATCTGATGGCCCCAATAGTTCGAATGGCCCATGCCGCCATGCAGAAGGAGCACCGGCGCGCCATCGCCGAACACCGCATGAAAGAGCTCGACATCGCCGATCCTCAGCCGTCCATCGCTCGCGGGCGGCGGCAGCGCCGGCGTGGGCGGCAGTGTCGTCCATGCCGGCTGCGCCATCGCCGGGGCGGCGCCGGCCAGCAGCAGGCCGCACGCGGTGCGTGTGAAGGCGCGCCGGCGCATCACGACCACGCGTCTCACGGCGCCGGCGCGAAGCTGTCGGTGCGCGCCATGCGCCAGGGCTGGGTGTAGCGCGGGTCGTTGGTGCCGCGCAGGATCTCGCCCGGCTCGAGGAAGCGATACAGCCGGTCGAAGCTCTTGACCTTGTTGGGCGCGATGCGCTGCGAGAAGTGGCGCGGCCCCAGCTGGCTGGGATGGTCGAGGCCGGCGGACGCGACCACCTCGGCCAGCGCCTTCAAGGTCGAGGCGTGGAAGCGATAGACGCGCTCGGCCTTGTCGGGCACGTCGAGCGCGCGCTGGCGCATCGGGTCCTGGGTCGCCACGCCGGTCGGGCAACGATCGGTGTGGCAGCTCTGCGACTGAATGCAGCCCACCGCCATCATGAAGCCGCGCGCGGCGTTGCACCAATCGGCGCCCAGCGCCATGGCGCGCGCGATGTCGAAGGCCGAGGTGATCTTGCCGGCGACGCCGATGCGGATGCGGTCGCGGATGTCGAGGCCGACCAGCGCGTTGTGCACGAACAGCAGGCCCTCGCGCAGGGGCGTGCCGATGTGGTCGAGGAACTCCAGCGGCGCCGCGCCCGTGCCACCCTCGGCACCGTCGACGACGATGAAGTCGGGATAGATGTTGGTCTCGATCATCGCCTTGCAGATCGCCAGGAACTCCCAGGGATGGCCGATGCACAGCTTGAAGCCGACCGGCCTGCCGCCGCTCAGCTCGCGCAGCTTCTTGATGAAAGCCATCATTTCCAGCGGCGTCGAGAAGGCGGAGTGACAGGGCGGCGAGACGCAGTCCTGGCCCTGCGGCACGCCGCGCGTGACGGAAATCTCTGGCGACACCTTGGCCGCCGGCAGCACGCCGCCATGGCCGGGCTTGGCGCCCTGCGACAGCTTGATCTCGATCATCTTGATCTGCGGCGTGGCCACGGTCTCGCGGAAGCGCTCCTCGCTGAACGTGCCGTCGGGGTTGCGGCAGCCGAAATAGCCGCTGCCGATCTCCCAGACGATGTCGCCGCCATTCTCCTTGTGATAGGGGCTGAAGCCGCCTTCGCCGGTGTCGTGATAGAAGCCGCCCTTCTTGGCGCCGGTGTTGAGCGCGCGCACCGCGTTGGCGCTGAGCGAGCCGAAGCTCATCGCCGAGATGTTGAACACCGAAGCCGAGTAGGGCTGCGCGCAGTCGGGCCCGCCGATCGAGATACGGAACGGCTCGGTCGAGGGATTCCGCGCGACGATCGAGTGATTGAGCCATTCGAAGGAGTCGCCGTAGACGTCGAGCTGCGTGCCGAAGGGGCGCTTGTCGAGCTGGCCCTTGGCGCGCTGGTAGACGATCGAGCGCTTCTCGCGGTTGAACGGCGCGCCGTCGGTGTCGCTCTCCAGGAAGTACTGGCGGATCTCGGGGCGGATCTCCTCGAGCAGGAAGCGGATATGGGCCGCGATCGGATAGTTGCGCAGGATGCTGCTCTTCTTCTGCACGACGTCGTGCACGCCGACTCCGGTCAGCGCGGCGGCGATCAGGAACAACACCAGGAAGCCGGGGTATATGAAGGACAGGATCAGGAAGGCGATCGTCGCCGCGATCGACAGCGTGAACACCACGTAGCGCGGCGTGAACGCGAGCGCGATCGTGCCCATGACGGCGTCTCCCCGAACTTGCCGGCCGCTCAAAGAATTTGGCGGCCGATTCCCGATGCATCTCCGTCATCCCTCGCTGCGCTCGGGATGATGGAGATGCTCTGTCGGCCGATTGTGAAGCGCTAGCGTTCGCGACGGAAGGGCCACAGCAGCTGCCCGGGCAGGTGGGTCGGCACCTTGTCCTCGACGCCGAACACCGTGGGCTGGCGGTCGGGCAGCCAGAAGGTGCCGAACAGGATGTCCCACAGCGGCAGCAGGCCGGCGAAATTGCGGTCGCGGCCCTCCCCGGCCGAGGTGTGGTGCCAGCGATGGAAGGCCGGGCTGGCGATCACCTTGCGCAGTGGCCCGAAAGTCCAGGTCACGTTGGCGTGCAGCAGGATGGCGTAGAGCGTCAGGAACGGCACGACCGCCGCCGTGGCCACCGGCGAGAAACCCAGCGCCACCAGCGGCAGCGCGATTGCCAGCTTGTTGGCGATGTCGTTGACCGGGTGCAGGCGGACGGACGCCAGCCAGTCGAGATGCGTCGAGCTGTGGTGGATGGCGTGGAAGCGCCAGCGCCAGCCGCTGTGGAACCAGCGATGCACCCAGTAGCCGAGGAAATCGCCCAGCACGATCATCTCGATCGCCTGCAGCCAGATCGGCTGGCGCGACAGCGGCCCGAAGCCTTTGGCGATGCGCTCGGGATCGAGGCCCTGACCGGCCACCAGCAGCACCGGCAAGACCGCCGCGATCAGCGCCACCCGCGTGACCGCGCGCGTCACCAAAGGGGTGAAGATCCAGTAGGCCAGGTCGGTCCACCAGCCCGGCCGCACGATCGGCTGGCGCAGCGCCGGGAACAGCCGCTCGATCACGCCGAAGACCAGCGCGAGGACGACGAAACCGACGGCGATGCCGACCAGGGAACCAGCCATAGCATCCCATGGTACGGCATCCACGACCGTTGCATCCCCGCCCGTCGCGTCCTATGGACGCCGGCGGTGGCTGGACCGCCGGGCTAGGTCGTGAAGTATAGTGTGATCAAGGCCGACCAACCGGCCAGATTCGCCCGTGGGCAGACGCAGGGCGATCGCTTTTGACTCCCTCTCGTCGCAAGCGGGGAGAGGGAGAAAAACCTGCATGCAAGAGCCCCGTGGGCAGACGGGCGTAGAGAGGACGGAACAATGAGCAAGGACATCAAGCAACCCCTGCGGCGGCGCACGCTGCTGGGAACGGGTGTGGCGATGGGCGCGGCGCTGGGCGTGGCGGCGCCGGCGGTGCTGCGGGCACAGACCGGCGACTGGCCCAAAGGCCAGCTGCGCTTCGTCGTGCCCTTCCCGCCGGGCGGCTCGACCGATCCGGTGGCGCGCATCCTGGCGGCTCAGCTTACGGCGTCGCTGGGCTGGAACATCATGATCGACAACAAGCCGGGCGGCACCGGCGTGGTCGGCGCCACCGTCGCCGCCAAGGCGCCGCCCGACGGCCAGACCTGGCTGGTCGTCTTCGACAACCACATCCTCAACCCGCTGTTCACAGCGGACCTGCCGTACAAGGACAGCGAGCTCGCCAACGTCATGCTGATCGGCCGCACGCCGCAGGCGATCGGCACGCATCCCGACCGGCCGTACAAGACGATGGCCGAGTTCATCGCCGACGCGAAGAAGCGGCCAGGCAAGCTGTCGATGAGCGTGCTGGCCGCCAGCCAGGCGCTGGTGCTGGTGAACGGCATGCTGGGCGACAACGGCTTCGACATCAACGTCATCCCCTACAAGGGCGGCGGCCCGCTGCTGGCCGACGCCTTGGCCGGCCACACCGACACGGCGATCTCCAGCGTGGCCGCGATCTCGCCGCACTTCGCGTCCAAGAAGCTGCGACCGATCGCGGTCACCAGCGACAAGCGCATCCCCGCGCTGCCCGACGTGCCGACGCTCGCCGAGCAAGGCATCAAGGCGCCGACCTCGTTCGCCTGGTGGGGCGTTTACGCGCCGGCGGGCACCCCCAGGCCGATCATCGATCGCATGAACGCCGAGCTGAAGAAGGCGGCGACTAGCGCCGAGGTCAGCAAGAAGTTCATCGACCAGTTCAACATGGAAGTGCTGACCTCCACGCCCGAGGAGTTCGCCGAGTTCCAGCGCAAGGAGCAGGCCATCTGGGGCAAGATCATCAAGGAGAAGAACCTCAAGCCGGAATGAGCCTCGGATAGAGTCCCGTGAACGGCGCGCCGTTGCCCCGACGGCGCGCCGTTTGACATGATGCGCCCGCACCGAGCGGGAAGGACACACCGATGAAACTCGCCATCCTCGACGACTATCAGGAGGTCGCCCTGGCTTATGGCGATTGGGATCGACTACGCGCGCGTGGCGTCGAGATCACGGCGTTCGACCGCCATCTCGGCGGTGCCGACGAGGCGGCCGCCGCGTTGGCGCCATTCGACATGGTGCTGCTGATGCGCGAGCGCCAGCCGTTTCCCAAGGCGTTGATCGACCGGTTGCCCAATCTGAAATTCGTCGTGCTGACCGGCGCGCGGGCGCCCAGCATGGACCTCGCCGCACTCACGGCGCGCGGCATCCCGGTCAGCAACACCGGCACCGGCGGCTCCAGCGCGCCGACCGCCGAGCTGACCTGGGCGGTGCTGATGGACGCCGTGCGCCATGTCACGGCGGGCGACCGGCTGGTGCGGAAGGGCGGCTGGCACAAGGGCCTGCCGATGGGCTTCGCGCTCGAGGGCAAGCGGCTGGGCGTGCTGGGGCTGGGCAAGCTCGGCTCGCGCGTCGCGGGCTACGCCAAGGCCTTCGGCATGGAGGTCGTCGCCTGGAGCCAGAACCTCACGGCGGAGAAGGCGGCCGCGCACGGCGCCAGGCTGGTGTCCAAGGACGAGCTGCTGGCGAGTTCCGACGTGATCACCATCCACCTGATCCTGAGCGGCCGCACGCGCGGGCTGATCGGCGCGGCTGAGATCGCGAAGATGAGAAGAGGTGTGGTGCTGGTGAACACCTCGCGCGGGCCGATCGTCGAGGAGGCGGCGCTGATCGCAGCGCTGAAGAGCGGCCACATCGCCTCGGCCGGCCTGGATGTCTACGACATCGAGCCGATGCGGCCGGGCCATCCCCTGACCAGCCTCGACAACGTCGTGCTCGCGCCGCACCTCGGCTACGTCGTCGAACCCGCGTTCCGCGCGTTCTACGCCGACGCGATCGAGGACATGCTTGCCTGGCTCGACGGCAAGCCGATCCGGGTGATGAATCCCGAGACGGTCAAATGAAGCTTAACCTTCCCCAGGAGGGGGGAAGGTAGCTTCGTGCGAAAATGCGATAGCCGTGGCTAGTCGCGCAGGTTCTGCGTCCAGCTGTCGTTCTCGCCGGTGTCGACCTGGAAGAACATGCGCCGGTACTTGTCCGGCGGGCAAAGGTCCGACGTGATGGTGAAGGGCTGGCGGCTGACGCAGATCGGAATGTCGCCCTTCCACTCCTTGTTCACGTCCTTGTTCTGGCCGTAAAGCAGGTAGTAGCGGTACTGGAGCTTGCCGCTCCACAAGGTCGCGCACTGGCCCTTGGCGAACTTGTACCAGCCCTCGGAAATGATGATGTGACCGCCCTGCGGGTTCTTGTTGCCCGTGTTCAGCGCCTTGGACACCTCGATGTCGACCGAGGACAGATTACACAGCCTGAAGCCCTGAGCCTGGGCACCCCCCGAAATCGCCATGGCGCCGATGGCGCCGCAGACGATCGCCAGTTTACGAAGCATCGATCCTCTCCTCTCGACTGTCGCCCTGCCGGTGCGGCAGACCCCCAACGGGGGGATCACCCCAAGGCCCCAATAATACCCAGCTTCGCGCGCGTCGTCATCGTCTCGTGATCAGAGACCGGTGATCCGGGCGATTTCGCCGTCGGTCAGGCCGACCACGCGGGCGATGTCGCGCAATTGCCCCCAAGTGGTGTCGTCGACCGGCACGCCCTTGGCCAGCCGGTCGACGCGCCGCGCGCGTTCCGGCTCGCCCGGGGTCATCACCTGATCGGTGCCGGGTTGCGGCTTGGCCGACTTCACCCAGGCGATGAAATCCTGCGAATCCTTGCGCCAGATGCTCTCGCCGCCCAGCTTTGATGGGTCGATGATGACCGACAGCATGTTGTTGACGATGTCGCCCGGCGGGCCTTTTGTCGTCTCCGGCGTCGCCGTCATGCCGCCGGTCAGCGCGCCCGACAGGATGTCGCAGATCACCGCCAAACCACCACCTTTATGCAGGCCGAAGGGCAGGATCGCCCCAAACGGCCCGTTGCCCCACATCACGCCGGGATCGCTGGTGTGGTTGCCCTCGTGGTCGATCAGCAGGCCGGGCTCCATCTCCTCGCGCTTGTTGTAGGCCACCCGCACCTTGCCCATGGCGACCTGGCTGGTGGCGAAGTCGAGCACGATGTGCTGGCCGTTCTCGCCCGGCACGGTGCAGCAATAGGGGTTGGTCGAGAAGCGCGCCTCGGCGCCGCCGAACGGCGCCACCAGCGGCTTGTGACCATGCACGTTGACGTAGTGCATCGAGACCATGCCTGAATCGGCGCAGCGCTCGCCCCAGGCGCCGATGCGGCCGATATGGTGGCAGTTGCGCAGGCCCACGACGCAGACACCGAACTGCCGCGCGCGCTCGATGCCGAAATCCATCGCCTCACCGGCGACCACCTGGCCGTAGCCCTTGCCGCCATCGACGGTGATCACCGCGCCGTTGTCGACGACGATCTTGGCGTGCCAGTTGCGCTTGCAGTTGCCCGAGCGCGTGTTCTCGATGTAGCGCGGGATCATGCCGACGCCGTGGCTGTCGTGGCCGTAGAGATTGGCCAGCACCAGGTTCTCGGCGACGATCTTCGCCTCGCCGGCCTCGCTGCCGTCCGTTTCGCAGATCGCCTTGATATACGCCGTCAACCGGTCGGCCTTGACCCTGACCTCGCCGACCTTGCCCGCGCTCGCCGCCATCGCCGTTTCCTTCCCTCGTTCTCGCGCGCGAGGCTACGCAACGATGCGGCGCCAATGCAAGCCGCTCGGTGTCATCCCGAGCGCAGCGAGGCATCTTTACGCGGCGGAAAGATTCGTCGCTGCGCTCGGAATGACGGAACCTCCTCTAGCCGCGATACCAAGCGGGCTTGCGCTTCTCGGCGAAGCTGGCGAGGCCCTCGGCGGCCTCGTCGGATTGACGCTTCGCGGCGTGCTCGCGCACCAGCGGGTCGAGCGCGTCTGCGGATAGAGTCGACCGCGCCACCAGCAGGCTGCGCCGCTTGGTCTGCGCGGTCGCGTCGGGCGCGTTCAGCAAGATGGCGTCGACGATGCGCGCGCCTTCGGCCTCGAGCCGGTCATCAGGCACCACCTCGTGCACCAGGCCGATGCGGCGCGCCTCCTGGGCGCCGAAGCGCTCGCCGGTGAGGGCGTAACGGCGTACCTGCCGCACGCCCATGGCGTCGACAAGCTGCGGGATGATGATGCCGGCCATCAGGCCCCAGCGCGTCTCGCTGATGGCGAAGAAGGCGCCCTCGGCGGCCACGACGACGTCGCAGGCGGCGGCGATGCCGGTGCCGCCGCCGATGCAGGCGCCACGGATCAGCGCCACGGTCGGGCAGGGCGCCTCGTTCAGCCGGCGCACGGCTTCGGCGGTCACCAGCGACGCCCGCTCGTTGGCCGCCGCGTCCTGGTCGCGCACGCCCCTGACCCAGGCCAGATCGGCACCGGCCTGGAAGTGCCGGCCATTGCCGCGCAGCACCACGGCGCGCAGATCGGCCCGGCGCTCCAGCGCGTCGAGGGCGCGCAGCAGGCCGTCGAGCAGCGCGCCGTTGTAGGCGTTGTTCACCTCGGGCCGATTGAAGGTCACGGTCGCGACGCCGCGCGCGTCAACCGTGAGCAGGACTGGTTCTTCAGTCATCGATGCGATCCTCCTCTGACTACGCCTCGCTCAAGGCGACCATCGAGGTCAGTGTCCCACCGGGTCCCGGCGATTGAGATAGTACTCGTCGCGTGGAAACAGATCGGTGTTGGCGTCGCCGAACGGCTCGACCTTGCCGTCGTTGAGAACGTCGGGCTTCTTCTCGCCGAACCATTGGCGAAGCTCGGCGACGTCGACGCCGGCGGCTTCGAAATGCGCGCGGATCGCGGGGTCGTCGAGCTTGCGCTGGATCGCCGCCGGGTCGTAGGCGATCGGTCGGTCGCTGCCGATCAGCGCCGGGTGGACCATCGTCACGTAGGGAAAGACGCTGCGGAAGGTCGAGACGCTGCGTTCAGTCGGCGCCCACTGCACGTAGAGCCCGCCGGGCTCGAGCCGCGCTTTCACCTGCTCGAAGAACTCGACGGAGTAGAGCAGGCCGCTGAGCGAGCTCTTGGGCAGGATCGCGTCGGCCTCGATGACGTGGTAGCGCGTGGTGTCGACGGCGAGCGCGTGGCGGCCGTCGCCAATGTGGAAGTCAAAGCGCTTGTCGCTCAGCAATCGGTCGATGCCGATGCGGCCGCCGGACGCGACGAATTTCTTGAGCGAGTCGATCACCGGTTCGACGATCTCGATGGCGCGCACGCGCTGGGTCGCGGGGTTGACGCCGGCACTGTAGGGCGTGCCGCCGCTGCCGCTGCCGATCACCAGCACGCGCTTCGGGTCGGGGTGCGTCAGCGGCCCGATGGCGCCCAGGAAGGCATGCACGGTGCAGAACGGCAGGCAGCTCTGCGAGTGGCCGGCGATGTACATGCGGCCGCGCTCGGCCGCGGTCAGCCGGATCATCACCACGCCGGTACGGTCCTCGGCGACGATGGCGCGTTCGCCGGGCTTCAGCCCGTGCCACGTGGCCCAGAAACCGTGCGTCGCCGGCAAGAGCGCGACGCAGGCGCCCAGCGCCACCGCCGTGCCGGCGATGCGCAGGCGCGCGGGGCCGCGATCGCGCAGCACCTCGATCAGCGCGAAGGCGAGGCCGATCACGGCGATCAGCTTCAAGGTGCCCGACGTGCCCAGCCAGTGCAGCAGCGCCAGGCCGGCGACCAGGCTGCCGGCGCTGTTGCCCACGATATTGGCGAGCTGCACGTAGCCGACGCGGCGGCCCACCGAGGCGAGGTCGCGCTGCACCGCCTTCTGCACGACGGGGAAGGAGAAGCCCATGACGAAGCTGGCGGGCAGCACGACCAGCACCAGAAATGTCGGGATCAGAATCCATCGCCGTATGCGGCCGGTGGCGAAGACATCGCGGTCCACCATGTCGTCGGGCAGCACGCCCCAGCCGATCAGCCAGTAGGTCAGTAACGCGCCGCCGATGCCCAGCAGGGCGGCGATCGCCTGCATGCGGAAAAAGAAGGCGCGCGGATTGGCGATGCGGTCGATCACCTTCGAGCCGGCCAGCAGCCCGATGGCGTCGCCGATCAGGAACACGCCCAGCACCAGCGAGAAGCCGTAGGCGTTGGACTGCAGGGTGACGCCGATCAGCCGGTACCAGACGATCTGCAGCGCCACGATCGTGAAGCCGGAGACGAAGACCAGGAAACACCAGCGGCCGACCGGCGCGTCGGCGATAGCGGTCGTGGCCGTCGGCGCCTCGACGACGCTGTCGCCGCGCAGGCCGCGCGTGGTCACCAGCGAGACGCCACCCACGGCGATCGCCACATTGATCGCGGCGGCGAGGTAGATCGCGCCGTCATAACCGAGATGGCCGATCACCACCCAGCCGGCGACGATCGCGCCGACGCCGGCGCCCAAGGTGTTCAATCCGTATAGCCAGCCGATCTGGCGCGCCGAGGCGGCGATGTCCTGGACGATCGCCTTCGACAGCAGCGGCAGCGAGCAGCCCATCAGGAAGGTCGGCCACAGCAGGCAGGCGAAGACGATCAGGAACATCGTCAGGCGCGAGGACGACAGCGGCGCCAGCTTGGCGAATACGACCTCATGGAACAGCCACGGGCTCAGCACGGCGAAGAGCGCGATGCCCAGCTCGCAGGCCGCGAAGAGCAGGAGCGCGGTGCGCCGCGACAGGCGGTCGGCGCGCAGGCCGGCGATCAGGCTGCCGATGCCCAGGCCGAGCAGGAAGGCGCCGACGACGATCGCGGCGGAGATGCTGTCGGCGCCGCCGAACAGGCCGAGCAGGCGATGCCACGCGGTCTGGTAGACCAGCGCGCTGAAGCCGCTCAGGAAGAACAGCGCGAACAGGAAGGCGAGCGCGGCGCGCGGCGTCGTGCTGGAGGTCATGCGTATCCTCTCCCTCTACCCGCCTGCGGGGAGAGGGTTGGGGTGAGGGGTTGTCTCAGGTTGAGCAGGGCGACGCTGCGCCACTCGCGGCCGCCCCTCACCCCGACCCTCTCCCCGCTTGCGGGGAGAGGGAGGGAGAGGACTCGTCTTCCCATGGTGGCGGGTCGAATTTGGTGGTGAGGAAATCGACCAGGGCCGTGACCTTGGGCGGCAGCAGGCGGCGATGCGGATAGACCGCCTGGATCGGGATCGTGTCGCGCGGCGTGAAGGGCTGCAGGATCTCGACCAGCCCGCCCGCGCGCACCGCGCGCGCCACGGTCAGCCGCGTCAGGCGCACGATGCCGACGCCCTCGACCGCGAGCTGGTAGAGCATGTCGCCATCGTCGCCGCGGCAATTGCCGCGCACCATCACCTCGCGCGTGGCGCCGTCGACGAGGAACGGCCAGCGATTCATCGACGTGCGGTCGCGGAAGCCCAGGCAGTTGTGGCGCACCAGCTCGTCGGGATGCTTCGGCTCGCCGTGCTTCCTCAGATAGGACGGTGCTGCAACGACGACGCGGCGATCCTCGCCGATCTTGCGCGCGACGAAGCTGGAATCGGCGAGATGGCCGATGCGGAAGGCGACATCGAAGCCCTCCTGCACCAGATCGACGACGCGGTCGGTGAAGCTGAGGTCGAGCTCGATGCCGGGATGGTTGTCGAGGAACTCCGGCACCAGCGGCAGGATCTGATGCGCGCCGAAGGCCAGCGACGTCGTGACCTTGACCAGGCCGCGCGCCTCATGCCCGCGCCGGCCGATCGCCGCCTCGACCTCGTCGACCTCGCCGATGATGCGCGCGGCGTCGCGGTAGAAATTCTCGCCGGCCTCGGTCAGCGCCAGCTTGCGCGTGGTGCGGTTGAACAGCCGTACGCCCAGCCGCTCCTCCAGCCGCGTCACCAGCTTGCTGACCGCCGAGGGCGTCAGGCCGAGCTGCGGCGCGGCGGCCGAGAAGCCATTGGCCTCCACCACCTTGACGAACGCCGCCATGTCGCCGATCCGATCCAAACCGCCCCTGTTTGTTATTGATGAACTGAATTCATCATGGACCGAGCATTGGACGATCTTCAGCCAAGATCAATCGAGAATTACCCTTCGCCGATGCGACATGACGATCTCTGGCGCCAGTACGCCCGCTACAACACCTTGGCCAACCAGCGCCTCTACGCCGCCGCCGCCGACCTGCCCGACGCGGAGCGCAAGCGCGAGATGGGCGCCTTCTTCGGCAGCCTGCACGGCACCCTGAACCACCTGATGATCGGCGACGGCATCTGGATGGCGCGGTTCGAGGGCGGGCAGGCGCCATCGACCGGCCTCGACGCCATCGTCCACGACGCCTTCGACGATCTTTACGCCGCCCGCGTCGCGCTCGACGCGCGGATCGAGGCGTTCTTCGCCGCGCCGCCGGAGGGCTTCTTCGACAGCCCGCTCCGCTACATCAACAATGAGGGCCGTGTGTTCGAGGATCCGCCCTCGCTGATCCTGCCGCACTTCTTCAACCACCAGACCCACCACCGCGGCCAGGCGCACGCCATCCTTTCGCGGCTCGGCCTGGGCCGCCGCACGCCGGTGCTCGACCTGCACCGCGTGCTCAAGCCCGACCCCTAGGCTTCCGACCCCCTTCCGACCCCCTTCCGACCCCCTTCCAACCCCCCCGGTGCCTCCCTTTCAACTCCCCACCTCCCGCCAACGGGAGGTGGGGGGTTGGAAGGGAGGTCAAGACGCTCCGCTGGAGCTACGCGCTTGACCTCGACCCGAATGGACAAACGGGATCGACGCAATGCGGGCCGCGAAGCCCGCCGATACGATCGCGATCGTGCTTCATCGTGGCCAGCGAGTGGGCTCGGCACCGGGGTTGGGCTGTCGGCGCACCGTCCTCATGGGGGACGGCCTGGGCATGGTCTTCAACGCCCATACCGTCGCCGCCCACGATGAACGGCGGCGACGGCCTATCCTGCGACTTCTCGGACCTTGGTCCGGCTCCATCGGCCCCGCATCGGCGCCACTGGGCGATGCGGTCCCCGGCTCGCTGGCCGTGCGCCCTCTTGGATCAGAGCCACGGTGGTGGTGTGCTTGGCCGGTATATGCACGGCGCGGCCGTGCTGACGAGGCGGATTCAGTGTAGGCATAATTATAAATTACTGCAAATAGGAAATTAACACATATTCAGCCCTCGTCGAGCGGCAGTGGCGTGATGTCGGAGGCGGCCTGCTCGAGCAAGCCGCGTTCGAGCAGATAGGCCCATGCCTCCTCGGCGCTATCGACGATGCGATAGAGCGCCTGATCGCCGGCGTCGATCAGGCCACGCTCGACCAGCGCGTCGAAGCCAATGGTGCCGCGCCAGAACTCGCCGCCGACCAGAACAACGGTCGCGCGGTGGCCCTTGCCGGTCTGCTGCAGGGTGAGGATCTCGAACAACTCGTCGAGCGTGCCGAAGCCGCCGGGGAAGACCGCCAGCGCGCGGGCGCGCATCGCCAGGTGCATCTTGCGCATGGCGAAGTAGTGGAAGCTGAAGGTCAGCTCGGGTGTCGAGTACGGGTTGGGCGCCTGCTCATGCGGCAGGGCGATGTTGAAGCCGATCGACGGCGCGCCGACATCGGCCGCGCCGCGATTGGCCGCCTCCATGATGCCGGGTCCACCGCCGGTGGCGATGACGTTGTGTCGCCCATCCAGGGTCCGCTCGAGCGCGCCGCCACGCTGCGAGACGATGCGGCCGAACTCGCGCGCCATGTCGTAGTAGCGCGCCAACGGCGCCAGGCGATCGAGCAGCGCGGCGTCGGCGCCGGGCTCGCGCAGGCGCTCGGGCGATGGAATGCGCGCGCTGCCGAACACGATGACCGTGGAGTGCACGCCCCAATCGCGCAGGGCGAGCTCGGCGCGCTCGTACTCCAGCGCGAAGCGGATGCCGCGCAGCTCGTCGCGTTTGAGGAACACGCTGTCGTCTACGGCGAGGACACCGGGGCGACCGAGCGGTGGCTTGTCGTTGCCGGTCAATCGCGCTTCGCCAGGCGCGTCTCGACGACCCGGGACCACAAGGTGGCCCCCAGCGGCAACGCCTCGTCGTTGAAATCGTAGCCGGGGTTGTGCACCTCGCAGCCGCCTTCGCCGCCGCCATTGCCGATCAGGATGAAGGCGCCCGGCACCTTCTCCAGCATGTAGGAGAAATCCTCGGAGGCCATCACATACGCGCCCTCGCGGTTGACGTTGTGCTCGCCGACGATCGAGGCGGCGACGTCGCCGATCCACTTCGCCTCGTCGGGGTTGTTGACCAGCGGTGGAAAGACGATGCGCACGTCGGCCTTGGCCTCGCCGCCCAGGCTATGGGCGATACCCGAGGCGATGCGCTCGATCTTCTCCTTGATCGTCGCCATCACCTCCTTGCGGAAGGCGCGCACGGTGCCGCGCAGCACGGCGGTCTCGGGGATCACGTTGTAGGCATCGCCGGCGTGCATCTGGGTGATGCTGATCACGCCCGAGTCGATCGGCGCCAGGGTGCGCGAGATCACCGTCTGCAGCGCGGTGATGATATGGCCGCCGATGACGACGGGGTCGATGCCGCTCTCCGGCCGCGCGCCGTGTGCGCCCTTGCCCTTGATGTGGATGTCGAACAGCCCGCCGCCGGCCATCATCGGGCCGGAGCGGATCTGGAAGCGGCCGACATCGAGCTTCGGCCGATTGTGCATGCCGAACACGACCTCGCAGGGGAATTTCTCGAACAGGCCGTCCTTGACCATCGCCTCGGCGCCGCCGCGGCCTTCCTCGGCGGGCTGGAAGATGAAGTGCACCGTGCCGTCGAAATTGCGCGTCTTGGCGAGATAGCGCGCGGCGCCCAACAGCATGATGGTGTGGCCGTCATGGCCGCAGGCATGCATGCGGCCCTTGTGCTTCGACGCATGCGCGAAGGTGTTGGTCTCGTCCATCGGCAGCGCGTCCATGTCGGCGCGCAGGCCGACGGCGCGTGGATTGTTGCCGACACGGATGGTGCCGACGACGCCGGTCTTGCCGATCCCGGTGGTCACCTCGCAACCGAACTCCTTGAGCCTGGCAGCGACGATGGCGCTGGTGCGCTCCTCCTCGAAGCCGAGCTCGGGATGGGCGTGGATGTCGCGACGCCAGGCGGTGAGGTCGGCGGCGAAAGCGGCGATCGCGGGATCGATGGTCATGACAACTCCAGATGCGAGGTGGCGGCAGTGTAGAGCACCTGTCATTCCGAGCGCAGCGAGGAATCCAGGCCGCTCGCTGGATTCCTCGCTGCGCCCGGAATGACAGGAGAATAGACTGCGGCATGCGCACCAAGGTCATCGTCAACCCGATGGCGGCTAAAGGCCGGATGGCGAAGCGCTGGCCGTGGTACCGCGCGCGGCTGGAGGCGGCGCTCGGGCCGCTCGATGTGTCCTTCACCGAGCGCGCCGGCGATGCGACGCGCTGGGCGTGCGAGGCGGTGCGCTCCGGCGTCGAGCGCTTCGTGGTGCTGGGCGGCGACGGCTCGGTCAACGAGACGCTCAACGGCATGCTGTCGTCGGGCGTCGACGCCTCGCGCCTGACCTTGTCGCCCATGCCGGCGGGCACCGGCAACGATACCTGTCGCGGCGTCGGCGTGCCGCTCGATCCCGCCGCCGCCATCGATGCGCTCGCGACCAGGCCCACGCGCCCGCTGGACGTCATGCGTGTCGAGCTCAGCGGCCTCGACGGCGCGCCTGTCACGCGTCACGGCCTGATCCTGGTGAGCTTCGGCGCGCCGGCCGCGATCAGCCGCAATGCTTCAGCCTCGCGCTGGATGAAGCGGCTGGGCAGCGTCGCCTACTACCTCGCGACGCCGCCGGTGGTGCTGACCTACGCCGCGCGCGCAACGCGCATCGCCATCGACGGCGCGCCGGCGGAGGAACGCGCCCTGTTCGGCGGCATGATCGCCGGCCTGCCCAATGGCGGCGGCGGGATGAAGCTGGTGCCGCCGGCGCGGCCCGACGACGGCCTGCTCGACATGGTCGAGCTCGGCCGCATCGGTCGCCTCGAGGCGTTGTTCAAGCTCATGCCGAAGCTCTACGACGGCGGGCACCTGGCCCACCCCTCGGTCAGTCTGCGGCAGGGTATGCGATCGATCCGGCTGGAGAGCGGTGACGCCGAGACGCTGGTCGATCTCGATGGCGAGACCGTCGGCCGCCTGCCGGCGACCGTCACGGTGCTGCCCAACGCGATCCGCGTCCCGGATTTTCGCTGACGCCAGCGGGCGCTAACCCCAGAAGCCGCGCCGGCCCTCTTCCTTGGCGGTCGCCCGGTCCAGCCCGATATCGGCCAGCATCCGGTCATCCATCTCCAGCAGGTCGGCGCGCGAGCGCGCCAGCGCGAGGCGGTGGAACAGCCAGTCGAACGCCGTGGTGGCGGCCGACGTGAACGGCCTGCCGTTCGACGCGCGGATCGCCCGTGCGTCGAGGAAGTCGTCGATCATGAGCAACATGGCTCAACTCCATTTGGGCATTGTGTCGATACAAGTGCCCGTCAATTCATTGCTATCAATTAATGATATTGGGGAATACGAGGGTTTTCTCAACGGATGTCTTCTCGCGCTCAGGCTTAGCTGGCATAAGCCTAGATATGTCCCGTGGCCCACTCCCGCTGAACGCCTTGCGCGCCTTCGAGGCCGCCGCCCGGCACAAAAGTTTCGTCGCCGCCGCCGCGGAGTTGTCGGTGACGCCGGCGGCCGTCAGCCATCAGGTGAAGGGCCTGGAGGAGCGGCTGGGCGTGGCCCTGTTCGTGCGCCTGCCGCGCGGGCTGTCGCTGACCGAGGAGGGCGAGGCGTTGCTGCCCGACCTGCGCGACGCCTTCGACCGCATGGCCGCGGCGTTGCGCAAGCTCGAGCGCCGCGGCGGCACCAAGGTGCTGACGGTGAGCCTGGTGACGACCTTTGCGCTCGCCTGGCTGGTGCCGCGCCTGCACCGCTTCCAGACCGCGCATCCCGACATCGAGGTGCGCATGACGACGGCGCAGCGCAACGTCGACTTCGAGCGCGAGAATGTCGATTGCGCGATCCGCTTCGCCGGCCAGCCGGCGGCGGATTTGCACGCCACCAAGTTGTTCGTCGACGTGCTCACGCCGCTCACCAGCCCGAAGCTCGCGGCGAAACTCAAGACGCCCGACGATCTGCGCAAGGCGCCGCTGATCGACACGCATTTCGAGCCGGAATGGCCGATCTGGCTGCGCGCCATGGGGCTCGACGATTTCACGCCGCGCCGCGTGCTCACCTTCGACTCGACCAAGATCGCGGTCGAGGCGGCGCTCGAAGGCGCCGGCGTGGCCATCGGCCCGCCCGATCTCTTCGTCGAGGATCTGCGCGAGGGACGGCTGGTTCAGCCGTTTCCCGACGTCGTGGCCAGCGGCAAGGCCTGGTGGTTCGTCTGCCCCGCGCCCATGGCGCAGCGGCCCAAGATCGTCGCCTTTCGCTCCTGGCTGCTCGACGAGCTGACGCGCGACAAGGCCGAGAGCCCGCGTCGCCTGAAGATCACTTAATGGGACCGCCGGCGGGACGCCGGCGGTCCCAAAGACGGCGTCAGGCTGGCGGGAAGTTCCACTGGCTCATTCAGCGACCAGCCACCGACCGCAGGACCGTCCATGATCGCCACACGCCGCCGGCGACAACCCCGATCCCGACGGCGAGGCCAAGCAGGCCCGCGTCGGGCATCGCGATCTTGAAGATCGAACCGACGGCCGGTACGCCCAGCACCAGCGCCAGCACCAAGGCGACCACGCCGACGATGAACCAGTAGGTGGGCCGGCGAGCCGTGAGCAGGCGTCCGGGCACCGCCGCGTCGGCCAGGGCGAGCACCAGATTGGCGACGATGAGGGCGACGAGCGCGGCGCCGCGCGCCATCGGCTCGGGCACCCCGCCCATGGTCAGGGACCACCAGTAGAGACCGAGGACACCGACCAGAACGCCCATGCCCTGCGACGCGGCGATGCCCAGATGGGCCGGGCCAAAGAGTGGCTCGGTCGCCGGCCGGGGCGGCTGCCGCATCGCCTCTGCCTCGGACGGTTCGGATTCGAAGACGAGGGAACACGTCGGATCGATGATCAGCTCGAGCAGCACGACGTGCATGGGAAACAGGATCGGCGGCAGGCCCAGCAGGATCGGCAGCAGCGCCAACCCGGCGATCGGAACGTGAATCGCGGTGATGTAGATCAGCGCGCGCCGCAGATTGGCGAAGATGCGACGGCCCAACCGCACGCCGCCGACGATGGACGCAAAGCTGTCGTCAAGCAGCACGAGATCGGCGGCCTCGCGCGCCACGTCTGTTCCGCGCTTGCCCATCGCCACGCCGATATGGGCGGCTTGCAACGCCGGCGCGTCGTTGACCCCATCGCCGGTCATCGCGACGATCTCGCCGTCGGCCTTGAGCGCCTCGACAATGCGCAGCTTCTGCTCGGGCACGATACGCGCGAAGACCCGGACGGTCTTGAGCCGCGCGCGAAGCTCTTCGATCGGCATCGCCGCGACCTCGGCGCCAAGCAGCGCGCCGGCTGATACATCGAGGCCCGCCGTGCGCGCGATCGCCAACGCCGTCGCGGGATGGTCGCCGGTGATCATGATCACGTCGATTCCGGCCCGCCGCGCCTCCTCCAGCGCATCGGGCACATCGGCGCGCAGCGGGTCGATGAAGCCCACCAGACCGACGAACTCGAACGGGACGGTCCGCGGCTCGGCGTCGAGCGGACCGTCGTGCCGCGCCGACGCGACGCCCAGAACGCGCAGCCCCTGCGTCGCGTAGCCCTCGATGACGTCGTGCAGGCGCGCCGCCTCGGCCGAATCGAGCCGGCACAGCCTGAAGATCGCCTCGGGCGCGCCTTTGGCGGCGGCGATGCGCTCTTCGCCGGCCGTACGCCATACCTGGACCACCGCCAGCAACTCCGGCCGCAGGGGCCACACCTGTTCCGGCGCTCCCGACAACGGCGGCTCGTCGACCAACACCGCGAGCGACATGGCGCGCACCGCCTTGTCCATCGGATCGACGGGACGGGCGGCCGAGGCCAGGGCCGCGATGCGCAGCGCCGTGCGCGCCGATGGCGCGAGGTCGGCCCCGTCGGCGACGGCGACATCGCCCTCGCGTGTCCACAGGCGCGCGATCGCCATCCGGTTCTCGGTCAGCGTGCCGGTCTTGTCGACGCACAGCACCGTGGCGCCGCCCAGAGTCTCGATCACCGAGCTGCGCCGCGTCAGCACATTGTGTGTCGCCAGCCGCCAGGCGCCGATGGCGAAGAAGACCGCCAGCACCAAAGGAAACTCCTCCGGCACGAGGGAGATCGCCACCGTGAGTCCGGCCAGCGCGCCGCCGACCCAGTCGTCGCGCAGCAAGCCGTAGGCGAGCGCCACCAGCGCGCAGAAGCCGATCGCGACCACGCCCAGGAGGCCGACCAGCCGCCCGGCGGTCTTCTACAGCGGTGTGAGCTCTTGGGCGATCCCGGCCAGCGACTTGCCGATGCGCCCCAGAGCCGACCGCTCGCCAGTTTGAGTCACCTCGGCGACACCCTGCCCGCTGACGACGAGCGTGCCGGCGAACAAGAACGGGCCGTTCTCCGCACCCGGAGTCACCTCGCCCGCGTCGCGCGCCGCTGCGGGATCGGCCGCGACCTTCGAGACCGGCGCCGACTCTCCCGTCAGTGCCGACTCCTCGACCCTAAGCGCTCCGCCCGCCACCAGAACGCCATCGGCTGGAACTCGCTCGCCCTCGCCGATCAGCAGAATGTCGCCGGGTACCAGCCTGCGGGCGGGAATCTCGCGCTCGGATCCGTCGCGGATGACGCGCGCGTTGGGCTGGGCGAGTTCGCGCAAGGCGGCAAGCGCGCGTTCGCTGCGCGCCTCCTGGACGATCACGAGGCCGATCGCGGCGATGGCGCCGCCGACGAGAAACAGGCCCTCGCCCAGATCGCCCAATGCCAGATAGAGGGAAGCGGCGCCGATCAGCAGCAGGAACATCGGCTCCCGCATGGTCTCCAGAAATATGCGCGGGATGCTGCGTCCACCGGGAGCGACGACCTCGTTCGGGCCGATCGACGACAACAGGCGCGCCGCCTCGTCGTGCCGTAGGCCGCGCATGGTGCCGCTTGTCGCGAGCCACGACGCGTGCGTGCCCGGCGGCGGACCGCTCATGACAACACGTGCCTGTCGCCTTCGGCGGGAACAACGCAGTTCCAGGCCAGTTCACGGACAATGCGTTCTCGCAGAGCGGCCGATGCCTTGCCTTCGCCATGTACGACGAAGGTCCGCTTCGGCGGACGCTTGAAGCCGGCGAGCCAGCGCATGATCTCGTTGGCGTCGGCGTGGGCCGACAGCATCGGCAAATCGTCGATCTCGGCGCGGATCGGAATCCAGGCGCCGTGCATCTTCACCTCCCGCGCCCCCTTCAGCAGCGAGTCGCCACGTGTGCCGGCCGCCTGGAAGCCGGCGAGGAGGATGGTGTTGCGGGGATCCTGTCCGAACGCCCGGAGGTGATGCAGCACCCGGCCGCCGGTCGCCATGCCGCTGGCCGAGATGATGATCTTGGGCACCGCGCTGTGGCTGAGCGCCCGCGACTCCTCGGCCTCCCGGACGTAGTGCGCCACGGCCATTGAGCGCCGGCAATCCTCGGCGGACAGCCGATGATCGCGCGGATGGCGCTGGAGGATGTCGCTGGCGTCGATCGACATCGGGCTGTCGAGATAGATCGGTACCAGCGGCATCTTTCCCGCCGTCTTGAGCGTCCAGCAGAGATATAGCAATTCCTGCGCGCGCCCGACGGCGAAAGCCGGGATCAGCACCGTGCCGCCGCGCGCGACGGTGCGCTCGACGACCTCGAGCAGCGCGTCGGCCGGATCCGTCGCTGGGTGCAGACGGTCGCCATAGGTCGATTCGACGACGAGGTAGTCGCAGGCCGCGACGGGTTCGGGGTCGGGCATCAGCGGATCGGCGTAGCGGCCCAGATCGCCGGAGAAGACGACGCTCCTGCCGCCCCAGGCGACCTCGGCGGTCGCGGCGCCGAGGATGTGGCCGGCGCGGCGCAGCGTGAGCCGCGCGCCGTGCCCGATATCCGTGGGCGTATCGAAGGCGACCGGGCGCAAGAGATCGAGCGCGCGCAGCACGTCGCGCTGATCGTAGAGCGGCAGAGCTGGGTGGTGCTTCGAGAAGCCGTGCTTGTTGGCGAAGGCGGCGTCGTTCTCCTGGATCTTGGCGCTGTCGATCAGCAGGAGGCGGCACAGGTCGGCCGAGGCGATCGAGCAGAACGCGCGCTTGCGAAAGCCCTCGCGGACCAGCTTGGGCAGGTAGCCGCTGTGATCGAGATGCGCGTGCGTCAGGACTACCGCGTCGATCGAGTCCGGATCGACGGGAAAGCGCGCCCAGTTCTTCAGGCGCAATTCCTTGAGACCCTGGAAGAGGCCACAATCGACCAAGACGCTATGCCCGCCCTGCTGAAGCAGATGGCGCGAGCCGGTGACCGTGCCTGCGCCGCCCAGGAAGGTAAGCGTCAATGACGTCATGAGGGCCCCAACTGGCGCGGTCTCTATCGCGAATCCGGCGACGCCGCGCGTCGAAGACCGAGCGCTGACTGATCTACAGGGCCTCGTCGACCTCGTCGAGCGGGACCAGCCCGTCGAAAATGGCCCGACTCCTCCGGCGAGCGGCGCCATCGCCTATGGATCCTCGGCCGCCTTTGGGCTGCGCCGTTCCAGCGGCGCTCACAATGCGTCGCTGGAACGATGCGGCCCGAGAACACTCAAAGCCGTTGCCCGGTCGAGACGCGCTGGGCGTCGCATCACGCGGGCGGAAAGCGCTTGAGGTCGGTAGTGGTGAAGCGCCAGTCGGGCGTGTCGAATGTCGCGTCGCGCGCGATCGGATACCACGCGCCCGCGACCGGCCCGCGCAGCACGTGGACGCTCTGCGCCGGCATGAAGCTCTGCGCGAACAGCGCCACGCGCCGGCCCTCGCGCTCGGCGACGTCGACGGCGATGATCGCGTGACCGGGCGAGCCAGGCTGAATCAGCACGTCGCCGGCCTCGATCGCCGCCGGATCGCTCACCCGCGCCAGCTCGCGCGCCAGCGAGATCGTGCCGGCATAGGTGAAGACGATGTCGAGCCAGGCGCGAAACGCCGCGCGCGTGTCGTCGGCGACGCGTGCGGAGATCCAGGTGATCGCGGCGCCACGCGGTACCGGTCGGCGCCCCTGGAGATAGTCGGCGTAGGCGTAGCGCTCGCCGTTGGTGAAGCGAAACGCCAGGGCGTGCTGTCGACCCGACGCGCGCAGATATTCGGCGCGCAGGCGGATAATGGCGTCGGCGCATTGCTGGAGATCGGCGCGGCCCACATCGATGTCGACGATCGCTGCCGCGCCGCCTTGCGAACCGCGCGGCTGGCCGGTGTGCAGCAGGATCGGCGCGCCGACGGGCCGCAGGGGCAGGGCGCGCAGCCAAGCCGCGAACGCGCCGTCGGGAGGGGCAATGCGGAGATGGCCCGGCGGCGGCGCGAAGCGATCGACCAGCGCATCGCGCCGGGCGGGGCTGAGCCATTCGTGCGCCCGCGCAGGCGGGGCGCCAGCGGCGAGCGCCGCCGCGGTGACGAGAAGCTGACGACGCGCAAGCATCGCGTGATGCTGCGATGGACCTGCGGCGGAAGTACGGCGGACGCGCGTCAATCCCCGCTGGTCAACGCGCGGAACCTGCGTCTAGCATGCGGCCGCGACCGCACAGGAGCTTCGCCATGCATGTCGGGATGGCCGCGATCTTCCAGAACACCGGCCGGCAGGTCACCGACCGGCAGGTCTATCGCAACGAGCTCAGCCTGGCCGAAATGGCCGAGCCGCTGGGCTTCGAGTCGATCTGGTCGGTCGAGCACCATTTCACCGACTACACGATGTGCCCTGATGTCGTGCAGTTCCTGTCCTACATGGCCGGCCGCACGCGCACGGTGAAGCTGGGCTCGATGGTCGTCGTGCTGCCCTGGCACGATCCGATGCGCGCGGCCGAGCAGATCTCCATGCTCGACAACCTGTCCGACGGCCGCATGATCCTGGGTTTGGGCCGCGGCGCCGGGAAGGTCGAGTTCGACGGCTTCCGTCTCGACATGGGCGAGAGCCGCGAGCGCTTCGTGGAATACGCCGAGGCGATGCTCGAGGGCCTCGAGAGCGGCGTGATGCGCTATGACGGCAGGCACTACAAGCAGCCACCCGCCGCGATCCGGCCGGCGCCGTTCAAGAGCTTCCGCGGCCGCACCTACGCTGCCGCCGTCTCGCCCGAAAGCGCGATGATCATGGCGCGGCTGGGGGTCGGTCTGCTGATCATCCCGCAGAAGCCGTGGCGCGAGGTCGAGAAGGAGCTTACCGAGTACAAGAAGCTGTTCCGCGAGATCAACGGCGTGGAGCCGCCCAAGCCGGTCTCGGCCGGCTGGGTCTTCGTCGATTCCAGCGCCGATCGCGCGCGGGAGATGGCGATGACGTATATCGGCGGCTACTACCGCACCGTGCTCGACCACTACCAGTTCGCCGGCGACCACATCCGGACGACCAAGGGCTACGAGTACTACGTCAAGATGAACGAGAAGCTGCACACCTACGGCGACGAGAAGGCGATCGAGTTCTTCGCCGACCTGCAGGTCTATGGCACGCCCGAGCAGGTCCACGGCAAGATCGTGAAGATCAACCAGCAGACCGCCAACAAGGCCTTCGTCGGCGTCTTCTCCTACGCCGGCATGCCGCACCAGGAGGCCGTGCGCAACATGACCCAGTTCGCGCGCGAGGTGATGCCCGAGGTGCGCAAGATCGATGTCGGGGAGGAGATCGACCGCGCCGTCGACCTGCCCGACCACCGTTTCAAGAGCGCGGCGGAGTGAGCATGCGACAGATTCTGATATCGGGCGTCGCGCTCGTGGCGACGGCGCTGCTGAGCCTGGCGCCGACCCAGGCGCAGTGGAGCATGAGCCAGCGCGGCAAGTTCCTGGCCGACTGCATCCCCGCCTGCGAGGCCAATCCCAACGTGCACGCGTCGAAGAAGCCGCAATGCGGCGTTTTCTGCAACTGCGTCGCCAACGAGGGCGAGAAGATGTTCACGTCGGCGGATTTCGAGGAGATGGACGAAGCGGCGCGCGCCGGCCGCGACCATCCCAAGATCCAGCAGTTCAACAACCTGGTACCCGCCTGCAACCAGCAGGCTTTCCAGTAGGGTGGCGCTCTTCGAGTCTTAATCTTCCCCCGGAGGGGGAAGGTAATAGGAAGTCAAGGAAGACGTCGGGCGTCAGAACGGAATCTCGAAGCGGTCGCCTTTGGCTTTGACACGCACGGCGTGCGGCGCGCCGAAATGCGCCGGCATCAGCAGGCCGCCGTCGGACGCCACACTCGCCAGCACGCGCTTGCGGGTGGCGCGCGCGCCCTGGGCGTCCTCGCAGAAGCCGCTGTTCCAGTCGGGATAGAACACCTGCAGCGGGTGATGGCAGATGTCGCCGATCAGCGCCGCGCGGCCCTGGCCGGACTGTACGCGCATCACCATCGAGCCCGGCGTGTGGCCGGCCGCCAGTTCCAAGGTGATGCCCGGCTCGATCTCGTGGCCGTCGTCGACGATCACCGCCTGCCCGGCGGCCGCGATCGGCCCGATCGAATCGTTGTAGAGCGCCGCGTCCTCCGAGTCGGGCGCGCGTTCGGCGTTGCCCTTCATCCACTCGAACTCGCGTCGTGAGTACAGATACTTCGCGCGCGGGAAGGTCGGCACCCAGCGGCCGTCGAGCAGGCGGGTATTCCATCCCACGTGGTCGACATGCATGTGGGTGCAGAACACCATGTCGATGTCCTCGACCGCCAAGCCGACATCGGCCAGGCGCTGCAGATAGGGCAGGTCGAGCATGTTGAAGCCCGGCCGACCGGGCCGGTGCTTCTGGTTACCGATGCAGGTATCGATCAGGATCGTGTGCCTGCTGGTTCTGAGCACCCAGGAATGCGTGCCCATGACGAAGCGGTCGGCGGCGGGATCGTAGTGGCTCGGCACCAGCCAGGCCGCGTGCTCTCGCAGGACCTCGCGATCCATGTCGGGGAGCAGGAAGGACGGTGGGAAGGCCTTGCCCAGCGTCTCCTTGATCCTGAACACGGCGATCTCGCCGAGCTGGAACGAGACCGGGGTGGGCGCCGGGCGATCCATTACGCGCGCCCCGTGACGACGCCTACTTGCACTTGTCCAGGCATTGCTTGGCGCGATCGCCGCATTGGCCCTTGTTGCCGGTGCGTTGCAGGCACGCCTGTTCCTCGTCGTTGCACTTGGTACGGCAGGTCGCTTGCGCGGCGACGTCGGCCGGCAGGCTGGCGACGCCAAAGCCCGCGATCAGCGAGAGCAGGGCGATGGCGATGATCGAGCGTTTCATGCGTGACCTCCGTCGTGGGCGGCGATATCCACGCGAACCGTAGGTGCATGACGCGCGCCATGCAAGTACACTGGCGCCACGCCGGGAAGAGGGGGGATCATGTCGGACGACAGTCAAAGCAGCGGCAGCTCGAGCGGCAGCGACTCGGGCAGCGACGACGGTTCGAGCTTCAATCCCGGCTTCGGCGACGGCAGCGAGAGCGTCAGCGACAGCTTTACCGAGACCAGCCACACCTCGTGGTTCGAGCGCATGAAGCAGGCGATCGTCGGAGTCGTCGCCGGGCTCGTGATGGTCGCTGGATCGATCGGCCTGCTGTTCTGGAACGAGGGTCGCGCCGTCACCACATCGCGCTCGCTGAGCGAGGGCGCCGCTGCCGTGGTGAGCGCCCAGCCCGCCCGCGTCGATCCCGCCCACGAGGGCAAGCTTGTGCATGTCGCCGGCGACCTTAAGCTCGCCGGTCCGGTCGCCGACCCGGAGTTCGGCGTGTCGGCGACGGTGATCAAGCTGGTGCGCAAGGTCGAGATGTACCAGTGGAAGGAGGAGTCCCGGCAGGAGAAGCGCACCAATGTCGGCGGCAGCCAGGAAACGGTGACGACCTACACCTATGTCCGGGAGTGGTCCGAGAAGCGCAACGACTCCTCGCGCTTCAAGCAGCCCGGCGGTCACGGCAATCCGGAAATGCGCTACCAGAGCCGCGCCAACGTCGCGCCGTCGGCAAGCTTGGGCGCCTTCCAGCTCACCGCCGAGACCCTGGGCCAGGTCAGCGGCGGCGAGCGTCTGCCGGTCGACCAGGCGCGGCTGCAGCAGCTGCGCCAGCGTTTGGGCAACAACGTGCATCTGCGCGACGGCACGATCTATGTCGGCGTCGACCCGGATTCGCCGCGCATCGGCGACCTGCGCATCAGTTTCGAGCAGGTCACGGCGGAGCAGCTCACTGTCATCGCGCGCCAGGCCGGCTCGGGTTTCGGCCGTTACCAGACGAAGGCCGGCGACCAGCTGTTGATCGTCGCCAAGGGCGTGGTGCCGGCGGCGCAGCTCTTCAGCCAGGCGCAGGCGGCCAACTCGACCCTGACCTGGATTCTGCGCGGCGTCGGCGCGGTGCTGATGTTCGTCGGCTTCGGCCTGTTCTTCCGGCCGCTGGGCGTGCTGGGCGACGTGCTGCCGATCCTCGGTGACGTCATCCGCATGGGCACCGGCGTGATCGCCTTCGTGCTCACGCTCTTGCTGGCGACGACCACCATCGCCATCGCCTGGGTCTACCACCGCCCGCTGGTCGGCATCGCCGTGCTGGTGGTCGGCGTTGGTGGCACGATCGGCATGATCATGCTGGCCAAGAAGCGGCGCGCGGCGCGCATGGCCGGCGCACCGGTGCCGGCACGCGCCGCCGCCCGTCCTGTGGGGCCGGTGTCGTAACCGATTACCTTCCCTCGCTGGCGGGGGAAGGTAAGGCATGTGCCGTTGCGTCGGGCCACGTGACGGAGTAGCGGAGGGGTCATGGACACCTTGACCCTCGCCGCGCGGCACCTGTTGCTGATGGTCGTGGCGCTCTGTGCGGTCGCGAGCGGCGTCGCGGCGCAAGCGCCGCAGCCCGGCGCGTTGGAGCGGCCGTTCACGGTCATGCTGGCCGGCTGGACGCGCACGCTTGATCGCATCGCCGACGTCGCGACGCGGCCCAACCTGGTGCCGGCCGAGATCGAGCAGCTTCGGCTCGAGGCGATCGAGGTGCGCGATTCGGCGGCCGGCGCGGCGGCGGCGGCGCGCGAGGAGCTGGTCTCGCTGCGCACCCTGCTGGGCAAGCTCGAGCCGGCGGCGCCGCCCGACGCCAAGCCGGGCGAGCGCAAGCCGCGCGAGGCGCGCGCTGACGAGCCCGACGACGTACGGCAGGAACGCGAGCGGCTGCGCGCGCAGGTGGCGCTGATCGAGGGCCGCGTGCGGCAGGCCGAGCTGGCCGGCGCGCGCGCCGAAATCCTGATCCAGCAACTCGGCCGCCTGCGTGGCGAGACCTTCATGCGCACCCTGCTGCGCAAGACGCCCTCGCCCTTCGCGCCGGCGACGTGGCAGCAGGCCTGGGTCGACCTCGGCGACGTCTTGGTGCAGCAGCGCGCGGCGGCCACGATGTGGTTCACCAACGACTCGCTGGGCGGTCCGTTGTCGTCGGCGCCGGTCGCCCTGATCGGCGCCTTCGTCACGGTCGGCTTGTGGTGGTCGATCCGCCGCTTGCGCCAACGCTATGGCCGCGACAGCGGCATCGCCGAGCCGACCTATCGCCAGCGCGTCGTCGCCGCGGCACTCGACGGCGTGGGTTCGGTCGCCGCCCCGGTGCTGGCGTTGCTCTTCCTGATGGTGGTGTTCCGCAGCGGCAATCCCGGCGCGGCGACGACCTGGTTCGTCACCAAGAGCGCAATCGGCCTGGCTATCGCGTTGCTCGCCTCGGGCATCGGCGAATCGGCGCTGGCGCCGTTCAGGCCGGTGTGGCGCATCGCGCCCTTCGACGACAACGCCGCGCGCATGCTCTCACACCGCGTGCGGCGGCTGGCGTGGGGCTACGCGATCCTGATCTCGATCTACGCCTTCCTGGCGCCGCCCTATCCCGACCGCCCAGCACTCGAGGCGCTGCTGATCCTGCTCTTAGTCGCCATCGCCGTGCCGCTCACCATCCCGGTGTTTCGCGCCGAGGCGTGGAGCCGAGGCCAGGCCGATGAGGATGGCTCGCACCGTCCGCTGGGGGGCCGCGTCTGGGCGGCCGGCCGGCACCTGATCACGCTGATCGCGCTCTTGGCGCTGGGCGCCGCGGTGCTGGGCTATGGCAACCTCGCCGGCCATCTCTACGACTCGCTGCTGTTCAGCCTGATCGCCATCGCCGCTGCCATGGTTGTGCGTCAGGCGGTGCACGACCTGGTCGAGACCGCCTCGGCCCCGGACACGCCGAGCGGCCGCTGGATGCGCCAGGCGATGGGGCTGGCGCCCGACGCGCCGCTGAGGGGCCGGCTGCTGTTGCTGATGGTGCTCGACCTGACCTTGCTCGCGGCGCTCTCGGTCGTGCTGCCGGCGATCTGGGGCGTGCCGTCGGACGACATCATGGACTGGCTGTGGCGCCTGCTCACCGGCCTGAAGGTCGGCGGCCACACCATCTCGCTGGTCGCCATCCTGATCGGCGTCATCGTCTTCGTGGTGGCGCTGGCGGCGCTGCAGTTGCTGCGCCGCGCCCTGCGCGAGCGCGTGCTGCCGTCGATGGAGATCAACCAGACGGTCCAGTACACCATCGACGCGGGCTTGAACTATGTCGGCATCATCGCCGCGGCGCTGCTCGGCATCACGGCGCTGGGCGTCGACTTCTCCAACCTCGCGCTCATCGTCGGCGCGCTTTCCGTCGGTATCGGCCTCGGCCTGCAGGGCATCGCCAACAACACGATCTCGGGAATCATCCTGCTGGTCGAGCGGCCGATCAAGGTCGGCGACTGGGTGACGGTGGGCCGTCACGAGGGCTCGGTGAAGCGCATCAATATCCGCGCCACGGAGCTGCAGACGTCTTCGCGCGCCTCGGTGATCGTGCCCAACTCGGAGTTCCTGCAGACGGCGGTGATCAACTGGACTTACGCCGACAACATGTCGCGCGTCGACATCGCGATCACCGTCGTGCACGGCAGCGACCTCGCCAAGGTCGAGGCGGCGCTCTTGAAGGCGGCAACCGACAACCCGCTGGTGTCGACCACGCCCAAGCCGTTCACGGTGTTCGCCAGGATCGCGCCCAACGGCCTGGAATGGGAGCTGCGCTGCTTCCTGCGCAACATCGCCACGACGCCGGTGGCGCGCACCCAGCTCAACCACGCCGTGCTCGACAACCTCGCCGCCGCCGGCATCGCCATCGCCGTCACCGCGCCGGCGGCGGTGCCCGCGCCGCCCGCTTGACGTTCTTTCCTTCTCCTCCGGCCTTCTCCCTCGGGGCCGTCCGCGGCCCCTGACCTTCGCGGGGAGAAGGATTCACCTTTCCGGCGGCAGGATCTCGGCGGGAGCAACGATCACCGCCTTGCCCGGCGGCTCGTCGCGGGTCACCTCGCCCGCCACCGGGTCCGGTGCGCGCCATTGCGAGGTGCCGAACGCGCCACAGGAATCGCACACCGCCTGCCAGCGCTCGTGCACCGCGCCGCACGCGGTGCAGCGCCATTGCCGATCGCCCGGCGCATCGGCGGCCCTCGCCAGCCAGTGACGTACCTTCTCGCCGTCGGCGAACTCGGCTTCCTCCAGATCGGCCATCAGTCGGCAGACGCGCACCACGGGCCGCTTGCCGCCGGCCGCCGTGAGGTGGCGCCGCGCCTCGCCCCAGAGCTTGGCTTCCAGGCACTCGCGCGCCAGCGCGACATGGCTTTCCAATTCGTCGGGATTGGACGCGGTCAGCCGAGTCAGCGCCTGCACGCGCTTGACCGGATCCTTCTCGCCCAGCGCCGAAAGATAGAGCTGCGCCAGGTCGGGATGCGGCGCCACCGCCCAGGCCTTCTCGATCGCCCTGGTCGCCTTGCGTGCCTCGTCGCGTTTGAGTAGCAGCTCGGCGTAGCGATAGGCGACGGGCACACGCTCCGGCGCCAGGCCGTAGGCCGCCTTGGCGTTCTCCATCGCGTCCATATCGCCGCCCGAGCGTTCGGCGGCGCGGCTGCGCTCGACCAGCAAGAGCGCGTCGAGCGTGCGGCCGCGCTCGGCGTCGACCAGTCGGCTCTTCAATCCCGACTGCAAGGTTTTCTGCGCGTCGAGCCACTTGCCGGCGCGCGCCTGCATGTCGAACAGGCTGCGCACCACCCACGGCGTGTCGGGGCGCAGCGCGAAGGCGCGCTCGGCGTAGCCCAGCGCCTTGGTCGGATCGCCATCGCGCAGCGCCTGCATCAGGAGGCCGCGCAGGCCGAGAAAGGCGAGCTCCTCGTCCTCGAGCATCTCGTTGAAGTAGCGCCGCGCCGCCTCGCGGTCGCCAGCGAGCTGGGCGGCCTGCGCCGAGAGCAGCAGGGTCAGCGCCGGCTCGTCGAGCAGCTTCTCGGCCTGCCGCGCCAGCTTCTGCGCCTCGCCGGAATCGCCGGCGGCGACCGCGACCATACCCTGGCTCAGCGCCCGATAACCCTTGCGCCGGCGGCCTTCGCCCCAGCTGCCGATCAGCGAGCCGGGCGCATGGCGCAGCCAGCGCGCCACGCCGTAGAGCGTGGTGCAGAGCGCGGCGATCATCGCCACCGCGAGCAACAGCACGCCGACGCTGGTGTCCATGCGCCAGCCATGCCACTCGATGGTGACGTCGCCCGGCCGCTCGGCCAGCCACACCGCGGCGACCATCGCCGCGGCGATCAGCGCGAACCACAGCAGCGTACGAAGGGTGGTCATTTCGCGGTGCCGCGCGACAGCAGGCCGACGCCGTGCAGGCTCAGGCGATCGACGACGCGCTGCGCCGCCAGATGCGCCTCGGCGTTGATCAGCCAGGTAGTGGCCGGCGCCGCGGCCGCGCCGCTCAGCTGCTTCACCTCACCCACGGCGCGACCGAGATCGCCGGCGTTCACCGCCGCCTCGGCGCGCGCCAAGATGGCGTCGGGCTCCATGCCCTTGGTGTTCTCGCCGACGCGGCGGATCGAGACGATGCTCTTGAGCTTGCCCAGCACGCGCTGCCAGAACGAGTCGTCGGCGTGGTCGGCTGCGATCACCGCGCGCGCCACGCCAGGGAACTCGCCGGCCAGCGCGCGGAGGGGCACGACGCCCGTCGGCGCGACCTTGGCGAGCTCGTCGCGCATCGCAGCGATCTGCGGGTCGGCCGCCGCCAAGGGCGCCAGCATCTCCAGGCTCGAGGTGAACGGCCCGCCGGCTTCCAGCGCCTGCCGCAAACGCGCGGCGACGCCGATCACGGCGGCGCCGCGGCTGCTGGTCAGCGCGCGCTGATCGCCGTCGGTGCGCGCGGCGACGTCGCGCGTGAGGCCTTCGATCTTGACCGCTGTCTCCTTGGCGACGGCGTCGAGCCGCGCGGCGATCTCTTTCTCGATCGCGTCGGCGCGCGCACGCGCCTGGGCCGCGGCGTCGCGCGCGCCGCTGTCGGTGGCGCGCGCAATCTCGGCGCGCAGCCGCGCCTCGAGCTCGGCGAGCTGGCGCACGACCTCGACCTTCTCGGCGAGATTCGCGGTCGCGCCGGCCGCTTGCGCGTCGCGCCTCTCCAGCCGGTCGAGCCGCTCGAGCAGCGCGCCGATCTGGCGCGCCGCGTCGCCGGGGTCGGCGCTCGGCGTGGCGGGGGCATCGGGCGGACGCGCCGCCAGCGCCTTGAGCGTGGTCTGTGCGCTCTGCAACTCGGCCTTCACAACGGCAAGCTCCGCCCGCACCTGACCCAGCGCGCTTTCGAGGCGGGCGGCGTCGGGCGCCGGTCCCGTTGGTGTCGCCGGCCTATTGGCTAGAGTCTCAACCCGCTGTGCCAGCGCGTCGAGCTTGGTGGCCAACTCCTGCATCGCCGCGGCACGACGCTCCTGCGCGTCGACGCGAGATTCCAGCTTGTCGATCGCCTCGCGCAACGCCGGCGACGGATCGGCCGGGGACGGCCGCGCCTCGAGCGCGGCGATGCGGTCCTGCAATGGCTTGATCTGGTCGTCGGGGCGCGGCGACGGCGAATGGCCGGTCAGCGCGTAGGCGGCGCTGCGTACGGCCTCGGGATCGATGAAATAGGTGACGACGACGGCGATCAGCAGCGCGATGACGGGGACGAAGACAACGACCAAGGCGCTGACGAAGCCCCCACCACGCCGCGGTTGGCGGGTCGGCTCAGGCTTCGCTGGCTTGGCGGCGGGTTGCGGCGCTTCGGCGGCCGCTTGCGCCGGTGTCGGGGGCGCCGGTGTCTGGGGCGTCGTTGTCGGGGGCGCGTCGCTCATGACCGGTTCTCCCTGGTCCGCCGCTGCCGCCGGGGGAGGCGTCAAGCGGTCGATGGCCAGCAGCATCTCTTCTTGCGTCGGCCGCTCGGCGACCGTCACGACCCGCCAGGGCAGGCTCGCGACCCGCTCGGCGCCCGCCGGGCTCATCACCACGGCGGCCGTCCTGGCGAGGCCGCGCGCGATCTCCGGCCGGGCCGTGAGCTTAACAAACGCCTCGGCGGTCCGTGGCGAAAAAAGCGTCACGACATCGACGGATCCCTCACCCAGCGCGCGCTCGATGTCGAACGGCAGCGTCTCGGCCAGGTGCGTCTCGTAGAGCGCGACATGGGCAATGGCATAGCCGGCCGCAGCCAATTGCCCGACAAGATCGCCCGCCGTCACCGCGCCGCCGGCGTGTAGTAGCGGGCCGGCGTCGGGTCGAAGCTGCTTGCGCACCAGCACGGCCAACGCCGTGACGTCGCCGGAGGCCGACAGCGTGTCATGGAAGCCCAGGCGCTCGGCCGCTTCGGCGGTCGCGTCGCCGACGACAAGCAAGCGCAGGTCGCGCTTGGTGGTGGCTTCGGCCAGGACGCGCGCGCCGTTGACGCTGGTCAGCAGCACCGCCTGCGCCGTCTCGAGTCGGTCGTCGAGATCGGTGGGTGGTGTCAGAGCGCGATGTCTGAGCAGCGGCGCCAGCAACGGCTCGTGGCCCTTCTCGCGTAGCGCCCCGGCGAATCGACTGGCCTCGGGTTCGGGGCGGGTGACCAGCACGCGCATGGCGCTCAGTCCTCGAAGAAGCCCGGGCCGGCGCGACCGCGCAGCTCGCGGCCGGCGTCCTGGCCCAAAGCCAGGGCGTCGCTGGCCGCACCACGGCGCTCGGCGTCGATCACCGCCGAGCCGTCGGGCCGCGCGATCTTCGCGCGCAGCCACAGACCGCCATCGCCGAGCACCGCGTAACCGGCGATCGGCGTGCGGCAGGAGCCTTCGAGCACCGCCTGCATCGCGAATTCGGCGCGCACGCAGGTCTCGGTCGGCGCGTGGTTGATCGCCGACAGCAGCTCGCGCGTCGCACCGTCGTCGTCGCGGCATTCGACGCAGACCGCGCCCTGCCCGGCGGCGGGCAGCATGTCCTCGACCGGCACCGGCATGCCGACCGCGCCGCGGCCCAGCCGGTTCAGCCCGGCGCGCGCCAGCAAGAGCGCCTGGGCCACGCCCTCGTCGAGCTTGCGCAGGCGGGTGTCGACATTGCCGCGGATCGGCACGGTCTTGATGTCGGGCCGCGCGTGCAGCAGCAACGCCTTGCGCCGCAGCGCCACAGTGGCGACGGTCGCGCCTTTGGGCAGGTCGGCGAGACGCGCGATGGAACCGGGCGAGACCAGCGCGTCGCGCGGATCCTCGCGCTCCAGGAAGGCCGCCAGCATCAGCCCGTCGGGCAGCACCGGCAGCATGTCCTTGGCGCTGTGCACGGCGATGTCGAGCGCGCCGCCCAGCAGCCCGTCCTCGATCTCGCGGGTGAACAGGCCCTTGCCGCCAATCTCCGACAGCGGGCGGTCCTGCACCTTGTCGCCGGTAGTACGGATGACGACAATCTCGACCGCAAGCCCCGCATGCGCGGCGATCAGCGCGTCGCGCACTTGATGGGCCTGGACCAGGGCCAGCGGGCTGCCGCGCGTGCCCAGGCGCAGGACGGGCTTGCTCATGGCCACCCCTGTAGCGGGCCGGGCGACGGCGGAAAAGCCCCATCGTGCCGCATGGATGGGCTACAAGGCGGCCATGATCGTCCTGGGCATCGAAACCAGCTGCGACGAGACGGCCGCCGCCGTGGTCGAGGCCGACTCGGCGCCGGTCGGGCGGCTGCGCGCCAACGTCGTACGCGCGCAACTGGCGGAACATGCGCGCTTCGGCGGCGTGGTGCCGGAGCTCGCCGCGCGCGCCCATGTCGAGGTGATCGACGCTGTCGTGCGACGCGCCATGGACGAGGCGGGCCTCGATTTCGATCAGCTCGACGGCGTGGCCGCCACCGGCGGGCCGGGGCTGATCGGTGGCGTGATCGTGGGTGTCACCACGGCCAAGGCGATCGCGCTGGCCACGGGCAAGCCGTTCCTCGCCGTCAACCATCTGGAGGCGCACGCGCTGACCGCGCGCTTGGTCGAGCCGGTGGCGTTTCCGTTCCTGTTGCTGCTGGTCTCCGGCGGCCACTGCCAGCTGCTCGCGGTCGAAGGCGTCGGCCGTTACACGCGCCTGGGCACGACCATCGACGACGCCGTCGGCGAGTCGTTCGACAAGACCGCCAAGCTGCTCGGGCTGGGCTTCCCCGGCGGGCCCGCGGTCGAGCGAGCAGCGAGAACCGGCGATCCCCGCCGCTTCGATCTGCCGCGGCCGATGTGGCGCAAGCCGGGCTGCGATTTCTCGTTCTCCGGGCTGAAGACGGCCGTGCGCGTGGTGGCGCAGTCGCTGACGCCGAGCGACGCGCAGGGCATCGCCGACCTCGCGGCCTGCTTTCAGCGCACCGTGGGCGAAGTGCTGGCCGATCGCTGCGCCAACGCGCTGGTGATGTTCCGCGACCGGCTGGGCGCCGACGCCCCGCGGCCGGTGCCCCTGGTCGTCGCCGGCGGCGTGGCGGCCAACGCCTATCTGCGCGCGCGCCTGAGCGAACTGGCCGCCACGCGCGACGCGGTCCTTGTCGCGCCGCCACCGGCCTTGTGCACCGACAACGGCGCGATGGTCGCCTGGGCCGGGCTGGAGCGGCTGCTGCTCGGCCAGCGCGACGGCTTGGACTTCGCGCCCCGCCCGCGCTGGCCGCTCGACGAATCCGCTCACGCCGTGATCGGCCGATCCGGTGTCGGCGCCGGCGTGAAGGTGTAGGCTCCAGGCGATGAACACCACCCTCCCCAATGGCGCCCGCATCGAGGTGACGCCGCTTTTCGCCACGCCGGTCGTGCTGATCGAGCTGCCCGACGCGGCGCGGCTGAACGCCGATCTGCGCCGCGTCATCATCGAGCGCGAGAAAGCGGTGCCGGGCACGCAGCACAGCAATCTCGGCGGCTACCAGTCGAGCTGGGACATGAATCAGTGGGGCGGCGCCCCGGCGCTGCGCCTGCTCGACGCCGGCCGCGACGCCGCCAACCGGCTGACCACGGATCGCGCCTGCAAGCCGGTGCGCGTGCAGTAGAAGGCCAATATGTGGGCCAACATCAACCGCGCCGGCCACGGCAACGAGTTCCACACCCATCCGGGCTCGTTCTGGTCGGCCGTCTACTATGTCGACGATGGCGGTATCGCCGCCGATCCGTCGCTGGGCGGCGAACTGGAGTTCATGGATCCGCGCGGCGTGGCGCCGGCGATGTACGCGCCGCAACTCGCTTTCGCCACACCCGGCGGCCTCTCGGGCGGCGCCTGCGAATCGATCCCGCCGCGCGCCGGTCGGCTGGTGATGTTCCCGGCCTGGCTGCTGCACGGCGTGCGCCCCTATCGCGGCACTGCGGAGCGCATCTCCATCGCCTTCAATCTGAGCGTCTGATGATCAACCGTCATCCTCGGGGCCATCCGCGGCCCCTGAAGCGAAGCGACGGATCTCCTCCTTACCGAGTCTTCGTTGGCGGGAGAGTCCTCGCTGCGCTCGGAATGACAGTGGGCTGGCAATGAGCGGCGCGTTCTTTCCCTTTCGGCCGGGCGATCGCTTCCCCGAAGTGGCGCTGCCCGGCGTCGACGGCCTGGGTCACAAGCTGAGCTGGAGCGTGCTGGGCGAGCCGATGGTGGTGGTGGCGCTGGGCGACGCGCGGCGACTGACCTCCGGTGCGATGGTCGGGCTGATCGTCTCGCTCGCCGAGGTCGGCGCGTCGGCGGTGGTGATCGTCGGCGTCAACGTCGCCACGGCGCAGGCGGCGCTGACGGGCTTCGAGATGCCCGGCACCGGCGGCGTGCCGCTGGTGCTGTGCGATCCCGAGCGCCGCGTGCTCAGAACGCTGCTGTCGCCCGATGCCGCGCATGGCGCGCAGGCCTCGGCGCAACACGATCTGCGGCTGATCGTGCTCGACGCCAACCAGCGGCTGGTCGGCGAGTTCGCCGGCCCCAACATCGACGTCCTGCGCGAATCGGCGCTGGCGGCGATCGCGGTGGCGCGCGCCGACCGGCCACCTGAATCGGTGCTGTTCGGCGCGGCGGCGCCCGTCATGATGCTGCCGCGCGTCTTCGAGCCGGCCTTCTGCACCAAGCTGATCGAGCTCTGGTCGACCGGCGAGCGCAGCGACGGCGGCGTATCGAGCCGCTACGGCAACGTCGCGGCGGCCGGCCGCAAGCGCACCGAGGACCACATCGTGCGCGACCCGGCCGTAGTGAAGGAGATCTCCGATCGCCTGGCCTATCGCGTCGGGCCGGAGCTGATGCGCGTTTTCGCCTGGGAGGCGGAGTTCAGCTTCGACGCGCCCGTGATCCTGCCCTACGCCGCGGGGCACCAGCATTTCTTCCGCGCCCATCGCGACAACGGTACGCCGCAGACGGCCGACCGGACCTTCGCCGTGTCGCTGAACCTCAACCAGGACTACGAGGGCGGCGAGCTGGTGTTCCCGGAATACGGACCGACGCGCTACAAGCCCAAGGCGGGCATGGCGGCGGTGTTCTCCTGCTCGCTGCTGCACGAGGCGCTGCCGGTGACCGAAGGCCGCCGCTACGTGCTCACCACCTTCTTCCGCGACCGCAAGAAGCAGCAGCAGCCGCAGGCCCAGCAGCAGCGGCCGCCGTCAGTGCGCCGCTGAGGCGCGCTCCTCGCGCACGAACCACAACAGCGCGAAGCCGATCACCAGGAACGGGATGACGACGGCGACGCCCCAGCGCTGGGTCTCGGTCGCTGTCGTGACGATGGCGATGGCGGTCGGCGCCATCCAGGCCGTGGCGCGGCCCGACAGCGCATAGAGTCCGTAGAACTCGCCAGCCATACCCGGCGGGGCCAGGCGGCCCATCATGGTGCGGCTGCCGGCCTGCATCGGGCCCATGCAGGCGCCCAGCAGCAGCGCGAAGGCCATGAAGGTCAGCTCCTGCGCCGAGCCGAACAGGCCGCGCGCCGGGTCAAGCGGCGTGGCCGAGACGAAGAACAGGATCTTGTTGGCCGAGACCGAGAGGATGCCGAGCGCCGCGATGGTCACGCCCGCCGTCGTGATCAGCACCAGACGGCGCGAGCCGATGCGATCGTCGAGCCGGCCGCCGAGCAGGCAGCCGGGGATCGCCGCCAGGGTGATGATGATGCCGAAGACGCCCAGGGTCACCGTGCTCCAGCCGAACACGCCTTTGGCGTAGACGCCGCCGAAGGCGATGATCGCGGCGAGGCCGTCGTTGTAGATCATGTAGGCGATCAGGAAGAGGAACGGGTTGCGGTAGTGCGCGACCTTCTTGATCGTCGCCCACAGCTTGCGCGCGCCGTCGCGCGCGGCGTCGATCGGTGAGATGCCGCTCGCCTTGCCGTCGGGCGTGAACAGGAACATCGGGATCACGAAGATCGCCAGCCATAGCGCCGAGGCCGGGCCGATCAGGCGCTCGACCTCGAAGGTCTTGGCGTCGAGGCCGAAGAGCGGCGGGCTGCCCGATGGCGCGAGGCCGACCATCGAGGGATCGCGCACGGCGAGCACGATGAACAGCGACAGCAGGCCGCCGGTATAGCCCAGGCCCCAGCCCAGCCCGGACAGCCAGCCCATGCGGCTGGGCTCGACGATGCTCGGCAGCTGGGCGTTGTTGAAGACGATCGAGAACTCTGCGCCGATGGTGGCGAGGATCAGCGCGAAGGAGATCGCCGGCACGATCGCGGCGCTGCCCGGCGTGGCGAACCACAGGATGGCGCAGCCGATCGCGGTCAGGATCTGAAAGACCAGAATGTAGGGTTTGCGCCGCCCGGTGATGTCGGCCATCGAGCCGAGGAAGGGGCTGAGCAGCGCCAGCAGCACGCCGGAGGCCGATTGCGTGAAGGCGAGCGCCGCCTGGCCGGCGGCGCCCGAAGCTTCGTTGATCCGCGCGAGATCGGCCGCGTCGGGCGGGCGGCCAAGAGCCTGCAGCAACTGCGCCTTCTGCAGCCCCGCGACCAGCTCGCCGGCGAAGTAGGGGCCGAAGATGAAGGTGGTGACCAGCGTGAAGAACGGCTGGTTGGCCCAATCGAACAATGCCCACGACACCTGGCCCAGCCGCGAGGCGGGCGTCGCCGTGCCATCGCTGCCCGCCGGCGTATGTCCGCCTGTCATGTCACCCTCGCTTGCCCTCGATGGGCCGGCGCCAGCTTGCGGATACGCGCTGTCGAAAGTCCAGCGCTCAGGGCTTCTTGCGCACGAGCCAGCCGTTGAACGAGCCGGTATTGCCGCCGGTATGCCGATTGCCGCCAAGGGAGAAGGACCAAACGGAGCCCGTCGAATCGTAGTTGATGACGTTGCCGGACGAACCCCTGATCAGGCGCAACTCGCCGTCCCATGGGTCGCACACCCAGACGTACCCGCCGCTATGGACCTGATCGATGACGACGCCGTGGCCGCCACCGCCGTTCCAGCTGACGGCGGCGATCACGGGATTGCCAGCGTCGGTCGACGCCTTGACCGCGTCGAACACCTGGCTGGGCGTCAGGACCGCGAACTCCCAGTCGTTGAGGCCGATCCGGCGCAGCACTTCTGGATAGATCCTCATGTTGCTGTAAGTCGAGCCATCGTAGACCGACCCGGTGACAGCACTGTAGATCTTGTAGATCTCCGGCTCTTCCTTGACCGCCTGGTTGAACGCGCCGCGCGCCAGGCTGGAGCCGATATAGCCGCCCAGCGGCACGCCGGCGACGGATCGGCCGGGGACGGCCGACATGCCGGCCAGCATCAGATGCTTCTTCATCTTGAAGTTGATCATCAGGATGCTGGCGATGCCGCAGGAATTGGAGCTGTCGGCGCCAGTGC